>OEIU01000047.1_pt1 | contig 108953 bp, 117 predicted proteins | sample 1539221 | NCBI WGS metagenome assembly OEIU01 (sample SAMN03792071, study PRJEB22550) | activated sludge metagenome | feature: wastewater treatment plant; material: activated sludge; isolation source: Wastewater treatment plant of a petroleum refinery complex | place: Argentina: Zarate... | reverse complement strand
GGTGCTGGAGCCGTACAAGGGGTGAGAAATGAAATCTCCCAAGCTGAAACTTACGGCCGTCGTGGACGACAGGCCGGTCAAGCTCGCGGTTGAACTGCCGGCGGCAGTACATCGCGATCTCATTGCCTATGCAGAAATCCTGAGCCGGGAAACTGGCCAAGCGATCACCGATCCAACGAAGCTCGTTGCTCCCATGCTAACCAGATTCATGGCAACGGATCGGACGTTTGTGAAAATCCGCCGGACACGTCAAACGCCACGAGCTGGAGCTGGATAGACTACCGGCTGCCTTTGCGTTGTACAAAGGTGCTCTTCCGGCCCTGAAGTGCCTCAGCCTTGATCCCGTGGATGCCGATGCGGCGACCAAGGATAGCAGCTGGCTATCGCGCTCACGCCCTTTATCGCCTATTGCGTGACAAGCGGACTTTTGCGCGTCCAACTCCCGCGTGCGCCGTCATCAGCCGCCATGTAGTGCGAAGCCACCAGCAAGATTTGACAGACCGTCATCGCCAGTCCGATTCACAGATACACCGCGCGTAAGCGCGAATCCGCCAATTAGCGATTACGGCGATCAAGTTACTTCGTCCAGCAGTGTCAACTTTGCGTGAGTAACATCATGGGTAAGTTGCGGCTGATCTGATTCAGCGCAAGATTTGCCAGAACAATGCCTGTCGTCTTGGATCAGAAGGGATCTGTCGCGCCGCAATGGACAAAGGATTCTCATCCATGAAAAAGGCTCAGGCTGCTTCTTCTGTGTGCTGATTTTCATTTCGGATTGGTCCGCGTGTCCGCCGAGGGCAAAAATCTCGCGAGAGTTAATTCTGAGCTGCCTCTGCCGCTGCAGCCGGAGTATTGCCGGTTTTGACCGAACGCGGACATGTCGCGATTCGGTCTCGTCCCAGCAGTTTTCGTAGTAAATGTAGGGTCTGTGCCTTGCGCGACCGGGTGCTGGCCTTGACCTTCAGCGGTCCAATTGATTTACCAGTGGCCTGTTTTGGACTTAGTCACCGGTCGGCGTTATCCTAAATTCAATCACCTCGGGCCGTCCGCGAAGGTAGGAGGACAGTATCTCCGCATTCTTGCGATCTATACTCTTGATCGTCATGCGGTATTCGAACTGCTGACCACCCTCGCTTAGTCGTGAGGACAGGTTGGCAATCGTGAATCCACGGTCATGGATGAGTTTGCGCACCTCTTCCTCGCCTATGACGTGATCGCGTGCAAATCTGAGCATGTGGTGCGCATAGAACTCGCTTGGTAGCCGAGCTTCAATATAGCGAAACAGCGCCAGTACAATGAGGGTGGCCACCGTGCCGACGACGGCGGCAAACCAAAATCCGATACCGACCAAGATACCGATGGCTGCCGTTACCCAGATCGAGGCGGCAGTGGTCAAGCCGCGTACCGTCAGGCCCTCCTTGAAGATTACTCCCGCGCCAAGAAACCCGATGCCGGTCATGATTCCTTGTGCCATGCGGGTCGGGTCGGTTCGAATGGCGTCATGCTCTAGAAACGTCATCCATTGGTTTTGATAGACCGTCACGATCATGAGGATCGCGGACGCAATGCAGACCAGGGAGTGAGTGCGGAAACCGGCTGGGCGACCGTGAAAGGTTCGCTCAAACCCGATCAGTGCTCCGATCACCAGGGCGCCCGACACTCTGCCGATGATTACGAAGTCATCGTGGCCCATTGATGCCCCTTCGTTGCGGTTTTCTCATCTTACATCAATTTCCTCGGCGTCAACCCCATGATATGATTGCTGCGGCGTTGGGGGGATTGACACCAGCGCGAGCACAGACTTCCCCGAGCTGCGATGCAGGCTGGGATTTCTGTTGGGCCAACGACGGTGAACGAGATCAAATCCCTCCGTAAGCAAGCCGATAAGGCTGAGCGGATTGCCCAGGCGGTGGCGGATGTCGAAATGTCGCAACGATACATGAGCATGGCGCGGGCCTATCGCAGTCAGGCCGGCATTCTAAAGGCAAAGAGGAACGCCGCGAAGCAAAAGGGCAAATTTAGCAACCTTTACATTGCGGCCGAATTGATCGTTACGCGCAAAGGAGGCTAAGCGATGAACAAATTGGCGACAATTGTCTTCACTGCGGCCCTTTCGGCAAGTTCGCTGAACCTCGCCAAGGCCGATCAGCCGGGACCCGACTGGATGCCTGCCGAGCAGGTAAAGCAAAAGGTTCTTCAGTCAGGTTATACGGAGGTCACCAAACTAGAAGCCGACGACGGTCAATGGGAAGGGGAAGGCACCAAGAACGGCCAGAAGATGGAGTTTAACGCCGATCCGAAGACCGGCGTAATCACGTCCGAAAAGGTCGACGACTAAGAGGGTCCGCCCAAGTTCGACGAGATGGTGCAAGTCGACTGGAGGCGCCCGCGCGTGACTCCTTGCGCGGCCAGTGCGATTTGCCGCGAGCCAAGCCGGGCGGCAAGTGGATTGCAGACAGAGGATTCTCGATGCGTCCGGGACTGAAGTTGGTCCGTTCGACAACAATCTCGCGCTCCTCAAGCATAGGCTTAATGATGATTTCGTGGCCATAGTAATGTATGTATCGACCGGAACCGGGATTGCTTTGCCATCTGGCCGATGGTCGCTTCAACCATATCTTCGCGCGGTGCTTCCCGCTGGAATTTCATCCGTTCGATGTCGGGCGGGCTGGCAGGCTACTTAAAGGCCCAGCACAGCCGCTTCTCACGCCGCTCACTTACCGGTCGATCGGGTTGCTTGCGATGCGTGACATCCGTGCCGCGCACCGGCTCGAAGTCCGGCGTGTGTCGGCCAGCTTCGTTAACCGCGTCCGCTTCGGCGTTGATAGCGTCAATGCGGGTGAGTACATCCGCGAGAGCGACGGCGCATCGATCATATTGTGCGAGAAGTTCAGCGGCTTCAATTTCTACCGGCGCAGCCTCGACACGTTGGCGAAAACGCTCGGCTTCGGCTCGCTTCTCAGCGTATGACTCGGCCGCGAGCGCTTCGACATTGCGCTTTTTCGAGGTCTGGCTTTCCTCCAACTACCTTACTTTTGTCTAGCTTGCACCCACCCGGCTATGGCTAGCTGCCCTCAATGGGTCCGCGCTCCAAGTCGCTGAGGCCGCGCTTTCGTTGATGCGCTGTTGCGATGTGTTGTCGTTGTCTTGGCGCAATCGACGCGCGTCATGCTCAGCCAGCACAGCAGCGCGTTCGTCGACGCGCAAGCGGAGTAACTTCTGCGCAATGCCGATGTCGATCAGTGCGGCCCATGTCTGGGGGATGTTCATTTGCAGTTTGAGCGCGAGGGCGCGGTTAGTTCGCCAGCGAGTTCGGCAGGAAGCGCTTCGAGCAAGGGGACAGACAAGACCGAACCCAAGAGCTACTAGCGCAGTTTCAAGGCTTTCAAGGCCGGGTCGGTTCTTTCGACGCCACGCCTTCGTAGTGGCCCGGCGAACCCAGTCATACGTGATGCGTTGTCGCGCCATTTCTGCGCAGACGAGCCTCACACGCGGCCCGACATGCTCGGGCATCGTAACGGTGCGCGGGCTCTTGCGGCGCTTCCGTGCGGGCGCTGAAAATAGCGCTGTGCGGAAGTCGGGCGGATATGCGGGCTGGCAGACGTTGGCGAAAGCCTGATGCAATTGAATTGTTTTCAGGATCGGACGAAGAGCTATTGCGCTACAGCCCATTGGGATCGTCCTTGCTCATGGCTCCGCATCGCAGCCATGAGACGATCCGAGAGCAAAAAGTCACTTTTGAATTTTTGTCCCGGAGGCGGGGGGCGCGCGTCCACCCGCATGGGGCAGGGCCTTGGAAGGACCCAAATCGAAAGAACGCTCCAGAAAGACGCTGTGGGCGAGGCTAATGCCGAGTTTCAGTCGCCTGGCAATTCTGTCTCCTGGCAAGTCTATCCGATAGACTACATCTTGCGTCGCGGCATGTTCCGCAGGTGGCACAACCAAGACTCGCTCGCTCCAAAGCGATTCTATGTTGCCGTTCAGCCACGATATTTCCCCAGTTCAGGATCGGAATATCGAGTACGGTTTACGAAGCGCCGTTCTTCTTCATCCCCGATGTGCCGAAGAATCCTATCGAAAATAGCCTTCTCCATTCGATCCTCCAAGTTCTTAGGCCGGCTCGGGCTCGCGAATTTTGAGAACAGTCAATCGCCGGACTTCGCCAGTGCGTGTCTCCCACGTAATTGAGTCGCCGGCGCTAAGGCCGATCAGCGCGGCTCCCACTGGGGTGAGCACCGATATTCTGCCTTGGGCAATGTCAGCATCGCCAGGATAGACCAGCGTCAAAGTCTGGACCTTGCCGGTCGTATCGTCACGGAACTCAACTGCGCTGTTCATGCCTACTGAGTGTCCAGAGCGGACGTCCGCGAGGACGTGCGCACGTTCGAGCTCTTCAGCAAGAACCAGGGCCAAGTCCGGCATTCGCGTCTCTGCTGCCCGCGCCAGCATCGAAAGATTCTCGTAATCCTTCGCCGTAAGCGTGATTCGGGGCTTGATGTCGCCGCTGGCTGTTATCGTTTTACGTTGTGTCGTCATCGTCATCTCCTGTTGTCTTGCAAATGGTCATGTTGTTATCGCAGCCAGACCTAGCGGGTTCTTGAGCCTTGTTTTGGATTTGGGCCATAACCCTCATTCGCCTCGACGCTGTCTTCCAGTCTTGGATTCGATACCCAGCAAGCCTGGCCTGGCGCACTCACACAAACCTCGCAAGAGAGCGCCGATTGGCTTAGGGAGGCCTACCGTCAGGACGGTGACCAGGCTCAACTTCGATAATCTGTAGGGAAGGACCCCGAGCCCGGGATACGACGGGGAGCGCCGAGCTCGGGCTAATTGCCCGCGATCAGAATGCCTGCGCGACAGAGGCCTTGGCGGAATGTCGAATGGTTCAACATGATGCCACTATACTTAGACATTCACTGTCAAAAGTCAAAGACGATATATCGCAAATCAAAGTCTGGCGCGCGTTCGATCTAACAATATAATTGATATCAATCGGCAACAATTATGGATTGTTGAAAGCACTACTAAGCATAAACTTCGGCAAAGGAAGCTTGCTCAGATTGGCGTGACGGTTCGCCTGTTTCAGCTTCGAGAGCCGCGCCAGTTGTTGTATTGCAGAATCATCGCCCGCGTCGATTTGACCAGCGACACGGAGCCGGACGAAAGCGGTCTAAGGCGTCCACGCGGTCCTACGGTTTTTGCTGTAGATCATGAGGCAAGTGACCATCTGAGGAGATAGCTTTGCTCTTGAAAGTCATAACTGACGTTTTAGAGCAATCGAGCTTCACGATGCTTGTTTGCGTGCTGATCGCAATTGCTAGCGGAACTCGTCTGTCTCTGCTTTTGCTGGCCACGCTAAGCGTGTTCTTTGTACTTGGCGCTCTGAACACATATAGGGGTTATGCCGCCGAGAGACATGGCCGGCCCGCCGTCAAACACTATCTCGACGCAATAGCAAACGTGCTCGTGTGCGTCGGCATCTATAGCATATTCCTTCATGTTTTTTAGATTGCGCGCTTTCTAGACGCTCCGCTGTCCCGGCGATGCTGTCTCTCCAGCATGGACATGACACCTCAACATCCGCGCTTTTGACCGAGTAATGTCGCTTTCTCGCCTACGAGAACTCTCGACCGCTGCGTTACTGGGATTTCCTGTTTCTTGCGTTGAGGTAGAATGAGATCAGTTTCCTCCGACTGGAGCATCGACATGGCGGCATCCAAGAAAGGCGTCGCGGTGGACACTGCGCAGGCTAGCGACGCTAGTTCTCCTCCCGAATTCACAAGGCAGCAGGAACTCGCAGCGTTGCGCAATATGCTCCTGATCCGCCGCTTCGAGGAAAAGGCCGGTCAGCTCTATGGCATGGGTGCGATCGGCGGTTTTTGCCATCTCTATATCGGTCAGGAAGCCGTGGTGGTCGGCATGCAGATGACGCTGAAGGAAGGCGATCAGGTCATCACCGGATATCGCGACCACGGCCACATGCTAGCCTGCGACATGGACCCGAAAGGTGTAATGGCCGAGTTGACCGGCCGGCGGGGCGGTTACTCCAAGGGCAAGGGTGGCTCCATGCACATGTTCAGCTTGGAGAAGCATTTCTACGGCGGCCATGGCATCGTCGGCGCGCAGGTCTCTCTGGGCACAGGTTTGGCTTTTGCCAACCGCTATCGTGGCAATAACTCCGTGAGCATCACCTATTTCGGCGATGGGGCGGCGAACCAGGGTCAGGTCTACGAGAGCTTCAACATGGCGGCGTTGTGGAAACTGCCGGTCGTGTATGTGATCGAGAATAATCGTTATGCCATGGGCACTTCGGTGTTGCGGTCGTCCGCGCAGACGGATTTTTCCAAGCGGGGAGTCTCATTCAACATTCCGGGTGAGCAGGTGGATGGAATGGACGTCAGGGCTGTGAAAGCCGCGGGCACGAGGGCCGTTGCCTGGTGCCGAGAAGGCAACGGTCCGTACATCCTGGAGATGCTGACCTATCGCTACCGCGGTCACTCGATGTCCGATCCGGCCAAGTATCGAACGCGCGAAGAGGTTGAGAAGGTCCGTCATGACCAGGACCCGATCGAGCAGGTGCGCGCGCGATTGCTGGCGGCAGGTGCAGATGAAGCAGAGCTGAAGGCAATCGATGCCGAGGTGCGCGAGATCGTGAATGCGGCCGCTGAATTTGCCCAACATGACCCCGAGCCGGACCCGTCCGAGCTATACAGCGACGTCTACCGCTAGAGCGCTCCGGCTTTCAATCGATGCCCTTCGTAATCGTGCTCCCGGACTATGCCGGACACGCTTTACGTCGCTTTGGTCGGTCGCGTGGAGCACAGCTACGCATGCGTGACAACGAGTAGATAAGTGGCCAGTCGTCCGTCTAAATTGGTGGAGTGTCATCGGCGTCGTTTGCGCGAGATCGTGGACAGGCAGAGGCCGGTATTGAAGCGCGCTGGATCGTTGTCACTCGGCCAGTTCGTAATCGGCCGGTCCGCGCTGATGTCGTTGGCACCAGCCATGTCCTCGTGGAATGCAGTTGTATCAGCGGCAGTAGAAATTGTTTGGTGCGCTCTTTCGCCGCAATGGTGGCAACGTCAGCAAGGACTATGTGTGAGTTGCTATGATCCACGCGGTTGAGATTGACACGCGCGTTACGCGGCGTTTTTTGCATGGCGGACGCTTGCAATCAGGCATTTAGCCGGACGGTAGGATCGCGCCGTCCGGATTCTCTATCCATCCAACAGGCTGCTCCAGTGCTTCCTTGCGGGAGCTCGCCTCGCTTTATCTTGACGGAATGAGTGTAGTGATGCCTCTACCTTCCATCGCCTTGACCGCGTCCGACCATCCGCGCCTGAACACACTCGCGCGCGTAGCTGCACAGCAGGGAGACACGGATGCGACGTTTCTGCTTGCTGAAATCGATCGAGCAAATATCGTCTCGGATGACGCTCGCGAGGTCAAATCACTCGTAACGATGGGCTCTTGGGTCACGTTCTGGACGAATTGGGGCATTCGCAGACGCACGGTGCAGTTGGTCTGGCCTGAAGACCTCACGTCCGATCCGGCTCAGGTTTCCGTTTTATCGGGTTTGGGGACAGCACTTGTCGGCCTCCGGGCGGGAGACCACATGCCTTACTTCGTCGCGGAAGGTATGGATGTCATCAGAATCGAGAACGTGAATCAATCCGAGCCGGGGTGATCCCCTCGCGCCAACGCTTCGCCCTCCAGCATCGGTGGACAAAAGATCCTTGACGATCCGGGACCGGCGACCGTGGGGGCCGAGAGGAGAGAATCCAATGGGCAAGAACAAAGGATGGCAGAAGGCTTCGGGTGTTGTTCGGATCGCGCAGCCCGGTCCTTGACGTTGCGCAATGTTTACCTCGGAGGTACGCGCAATATTTGTGGTTCGCCTCGTGACCGATTTCGGTAGGAACAAGGAAACCTTCTCATGAGAGATCTTCTTTCGGTTCTTCCAGTTGGAGCCGGTGATGCTCTGGGACATTCGGCAGATTATGCAATCGGTTTGGCCAAAGCCAGAGGTGCTCATTTGACAGCGCTTGTGGTGGCGGGCGAACCGATCGCGCCATCACCACAGGAACGGCCTGACACCATGCAAGGGGATATTGTCGATGGTCCGGTCATATCGGCCTGTTCCTTATCCGCGGCGAGAGGCGAGCAGCTTGCCGCAGCCGCAAAACTCAGCAGCACAGAATGCACCGTTTTGTCGGCATCAAGCGGATCTCCGAATTTTCGAGAGCTATTGTTCGGGACAGCTCAAGTGCCCGATTTGGTCATCTTTGATGTTGGGGGACCGCTGCAACAGCCGGTGCTGGATTGGGTCGAAGCCATTCTCTTTGGCAGCGGCCGACCAATCGTTCTGGCACCATTCGGGCGCCGTCCGGTTATTAACGGAACAATCGTGTTTGCGTGGGACGAGTCACGATCGGCTGTTCGAGCCCTGCATGATATTCTGCCACTGATGATCGGATCACGAGACGTGGTAGTGGTTTCCGTTATTGACGATAGGCGGATTCGCAATCCGGGGTCGGCAGAGTGGATCTGTTCATATCTGGCAAGATGGGGCGTAACCGCCCGATTCCAGCCGATCTCGCGGAGGGGCGAGAAGGTGGGTGTCGACTTGCTTGACTTTGCAAGTCGAATGAACGCCGACGTCCTGGCAATGGGCGGGTTTGGGCATTCACGCGAACGAGAGTTTGTCTTTGGAAGTGCGACACGCGATATTTTTTAATCAAATCTCGCGATCCCCGTCTTCCTCTCACATTAGGGCAGAGCGAACCATGACCTTCAGGAAGATACTGGTTCCCTTAGCCGGAATTGACGAAGATGCAGTGGCATTCGATGCCGCGCGTCGGCTGGGGAGCAGGTCCGATGCGCATATCGACGCGCTTCTTGCGATACCTGTGTCGGTAGCGCGCCTGGGATCATCGTCCATCAAGCAAGCTCACGAGAGTTCGGTCGAAGAGTTGAGGGCGCGTGCTCGCGCTTTATATCAGAATTGTTGTAGTGCCTTCGACATATCAGATTCGAATGCGGCATCTGCGCTCGGCTTGTCGGCACGCCTCGTTGAAAAAGTTGGAAGCGAAGCTGAGCTGATCGCATGTCACGGGCGATTGGCAGATCTCATTGTTTTGGCTCGTCCGGCGGTCCCTCAGCATGCTTGGCCCAACCTTTCGCTTGAGACAGCACTGCGCGAGACTGGTCGGCCCGTGCTCCTCGTTCCGGGCCCTGTCCATGAATTAGGAAATCGAGTCGTGATCGGCTGGAATGGTTCTGTCGAGGCGACGCGCTCATTGGCTTATGCTTTGCCGATCCTTCGAGGCGCCTCAAACGTTCTCGTAGTGACCGTGGGGCAACGCAGCGTCCACCCTTCTGGATCTGCGGTTGTAGAATATCTCGGCACTCACGGGATCGATGCGAAAAGTACGATCGTCTCTGAACAGGATCAGCCGGATGCTGCGCAATTCGAGCGTTCGTGCTTGGAACATGGGGCCGACCTGGTCGTCATGGGCGCATTCACGCGTCCAGCAGCCGGAATTCCGATCTTCGGCTCAATGACGGGAGAAATGATCCAACAGGTCAACTGGCCAGTTTTCATGGCTCACTAGCTGCCTAAACTGAATTCACCGCGAAGTCGCGTTGGTAGGCTGAAGGCGGGTGAACACCAGATGGCGATCGGTTGGCAGCAGCCACGGTGCCTCATTTGCCGCCACCTTGAGTGGAGGAGCGACAAGAGCTGTTCAGCTCGGGCCTGCATTCCTCTCCTTGACCAATCCGCCTTTGTGGGGTGCGCGCACGAGGCCGCAAAGGTGCACTTTCCTGAAGTCGGCGAGTCGAGCGCAAGTTCGCCGGCGCTACTCCCCAGTTGCCACACCTATCCAGAAGCACAAATCCGGCTCAAGCCAAATTCGCTCGACACTCCCTCGCTCTCGAGAGAAACGCCTTTCGTGACCGGGGTCAGGCCGGGAAGTAGCGAGGCAGGCTTCGAACTCTGAGGTCAAAGCCGTGCCAACGTGATCCTTGTGACTCATCGGTCCAGTACATAGGTCCCGGGTGCGTCATAAAGGACCGGGTATCCGGACTCGGTCGCACCCAGTTGGGGCGGAGCGACCGGCGCGCCTGATTGAGCCTCGAGCCATGCAACCCATTCCGGCCACCAGGACCCATCCTTCCGTCGCGCTCGCTCAAGCCACGCGTCAGGATCGAGATATCGATCTCGCACCCGCTTGCGTAAGATCCGGTACGCGCGATCGAGCCGATCCGGCGCAGATACGATACCCGTATTATGGCCACCGGTCGTAAGGAGAAAGGTGACGTCGGTGTCGGCAAGCAGATGGATCTTGAAGGCCGACCGCCAAGGTGCGACGTGGTCCCGTTCGGTGCCCACCGCAAAGATCGGCGCACGGATGTCGGACAATGCGATCACCTGATCTCCTATCTTGAATCGTCCTTCCGCAAGGTCATTATTCAAGAACAATTCACGCAGATACTCCGAATGCATACGGTACGGCATGCGCGTCGCATCCGCATTCCACGCCATAAGGTCGGTCATTGGAGTACGCTCCCCCATCAGGTAGTCGTGCACTATCCGTGACCAGATCAGATCTTTCGATCGCAGAAGTTGGAACGCGCCAAGCATTTGCGTCGAATCGAGATAGCCCTGCGCCCACATCAAGTTCTCAAGAAAGGACACCTGGCTTTCGTTGATGAATAGCGTAAGTTCACCGGCCTCAGTGAAATCTTGCTGGGCAGCGAGAAGAGTGACGGTCTTGAGTCGTTCGTCGCCATCACGAGCCAGTGCAGCAGCCGCGATCGACAGAAGCGTGCCGCCGAGGCAGTAGCCAACGGAATGGACTTTCTCATTTGGAATGATCGTCTCGATGGCGTCCAAGGCTGACATGATCCCAAGCTGTCGATAATCTTCCATGCTGAGGTTGCGATCATTGTCATCCAGGTGCTCCCAACAAGCCGTTGCGCTGGGATTCTTCCAGGAGATCATGAACACGGTGAAACCGCGCTCGGTGAGGTAGCGCACGAGCGAGTTCGCTGGGGACAGATCCAGAATGTAGTATTTCATGATCCAAGCCGGCACGATCAGGATCGGCTCGGGCCTGACCTTATTCGTAGCCGGTGTATACTGAATGAGCTCTATGAGATGGTTCCGGCATACGACTTTCCCCGGAGTGATCGCCACGTCGCGACCGACCTGGAACGTCTCCGTGCCCACGGGGGGCTTGCCGTGAATCTTCCTTTGGTAGTCATCGACGAAGTTTTGAAGCCCACGCATCAGACTTGCGCCTCGCGTTTCTATCGCTTGCCGCTGCGCGACCGGGTTAGTAGCGAGGAAGTTCGAAGGCGATAGCATGTCGAGGACCTGCCGAGAGGCGAACTCCAGTACATTTTCGTGCTGCACGCTGACGCCCGCGACACCGGTCACGGCGCTGTGCCACCATTGTTGTTGCAACAAAAAGCTCTGATAGACCAGGCTATACGGCCACCGCCTCCACACTCCATCCGCGAAACGCTTATCCTGAGGTAGCGGATCGATGCAGGGCTTGATTAGATATTGTTCCAGCGGTGAGCGTTCGAGCACGCTCTGCCGAGCGAGCCGCGCGCACTGGCGAGCCGCCTTGCCGAGAAGCTGCATCTGTTTGCCCGGTGAGAGGCCGAGATGCACTGCCCATTCCCAGTAGGCGATGGCCAATGCGGCCGGTGACAGGCCACCTGTCATCCGGGCGATCGTCGCATGTACCAGTCGGTCAGCAGAAGCGGCCGGCTGTTGAAGATATTGGCGAGCTAGTCGATCATTCAGCGTTTCTGAAGACGTCGAACTGACATTTGCGAGATGTTGTGCTTTTTCCAAGCGAACTACGTCAGGGTCGGCCTTGGGCGGCGGTATGCTCAAAGTGTTCGAAGAAGGGGTCATGTCCTAAACCTTGTTTCCGTTATGCCCAGCAGGTCTGCCCTGATACGCAACGATGTCGGCCCGCTGCCGCCGCGGTGGTTTCGCCGGAGCCCTTGCATCCGCGGCGACACGATCTGCGTCGCATCACGTCCGAGGAAGTAAGACAGCGAGTGCTGGATCTGCTTGGATTTCGATCCGGACCAGAGCAATCAATGCTCGGCAGAGGTCCGGGCTCAGCCGCCCGTTTGAAGGCGGCCTGCGCGGGTCCGCATGAAAAGATGGTGCGGTACGGAGATCATATTCCAGATATGGGTTTGCGCGCCTTCTATGTCAATGGCACGACGCGCTTGCGTTCAGTCTCATTTTCTCGGGCCAGTCGACGGTGATAGAAAAGTCGCGGTCAATAGGATCAGATCTAGAGTTGATGTCGTCCCGATCCCCACAGCCGAGAGCGGTTGACGCGCGAACAAAGAACCTTTGTGTGCAATACGCCGTTATCAAAGCAACAGCCGTACTTGCCCGCGCGACGCTACTCCGATGTTTCAAAAAGCTTCAAGCCAACAAATGGAAGAAAGAAGCTTGCCGAGCGACTTTGCGTTGCAGAGGCCGGAATGCTTGCGATTGCATGACGGTGGAACTGTCTGCGCTCTCAACCGGTAGGCGCGTGAGTCCCCTGTGATATCGGGCGGGCGCCTTTAGCAGTTTGCTGAAAAACCTGGAGATTGAGAGTTTTTCTTATTCTTGCCAGTCGTTGTTGGGGCGGAGCAGTGAAGTTGGATGTAGTTTTCCAGTCTGGTGAGGGTGCGCTTGCGCGGGGCGGCTAAGCAGCAAGCAGTTTGGGAATGCGGACCAGGTTGTAAGCGATCAGATTGAGCAGGAAGTCGGCGGCGACGCGAGCGATGCCACGATGTTTCGTCTTGCGCATGGTGCCATGCTGCTTGCCCCACCCGAAGATGCACTCGACCATCGCCCGGCGTGATTGCGACATGCCGTACCCCGGATGCCTCGTGGTTCGTTCGTCGATGGCGCTGTTGCGGTTCTTGCCGGTTTTGGTGATGGCCTGGTTCTGTGTCACATGCGGCGTCACGCCGATGGCGCGAAGATTGGCAACATGATCGGCGGTATCGTACGCCTTGTCCTCACCAGCCGTAATGCGGCGGCCTGCGGCCTTGCGTCTCGCCTTCAGCATGGTCTCCGAAGCCCGGCGTTCGGCGGTGCCATTGGCATGCGTGACCTTGCCGGCCACCGCCAGCCCATGCCGGTTCTCCATGGTGGCGTGGCCCATATAGCAAAGTTTGGCCTCCCGTCCGGCCGCCTTGCGATAAAGCCTGCTGTCAGGGTCGCTGGTACTGGCATGGGTGTCGTTCTTGCGCCTCTGGCCGTGAAAGTTGGCGCCATCATCATCGTCGCCGCTGCCGTCCTTGGGGCGAAAGCTCTTCTGTGAAGCCCAGGCTTCAATCAGCGTTCCATCAACCGAAAAATGCTCGTCCGACAGCAGCGGCTTGACCTGCGGATGGTTCAGAAGCCGGGTCATGAACTTCGGAATACATCGCCGTTCTGCAGCCGCTCCCGGTTCTTGGTAAAGGTGGTCGGGTCCCACACCGGATCGTCCGGCGACAGCCCCACGAACCAGCGGTACAAAAGATTGTAGTCCAGTTGCTCCATCAACTGGCGTTCCGAGCGGATGCCGTAGAACACCTGCAGCAGCAGGGCGCTCAGCAATTGCCCCGGAGGGATCGAAGGACGTCCCTCGCTGGCGTAGAGCTTTCCAAGGCTGCGGTTCAAATCACTCAAAACATCCCGGACAAGTTCCCGGACCTTCCGCAGCGGATGGTTCGCCGGCACACGCTTATCCGGCGCGATGTACGAAAACAGGCCGCCCTGATCCGTAAACCTGCCGCGCATGATCGCCTCCGCCGATTCGAGATGATAAAGTGAATCATCAAGCCCTCGCCGTGGCGAGGGGGTTCTTCAGCAGACTGTTAGAGCGCTTCTGTTCGAGGCCGCCTTGGCCGGCATCGTCGTCGAGATCGCGAAAGCTTATGCAGTTTCCCAAACCGAACGTGCGTAGATCTGTCCATGCGATATCTAGCGTTGATTACAGACCATGACGGTACGCTCGCCACGGGAGGAAGCGTATCGGAAGCAACCGCAGCGAATTGTCGAAAAGTTTTCAGGGGACCTCGCCCGACCACGACCACAACGTCGACCATGGCCAAGATCGCAGGTGCGACGTGATCAGGATGGACCGTGATCAGTTACATCGGACAATGCTCCTTTCTCACGTTTGCCCGGATCAGCTGACGGCTTACGAAGGCGACGTCATGTGCTGAGTAGTTAACAGCGGACAAGCATCATTCCGAATGCGTGTGCTTCACGCCAGGGCCGAACGCCTTCGCCACATTAGGAAATATGCGGTGGGCGACCTGAAAAGCGCGAGCCTTTGGTTTCGAGGGCCAAAGCAAATTCACAATCTCAGCGCATCTAATCTCAGCCTGTTCTGCCACATCGGGAGAGGAATTGGCGAGGAGACGTGGCTCTTCCATCTTCGTCGAGGTGATTATTCACGTTGGATCCTAAAGAGTGTGAAGGATGATGACCTCGCCGAGCCTGTGCAACAGATTGAGCAGAACAGCAATCTAAGTCCGCAGGACTCTCGCAGTAGGATTTGCAACTCAATCGAGGCCCGGTATACCTTGGCCGAATAGTCGATGCCCGATTGCACGACGATATAGAAGAAATCGCGCGAAAGCGTCCATCACGGTAACTGCTAGTCGAGGTGCGGCAAAGTGCGCCTTCTGTTTCAATTGAACATCGCGATGAACGCATTATCTCATGTACATGATGATGAGCGCTCCCATCCTTCGTCCTGACCTGTATGACCGCGCAGGCGAACTGATCTCAGGCAATTAGCCCGAGTTCAGCGCTCCGCCGCATCGAACTCGGGCCATCCAACCCAACGCTGTTGTAATCTTTGCTCAAAAGGGCCGTGCTTGGCCCGGGTGCAAAGCGGCTGAGTTCACAGCGAACGACCCCGCCGCTCGCTCGTGAGCAGGTTGCTCAATGGGAAACCACGCTTCAACGGGAATACATGATGAAACACTCGAATAATGACTATTCAGAACCTCATATCACGTTGACGGCTTCGGACCATGAGCACCTTTCGGGCCTGGCGCGCGCGGCAATGCGCAGCATGCCCGAGGCCGCAGCGAATCTAGCCGACGAGCTCGATCGTGCGCAAGTCCTTGCGGAAGGGCGCCGACCGATCGACGTGGTTAGCATGGGGTGCGAAGTAGAGTTTCGCGACGAAAGCACCGGTCGGGTTCAGAAGCTAATCCTGGTCGATCCGCGCGAAGCTGATATCGAGCAGCGCAAGATCTCGGTGCTCACACCGGTCGGCACTGCGCTGATCGGACTCCGGACGGGGACATCGATTACGTGGGAAACCAGGACCGGGGAGCTCAAGCGGCTCACCGTTATGGGAGTGCGGAATGCCTCGATAGGCTGAACATTTGAGCTGCGCAGCGCGTCTTCGCGGCGTGATCAACTAGCGAATGGAAGAGAAGATCTCGTTGGAGTGGGCGCCGTCCCCTCCTAAGTTGTGCAGATGCCCGGAAGGAGTATCTGCTCAGGAATTGTCAAAGGAGAAGTGACATGACTGATCGCGCGGTCAAGACGTTCAAACCCAAGCAGCATAGGCTCGAAACACCGTCAGATCTCGGCTCGAACGTCACGAAGGATATCGCGATTGTCTTGAACGCGCTCTTGGCCGATACCTTTGCGCTCTTCTTGAAGACAAAAAACTTCCACTGGCATGTCGGAGGTCCGCATTTTCGTGACTACCACCTGTTATTCGACGAGCAGGCGGTAGAAATCCTTGCGACGACCGATGAAATCGCTGAACGCGTGCGAAAAATTGGCGAATGCACGCTTCGATCGATCGGCGAAATTGCGCGCCTTCAGCGCCTGGAAGATAGCGACGCCGCGATCGTAGATGCGCTCGATATGCTGACCGAGCTACGTGAGAACAACCTTCGCTTGATTGCATCGATGCGGCACGCGCACGATGTCTGCGCCGAGCACAAAGATGTAGCTAGCGCTGGCTTGCTCGAAAACTTCATTGATCAAGCGGAAAAACGTGTGTGGTTTCTTCACGAGAGCAGCCGAGCCCGCGAACCAGCCGGAGAAGAGATCTAGGCGATGAGTACTTCCAGCCGCCCAAAACTTAGGATCGGACACAATAAAGGTCCCGCTCTTCGTCCTACAGCGCAACTCCTGCCCAAGGGGTCAGCTGTGATCTACAAGCCCACACGCTCGGTGATGACTTCTGGTCGGAGAGGCACGAAGCAGTGGATCCTGCGATTTGAGCGGCGACTAGCCCCGTATATCGAACCGCTGATGGGATGGACCGCCGACGACGATCCGATGGCTCATGTTGAACTCATGTTCGATTCGCTTGAGCCCGCGATCAGATACGCGGAGGACCAGGATTTGAACTATCGTGTGCTAAACCAGGTAAGTGCTAAGCCTGGTCTGGAATAAGGAGTTCTCCGCGCTGTCAGCAACTGAGCGGGCGCAATTTGGCCGGGTTGACTTGGCAGGTTTGCAGGGGCGTCAATTTGACGAAAGGTCAGGAGATATGACGGAATGCTTGCAGGGTGCCACTCCGGTTGTCCTTCCCGTCATGAGGACAAAAACTAAGCGGGAATAAATCGTAAGGGAGATAGGTATGAACGAGTTTACCAAACGCGGGGAAGCGTTCGAAAGCAAGTTTGCACACGAACAAGCGCTGCGCTTCAAGGCTGTTGCCCGCCGAAATAGGCTTATGGGGCTATGGGCTGCGGAACAGCTTAAAAAATCGGGTGCAGATGCCGAAGCTTATGCTAGCAGCGTTGTCATCGCTGATTTAAAGGAACCTGGCGATGAAGATGTCGTTTCCAAGGTTGTCAGCGATCTTCAGGCCGCGGGCGTCCCATCCGACCAGGTCCAAGTAAAACGCGTCCTGGAGGAGTTCATGATCCGTGCGATGGATGAGATCAAGGCCGGCTTGTGAGCTTTCGTGATGCGACGGATTCAGGGTTGCGGTTATTGGTGATGGATAAGAAATGTAGCTATCCGATGCCGCGCACTCCCTAACAAGATGGAGGACCTTGAAATGCTATATGTCGATATCCCCACCGTCGAAGTGATTGCGGCCTTGGCCTCCTATCGAGGCGATGCCTGCGTCTCGATCTATTTGCCGACCACGCCTGTTACTCAACAGGCGAGAGGTGATCGGATCGAACTCAAGAACCTCACCAAGCGGGCTATCCAGGACATCCGCTCAACGTACGGCGACGATCGCGCAGCCCTGATAGGGGAACAGCTTGAGGATCTTGTTGACGACGATGAATTCTGGCGCTTTCAGGCGCACAGTCTCGCCGTCTTTGCAACGCCGGAGAATGTTAGAACCTTTCGTCTTCCGAATTCCCTCGAGATGGTCCTTGAGGTCTCGGATCGCTTTCACATTAAGCCGCTGCTCCGCAGTGTGAGCTTCCCCAATGCCTGTTACATCCTGGCGCTGACGCAAAAGCGCGTACGTCTCATCGAAGTGTCGGCTGATTTGCCTGCCGCCCTGATAATGGTCGAAGGTCTCCCGGAAGACGCCGGAAGAGCGGTGCGCGGCGTCGGGGAGGTTACTCATTGGCCGAGCGGCCGAGTCCAAGGCCGGGAAGGTCAGAAGCTGCTGCTGCGGCAGTTCGCCAGGAGAGTGGACCAAGCCCTGCGGCCAGTGCTGGGCGGAAGCGGCCTGCCGCTTGTCCTCGCGGCTGCCGAGCCTCTGGCTTCGCTGTACCGATCGGTGAATACCTACCCGCAGCTCGCCGACGTCATCATCGAAGGAAGCCCCGAAGGGTTGAGCGAGGCCGAGCTCGCGGAGCGAGTGCGGCCGATCCTGGATGGGATCTACCGTCGGGAGATTGCCGCCTGGCGAAGATTTTTCCGCGAACGCGAGAATAGTGGCCGCGCGACGACGGACATCGCCCAGGCCGCGCATGCGGCGACCTTTGGCGCCGTGGAGACGATCCTCGTGGATATCGACCAGGTGATTCCCGGCCGCATTGACGACCAAGGCGCTGTCAGCTTCGCCTCGCAAACGGGCGAGGGCAACTATGGTGTGGTCGATGAAATCGCTATGCGTGTGCTCGCCACGGGAGGTCGGGTCATTGGCGTCCGCAAGGCCGACATCCCGCGCGAGCAGTCGCTGGCGGCCATTCTGCGCTATGGCGCTTAGCGGATAATTGGAGTGCAGAGCGCGACTTTTTTGCAGCCGGCAGTGCCTGCCAGCTTGGCGGCTCTGGCCTAAGCAAGTGAGCATGCTCACACGAATATAGCGCGTATTGATGGAGCGGAGGATCACATGGACAGCTTCGGAACCGCCTCACTGCTGCAGGTCGGAGATCGCACCTATAAGATCTACCGACTCGACGCGCTCAAGCGGCACGGCTTTGCCGTCGAGCGCCTACCGTATTCCCTTCGCATCCTGCTCGAAGGTTTGTTGCGAACCGAAAATGGTTCTTCCGTGAGGCGCGATGATATCGAGGCGCTCGCGGGCTGGCGACCCAACTCACCCGAGCGCGCTGAGATCGCGTTTCAGCCCGCCCGCGTCCTGCTGCAGGATTTCACGGGAGTGCCGGCAATCGTCGATCTTGCGGCGATGCGTGACGCCATGGTTCGGCTCGGCGGTGATCCTGCGAAGATCAACCCGCTGCAGCCGGTTGAACTCGTCATCGACCATTCAATCCAAGCCGACGCCTTTGGCGTTCCCGGCGCGATGGCGATCAACCAGAAGCTCGACTATGCCCGTAATGGGGAACGGTATGCGCTGCTCAAGTGGGGTCAGCAGGCGTTCAAGAACTTCAGAGTTGCGCCGCCGAACAGTGGCATCTGCCACCAGGTCAACATCGAATATCTGGCGCGGGTGGTGTTCGGAGCGGACGAGGACGCGAAAGGAAGTTCAGCAAGCGGTGATGGGCTCCCGCTCGCCTATCCGGATACGCTGGTCGGGACCGATTCTCACACACCTATGGTGAACGGGCTTGGTGTCCTTGGTTGGGGCGTCGGGGGCATCGAGGCTGAGGCGGCCATGCTAGGCCAGCCCATTTCAATGCTCATTCCGGAGGTCGTCGGCTTCAAGCTGACAGGCAAGCTCCGCGAAGGCGCGACCGCGACAGACCTCGTGCTCACTGTGACACAGATGCTGCGCAACAAGGGCGTAGTGGGCCGATTCGTAGAGTTCTACGGACCCGGAGTGGGCAATGTTCCCGTGGTGGACCGCGCTACGATCGGCAACATGTCTCCAGAATACGGGTCGACATGCGCAATCTTTCCGATCGATGCGTTGACACTCGACTATCTCCGCCTGACCGCGCGGTCGGAAGAGCGAATAGCGCTCGTCGAAGCCTACATGAAGGAGCAGGGCCTGTTCCATGACAGCTCGACGCCCACGCCCGTTTTCAGTGACACGATCGAGCTTGACCTCGGCGATGTCGAGCCCAGCATTGCCGGTCCTGGGCGCCCGCAGGACCGTGTGCCGCTCCGCGTCGCCAAGGCGGCGTTTGAGGCCTCTTTGCCGTCGCTCCTGCCGCCCGACCCTCCGCGGAGTCAAAAAGGCGCCGACGCCCGCACCTCCCGGCACGAGCGGCTGGAGGTGTGGGGTGAATCGACGACCGAGTCTTCTGAGGCGAGCCCGATTCATCCAGTGGTGGGCGGGGCCGACGTCCTGGAACACGGATCGGTCGTTATCGCGGCCATTACGAGTTGCACCAACACGTCAAATCCATCAGTCATGTTGGCCGCCGGCCTGCTTGCCAAGCGCGCGGTCGAACGTGGATTGAGGCGGCAACCCTGGGTCAAGACGTCCCTCGCTCCCGGGTCACGGGTCGTCACGGCTTATTACAAGCGCGCCGGACTGACGCCCTACCTCGACCAACTCGGCTTCAACCTGGTCGGCTACGGCTGCACTACCTGCATCGGGAATTCCGGCCCCCTTCCGGCCGAGATATCCGAGGAGATTAGGCGCAGGAATCTCGTCGTTGCGTCGGCCCTGTCTGGAAACCGCAACTTCGAGGGTCGCATCCATTCGGAGGTTCGCGCCAATTATCTGATGTCACCGCCGCTCGTCGTGGCGTTCGCGCTAGCCGGACGGATCACAATCGATTTCGAAACCGAACCGCTGGGGCATGATGAGCAGGGAGGCCCCGTGTTGCTGCGTGACATCTGGCCGAGCCAAGAGGAGATCCAGCGAGCCGTGCGTGAGGCGACCGGTTCGGAGCTATATCGCAATGTCTATCGCGACATTTTCGCGGGCGATGAACAGTGGCGCTCGCTGCAGGCACCCGCGGGAAACATCTATAATTGGGACGCGACCTCCAGCTACGTCCGGAGCCCACCATTCTTCTCGGATATGCCGCGCAAACCTCCCACGGTCGAGAATATTCAGGGCGCTCGCTCTCTCGCGGTATTCGGGGACAGCATAACCACAGATCACATCTCTCCCGCGGGGACGATCCAGGTGCAGTCGCCTGCCGGGGAGTATCTGGTTTCGAAAGCCATCGCGTCGAGGGATTTCAACTCTTACGGGGCACGACGCGGCAATCATGAGGTGATGGTCCGCGGCACCTTTGCGAACGTTCGCATCCGCAATCGGCTCGCGCCGGGAACCGAAGGCGGCTACACGACCTATCTGCCGGGCGATGAAGTGAAGTCAATTTATGAGGCGAGCCAGCGCTATTTGGCGGAAGGTATTCCTCTTCTGATCCTGGCTGGCAAGGACTATGGGTCGGGCTCCAGCCGTGACTGGGCGGCGAAGGGGCCCTATCTCCAGGGAGTGCGAGCGGTTATCGCCGAAAGCTTCGAGCGGATTCATCGGTCGAACCTCGTCGGCATGGGAATATTGCCGCTCCAGTTCGTGGACGGCTCCTCGGTTGCTAGCCTCGCCTTAACCGGGCGAGAGATTTTCGATATCGATGGGATCACCGCCGGTGTAGCGAGCGGCTTTGCGGAATCACGCCGTTTGATGGTGCGCGCCCGCAGCGAGGGTGGTAGCACAATAGAGTTCGAGGTCAGCGCCCGAATTGAGACTCCCCAAGAGGTGCTCTATATCCGACATGGCGGCATCCTCCAGTACGTTTTGCGTCAACTGCTTGGATATCCGCCGGAAGTAGCTGCGACCCCCGCCCGCAAACCGCACTCACACGTGGCTGAAGGCGACCAAGCCCAGGCCGTGGAAGAGGGCTCGATCCAGTCGTTCCCCGCGAGCGATCCAGCTTTGTATACGGGAAGCACGCGAGTGTAGTGCGTTGGCGTCTGAACTGGGTTGGGCAGCCCGCTGCGTTTTACTGTGCCTCTGGGCTGGGATCCACCGGTCGTCAGAATGACCGGCATCGCCTTTCAGTGGTTCGGCTACACGATATTCGGTCAGTCTTACGGCGACGACTGGGACAGCACGATAAGAGGTTTGATTCTGTCTCAAGACACTGTCCGAAACGCTGGCCCTACCTTACCTTTGGTAAGGTAGCGATACGCCAGACAAGGGAGGTAAGATGTACCGACATATTCTCATTCCGACAGATGGGTCGGAGTCCGCGGAGCATGGGGTGGCGCATGGATTGGCGCTGGCGAAGTCTCTAGCAGCGAAGGTATCTGTAATCTTCGTTGTGGAACCGTTTTCAGAATTGACAGGGCGGTTCCTTGAAGCCGTCGCAACATATGCTCAACTTCGCAGGGAACAGGCCGCGAGCGTTTTGAATCGCGTGGCAAATGCGGCCAAGGAGGCTGGTGTTTCCTGCGAGACGATTCAAGTGGAGAACGAGCAACCTCATCAAGGCATCATCGCAGCAGCCGAGGAAAAAGGGTGCGATCTCATTGTCATGTCCTCGCACGGACGAAGCGGGCTTTCCAAGCTGCTGGTCGGCAGCGTGACGAACAAGGTACTGGCGCACGCGAAAACTCCCGTACTGGTTTGTCAATGAATGTGCAGAACGCTTGGTGGTTCAATAGGCGCCGTTAGGCCGTGCTCAGGATAAAGATGGCGTTGCCGATTGCCCGACTGGGGCGACCGCGCGCTATGCTAATTGATGGCGCCGCCCGTTATCCCTCGATGAATCGGTCCAGGAACGAGTTGAAGGCGATTGCCACCGGAGTGCTGGCGATCAATGCGCCTACCATGATCTCGCCCCAGAAGAAAATGTTGCCGCTGATTTATCTGTCGCGACGCCAAGCGTAACAGGCTTTTCCGCTGTCTTGCGACGAGGACTTGATGGGCTTTCATGGCCCTCCGTCACCTGCGGTCGTATGCTCGCACGTTGTCGGTCCGCGCCATCGCGATTGGACGTTACGACGCGGTGCGGCTTCGACCACCGCCCATCGCGCGTGTGAAGACCTTGCTCAGTTCGCGGAACCACAGGACAGAACTTGCGACCGCCGCGCAGAGAAGCCAATCGCCGGCGTCGAGGCCGCTAGTCGAGAACGCTTCCTGCAGGAAGGGTACGTAGACAACGGCCGCGTGCAGAAGAAGCGATAAGGCGATGGCCGCCCAGAACCAAGGCTTCATTTTAGGCCTTGTTGCCGGCGTGCCGCGCACAAGCCGGAGTTTCTCAACACAATCCACGCATGCCGGCCTTGCGGAATCGATCGCTCCCGGCAAAGTGAAGGAGGCCGAAATTGCAGCAACCGAACATCAGGAAGTTTTAGCAAAGATCTTGCGCTGAACGATCAATAGATTTCGTTTGTCTTGATCAACCCGGCGGATCAAGCTGCGGTCCTTGTTGGTTTGCGCATCAGGAGCGCTCGTATCCGACGACTGGAAACAGCTTATGCCCTTGGAAAGTAATTCGAACTCACCGGAGCGCGGGACGTTCTCATCCTCAGGACGACACAAGACGCTGGTTCACGTTCGGAATGTTCTCGTTGCTTCGGCTCCAAAGAATCTTCAGCAGAAGCGTTGGGAGCGTCGATGGACCGCGGCATCTGGCGCGTGGCTTGCCGTGCTCTTGGCCCTAGCATTCGGCGGAACTGATTGGCGGACCGCCTTGATGGTATCCGCAACAGCTTTCATGCTCGGCCGGGGCGGCGATATCTTGGACGACTATTGAGCAGCGATCCCTCAGTTTGCGCTCGACCGACGAAGAGCCAGCCGCATCCAACACAGGTTCGCGTTTCAGAGTGCCCGATTAGGTTCCGAGGAGGCGCGAGGTGATCACTCAACGCTCAGACAGGTACGACGTTTCACCCTGCTAACGCGCTTTCCTGTACCAAAGAAGTTCGGCTCAACATTCCGGGTCCCGCATCGACAGGGGACAAGCGTGGCCAACTCCACGCGGGGCAACCAAGCTGCTGGATATCTACCTGACTGCAGATGGGGTGGTGACTGTCATGGGTCGATGGATTTGGGAGAAGCTTCAGCAATGGTTGATTCTGATACTCGGCCTCGTGGTAATCTCCGGCAGCATCGGCATCGGCGCGCTGTTCCAATCGGATCCCGAGCCACCGAAGTCCATCGAGGCTGCGTCCGTCAAACAGGATGACACGCCCAAGCCATCGCGTGCGCCGCCGATAATGACGCCAAAGGCTGCGACAGCCACGTCAGACGCTTACCAAGCCGCAGCGGCGCCCGCCAGCACAAAACCGGTCGCCGAAGAAAATACCAAGGCGGATGGCAAGGAAAGCTCCGACACAAAGGCCAGGGCCACCGGCACCGCTGCGCCCACAGCGCAGCCGGCTGAGACGGCTGCGCCCATGATGCACGATCATGCGCCGCCGCCGACCACCGCTGCTGCCGCGGCTTCACAAACCGCGCTGGCGGGCGAGGCCGCAGCGGGCCGACAGGTGTTTCGGAAGTGCCAGGCCTGCCATTCTCTCGACGCAGGCAAGAACGGCCTCGGACCTTCGCTCGCGGGAATCATCGGTGAGAAGGCCGCCGCCGTGCCGGGCTACAATTTTTCGCCTGCCATGAAGGCGAGCAGCCTGGTATGGGATGCCGCCACGCTCGACGCCTATCTCACGGACCCGCAGAAGGTGGTGCCGGGCAACAAGATGCCGTTCCCCGGACTCAAGACCGAGCGCGAACGCAGCGCCGTAATCGCCTTGCTCGCGGCCAATTCGAAGTCCGGCGCCGCGCCGGCTGCCGCAGCCCCGGCGCCGCCGACAACGGCTGCTCGGAAAGCTCCGGCCGCGCCGGCCGCGGCGCCTTCAGACACAGTGCCACCCACATCGTCGGCCTCGGCGATGCCGGGACCGAGCTATGTGCCGGGACTGCGCTACACACTTCGCTCCGGAATTGCCGAAGGCCGCATGGTGTTCATCGGCGTCGGCGGCTCGATTGACGGTCAGGTCAATCCCCTGTTGTCCGCTGCGGAAGGCCAAGTTGTTCAGGTGACGCTGATCAACGGCGAGGGCGCCGAGCATGATATCGTCTTTGACAACCAAGGACCTGCGGGAAGTTCGGCGCACATCGTTGGAAGAGGCGCGAGCACGAGCATTGCGTTCGCTGCCGCCAGGTCAGGCGACTATGTCTATTACTGCAGCGTGCCGGGGCACCGGTTGGCCGGCATGGAAGGGAAGTTCCTGGTTACGCCTCAGCCGCCGCCACAGACCGTGGTGCAGGCCGACATTTCACAGAAGCCAGACGACCTACCTGCTTCGGTCGGCAATCGAGCTCCGCAGACGGTGCGGGTAGACCTTGTCACTGTCGAGCTTGAGGCGCGGCTCGCCGAGGGAACGACGTTCGGTTACTGGACCTTCAACGGCAAGGTGCCGGGCCCAATGTTGCGTGTCCGCGTCGGCGACAATGTCGAAGTACACCTGAAGAACGCCGATGGCAGCTCGATGGTGCACTCAGTCGACTTCCACGCGGCCACGGGTCCCGGCGGCGGCGCTGCCTCGACCCAGACCAATCCGGGCGAGGAAAAGAGCTTCAGGTTCAAGGCGCTGACGCCGGGCCTGTATGTGTATCACTGCGCTACGCCGATGGTCGCTCATCACATTGCCAACGGCATGTACGGGATGATTTTGGTTGAACCAGAGGGCGGTCTGCCACCGGTTGATCGCGAGTACTATGTGATGCAAGGAGAGATCTATACCGACGGCTCGTTCGGTCAGCACGGCAGTCAGGAGTTTAACGTTGAGAAGCTGTTGAACGAACGTCCGGAGTACTTTGTGTTCAACGGATCGGTCGGCGCGCTTTCCAACTTTCACCCGATGCAGGCGAAGGTGGGCGAAACGGTACGCATCTATTTCGGTGTGGGCGGTCCAAACTTTGCTTCATCGTTCCATGTTATCGGAGAGATATTTGACAAGGTTTACAGTTTCGGCGGCGTCACCAGCGAGCCGCTGCGGGGCATCCAGACTGTAACGGTGCCCGCTGGCGGCGCGGTCATCGCTGAGTTTAAGGTCGATGTTCCCGGCAACTACACTCTCGTCGATCACGCGCTGGCGCGCGCTGAGCGGGGACTCGTGGGCATTCTGCATGTCGAAGGTCAGCCAAACACAGATATTTTCGACGGCAAGGTGGAGCCTGGATCAGGGCATTGAAGAAGGTAAACCCAAGTAGCAATCGCGCGTTACACTGAGTGACTATACGCCGGTGGCATCTTTCACTCAAACGGATCGATGATGGGACTTAGAAGAAGTTGAACGAACACGATCTGGCTGGTGGCTGCCAGATCGCGGCGGGCCGACGTTGGCGGGGCCTCGTAAGTGGACTGCCGAATGAGTCACTTGCCCTCCTCTCGTGTTGAGCGGCGTGGGTTAGGCGCGTCTGCTACCAAGAGGGCGAGCAGGAAAGAGTCGAGCGCGCATCAGAACGCGATAGAGCTCTCGAGGTCTCAGACGTCGCCGTGTTCCTTGCCCGCGAAACATCCGAGGGCGCGGCAGGCAAACACTGCAATCGTAATCCAAACAATGCTGCGAAGACTCATCGCACCGACTGTCCTCGCCTCGAAGGCGCCCCCTGAAGCCACATGTATGCCAAAAGCGGCAAACACGACGAGTGTCGTCAGGGCGATGCCGGCCGACAGCTGAGCGGCCCAGCGTTTCCACAGGAGTAGTCCAAGGCCCGTTATCAAGTATAGGAATCCTGCGATGAAATTGAACCAGAGAACAAAGGGAACAACATTCCCTGCAGTTGCTCTGATTTCGGGTGGACCTAACAACATCCTCCCGCCCTCGAAGACGGTTGCGATGCCGAACACGACCGCGAAGATCCCTGCCGCGGGGGCCCATCTTGGGCGGCTGGATAGCCTGCCTGTCATGTGAAAGCTCCGTGCCGATCGGATGTTTGCGGATATTCAGAGCATTCGCAAGTTCTAGCGCTCATGCAGTCCCCTCGATTGGGGCGACCTTTTCGGGAGCCGGGGACCAAAGCGGTTTGATGCCCAGCCCACGATTGATCATGCGGATACAACAGTGGTTTCGGCGGTTAGTCACGCTGACCGGATTTGGGAGAGAAATGCTGCTTCAGCTTGTCGGCGGCTCCGTCGAACGCATTTGCGTCGGCAGGTTGTTCGCGCTTGACCGTGATGTTTGGCCAGGCCGGCGCTTTTTCGCATTCAGTTCGAGCTTCCAGGCCGGGCTCGGTGTCCGCAGAGATCGCTTCTGTCGGGGCCCGCATCGCGCAGGACCTTCGCCGCCTCGATAAGTTGGGAACCGTCGATGATCGTGACGAGCTTTCGGCGAGCAATCAGTCGAAGAACATCGATCGGTTCCTCTGTCTTTCACTCGCGGCGGAAGCTGCCTCGGAAGCCTCGCTCCTGACAAGGGGCCGGTCGAGGAGCGCGGAGAGAGCAGATTGGGGACACCTTTGCTTAGAAACTGCGCTCGAATCCTCTAGGGACCCGCGGCCATGCGAAGCGTTGCGAGAATGCCCGCGGCGCCAAGCGTGAAACAGGCGAACCGCACCGCTATCATGGCCGCAAATTTGGCACCCGAGTGAACGTAGTCCTCGACAATTACCTGCAGACCAAGCGCGGCATGGTAGAATAGCGCGATAAGCAAAAGTCCCATCAAAATATCAGTGATGGGATTCCGCATCCAGGCGACGAAGGCCGTGTAATCGGCGCCAGTGTGCGCGATGATTGCGGCGATGAACCAGACCGTGAGCGGGACAAGTGCGATCGCCGAGACGCGTTGCATCCACCAGTGGTGGACTCCGCTCTTTGCAGATCCAAGCCCGATAGCGCGCGCCAGAGGTGTGCGCATGTCATCACGTTTCATCGCGTTATCTTCCTGTGTAAGCGCTGGCAATCCAGGCAACGGCCGTCATCACAATGCTGGCGGCCAATACGGCCCACCCCGACATATAGATCGTCCGAAGTTCAAATCCGTGTACCGTGTCCCAGACAAGGTGTCGGATGCCACCGAAGAAATGCAGAAAAAACGCGAAGGTGCATCCGGACAGAATGACTTGCCCTGTCCAAGAGGCGAGCGCTGCTTGCACGATGGCGTAAGCTTGCGGTCCCGCGGCTGCTGCCAGAAGCCAGGTCACGAGCGCTACGGCGGCGATGCACAACAGTACTCCAGTAAGCCGGTTGAGGATCGAAAGCACCGATGTCAACTGGGGGCGGTAGAGCTGGATGTTCGGCGAGAGTGGCCTTTGCGGTTCGGACCGTGGGCTGGATGCCATTGGGACTTACCTCCTGCAAAATCAGGTCTGGCGCTCGACCATTGCTTTCTTGATGTGCGCTATGGCTCTGCCGGGATTCAAACCCTTCGGGCAGGTCCGTGTGCAATTGAGGATTGTATGGCAGCGATAGAGTCGGAAGGGGTCTTCGAGCTTGTCGAGGCGCTCTTCCGCCGCTTCATCTCGGCTGTCGGTTAACCAGCGCCAGGCCTGGAGTAGAACGGCAGGTCCCAGGAAGCGGTTGCCATTCCACCAATGGCTCGGGCAGCCAGAGGTGCAGCAGAAGCAAAGAATGCACTCGTAATAGCCATCGATTTGGCTGCGCTCCTCGATTGATTGACGGCGCTCGCGTTCGGGCGTCGGTGTCTTAGACTGCAGCCATGGCTCGATGGCAGCGTACTGGGCGAAGACGTGCGTCTGGTCGGGAACTAGGTCCTTGATGATTTTCATGTTGGGAAGCGGGTAAATCTTTGCCGGGCTTTCCATTTCAGAAATGAACCTCGTGCAGGCAAGCCAGTTCGTGCCGTCCATATTCATAGCACAGGATCCGCAGACGCCCTCGCGACACGAGCGCCGAAATGTTAGCGTCGGGTCAACCCTGCTTTTGATCCAAATAAGCGCGTCGAGAACCATCGGTCCGCAATCGTCGAGATCGACCTCAAAGGTATCAACATGCGGGCCGCGTCCCGAATCCGGGTCATATCGGTAGATTTCGAACGACTTGGTGCGTATTGCTCCGACCGGGACAGGCCAGGCCTTCCCGCGATCAACCTTCGATTCTTTCGTGACGCCAAAGTTCGGCGGTATTGGAAATCGTTTGAACAGATGATTGCGTGAGACCTGTTTGGAAGATTCTATGATCATTGCGAATGCCCCTGTACGATCTGTTGGAAGCGTTGGAACAGGCTGTAAGAGAGCCGGAGTTCGGCGGCTGTACCTCGGTCGCGCCCAAGACCGTCATCCAGCCGCGTGCCTCGTGATCGATGAGCATCGCTATGAATTCGTAGCGCGACGCAGCAAATCGCGGGCTTCAGCAGCGCTCTCGCTCCTTGGATGGATCTGATATACGTCTCCGTAACACCCAGCTTCAACCACGCAGGGGCAAAGATCTGACTTTCGACTAATCAACGCTCGCCTCGATCGCGCGGACATGCACGACGATCCATCTTGCAACCACGTTAGACAAACGAATTTTATTGACACTTCAATGCATTTTTGCCGATGCACGAGAATGTACATTGAGTGTGCTAGAACTGTTCTCGTGTCTCCTCCATGCTGATCAGCAGCATGTTGCCACGATGCGGATGCACTGATCTCTTTCGACTGGAACCGGAGAGTTTGCCGGCGTCGGTTATTTGCCACTTGCAGTGCTCGCTTGATCCACCATATCAAGATAGCAAAAGTGAAGTACTCTTCGAGTGTCTTTATCACGTATCTTGCACGAGATTAGTGCTTGTCGGATGTGCGAAGCCAAGCTTCCGCACGGCGCCCGGCCGATTTTGCGCGCATCAAGAAGCGCACGACTACTGATCATCAGTCAGGCACCAGGCAGCAAAGTCCATGAGACAGGTATCCCGTGGAACGACGCAAGCGGCGATCGCCTAAGGGATTGGATGGATTTGAACCAATCGACATTTTACGACCAGAGAAAAATCGCGATCCTTCCCATTGGTTTCTGTTATCCCGGCGCGGCGGCTAACGGCGGTGATAAGCCGCCTCGTCCGGAATGCGCTCCCCTCTGGCACGGGCGCGTACTTGATCACCTTCCGAATCTTCAATTGACACTGTTAGTCGGTCAATACTCCCAAAAGCGTTATCTGGGATCAGGTCGGAAGAGCTCGATGACGGAGACGGTAAAGGCTTTTCCTGAATATGGGCCGAAGTTCTTCCCGCTTCCGCATCCAAGTTGGCGAAGCGGAATCTGGATGAAAAGAGAACCATGGTTTGAAAAGAAGGTTATACCTCGGCTGCGACGGGCTGTACGGCGCGCAATCGAGGATTGAGGCAGGCAAGTTGGGGTCTGCGCTGAGATCGGGCCTGGACTCGAAGGTCGGTTCTTCGTTGATTCTTGATATCGCGGATATGAGTTTCTCTGCTTCTGTTGACAACAAGGTAACAATACTCGCTTACGGCTTTTGGCACGCACCCTACGTCGATATCGATGTATCCGAGTATGAGAACGCGCTGCTGGGTTTCCACGAAGATCTTATGGCAGATCCGCCTGCGGGATTCGAGCGCCCGCGACCTATCAGATCTCCGAAGTGCCTTGGTTGAGCGGTCGTCCCGGTTATGAAGATTGGTGCTTCATGACTTCATCGGCCGCTTTGGATACCCTGAACAACGCAGCGGTCAGACCGGAACGCTAGAATGTGCATGCTGCAGTTTCCTGCAAAACAGATTGCGGGCATGGTGGTCTTTACTATCACCTGCACGGGGCCGAGAAGCCAATTGCCGGCTCGCGGGAGACTTGGTTGAAGCGGCCTCGAGGTATACGATGTGAACCACTTTGCTCGAAATTGTCGGTGGGTCGACAGGCTTCTTGAGCTGCTGGCTAAAGCAAATGGTCCTAGGTCCGGCGACGACTTTGTCATCATTGGAAATTCTTTGCTTGAAGTCCGGTGGCGCATGGCTGGTAAACCAGTGCTGTGAAAAGAAGAATATTAGGCCCGCTTCGTGACGGGCGATCTTTCGACTAGGACCTGGAGGACTGGCTGCAAGGTCGCCCGTGCCTCTTGCTGCAGCGCGTTTGATGTCCTTTGCGACTACCTAATCGGTTCGCCTTTGCTCACCTCACGCGGGCGCAAGTAATCCTCGGTGGTTATAGTGGATGGGCGCGGCACCGCATGAGGATCAAAGCCTTCGTTGACGACAGCCTCAATGCGGCAGTCTTCACACATCTTTACGACATCGATGCGCCGAGCATTAGCACCGGCATACATCCAGTGCTTATCCTGAAGTGTGGCCACCACGCGTTCGATTGTGCTTTTCGTGCCGAACGGCTTGCCACATCCGATGCAATGGAAGGGATCCTCTTGCTTCAACACCCGCTGCGGTGCATTCCACGCGTTGAAGTCGAGCCGCGGTTGCAGCGTAATGGCGTCCTCGGGACACGTCCGTTCGCATAGCCCACATTGCACACAGATGCTTTCAGTGAAGCGCAGCATCGCGCGGTCTGGATTGTCCGACAGTGCACCGGTCGGACAAGCGTTCACACAGGAGTGACAGAGTGTGCAGCTCTCGACATTCAACGACACGCCGCCGAATGGTGCGCCGGGCGCGAGCGCCACGACATCAACGCCCGCTGGCGCAGCCAGGTGCAGTTCGCGAAAGGCGGTTTCGAGCAGGCCGCGCTTGGCGCCGCGCGGGAGGAAGGTCGCGGGTTTCCGGGTTTCGAAGCCGGCCGGCGCTGCGTGCAGCACGGCATGGAGTTGATCGGGGTCGTCGGTCTCGATGATGCGCACCAGGCCATCGCCAAAGCCGAGCGCTGCGACAATGGTTCCCGACATCTCAACAACCTGCCGGAGACCGAGAAGATCGTGACTGGGTTTTGCACGCGTCAGCAACGCGGCGCCTGCTGCGCCGTAAGCGAACAGCGCAGCAATGGCCTCGGGCCCAACCTGGGTAACTTCGTTGACCCGGACCGGGAGCACATTTGCCGGCAGACCGTCGCCGAACCGCGCCAGCGCGTCGATCAAAGGCTCGCCGTGGTCTCCGTCATAAAACAGCACGACCGCATTGATACCGCCAGCCTTGCGATAGGCCTGCAAAAGGGTGCGCAAGCGTCGCATCAGCACCTCCGCGGTCGGCAGCGCATAGGATGCGGCTCCGGTCGGGCAGGCCGCAGCGCAGGAACCACAGCCAGCACAGACGCCAGGGTCGATTGCGACCGCGTTGCCGTTCGGCGTGATCGCGCCTGTCGGACAAAGGTCAAGACAACGCGTGCAGCCGGCGATCCCCGAGCGCGAATGGGCGCAGAGCGATTCGTCGAACTGGATAAAACGCGGCTTGTCGAACGTGCCAACCAGATGGCCGGCGTTCGCGATCAATTCTTCGATTGCGGCGCGGTCGCGGGGATCGGCGCGTAGATAGCCGGGCCTCAATTGGTGTGCGGGAAATAGCGACTGGCCGCCACTGACATCCAGGACGATATCGCAGGTCGAAACCGCGCCATTGCTCGGCACTCCGAAATCCAGCCGGCTTCGCGACGAAGGCGCAGGCAGTGCCAAATCGTCGATCGTGAGCTCGAACTGGCCGAGATGCCCACGAGCGTTGCGCACACTGCCCTTCAGGACCGGAAACTCGTTTGAGTGGCGAGGAGTGACATCCTCAGGCTTGGTCAGAAGCACCGTGACGTCCAGACGGTCCGCGACCCGGCGACCGATCTCGATCGCTACCTCGTCGCGACCATAGATTAGGGCGACGCCGCGGCTCTCGAGCGTCACTAGTGCGATCGGCTGCGTATCCTCGCCTGCAGCCGCAATCAGCGCTGCGGTCTTTGGGCCAGCCGCGGCCGCATCCTTGGACCATCCACCGGTTTCTCGAATATTGACGAAGGTGAGGGCTGAGGAGGGGACAAGATCTTCCGCCACTTGTCGAAACAAGGGGGCTTCCTGGGTACAGGCGACGGTAATGGGTGCGCCGTCGGCGAGCGCCGTCTTGAACCGGTCGATTTCGAACCCGCAGAGCTGGTTGGCCTGGGTAATCCGTCCTGAACAAGCGCGAGCTATCGCCCGCGCGTCAAGCTGCATGGTGTTTTCGCAGGTGCAGATCATCAGATGAGGTGCAGTATCACCCATCATTTCCTCCGGCGACGCCAATCGTCGCAACCGCGTGGCCAAACGTCTTGCCTATGAACCGAAACTGGATACGTCGTGGGCCTGCTTGAATATTGGCTTCAGACGAATTTGCGAATGCGTAAGCCAAGCTCGACAACCATCCACCGTATGACCCCTGCTACTTTTCACAAACGATAAAAGTCGCCAATTGATATCAATTAAATTGATAGAACTGTGTCACGCCGCACCCAACCGGTAACCGAAGGCGGTTCATCTTGCTTTCCGCCGTGCCCGTCTTAGCTTTGTGAATGTAACAACTCTGGAGGCGGTGTCATGAGAGCGTTCATTGCAGCGATAATTTTCGCGGCGGCGACCGGGGCCGGGGCAGCCTATATACTCCACGTGCAACAGGAGACTGTCGACGTTGCATTTTCAACAAGTAGCGCGCGCGTCGGCGACCCCGGCAACAATCTGGTCGGGATGGATATGGATAAGAGTTGAGCGCGGCTGACAGCTCGCAAGCATTCGAGCGGAACGCGATCTCACGGGTGCAAAACCCGTGACACCGCAATGACGGTCTCAACAAGTGGCGCAACACCAGAACGGAGAGCACAAATGCCGGACATCGCATCTAAGTCGCACACGAAAGGACTTGCTCAGAAGCGCAGAGACTTATCACCTACTACTGAGGCGGCTTTTCAAAGCTTCAGCCAGGCGGCTTTCGCGGACGGAGCGCTTCCTGCGAAGGTAAAGCAGATCATCGCCGTCGCGGTAGCACATGTAACCCAATGCCCTTATTGTATTAAGGGGCATACGAGAGCGGCGTTACGGCACGGCGCCTCGCACGAAGAGTTGATGGAGGCGATCTGGGTCGCAGCTGAAATGCGAGCAGGAGCGGCTTACGCTCATTCGGTTCTCGCAATCGAGGAAATGGAAAAGGCTGCGGCGGCGATGAGTAAGTGAGGCGGTGCCTTGAATCTCAGGCGACTTCTAGTCATCGACGAATACATGGCAGTAGATGGCTGGCTGGAACTAAGCCTGTCGTACGATATCGATGCTGCGAAATACCGATGCCCGCCGCCTCCCAACGAGCCATTCCAGCGTCATCAGACTCCACTAGTTGACATTCGGAGATGCAGGCGTAAAGCCAGAAGTGCAAGCGCGTAAGGCGGTCTTTCTCATCGTCCCGGTCACGCCCGCAGTATCTCTTGATCAGGCTTGGACGGAGCAATTGGAGGCAGTCGCGTGAACGTAGTAGCGCCACTTGTGCGGATTTCCGTCGGCGTCATTGTCGAACGATGCAAGACCAATTCGCAATGGTCTGAATTTACCTGGCACCCGACCGCCGTGCTTGGGGGCCTGCCGGGCGCGGATCCGTGGACGCGGCTTTCAGGCGAAGAAGAAAGGGTGATCTTCTACGCCGGTGCGGCGGAGATAGAGCTGTATCGCACCGAAACGGAAAACTACCGCGACAATCTCGTCTCGGCCGCGCCCTCAGTGTGGGTCGCGCTGCTCTCAACGGCAGGCGATCCCCCATATAAAATTGCCGCCGTCACGGCGGATCCGGCAGAAGGGGAGGCTTTGACAGAACCCGGCCAGGGAATTGTTGAAGCCGTGCCGATGCCTACGTCGGTGCGTGATACCATTGCCTCGTTTATATCCGAACACCACGTCGAGCGGACCTTCGAGAAGCGCAAGCGCAATCGTGCCGATCCGGAAGCGCTGGCGCGACGGCCCCCAACAAAGGCCGCCGATGAGTAATCACATGAAAGTTTTCGTGCGATGGTCGCGTCGCAAGCGTCACGCGGATATAGACAAGAACACGCACTCGAAATCGGAGCATAGTCCTGACATTGTCTCCGAAGCTTCGGCTGCTCCCGCACCGGACGAAACTAGACTGGCATTTGACGTCGCTAGCCTGCCTACACTTGAATCCATCGGCGCCGAATCTGATATCCGCGCCTTTCTCGAAGCCGGGGTACCTGGCGATTTGGTGCGTTCGGCACTTCGACGCGCGTGGTCGTCAGACCCCGCAATCAGAGACTTTGTCGGCTTGTCGGAAAACTCTGGGGACTTCAACGCGCCTGGTGCGATGGCGGGCTTCGGACCGATCGAAAGGGAGGAAGTCGGGCGGCTTTTGACGCGGCTATTTGGAGAACCAGACACAATAGCCGCTGCGGTGCATCCGCCTGTCATATCGCCGGGGACGGAGGGCTCTCAGAAGCCAGCAGGCGAATCCGATCCGGTCGAGTATCAATCAGCTGACGCGGAATCAGCGGCGTCGAGTCAGCAATTGGACGTCGATAAGACCCGCGTCGCCAGTGAGGTGGCGCAACAGGGTGGTGCCACTGCTTCGCAATCGGGACTCGACAGGTCAGAATGTCTTTCGCCAGTGTTGCGAAGTCGCGGTCATGGTGGCGCTTTGCCCCGACTTCTGTCTGGGAAGGGCGCAGACAATGCGAACAATTGCGAGTGAGTTACCGTCTGTCGGGCATAGCAAAGCAGACGCAATGGCTGACCGGCGTCAAACAGCTCAACGGATAGTCTTGGCAGATCAGCCGCGGGCACCTGGTGAGTATTTGCAGCGTGATCGCGCTCGAGCCAGATCGAGCCGCCCGGCGTGGTCCCGGCTATGCGCCGGGCACCATTAAGTCTGGTATCTCGCCTTCAGCATTGACGAGAATGCGCCGGGTAGACCGGCCACGGGATCGCGCTCATCTGCGCGTCATTCGGCGAGTCTGCTGCACGCACCGTTCCAGCAGGACGGCCAATTTCCATTCGGCGCTCAGACGGCTTTTCAGCAAGAAAACTGCACTCAATCCTCAACGAAATTCAATTGTCTAATCTATGCCTTAATGAAAGGCTCGCGGCGTCCTGTCGTTACGCGTGCTCAGGTTGCGCAATCTTACACAGGCGGCAACGAGACAAGCGCACAATCTGCGCACTTGGTGAGAGGCAAACGGGATGACCGTGCTTACCCGTACCGGGGCGCCAAAAAAGAAGAACAAAAACGGCGACCGTAGACCTCAGGAAGCTGTTCGGCCAGTTGGCGGCGTTCTCGATGTGCCCCAGCTTCCAGCCTCAAGGTTGTCGACTGTTCCGACCCGTCCGCTGTCGGTTGAGGCCGTGATGGATCTCGAGAGCGAGATACTGTGGCCGGAGTCCAGCCGTGAACAGCCCCTCGAGATCGACAGCGTCGAAGCGCACCGCGCCCAAGAATATTCACTTCTCGCCATGCTGCTTAGCCACTCGCCAGATGCAGCCACGCTCAAACGAATCGCCAAGCTCAGCGGTGATGCGACCCCGCTTGGCCTCGCGCATCTAGCTCTTGCGCAGGCGGCCGCGACTGCGAGTGCGGAAAGGGTCGCGCGCGAGTACTTCACCCTTTTCATTGGAGTTGGACGCGGCGAGTTGCTTCCCTACGGATCATACTATTTGACCGGCTTTCTCAACGAGCGGCCGCTGGCGCGATTGCGCGAGGACCTTCGTATGTACGGTATTGAGCGTACCGAAGGGCAGGTGGAACCGGAGGATCACGCTGCTACTCTTTGCGAGATCATGGCCGGGATGGCCGGTGGTCAATTCCCGATACCCGACATAATGCGGCGGCGGTTTTTCGAGAAGCATCTCGTCCCTTGGATTGACCGTTTCTTCGTTGATTTGGAACGAGCTGAAGCCGCCGAGTTTTATCGTCCAGTGGGATCGCTCGGCCGGCTCTTCGTGGAGACCGAGACGGAAACGTTCATGCGACCCACAAGGGCCGGAGCGTGTAATCGGGAGGATACGTGATGCATACGGTAGACAAGACAACGCTCGGACGTCGTCAGTTTCTTCATGTACTAGGCGCAGGAGCGGCGGCCGCCGCCGCGTCTCCGCTTGCTCTGGAGGCGAAAGCCGATAGCGAGAACAACGATGAAAAGCGCAAGTCTCGCTACAAGGAAACCGACCATGTGAAAGCCTATTACCGCGTCAACCGTTATCCGAGCTGAAGGAGGCGACCGTGCTGATCAAGAGAACTGAACGCGAGAAGCGCCGCGGCTCGTTCGCCGCCTTCGCCAGTGGCTCGAACAAGCACCTTGATCGCCGTGCGTTCTTGAGCCGCTCGGGGCTTGCCGCAAGCGGCCTCGCGGCCCTGGGAACCATGCCGCTCACGAGCGTGAGAAAAGCGAAGGCCGGTCCGCCGGCCGCGCCGGGCGCTGCGGTCACCATCCACAAGAACATCTGCACGCATTGCGCCGTGGGCTGCACGGTTACTGCGGAAGTATCCAATGGCGTATGGATCGGCCAGGAGCCGAGTTGGGACAGCCCTATTAATAGGGGATCGCATTGCGCAAAGGGCGCTTCGGTCCGCGAGCTGGTGCATAGCGAGCGCCGGTTGAAGTACCCGATGAAACTCGTCAATGGTGAGTGGACCCGCATCAAATGGGATCAGGCCATTGATGAGATTGGCAACAAGATGCTGGAGATCCGTCAAAAATCCGGACCGGAATCGCTGTACTGGATGGGCTCGGCGAAATTCTCCAACGAAGGCGCGTATCTCTTCCGAAAGATTGCGGCGTTCTGGGGAACCAACAACAACGACCATCAGGCGCGCATCTGTCATTCGACCACCGTCACGGGTGTAGCCAACACTTGGGGCTACGGTGCGATGACCAACAGCTTCAATGACGTCCGCAACTCAAAGACCATGGTTTTCATGGGCTGCAATCCGGCCGAGGCACACCCGGTCTCACTGCAGCACATGCTTGAAGGCAAGGAGCTCAACAGGGCGAACTTCATCGTTATCGATCCCCGGCTAACGCGCACCGCCGCCCATGCGAACGAGTATGTCCGCATCCGTCCCGGCACCGACATTCCGGTGCTGATGGGAATGATGTGGCACATCTTCAAGAATGGCTGGGAAGACAAGGAGTTTATCAAGCAGCGCGTCTATGGTTTCGAGGAGGCACGCAAGGAAATCGACAAGTGGAATCCGGAAGAGGTCGAGCGCGTTAGCGGGGTTCCCGGGGCGCAGCTCGAGCGCGTCGCCAAATTGTTCGCGACGGAGAAGCCGTCGACCCTGCTCTGGTCCATGGGCCAGACCCATCACACGGTAGGCACCGCGAACGTTCGCGCGAGTTGCATGCTATTGCTGGCGACCGGTAACGTCGGCAAGCCGGGGACCGGCGCGAACATTATCCGCGGGCATGACAACGTGCAGGGCGCCACCGACATTGGCGTCGATACCGTGACGACGCCGTTCTACTATGGTCTCAGCGAAGGTGCATGGAAACATTGGAGCCGTGTGTGGGAGGTCGATTACGACTATCTGGTCTCCCGCTTCGATTCCAAAAAGATGATGGAAACTGCGGGCATCCCCCTGACGCGCTGGTTTGACGCCGTCCTGCTGCCTAGGGACCAGGTTGATCAAAAGGACAACATACGGGGCATGTTCGTGCAGGGACACGCGAGCAACAGCATAACGCGTATCCCGGAATCGATGAAAGCGTTGCCGCAGCTTGATCTGCTGGTCGTCGCCGATCCGCATCCCACCACTTGGGCTTCGTTAGCCGTGGGGGCCGGGCGGAAGGAAAACATGTACCTGTTGCCAGTTTGCACCCAGTTCGAAACCTCCGGGTCACGCGTTGCATCAAATCGCTCGCTGCAGTGGGGCGAACCGATCGTCAAACCAACCTTCGAGTCCAAGGACGATTATCAGGTGCTGTACTTGCTAGCGAAGAAGCTGGGCTTCGCCGACCAAATGTTCAAAAACATTAAGGTTGAAGGTGACCGACCGGTCCCTGAGGACGTTCTGCGCGAAATGAATCGGGGAAGCTGGAGCACGGGCTACACCGGGCAGTCGCCGGAGCGGCTGAAGGCGCACATGAGGAACCAGCATAAGTTCGACCTGGTGACGCTGCGCGCGCCCAAGGACGATCCGGAGGTCGGCGGCGACTTCTACGGTTTGCCCTGGCCATGTTGGGGCACGCCGGAGCTCAGGCATCCCGGCTCCCCCATCCTCTACAACAGCGACGCTGCCGTCATGGACGGGGGAAATGGGTTCCGTGCACGCTTTGGAGTGGAGCGCAACGGCCAGACGCTGCTGGCGGAAGGCTCGTATCTGCCGGGTTCGGAGATTAAGGACGGCTATCCTGAATTCACGATGGGTGTTTTCAAGAAGCTGGGCTGGGACAAGGACCTTACGCCCGCGGAACTCGCAACCATCGAGAAAGTCGCGGGCACCGGAAATATTGATGCGGTCTCATGGTCGACCGATCTTTCCGGCGGTATCCAGCGCGTCGCGATCAAGCACGGTTGTTCGCCCTACGGCAACGCCAAGGCGCGGACGGTCGCCTGGAATTTGCCTGACCCGATCCCGGTGCACCGCGAGCCGATTTATTCGCCGCGCATCGATCTCATCGCGCAGTATCCGACGTTGCCCGACGCGAAGCAGTTCAGGCTGCCGAATATCGGTTTCTCGGTACAGAAGAGCGCTGTCGAAAGAGGCATTGCCAAGGCGTTTCCGCTGATCGTTTCTTCGGGGCGCCTTGTCGAATACGAAGGCGGCGGCGAGGAGACCCGCTCTAACAGGTGGCTTGCTGAGCTGCAGCAGGACATGTTCATCGAGATCAGCCCGGCGGATGCGGCCGAGCGCGGAATCAAGGACGGCGGTTGGGTTTGGGTCACAGGAGCTGAGAACAGCGCCAAGGCGAAAATGAAAGCGCTCGTGACCGAACGTGTCGGCAAAGGTGTGACCTGGATGCCCTTCCATTTTGGGGGCTGGTTCGCCGGCGAGGATCTGCGGTCGAGATATCCGCAGGGCTCCGACCCGATCGTGCTCGGCGAAAGCGCCAACACGATCATGACTTACGGCTACGACCCCGCAACCGGCATGCAGGAGCCCAAGGTCAGTTTGTGTCAGATCACTGCGGCATAAGGAGGCGATACGATGGCTCGTGTGAAATTCCTCTGCGACGCCGACCGTTGCATCGAGTGCAACGCTTGCGTGACCGCCTGCAAGAACGAGCACGATGTCCCATGGGGGATCAACCGTCGGCGCGTCGTAACCATCAATGACGGCAAGCCGGGCGAGAGATCGGTCTCGATGGCCTGCATGCATTGCACGGATGCACCTTGCCAGGCGGTGTGCCCGGTGAACTGCTTTATCACCACTGCCGATGGCGTCGTGCTACACTCCAAGGATCTTTGCATCGGCTGTGGCTATTGCTTCTACGCTTGCCCGTTCGGCGCGCCTCAATATCCCCGCGTCGGCAACTTCGGTTCGCGCGGAAAGATGGACAAGTGCACCTACTGCGCCGGAGGTCCTGAAGCGGATGGCTCAAAGGAAGAGTATGCGAAATACGGCGCCAACCGGCTGGCAGAAGGCAAGCTGCCGCTATGCGCGGAAATGTGCTCAACCAAATCGCTGCTCGCCGGTGACGGCGAGATCATCGCGCAGATCTACAAGGAACGCGTGATGAAACGCGGTTACGGATCTGGAGCCTGGGGCTGGAAGACTGCGTATCAAGAGACCATTGCAACCTAGTAGAGGGCGCGGCGTCGAGGGCGGACCGCGTTCGAAACGAGTCTCACAGGTGTTCGAGACGAGCCTCACAGGAGGATATGGCATGATAATTGTTTTCGCCAAATTCCGCGTCATCGTCGGGGCGCTGGCGTTCCTCCTAATGGTGCTCGGTGCACATCAGCCTGCGAGTGCTCAGCAGCCCACGATGGTCAATCCCCAGGCGAGCGCCGTGAAAGAAGGGCAGCTCTTCGAGGAGCTAAATCGCATCTCCGGTCGCTGCACGGTACCTGATCAGAAAGCCTGCACGATCGAGCAGCCCGCCGGCCGCGATTGGCGCCATTTCCACCAGGTAACGCTCCGTTGGATCGGTGGTCTCGTCATCATCAGTACTTTGGCCATGCTCATTGTCTTCTATCTCTGGCGCGGCATGGTGAAAATCGAAAGCGGGCGGTCAGGACGCACCATCGTGCGTTTCAACGGCTTCGAACGGTTCGTGCATTGGATGACAGCGACTTGTTTCATCATTCTTGCCCTTTCTGGGCTCAACATAACCTTCGGTAAGCCTCTGTTGCTGCCTCTCATCGGTCCCGAGCCGTTTGCGGCCTGGTCGCAATTGGTTAAATATGCCCACAACTATCTGAGCGTCCCCTTCACGATCGGTGTGTTCTTGATATTTCTCATGTGGATCGCGGGGAATATCCCCAATCGGGTCGATGTGGAATGGCTTAAGCGGGGCGGTGGCATCGTCGGTCATGATCACCCGCCAGCCTATCGATTCAACGCCGGGCAGAAGATGATCTATTGGATTGTCGTTCTCGGCGGCACGGCGGTGGCGGCTAGTGGCTATGTTTTGATGTTCCCGTTCTATGGCACGGACATCGCCAGCATGCAGGCCGCTCAGATTGCGCATGCTATCGTTGCGGTGCTGTTCATCGCCGCCATGATCGGCCACATCTATATCGGTACCTTAGGTATGGAAGGCGCGTTTGAAGCCATGGGGACCGGAACTGTCGACCTCAATTGGGCCAAGGAACATCATAACCTGTGGCTTGAGGAGGAGCAGGCGCGAACCGGGCCGAACGAGACGCAGCGGCAGCCGGCTATCACCCCAGCGGAATAACTTCCTTGGGGAGAAGGCGGGGGGTGGGTCGGGCCCCCAGCGTAAGGCTGTCGATCTACTCGGGCTAAACCGCGAGACATCGACGCAACGGGCCTACACGTTCTCAGGCCGGCCATAATCAGCTGCAGCGCTCCATTTCCGAGGCTGCGGAGCACTGCGGTTGGTATTACTTCTGCCGCGTGGTTCAGTTAATCGGCTGCCTACGATCATTTCTTCGGAGTGACGTCCCCTTTGCGATCGTCGGGGCGAGGTTGCATTCCGGGCGGCGAGTCCCCCTGGGGGCTCGACGCAGGCGCACCGCCGGACGTCGTATCAATCGGCCCGGGATGACCTTGCGGCTGAGGTTGGCTAGGCGCTGCTGTGGTCGGCTTGCTGGCGGCTGAGTTAGCAGCTGGATTGTTGGTAGGATCAGAATTGGGAGACGCGGTCTGTGCGAGCGCGGCGCCTCCAATTAGCGCAGTGCCGAGCACTAATATCGATGTTACGCGCATATCGTTTCCTCCCTCTCACCGTTCGTTATGACAACCGCCGCGACAGCCCGACGTTCCACGCCTCGTGGCTCGACTGTGTTCGCTTGATTAATGCCTTAATGCCCTTGGTGAGTGCTTGAGCTGTAGCCCAACATGATTCCATCGGGCAGAAGTGGTCCACGCCGCGGCCCTTCCTCATTCTCATCTTCGTTGATCCCGAAGCGTTCGAGGGTACCAAGATTGAAATGGCGGTAAGGGACCTTTGAAAATAGAACTGTCAGGCTTGGCGGAATCCGGCGTGATCAGTGCTTAAGAGTTCGGCTTGCGTGATCTTCCTCTCCATCGATAGTTCGGCTTGGAGGCCTTCGTAATCTCGAAAAATCGAGGCTATTGCCTGCGTGCGTCCGTCGCGTTTGAATCGTAAAACGCAATCCTTGCCAGCGATGTCACCTTCAATCGCAACTTTATCCCAACATTCTGCATGGCCGACATAATTGATCGGGACGTCATAATGCTGATTCCAAAAAACGGGTACAGCGTTAAATTTCTCACGATGTCCCATCATGTTAAGTGCTGCGGTTTGTCCTTGACGCTCCGCCACGATCCAATGTTCGACTCGAATGTTTCGGCCAGAATGCGGATCTGGCCAGCGCGCGATGTCACCCGCGGCAAATACACCCCTCGCGCTTGTTTCCAGAAAGGAATTCACCACGACCCCCCGCTCGATGGCAATGCCCGCTTTTGCGGCAAGATCAATTCTGGGACGGACACCGATACCGGCAACTACGAAGTCTCCTTCTAGGATGCCTCCGCCCCTTAGCGTCATTTTATTCCCTGTGATTGACAGGGCCGTTTCGTTGAGGTGGAAAATGACACCGTGTTCTTCATGAAGCGTTTGTACGAATTTTCCCATTTCCTGACCGAGGATGCGTTCCAAGGGTCGCTTTTCCGGCGCCACCACATGAACCTCGATGCCGCGGCTGCGCAAAGCAGCCGCAACGTCAAGGCCGATAAAACTTGCACCGAGTATGATTGCCCTGCGCGCCGTTTGTGCGCGTGCGATAATGGAGCGACAATCGGCGAGCGAGCGAAGAGAATGAACGTGCTCTTGGTTGCCCCCCGGGATCCAGAGACGAACCGGCTCAGTCCCGGTGGCGAGCAGCAATCGATCGTATCGAATACTCTGTCCGTCTGAGAGCGCGATTTCGCGCGAACCAGGATCGAGGCGGACAACCTCAGTCGCGACCCGCAGGTCGATAGCGTTCTCTGAATAAAACGTTTCCGGCCGGAGCAGCACCCCTTCCTCTGAGGCGTTGCCGGCGAGATAGTTCTTTGACAGAGTAGGGCGATCCACGGGCGCGGCAGCGTCGCCACTCAGCATCACGATACTGTCCGCAAAGCCTTCCCGCCGCAGCATTTCAGCGGCGGCAAAGCCGGCCGCACCGCCTCCAACAATTACAATTCGCTTGGGCTTATCGCAGGTGGACTTGCCAATATTGAGGGCTTTCAGCTGGTTACGCCTGCTGCGAACGAATACGCGGTTGTCCCGTAGCTCAACTACCCAACATGACAATGGATCAAGGGCGGGCGCCCGAAGAGGCTGGCCCGTCCGCAGGTCAAAACAAGCATGATGCAACGGACATCGTATCGTTTGACCGACCACTAGCCCAGCCACCAATGGACCGCGATAATGGGTGCAGTGGGCTCCGACCGCGAAATAGTCGCTGCCAATCCGCACTAACAGGATCGCCTCTTCACCGACGCGGCCGAGCAGCTTGGCTCCGTCAGCAAGTGCGTCTTGTGCAAGGCCGAGGCTAAGATCAGGGCTACGGGAATCAGGATGTCGCTGCATCTCACTCTTTCGACGGTGCGGGGGCGGGATGGCTACATCGTCTCAAGCACGCGCTACGTAGTCGACGACAACGTGTGCACGTGAACATCTCGTGACGAGTGTCTCTTCAAGATGTCGACTGCGCGATACTCGGCCTTGGCGTCCCGCGTTCGCACCCATAGCAGCAGACCGCCATGATCGACTTGCGTCCGCAGATACTGCGCATGGTTGTCGCCCAGCCACTTGGCGAGGAGTACGCCGACGATCCCTCCAGTCCCGCCGACTAATGTTGCCGCGATGACGGCAACAACAATTGTTCCGCCCGAAATGAGGACCGTGCCTGCCGCAGCGGTTGCTCCCGCATACACAAGACCGCTTACTATGCCACCTTGAGCGTCCCCGATGGCCTCCGGCGATACATATGCTGTTCGCGGAACGGCGGGGTTGCCCTCGGCGACGCGCGCGCTCGCAAAGCCGCGGCCCAGCTTTTCATTCACCGCGCTTTCACCGGCGAGTAAACTCAGTTCAGCCCGGTGAAAGCCGGAACTCAGGAGCTCGTCGATTGCAGCCTGAAGATCGCTTTCGCCGGCAAAGACGCCTACTGCTTCGCGTGCGGTTTCTGGCTGATTGTCCATGTCAACTCTCATCGAGGGGCCGCACGGGAAATGGCGCACTCATCTCCTCTGTCCTGGTGTTCATCACCGGACACTCCGTTTGCCATCTGCAGCGAATTGTTTCAGGTAGGCGATCACATCTGATATTTCCTGATCCCTCTTTAGACCGGAGAAGATCATCTTCGTGCCGGGTACGATCTTGGCCGGCGCGCGAAGATAAGCAGATAACGTCCGCTCGTCCCACACCAAACCCGAGTTCTTGTTCGCCGAGGAGTAGCTGTAGTTTGGATACTGACCGGCTGGCCGGCCAACGACGCCGTTTAGCACCGGCGCAATTCCATTTTGAGCGTTAGGACCAATCTGATGACAGGCCATGCATTTCTTAAAGACCAGTGCCCCGGCATCAGGGCTACCCGCAGGGGGGATGGCAGCATCCTGGCCTCTAGCTGAGCTGACCGCGATAAGCAGTAGCGTAAGCACTAGCATCGAGAGTCGGTTCAATTCCTTCTTCCCCGGCAGAGCTTGCGGCTGATCATTGATGCCCTCGTTCTGATGACGACAGGAAATTTCGTACAACCAGTTACCTGCGTCAGCCTAGCCGCGAAGTGAGCGGCAGTGTCTCTTGTTCTCGTTGGTGAACCGTACCCTCTCATCCAACAATAGTGCAGACAAACGAATTTCATTGACATTTGTCACTATTGATTATGCTATGAAACCATGGACATCGAGCTCGCCAGGACTTTTATAGAGATCGTCTCCACCGGGAGCTTCATCAAAGCCGCCGACCGTTTGCATGTTGCACAAACGACGGTTAGCGCACGAGTGCGTCTCCTTGAGCAGCAGCTCGGGCGACCGCTTTTCGTTCGCAATAAAGCCGGTGCAACCCTCACCCCGGCGGGTGAACAATTCCTTCGCTACGCTCCGACATTCGTACAGTTGTGGCAGCGCGCGAAACAGCAGGTCGCGGTACCTGAAGGACACCGCGCAGTTTTGACTATTGGAAGTGAGGTCAGCTTGTGGCAGCCGCTTCTGCTCGAATGGGTCAGGATAATGCGGCGCTCGCATCCGGACATTGCGCTTCGGGTACATGTCGACGTTCCTCAAGATCTAATCACGCACGTTGCAGCCGGACTCGTGGATATCGCGATCATGTACGCGCCCCACCATCGACCTGGTTTAGAGATAGACTTGCTGATTGAGGAAGAGCTCGTGTTGGTAACAACCGACCTCAAGACGTATCGCGCAAATGATCCCAGATATGTTCATGTTGAATGGGGACCGGATTTTTCGCTTCATCATGCGGTCAGTTTTCCGGACGCGACGCCCAGCATGGTGGCCAACCTTGGTCCGCTGGCCCTTGACTATGTTCTGCAGGAAGGTGGTTCCGGCTACTTCCGAATGCATGCGGTTCAGCCTCACCTGGCATCAGGGAGGCTCCATCTGGTCCCGGGCGCGCCTCATTTCTCCTTCCCCGTATATGCCACGCACTTGGCGAACGTAGATGCCGCTACCTTGGGTGCAGCGCTCACCATATTGCGCGCGGTCGCAAAAGTTGAAGTTGAATAGTGGACGGCGCGCCTTAACGGCAATCCTTCAAAGCTCGTCGATAATCGATGGCATCATTTCTGCGATCGTTGCGCATCGAGAAGACATTCGCATCGTGCTTCCAAGCGCCATCCTGCTTTCTTCATTCGTCAGGACAATTTCCGGCGAACCGTTGGCCCGAGCGCTAGCCGGCGATCGGCGCGGCTCTCAGCCCTTAGTCCTGTGCAAGGCCGCGCCTCTGTGCATCGCGATGTGGTCGGACTTGTCGCTCTGGATTTCATACTGCGGTTCATCCTTGCTGGCGCGGTGCATATGTCCTTTGTAAGCAACATCCTTGAGGTGGACCTTGATGATCGTGCCGCTCACATATCCGGCCTCCGAATTCCAGGTCACGTGATCGCCAACTGCGAACCGCTTTCCCATGAGGTATTCTCCGTACGGGTTTTGGTGCGAGATTCGCAACGCGCGGCCTTCCGTAGAGTTCCATAGAGCTAACGTCGCGCCAGAGAGCGCGTCCAAACGGCTCGGGGTGCATTTCGCGCGGCCGTCAACCACGCAGCACGAAGTGTGATCTTAAATCTCAGCTAAATTCGTTTGTCTGGAGTGGGCGTTTGGCTCACGATAGCAGCGGCTGAGGGCAAGTGATTTCCGCGAGGCGCAAAAGTGTCTTGCGGGCGCAAGGCCTCACGCTTTGGTGCGCTCGATCGCATTGAGCGTCTGAGAAGTCGTTCGATTTCCTCCAACGCCAAGGTCTGGCAATCCGGAGCGAACAATGGCTCAACGCGAGGTCTTGCAGCCTGTCGAAGATGGCGGCCTCTGAAGGAGGGAAACGTGGTGGAAGAAGCAGCCAATCCCGGCGGTCCGGACCTTACGCAAGGCATCGCGCTGAGCTTGTTCACGAGCGAGACCCTACTCGGGCATGTCGGCGATCAGGATGTTCTGCTGGTGCGTTTCGGGCCGGAGATCTTTGCCGTCGACGCGCATTGCAGTCACTATCACGGACCGCTCGCCGAAGGGCTCGTGGTCGGCGAGAGCATCCGCTGCCCTTGGCACCACGCCTGTTTTGATTTGCGCACCGGCGAAGCAACACGGGCGCCGGCGTTCACCCCGCTCGCGGTCTGGCAGATAGAGTATGAAGGCGATCGCATCTTCGTTCGAAAAAAGTGCGAACAGCCGAAACCGCGCGGCAAGGGACCGGTTGATGCGCCCGACAGGATCGTGATCGTGGGCGGCGGAGCAGCGGGATTCGCCGCGGCGCAGATGCTGCGGCGGCAGGAGTTTCGCGGCAGCATTGTCATGCTGAGCAACGATACGGTGTCTCCCATCGATCGACCGAACCTTTCAAAGGAGTATCTCGCCGGCAGCGCACCGGAAGATTGGTTGCCGTTGAGTCCAGATAGCTTCTACGCTGAAGCCGGTATCGATCTGCGGCTTAACACAGAGGTCCTCTCGATCAATACCAAGGCGCGCAACGTCGTCATCGCAGGTGCCGGCGATATTCCCTTCGACCGCTTATTGTTAGCGACTGGTGCGGAGCCGGTGAAGCTGCCGATCCCGGGCGCTGACCAGCCGCACGTTCACACGCTCCGCACGCTTACGGATTGCCGAGCGATCATTGGGTCGCTGAACGGAACACGGCGCGCACTCGTGATCGGTGCCAGCTTCATCGGCCTCGAGGTCGCGGCGGCATTGCTTGCACGAGATGTCGAGGTTCACGTCGTTGCGCCGGAGCAGCGGCCAATGGAGCGCGTGCTTGGATCCGATATGGGGGAATTCATACGCGCGCTGCACGAGGAGCAGGGCGTTATCTTCCATCTCGGTGATACCGTCGTCGCGATCGATGGCAAGCGCGCGATATTAAGAAGCGGTAGCGTGTTGGAGGCCGACGTTGTGGTCGTCGGCGTCGGCGTGCGTCCGCGGCTCGGCCTGGCTGAACGGGCTGGCCTTTCGCTGGAGCGCGGAGTTACCGTGAACGCCTATCTTGAAACTAGCATTGCCGGGATCTATGCGGCGGGTGATATCGCGCGCTGGCCTGATCCGCATTCAGGCGAGAATATCCGGGTCGAGCATTGGGTGGTGGCAGAGCGTCAGGGGCAAACCGCCGCCCGGAACATGCTAGGACTGCGTGAGACGTTCGATGCGGTGCCATTTTTTTGGAGCACGCATTACGACGTAAGGATCAACTATGTTGGTCACGCCGAGACCTGGGATGAGATTGCTCTCGAGAGTGGCATCGCGGCCAGAGACTGCCTGCTGACATATAAACGCAAGGGCCGCGTGGCTGCGATCGCCTCGATCAACCGCGACCTCGCCAGCCTGCAGTCCGAACTAGCCATGGAGAGAAACGCGATGGGCTGAAGTCGCCTGACGATTGCAGCGGGCACACGTCGCGCTTTCAGAACCGTTCCGGGGGAGTTCCGCATGGGAGTTGACGCAGCCGTCGCACTATACCGCCATCTCATGTGCGCACACCGTTGTAGTGAAATCTTTCCGACCGCAGGAGCTAGCATCCCGTGTCCAGCCGCAAACAGCGATCACGTTTGGCCCGCAAAATGCGATCGGCTACGGTTCGGGCGATGGCGAACGGGAATGAGGTCCTCGTTGGATGCTCCGGCCAAGTAAGAGTCCTCTTAGAACGACCGCGTCGTTATGGGCCTCATCATGCGCCGCAAAAACGAGTGTAATCCGTCCTCGTCGGGCGAGAGCACGGAGTTCGTCGAGCCGCTCGCGATGCTGATGTATCTCCTCCGAATAGCGGTGCCGGAACTCGTGCCAGCGAGCGGGATCATGCCGAAACCACCTCCGCAGCGCGGTGCTGGGTGCAATGTCCTTGGCCCACAGATCGATCGCAGCATCAACTTTTCCGACCCCGCGGGGCCAAAGACGGTCTATCAGTATTCTAGTGCCATCATCGGAGCGAGCGGGGTCGTATGCCCGTTTTAGCTTGATGTTCTTGGCAACAATTTTCTTGACCATCGGCACTTCTCCAGTATCTAGATTGATCCGTTCCAATCCCGCGCGGTGATCGTGTGACCGCATCCTCCCGTGCCGCGCTGCTGATGCCATGAGGCGGGTCATCGGAGTCCTTTATCAGTCCCTGTGGGCTGTTCCCCGAAATGGCAAGTGACATAAGCAGCATCCCGACGATCATCCAAAACGCCAGCCTGCCGTTGCCGTCATTCCCCCAGAGGGCGGTGGAGTGTGGATGACCATGTGACGGCAGGAGATCGATCAAACGAACCGCAATTACGCTCGCTTCAGACGGCGACCATCGATCGCTATTCGATTTCCAAATGTTTGCAGCAAGGTTGTTTATTGCTTGAGCCTTAGAAAGCTGGGCCAGGCGCGCCGCCTCCTGCCAGGGATCGACGTCCTGACGTGCGAGCAGGGACAGGACGCTGAATGTCATCTCATCTGTTTCGCAAACTGAAGCGAACAAGAAGGCATCGTACTGGGATTCGAGACCAGTTAGTGCGGCCATGTTGCGCTCCACTCTCGAAGGATATGTCCAGTTGGTGAAGGTATGCCGTCGCTACTTATCGAGTGCTGCGGTATCTTGCGCGTCGTCGGCAAATTCTGACAAGCGATAAATGCCGACGAGTCATAGTCACAAGATTGATAGGCGCCGTGTTCGGAACGCCGATACGCGAGCGTTCCCTCCCGTCCGGTCCGCCACGCTGGTGGAGTTTGCTGAAAAGCGGGTAATCTTCGGCGGATCGCTTGCTGGGACTGTGCCCTTCAACTCTTCATCCAACTGACGGTCGATTTCCCTCTCCTCTCGTTCTGCAAGCGAATCTTTGGCGGTCATGATGAACTCCATCCATCTTCATACATGTGGCGCAGCACAACGTGCCGTGATTCGGCGTTCCAAGTCTCTCGCGCAATGAGTTGACGGAACCGATCGAGTTAGGTGACAAACGCGTCAAGAAGCTCGACCTGTTTACGGTGCAGCAGCAGCAAATACATTAGCTTCGCATTCAGTTTTGAATCGATGATGTTCAGTACGGCGTCCTCGATCATAGCGGCCAGCCTAGCCTGATTGCGGCTTGCTGATCCAATTAACCGTCGTAGGTTGCAATCGACGCTAGGGATAGTGGTTGTCTTCTTGCCACGAAGGGTGCCGGCTCCACCTCTGGCGGCAATCTCCTTTTTGAGAAGGACACAGATCGCGCCCTGAGCAAGTTCGGACTCAAGAGCGAGGTCTGCAATTTGAGAGTCGGCCGCGCGTCCAATTGCTGCATATGCCGTTACGCCGGTGCATTCATTTTCAAGAAGCAGCTTGAGAAAGTGTAGAACTTCCTCCTTAGACCAACAACCGAAATAACTCGGGTCGCTCGCATTCATCCTGCGAGAAGAGGATTCGTAATTGTGGATCGTATCGTCTAAGTCCGCCTGTTGGCGTAACCGGGCTTTCCGCATGATTTCGTTTCCCTGCGAGAACGAGATGAGGTCCGCTGCCTTGGAGCTCCTTGGAGGCGAGTTGCTTGGCTGCCAGACAAATACTCGCTATTCAGTCAGGTTCTACAAGCGAATATTATTGTCAGTTTGCATCAGGAAGGGTGTTACCTGGAATAGCGCAGTTTGCGATAGGCGGCTGTTACGTTGGCGCCATCTTCCACTTCGCGGGTTGAGTATGCGTCGATACCAACTGTGAAGGGGCGAGGAGAATAATGATGTAGTTTCATGCTGGAAGGCTCTGTTCTCAGCGGCTTGGTAGCGCGATGTGAGGCGCCTGAACGATCAGCATTCCTTATCGACGTCGGAAATTCCGGTGTACCTCAAAGCATTGGTGTCAAATATTGGAGCGGCGGGATATTGGATGCTGGCGTCGCGTAGCGATAGGCTAATCATGGTCGTCACGCTCATGCCGACAATATTCGACAGTTGGATGGAGTCGCGACTGACGACGGGCGATGGCCCTGTTCGGCTGAGGGCCAAAGGCGCACGTGGACCAACGAGAGGCCCTTACTCGGTGGGCGGCTCCCGGCGTTCCTAAATGGGTCAGCCGCATCGTCGTGACCGCCGCGGCTGCTGAAGAACATGAGCGTCATCAAAACCGCATCCAGTGAGACGCGAAAAGAAAGTGCCGAGACCGAGGGCGATCCAGCCGTGCTTACCGGCATGACGTCGCAAGAGGAACTTCATACCATCGTTGCCCATATGCCAGTGAGCATGAGCAAGGCAACGAGATCCGCGATAATAGCGATCTGGCCAAGGTTAAGTGTTAGCATGGGAAGCGCCGTTTCCGTTCTATCTCCGACAGCCGAGTTGAACGAGCTTAGGTCGTGCGGACAGCGGTTCGCTCTCGTTCGACGCGTTCAGTGACGTCTCGCGCCACGGCGACCGAACCAAACACTTCGCCTTCGTCGCCCTTTACGACGGCAAAGGTCATCTCGACGTAGAGCTTACGTCCGCTTTTATGCAGCGCTCGCGTCAGCGTCGGACGGCCTTGAAGTTTCATTACGCCCTTTGTCATGGCCGCGTTGAAACCTCTCCAGTGCAAGGCGCGCAGATGCTCTGGAATAATGAGATCGAGACTTAGGCCAAGTGCCTCCTCCGCGGCGAAGCCAAACATATCGGTCGAAGCACGGTTCCATCGGACAATGTCGCCCGATCGGTTCGCGTAGATGACGGCATCGGCAAGTTGATCGAGAATTCTCTCAGCCAACAGTCGGTCTTCCATTGGTGGCCTCTCGGGTCATAAACACGATCCACTGCCCTTCGGTGACCCTTCCGAACTCGGCGTGGAACGAACGACAGTTATGTTGCGTCGATCGCCGCTTGCGGTACACCATTCGATCGAGGAGCCTTCCGATAGTCCGATCAGAGCGGCCCCCAGCGGGCTCATCACCGAAACCGCGTTTGGCTTGCTAGTTGTTTCGCCTGGCAGGACGAGGATTATTCGTCTGTTCGTACCGGCGACGTTGTCGCGCACATCTACACATGAGTTGACAGCCACAACATTCGTTGGAAGTTGATCAGTAGGGACAATCTTCGCTCGAGAGATCTCCCGTAATACGTTTGAGGCAGCCGGCGCCGTGCGACGATTCGCCAGCGCGGACGTCGCAGCGGCGTACAGATCGTCTCGAACCGTCTCGGAAATCGTGACCGGGGGAAGCGTCACGGGATGATCGTAGTCAGGGATATTCATTTTCCAGGCTCCTGTCGTATCCGGACACACAATTCTCGCTCACAACTCGCTTTCTGCAAGCGAAAAAGAATGAGTGTCGGTAGCAAAACAATTGATGCAAACCTCCAGATTAGGAAGTCACCGACGTTGAGAAAGCGTCGACCTTGTTGCGCGAGGCCAACGTGAACGTACCCCAGTCAACGCCGCGCCTCTAACTTCGGATCACACTGCATCTCATGGAGAATGCTTACCATGAAGTGCGATTGAGAGATCTGCGGGCGTAATTGTCGACACCGGCGGGACGAATCGACATACGCTGGGTCGGTCCTACGCCGTGGGTATGGAAGTTTCCGTGTGCCGAGTATACGGCGGCGCACGCTAGGCATAGCGTCAGTGCCGATGAGGCTTGCGACCGACAGTGCGCTGAGTTGCGTCTCTCCGCCGGGTGTTTTCCACGTGAGTGAACGTCCGATCCACAGGCCAATTAGCGCTGTTCCGACCAGACCATCACAGAGTTTTGAGACGTCGGCTTCGTCAGGATACACGAGCTTGATCTAGCGGACGCGCGTCGCATCATCGCGAAATGCGACGTCGTCGTTCATGCCACCGAGGTTGTCATTGTCTTCTCAGTGGTCATCCTACTCTCCCAGATTCATGCTCGACAAGTCACCCTTCCTGCTAGGGCAGACCATCAGCCAAGGTAGTCAGGGCTTGGGACAGGGCTTGTGACGGCTCCGACGAGGTCTAGCTGCGGCGAATCCATCGGGGTCAAAAAACAAGACCAAGGCTAGCCACAGGATCAGGACAGTCGCTGTCAACATTAGCAACATTACCATTACTCCTATATCACGCTAACTGCGACGTTCAGCGTGGCAAGCGTGTAACACGCCCGCGCCGCGCGGATCGAGCAGGTCAATTTGCAAAAACTGGATAGAAATGTCCCGGCCGGCGTGAGCCGTCCGGGCTACGAGCCGGCTTGCAGCAGGCCCGTGCAAAATTGCAGGTGGTGCGCTTTAGACATCGTCATACCCATGAGCTAATGATGAAATCAGAGAAGTCAAGTCTGGCGCTCAGATGCTCTTAGTCCCGCTGTCAGCAAGAGATGATCACGGCGACCGGCCGCATTGCAGTCCTGCGCTTGTACAGATCGTCTGTGTCGAAGGTCAGGAAAATTTATCGGCAAACTGCTTTGCTAGAGCGTCAGCGGTAGCATCGGCAATCTGATAGACGTGATTTTTCATCTCTTCCCACGTGTGGGCCTCGGCATCGTACTTATGATCTTTCAATTGTTGGATCTGCTGGATGTGATGACCGCCATGCGCCAAAAGAAGGGTGTTCACTGCATCCTTGGGCAAATAAGGATTTGCTTTGTGCAAGAAGGCGGCAATCTCTGCGGCGTTCGACGTCAGAGACTGAGTTGCCGTTCCCTGCTTGGCTGCATCGTCTGCTACCGTCGCTACGAGATAGGCCTTTACAGCACCATAGTGCCCTGCGAGGAGCTTGAAGAAGGTGTCCTTCGCCGCTGCTCCGTAGAATGGCTCGATGGTCGCGGCGATGGACCGCGCATTCGTGACGGCTTGTTGCTCTGCTGTTATAGCGGCGGCGTCGCGCTTTTCGATCGTGGCTATCGAGACCGCTCTCACCCAGAAGATGTGCCCGATCCAAAGATCTCGAAGAGCCGCTGCGGTCTCGAACGTCTTATCTGTTCGGGCCCGTTTCTTGGCGCGGTGAGAATGCTTGCTGGCCGCGAAGGCACTTCCGGAGAGTGGCACTAACGCCGCGATAGCCGCACCGACGGTTACAAGCTCGCGACGATCGGTGAGGGCAGGGCGTGTTACGTTCGGTGACATTGGAGCCTCCTCAGGCGGACCAGCGCCACCTGGCTGAGTGGTTTACAAGCCTGTATTTCACCGAGGGTCGGATCAGACAAACGAATTTAATTGCGATTTCAATTCATGATTGTTGCTGGTCCTGCGGCCCTGCACCAAAGGCGCTGTGCGCGGCTTTGTCCTCGGCGCCGATTATTTCGATCACGCCGATTGCAGAGCTGGTAGCATGGCTGAGATCAAGAAGCGCGCGAGTTGCCGAAGCTGCTCATCAGGCAACAGCGCGTGGAGACTGGCGTGTGAATGGTATGCACGCCACGCGAAGAAGGCCTAGCGAGAACGCGTCGCGTCGTATCGTCCTGTCGAAGGGTGGCTTTGGAATCGAGCGGGTCAACTGATACGAAAGAGAATCACCAAGGTGGCGAACCGGGTCTCTTGTTGAGTGGACCTTGTCAATCGCCGTTAGGAGTGATCGTATGCAGATCTTGGCCCAACGGAATTTTCCACACGGTCCCAGCGGGCGTTGCGTCGACGCTGGCGTACCGTACGGCCAGATAAAGCGAACCGTGATAGATCGTGCCAGGCTGCGCGAGGGTCTTCAAGCAGCGGTGCGGCGATCTCCGGCTGGCTTCGCGCATCCAGCTGAGGCCACCGGCCAATTCGCCCACAAGAGCCAGCGCACCATTGAAGCCTTCCAGTATCGTTGTGCTCCTGTTCTACCGTTGGAACGAGCGTAGCGGCTTGTCTTGATATCTTCCTGGCAGGGCGTTGTTGCCAGCGTTTGCTCCGACATCGTTGCAGTCTTGTTCGGGGCGAGTGTGCATCCAAGCTGGTCGTCGAACGCTGGATGCGCGCGCTGACCGTCACAGGCTGATTGAAACCGGTCGGGCGCTGACGGTGTCACTGGTAATGACGGCTCGAACCTCGCCGGATCTACGTCCGTACAAGACTTTACCTCAATAAAATTGATCATAAGCGGCGATACGTTTCGTTTGTCAGAAATGATCGCAGGCATACGTTGACGGTAACGCTAGCGCGCCGATCGCTGCACCGGCGAGACGCATAGTGGAGGACCAGATGACGAAGAAATAATTTCAGGGATTTGAACTGCTGACTTCTCTGCTCAGAACGCTAAGGCGGGTCGTGGCTTAATAATATTCGGAATCATCGGCTATGAAGGCAATACTCGAAGTCAGCCACGTGACTCGGCGCTTTCAAGGCCTGGTCGCCGTCGACGACATTAGCTTTGTGCTGCAGCGTGGCGAGATTCTCGGCGTGATCGGTCCAAACGGTGCGGGCAAAACCACACTGATCAGCCTTATCAGCGGAACACTGGCTCCCAGTTGGGGCGATATCCTGTTCGAAGGGCGATCTCTCCTCCCACTGCCGGTATATCGCCGTGCGCGACTGGGCATAGGGCGCACCTTCGAGATCATGCGGCCGTTTCCCGGCCTGTCGGCTCTCGACAATGTCGCGGTAGGCGCATTGTTCGGACGCGGAGGCGGACAAGGCCAACTGGCGAAAGCCCGTGAGCTGGCCCGCGTCGAGCTGGACTTCGTCGGGCTCGGCAAAAACGTCGATCAGCGCGCGGACGAACTGGGAGGTCCCGACCGCAAGCGGCTGGAACTGGCAAATGCCCTGGCAACGCAGCCGAAAGTTCTCCTGTGCGATGAAGTCATGGCGGGGCTCAATCTGGTCGAGATCGAAGAGGTAATTGAAGTGATCCGAAAGGTTCGCAATGAGGGAATCAGTGTTCTCGTCATCGAGCACGTCATCATGGCGATCAGGCGTCTGTCGGATCGGCTTTTGGTGCTAAATCACGGCGTGAAGATCGCCGAGAGCGATCCAGGCAGTGTGCTGTCAAGCCAAGCGGTCATAGAAGCATATCTCGGCAAGAGGCAGGTATGAAATTGAATCTGGCAACCGGCGCCATCCCACTGCTCGACGTGCGCGGAGTAAGCGCAAGTTACGGTGGAATGCTGGTTCTGCAGGATGTTAGCCTGCATATCTACCCGGCCGAGGTCGTAGCGCTGGTCGTCAGTAACGGAGCGGGCGAGACCACTTTGTTGCGGGCGCTGTCGCGCATGCTCCCCTGCAGGGGCAGCATGACCATGAATTCCCGCGATCTCTTTCCGATGACGTCCGATCGGACCTTCGCAGCCGGCCTGGTCCAAGTTCCTGAAGGCCGTCAGCTCTTTGACCGCATGAGTGTGCATGACAATTTGCTGATGGGCGCCTTCATACGTGATGATACGGCGACGATAGTCCGTGACTTAAATAGAATGTACACGCGTTTTCCGCGCCTGGCGGAGCGTCGGCATCGGCTCGCAGGCAGCTTGTCGGGAGGCGAACAGCAGCTGTGCGCGATGGTCTGCGGCATGAGAACACAGTTCGTATCAGGTCGGAAGGAAGGCAGGTTGACTTGCGAACTCCGTTTAAACCGAGAATCGGACATCCCATGGCCAAGCAAGACGCGATTGATGAACTTAGATCGCTGCAACGGAACTGTGAAACCTCCAACGTGCACGCAAAAGCTGAGGCGGTTCTCTGCGACTTCCTTGATGCAGTCGGCTATGAAGAGGTCGCCCGCGAGTTCCGGAAGATCCACGAGATATATCCGATCGTGACCCCTAGATATTCGAAGCCTTCTTGGCCATCGTAGGCAGAAGGTAGGCGAACGGCCAGGCCAAGAATCGTCAGTGCCTAGAGTTGCTGCATCCAGCTCCTGATTCAGGCTCCGTGCATCCAAGGCGCTCAACCGGCGGTGTTGATTGCGAGAGCTCGTACGAGTTTGAGCGAGCAAAGCGTGTTCGGCGATGGAGGGCGTGAGTAAGCAGCATTCACTAGCTGCCGGTCGATTGATCAAAAATCATGCACTCAAACAACAATAAAATTCGATTGTCGCCTGCATCCTCCGATGAGAGACAACACCAGATGTGGCGGATGTCGAAGGCCATGGGAGCGTTCGGCGCCTGTATCACTTATGGGCGAACTGCTTGATCGGAGCTGGTGATGCCGACTATGTCGAGAGTTAGCGACGCGCCCGAGAGAGGTCACGCATATCCGAGCGGCTGGCGCCGCTATCTTTACTCAACCAACCACAAAGATATCGGCACGATGTACTTCGTGTTTGCTATCTGCGCAGGTCTGATCGGTGGAATAATTTCAGTTGTAATTCGGATGGAATTGCAGCACCCGGGCCTGCAGATTTTCACGAACACGCATACCTACAATGTATTCGTAACCGGCCACGGCCTGATCATGATCTTTTTCACGCTCATGCCGGCGATGATGGGTGGATTTGGAAATTGGATGGTGCCGCTGATGATCGGCGCGCCGGACATGGCGTTTCCGCGCATGAACAACATATCGTTTTGGCTGCTGCCTGCGTCATTTGCACTGCTCATCATCTCGATGTTCGTCGAAGGCGAGCCCGGCTCGAGCGGCGCCGGTACCGGCTGGACGCTGTACGCGCCGCTGTCGACCTCGGGCCATCCGGGACCGGCCGTTGATTTCGTAATCCTATCGATGCATATCGCGGGTGCGTCTTCGATCCTCGGCTCGATCAATTTCATCACCACCATATTCAATATGCGAGCGCCGGGTATGAGCCTGCATAAAATGCCGTTATTCGCCTGGTCGGTCCTCGTGACGGCCTTCCTGTTGTTACTGTCGCTGCCTGTGCTCGCCGGCGCCATTACCATGCTTCTCACCGACCGCAATTTTGGAACGACGTTTTTCGCGGCGGAGGGCGGCGGCGATCCGGTGTTATATCAACATCTTTTCTGGTTCTTCGGTCATCCGGAGGTTTACATCATGATTCTGCCGGGCTTCGGCATCGTCAGCCACGTCGTTTCCACATTCAGTCGCAAGCCGATCTTCGGCTATCTCGGAATGGTCTATGCACTGGTTGCGATCGGATTTATCGGATTTCTCGTCTGGGCCCATCATATGTACACGGTCGGGATGTCAAGCAGCGCCCAGGCGTATTTCGCGGTGGCCAGCATGGTGATCGCAGTTCCAACCGGCATCAAGATCTTTTCCTGGATAGCAACCATGTGGGGCGGCTCCATCACATTTCGAACGCCGATGCTGTGGGCGATCGGATTCATCTTCGTCTTCACGGTCGGCGGTGTCACCGGCGTTGTGCTCGCCAATCCAGGCATCGACCGGACGTTGCAGGATACTTACTACGTGGTTGCGCATTTCCATTATGTGCTGTCGCTTGGCGCCGTATTCGCTATCTTCGCAGGTTGGTATTACTGGTTCCCGAAAATGACTGGATACATGTACTCGGAAGCCCTCGGCAAATGGCACTTCTGGCTGACCTTTGTCGGCGTCAACCTCGCCTTTTTTCCGATGCATTTCCTCGGATTGTCGGGAATGCCGCGACGAGTTGCAGATTATCCCGACGCATTTGGAGGCTTGAACCAGATTGCCTCGATCGGGTCCTATGTCTCTGCAGCCGGTCTGATCGCGTTCTTCGTGGGCATGGTTTTTGCCTTCGTCCGGAAGGAGGGGGCTGCGGACAATCCGTGGGGACCTGGCGCGACCACGCTGGAGTGGACTTTATCGTCACCGCCACCGTTTCATCAATTTGAGGTCTTGCCCCGAATCGAATAGATGAATCCACGAGCTCTACAGATCAGTCGCGCCGGCGTGGCAAAGGAGCCGGCAGGATCTTCCAGTTCCGTGTCAACGATACTTCGCTTTGCATCGCATGCAAGGTAGCAGTTTCAGCGCCATCGCTACGGGATTTCGCGTTCCTGCGCAGACCGAAAGGTGTCACGCAAGGCACTTCCCGTTCTCATGTAAGCGTAAAGATGTATTCAAGCGTCAATAGAGTTCGTTTGTCTAACGTCCATGCAAGATGGATCCTCAAGTGCTGAGACGATCTTTGATGCGAAGCGGCCTACGCGACGTCAAGTGGAGAGTGGTTGTTATCAAGGACATTCTGGTGACCCTTCCGGCGGGCGATACGCCGCCATTCGCGGTGGACTACGCCATAACAGTCGCCAGAACGTTCAATGCGCACCTCACGGGCATTGCATTTGTGCAAGACGTGGCCAACGCTGGAGCGTTGTTTGACTGAGCCCCGGCGATTGTTCTGGATGACTATCGTCGAGAAAGGGAAGCTGCCGCAGAAGCCGCCAAAGCGCGGTTCGAGGAAACGTGCCAGCCAGAAGGCCTCGCCGGTCAACGACATCTCGGGGGGCGCCTGTGTCGCTGCTCGCCTTCGAGAAGGGCGGTTCGAACATCCATCGCGTGTCCATCCTTCGGTGGTTTAATGCGCCACGGAACTACTTGCCGGCAGTATCCGAGATGCGTGGCGAGACGCGCGAACGAGCTCTCGTGTAAACTTCTGTAGTGTTGGGACGAGACACTGGATGGTCGCGCGGCGCAACGACCTCTGCCATCGCCTGTAATGTTAAGTCATGACAATGCCCGATAACGCCACATCGATATCCCTCGCTGTTCGGGCCTTCCGCAGCCAAGCGGTATCCTCCAGCTGCACGCGATAGCCCCACGAACGGTGCGCGCTTCCGCCGCAATTGTTCCGAGGCTAGAAGGTCCTATGTTTGAGCTGCCATGATCTACGCGCTTAGAACGGATACTCGGGGTGCGCGCACGTTTCTGCACGTTGGGCCGCTTGAGACCGAGCATTTAGCCAACGGCAGCGTTTCCTGCGGTCCGGGATCACTTCACATCAACATACGCCTCGTTGTTCCCTTGCGAACGCTCACCTTAGTGTGGCCCTCAGAGAAGAGTGATAGTGTCTCTACCTTCAATTACCCTAACGGCATGTGACCATTCCCAGCTCGAGAAGCTCGCGCTGTCCTCCGCGCAGCGAGGTGAAAAGTATGCGCTATTGTTGCTCATTGAGATTCGGAGGGCGAAAGTCATTTCGGAGGACGCTTACAATGTCAAATCACTTGTGAGGGTGGGGTCCTGGGTCGCCTACTGGACGAGCCGATGCATTAGCCGAAAGACAGTGCGACTGATGTGGCCAGAGGATATCACGTCCGATCCGAGCCACGTCTCTGTTTTATCCAATTTGGGGGCGGCGCTCGTCGGCCTTCGACCAGGTGACCGCATGCCATACTTTGTCGATGGAGACATGGACGTCCTCACAGTCGAGAGTGTGAATCCGTGACCCAGAAATGCATCAGCTGGGTCAAAATTGAGCCGACTTGAACTTCAGTCATCGTACCGTTGCAGCGGCCTCGATGCACGCTCAAGCAGGCAGAGCAGCGGATTCCAATCCGATGTCGTTCGCTTTGGCGCAGGATCCGAAGCGCGGCGCCAATGTGAACGCTGCTCTGTGTATCGCCGGCGAGTAGTAGTCAGTGCGCAAGTGCAGTCGCTCGAAGCGCTCCCGTAACGTCTTTATCGGCGGTCTCAGCGCTTTATGACTTTCCCCGGCCGCGACGAGGGCCAGCATTCCTCCCGCGTAGGTTGGAACAGGTGCGAGGTACGCTCGGACGCCCTCAAATGAAAGGGCAAGTCGGCCGCACACAACTTGTAACTGCTCTGGATTGTAAAAGGGAACGCCGCTTTGGAGCGATAGCACGCCGCCCGGCCGAAGCAATTTTCGGCAGCGTTCGTAAAACGATCTTGTGAAAAGGTCCTCTCCAGGCCCAATCGGATCTGTGGAATCGACGATGATTGCGTCGAATTGTCTCCAAGTCTGCGCCACGTATTCGAATCCGTTTCCGACGATTAGATTAACACGTCCATCCTCGAATGCTCCGCTTGATACCTCCGGGAAGTACCGCTTCGACAACGTGATGACATCCTTGTCCAGTTCGACCATCACGACTTGCTCCACAGGGTGCTTTAGTATCTCTTTGAGGGCGCCGCCGTCGCCTCCACCGATAATGAGCACGCTTTTGGTCCGGGCATGCGCCATGAGCGGCACGTGTGTGAGCATCTCGTGATAGACATAGTTGTCGCGTTGCGTAAGCTGCACGATTCCATCCAGAACCAGTACGCGACCGAACAGTCTGTTCTCAAATATGAGGACCTCCTGAAACTCGGTCTGCCCGCGATACAGCTCGGCATCGATAGTGAACGTCTGCGAATGGTGCTCATACAGAGTTTCCTGAAATACCCTCATAGCATCACTCCTCGCCTGTGTTCAGAGACGGTCAACACCTGAGGAATAAAGGATCGCTTAAGCACCTCGATGGCTTTATGCGGATCGGCACCTCCGCACATGAATACATCGACGGCCGCGTAGGCGAGCTCCGGCCAGGTGTGGATGGAAATGTGACTCTCTGCGAGTACAGCTACACCAGTAATTCCGCCGCTCGGCGTGAAACAATGAAGATCCAGCTTTAATAGTGTCGCGCCCGCGGCAGCAACAGACTCGCGTAGCGCCATCTCCACTACCTCAATCGTGTCGAGATGCGATGCATGCCAGAGATCGATTATGAGATGAGTGCCGGCAAAGCGCAGCCCATCTCGTTCGACAAAGTGATCAGGGGTTTCAGCCTGGCTATTTGTCACGACGTGAAGCGCCACGCGCGGATTATCCCGCTCAGCCTTCGCGGCAGATCCTGCTGCTTCGTCACCGACGTGCTGAATTGTCGGAAGCGTAGCCATCCGATCGCGAATAGCCTTTTCCATTCGATCCTCCGGTTTCTCAGGCGAGCACAGGTTAACGAATTTTGAGAACGGTCAATCGCCGAACTTCGCCAGTCCGCGTTTCCCATGTGATGGAATCTCCGGCGCTGAGGCCAATCAGAGCGGCGCCCACTGGCGTGAGTACGGATATTCTGCCGTGAGCAATATCAGCATCGCCAGGGTAGACCAGCACCAAAGTCTGGATCTTGCCCGCGGTATCGTCGCGGAACTCAACCTCGCTGCCCATGCATACCGAGTTTTCGGAACAGACGTCTTCGAGGACGTGCGCGCGGTCGAGCTCTTCAGTAAGAACGACGGCTACGTCCGGCATTCGAGTTTCTGCCGCTCGCGCAAGCATCGAAAGGCTTTCGTAATCGTTGGCCGCAAGTGTGATGTGGGGTTTGATCTCGCCGCTGGCATTTATCGCTTTACGATGTGTTGTCATGCTTATCTCCTGCATCTTGCGGATAGTTGATCGTCCTTGTCCAACCATGGCGCGGTCGCATCTTGAATCCGGTTTGCGCTACTGCCGAATAGTCGCCGCCACACGATTAATAAAAAAAGAACTGATCGAGCCCGATTGCTCGGCCGAAGCTGGTTGTTCGTCCACCCATAACGGTTCCTCCGCAGCGGACCGGATCCAGCGGTTCTTGGAGTCCAATATGCCCTGGGCCGGTCGGCCTGGAGCACTCAGACAAATTTCAAAAGGGAGCGCCGTTTTAGTTCAGGGCGGCCGACCACCAGTTAGCGACCAAGCTCAAGGGCAATCAATCTGCCGCGAAGGGGCCCCGAGCCCAGGACGCGACGGCGTGCGCTGAGTTCGGGGCTAGTTGCCCGCGATCAGGTTGCCTGCGTGACACAGGCCTCGGCGAAATGTCGCAACGTTCAGCATGATGTCACAACATGTAGACGTTCGTTGCGAAAAGTCAAATGCAGACCAGTCGGTTTGGCTGAATGGCATCCGCCCAGCGCGAACTGCGGGCCGTTGCCGTGCCGGGATCTCCGGGCGTGACCTCGGTGCTGTTTTCAATACGTAGAGGCGTGATGATTTCGCGGGTGCGCAACGCCGGCCGCGCATGAAAGCGCACGCAAAGGAGGTTGCAAGGATCATCGTCCGGAGCGGGTAAAGCAACATCAAATCTGCAAACCGACCGTCTGCAGCCGCGAAATCAAAGAACTTCGTTCGCTTTGTGAGGACGCCACTCTAACGTTCTCGTTGCGAAATCGAAGCTAGCTAGGATCGTCCTTTCAGGTCTGACAAGTGAATTCGTTTCTCGCTTTGCTGCAATTATCTCGCAAGAGGGGAACTGGGATAGCACAACGTGCCGATTGCCATCAGTACAGCTCCTCGAGTGAGAGATGCGGGCACGACGTGATTGGTCCCCAAGATATGGAATACCGTCTCGCCTGCAGTGATAAGGTAATCGGCAATTATTCGTCGATGGCATCGCCACCACAGGGTCTCAGCGCACATTGTTGCAGATGTGGTGTGATGTCCGAGTTCTCGCAGTCTGGAAAGGCCCGATCGAAACTCACCACTCATGGCGTAGTCCGCATAATTGTGAAAGCTCCTGTTTTCCCAAAGTGCGTTCACATCGGCCGGAACATCCCGCTTCTTTCCGCGGAGACCGCCCAACTCGGCGACATGCTCGTAGCCAATTCCGAACGCGGACAGAGTTTTGGCGAACTTCGTGGCGTTGTACTGGGGATTGGTCAGCGAGCGCGGAATGCTTCGAACGTCGACGACTAGCTCAATTTCCTGAGACCTCAACAAGTCTACGAACTCGCCAACTGAGCGAGTAGAATGCCCGATTGTAAAGAATGGATGCGACACTTTTTCTCCGATTTGCAGCGATGCTCCGTGCTCTAACGAACCGCTTCTTAGTCGTCGCTCATCGCGCCCACTTCCAGCACCGCGAGGCTTCTCTCTCTGCCTTGCTCAGTCCAACGGATCGACTGCCCGGGCCCAAGTCCGATCAGCGCCGTTCCAGTTGGAGTCAGTACGGAGATGCAGTGACTGCACTGAGCGTCATTCGGAAGAACAAGTCGCGCGTGCTGAATGCGAGCCTCTGCGTGATCGACGAACTTAACTTCACAACCGATTCTTACGACTGAATTTAGCGGTACATCATCTGCAGCAATATCCGCTCGCTCGATCTCTTGCCGAAGGAAAAAGGCAGTTTCGACGTCGGCCGTGGAGGGCGTGTCGCCAAGCATCTTGGTCAACCTTTCACGGTCGAATGCCGTCAACACTATGGACGGGCGGCTTTCAAGCCGGTTTCTCTCAATGTCACTCAAGGTCACTTCCTAATCGCACAACGAACTGGCTTAAGCTCGGCAAACATCCGATCCCACCGCGAAGCGGACTATCTCCTCGAACGTTGGGAGCTCGAGTTCGTCGCCTTGAGCAAGAGTACGTAGTTGTTCAAGTTCCCGACGCATCTCTCTGCCGTACGACGCTCGATTCCCGAGCACAATGTTCTCGATGGCGTTAGGCCGGAAGGGTTGATTGTCATATCTCGCGCGGCGCACATCTACGTCCTCTAATCCGTTCCGATCTCACGAAATGATCGGGCGACCCCATCTGCCCGCGCATGCATGCTAATGCCGTCGGTGGAGGTGCCGGAGTGGTTGGCGTTCTGCATGTTGTTGCCGTATATGGCGATCGACATGAATACAATCCAGGCGACCATCCAATAGCTCAGCCTGCCGCCGTCACCGGTCCAAGGCGGGGCGGAGCGAAGATTGTGTGAAGGCAACAGTCTGATCAAACGAGCCGCCAGCACACTTGCCTCCGATGGCGACCACTGCTCGCTATCGGATTTCCAGATCCTTGCAGCAAGGCTGTTTACCGCTTCAGTCGCGGAAAGCTGGGTCAGGCGGTTCGCTTCTTGCCAGGGATCGATGTCCTGACGCGCAAGTAGGGACAGCACGCTCAATGTCTCGTCTGTCTCGCAAAGCGAAGCGAATAGAAATGCGTCAAACCGGGTTTCAGGACGAGAAAGTTCGTTCATGTTTTGCACTCCCGCTCTCGATAGAAGATGTCGGACCGGCGATTCGACTATCTCGGAAGCATCCAGACGGCCTACTGATTTAGAAGAGCCACAAGTAGTTCAACTTGTTTGCGGTGCACCAGCAGCAGGTACATTCTGAATCGTAGATTTTCAGGGTTGGCTCCCCCCGACGCCGACCTGGCTTGATGGCTCCTTGCGAAACTTGATTTACTTTCCCATCGGCGGATGCTGCATACAAACGAATTTAACTGAGACTTGAGTACAGTTTTCATGCTCGATGGGCCATGAACATCGAGTTGGCTGAGATGTTTTGGGATGGTCTCGACGGGGAGCTTCATCAAGGCTGCAGATCGACTGCATGTCGGTCAAATAACCGTCAGCGCCCGGGTGCGCGCTTGAGCAACAGCCTGGGCGCCCGCTTCTTATCCGGAACAAAGCCGAAGCGTCTCTGTCTGCGGCCGGAGTGTAATTCCTTCGTCTCGCTCCGAGCATCTGCGACTGTGGCACCGCGCGTCAGCAAGTGGCCTTGCCCGCCGGACACCGCGCCTTCTTATGGTGGGTAGCGAGGTCAGTTTGTGGGAGCCTTCTCTTGCCCAACTGGGTTCGGCAGAGGGGGCCTTTCCACTCGGACATTGCTCTTCGCGTACGTGTCGACGTCCCCGCAGGATCTCATCGCTCAGGTAGCAGCGGGGATTGTCGACATCGCGATAATGTATGCGCCTCAGCACCGCACAACAACCGCAAACCAGGTCTCTTGATGAGTGGGCTCGGCCATCTTCGTCGGGAACGTTCGTATGCAGATGCTGACAGCAATAAATTGTTCCATCCCAGCGAGCGTTGCGTCAAACCGGCCGGCTGGAACAAGCCCAGGCAAGGTGAGCGGTGCCTCGCAGATCGCCCCGGCACAACGTGAGTACGCCGGTCTTCGTCGGTATGATCGCGACCACCGGCATCCTTCTGATTCCGATGCTATGTGTTCTGAGATGTCCGCGAGCGTACGAGCGGAATCTGCCGGAGCAAGAGAGAGGCCTCGTGCGCGCTTTCGCCGCAATGTTGGTAACGCGATCCGGCACTATGTTAGATCCTATGAAGATCTTATTCGACATCGATCCGCGCATAGCGCGGCTCTGTCCGCACGCTGGCCGCCTGCAAGCACGCGATTAGCCGGGCGGTTGATTGCGCCGTCCGGGCTCTCTTCTCAATAACAGTTTGGTTTTGTAGCTTCCCAAGAGAGCCTGAGCCACCCTGAGCAGAAGGAGTGTGCTGTGCTGCCTCTTCCCAAGATCGTCCTTTCCGCCTCTGACTATCCTCGTCTTGAGAAACTCGCGCGCGTGGCGGCCCAACAAGGGGACATGAGCGCGATGTTTCTGGTGGTCGAGATCAACCGCGCCGAGGTTGTCCCGGACGATGCCCGCGATATTGATTCGATCGTAACGATCGGATCCTGGATCACGTATTGGACGAATTGGGGCTTCCCACGAAAGACGGTGCAATTAGTCTGGCCAGAGGACTGCACGTCCGACCTTGGTCAAGTATCCGTTCTTTCGCCATTGGGTGCTGCCTTGGTCGGTCTCCATGTCGGCGACCAGATGCCGTTCTTCGTCGCCGGCTGTATGAACGTGGTCCGAATCGAAAGCGTCACGGGACCCGAGTCCAATGTCGTGCCGCTGGTTCGTGCTCCCGCGTTCGCTAACAATGACCCCATTGATGACGATCCAGGGCCCAGCGCCGCCTGATCGAAGGAGACTGCTGAGCCACAACATCGACGTCGATCCGCCCGTTGCGCGGCGTTGCTTGTGCGCCACGCGACTCCAAGCAGGAGCTTAGCGACACCCCTTCCTTCATGAATAGACGTTGTGCCCTCCCGCGAGGGGAGCCCAAACCAGGAGGATTATCGTGAATAACCCCTCTATTCCGGCCGTTACCCTTCCGGCGTCTGACCATCACCGCCTGAAACAGCTCGCACGGGCGGGCGCAGATCAAGGCGACGTGGCACGTTTTCTGTTGAGCGAGGTCAACCGCGCGGAGGTCGTTCCTGATCGTGCGGCCAGCTTGGACAGCATCGTCACCATGGGATCGTGGGTGACGTTCTGGATCACCTGGGACTTACCTTCCCAGACTAGGCAACTGGTGTACCCCGAAGATTATACGTCCGAACGAACCCAAATCCCGGTGATGTCACCATTGGGCGCAGCGTTGGTGGGCCTGAAGGTCGGAAGCGAAATCCCCTTCTTCGCCTCCGGGCGCACCAGCCTCGTCACGATTGAACGGGTCAGTCGACGTGGTCCGAATGATGTTGTCGGGGCTCTGTTTAGCAATCCGATGGCCAGGGGCAGCAGGCTCTTTGATGATGATCCGGGCCCATCAGCAGCTTAGGAAAGGAGAGAAGTAATGAGCGAGACCAATCCCAACAGTAGGCTTGAAGTAAAGTTGCCACCCATCACGGTGAGGGAAGATGAGGCCAAGCGTCTAAACGACCTGGCCAGTTCGTGCGCGGTACTGTTTCCTCGTGTGGCCCATATCCTTGCACAGGAGATGGAGCGTGCAAGCGTGGTGGCGAGCAACTGCGATCTGCGCGGCGTGGTCCGCATGGGTTCGAAGGTCCGGTACTGCGATGACAAGACCGGTGAAGTCCTTGACGTGGAGCTAGTTTATCCGCACGACGCGGACATAACACTCAAGCGGGTTTCGGTTCTCACGCCTGTCGGGGCTGCGTTGATCGGCCTATCGGTTGGTCAGTCAATCGAGTTTCAAACGCCGCGCCACAGCAATCGATCCTTGACGGTACTAGGCGTGTCCAACTGAAGGCGGGTTCAATATGCGTGACGTTTCAACCAAGCAGGCGGCCTTGACGGTCATAGGTATCACCATCGTTTTGGCTGCACTGTTCTATCTTACGACCTTCTTGAAGGCTTGAAGCTAAAACCTCTACGGTGGCCTCAACCACAGGTGGGGCGCCACCAAAGTTGAAGATTCGCTTTTTGACGTCGCCCGAGTTGGAAGCTTAATCTAGGTTTTTCAACGTCATACGCTGCAGTAACTGGGTTCGGACGCAGGGGACGTCGATGACCCAATCGCCGCCGGTGCTCCCGCGCAAAAATTAGGCTGCCGCTTCTTGATCGTCTTCCGCTTCCGATTGTTGGATTGATTGCTCGACCTTTCCAGCGTTCGGCTTATCAAGCGTACCTGCCAGGGCCAAAGCTAGGCGGTCCGAAATCTTTGTCGCAGCCTGCTTCACTGGATCGGCCGCGAGATGCGCATACCTCGCAGTCGTCTGAACCTGCGTGTGCCCGAGCAGTTTTCCGATCATCGCCAACCCTTCGCCGACGAGCAATCCGCCGGACGCAAATGTGTGGCGGAGATCGTGAATGCGTACATCGTCCAATCCGGCGGCCTTACGAATGCGGCGCCATGGATGTTGCAGGTCTGTAAGATACGTCTTCTCTTTCTTTCCCACGATCACGAACGGATTGTCCTTCACACGAGGCAACGCCTCCAATACCGCCACGGCGGCATCGCCGAGATGCACGGTCTTCGCGCCCGTCTTACTATCTGGTAGTCGTAATTCTTTCTGTTCTAGATCGACATGGCACCATTCGAGACACTGAATTTCAGACAGACGGCATCCTGTCAAAAGCAGGATCCGGAAGGCTGCAATCGCGTATATAGTTTCGGACGCGCTAATCTCTGCTATTGTTAATGCCTGTCCGAGACGCTGCAGTTCCTTCGGCGACAGGAACCTTTCGCGCCTACGTTCGGGATAGCGTTCGACGTCCTCGCAAGGATTCGTGTGCTTGTCCCTTATCCCCCATGTCTCGGCCAGATTCATCATCTTCGACAGGACGCCGAGGGTGCGGTTTGCCTGATAAGGGATATGAGACAAGGAGCCGTGCAACTCAGCAACGTCGGCCGTAGTTACGGAACGGGCGCGCTGCTTGGCAAAAAAAGGGTCGAGAAACAATTCGATCGACCGCCGATACTCGGCTTGCGTTGAGGGCTTGCAGCGAACAGGGACATATTGGTGAAGAAAACGTCGTCCAAGTTCTTTCATCGTTGTTGACTGTCGGTCCGCATCGCGCAACGCCGCCGGATCGCCATCGGCGCCCCGTACGCTGCCGAGTTTGATCGTTGCTTCGCGTCGCGCCAACTCCGCAGCGACGATCCCAAACTGCCCAATCATCACGCGTCGCGTCCGCCCGTGACGCCGGTATTGCACCAGGAAGAATCGCTTGCCGCTCGGCATCACGCGAACGCCGAAGCCGGGAAGGTCGGTATCGAAGGCGATGTAGTCTTTGGCAGCGACCTTGAGCGCCTCGACCGTCCTCTTGGTGATCTTGATTTTCGCCATGCCATACCCGTTCGCGTAACGTTCCGACCCTCAGGTTTCTGGCCGGCTTATGTTTCGTGGAAGCGTCGTGGAAGCGGCGCGACGAAAGTCGTGGCGTAACGCTTCGCAGATAAGGTAGGAGCGATCGCGAGAATAAATCAAGCCTACTCAATGAGTTATCGGGGAGTGGCGTGGACAGTGCGGCGCACTCGTAGAGTGGCGAAAACCGCTTTTATAAAACTCATAACCTGAAGGTCATAGGTTCAAATCCTATCCCCGCAACCATCTCAAATTGCGACACCCCGGCCCTAGTGGCTGGGGTTTTCGTTTTGAGAGTGATCGCCAGGATTCCGGCCAGGTCACCTCGGACATCGATCTTCAGGTCCCCGTCCCCGGGAGTGAGGATGATCTCCTTCACGAGAGAACGCAGAACCTCTCCAGCTTTCAGCCGGGTTGCCTCAGTATCAGTCTTCAGCGCCTCATGCAGCGCGCTGACCTGTTCTCGATAGAAACTTGCCATCTCGGGGTGCAGCAGGGGCGGCGGTTCTTCCGCGTCAACCAATGCTTGCTTGAGTTCGGCCCTGCGGCTCTCAAGCTGAACCATCTTTGTGTTGATCTTATCTGCAGCGCCACCTTTGAGGATCAAGTTCAGCAGAGTATCGAGTTCGCGCTCTATCCGTTTGATCTCGGAGCGAGCCGCCTCGATCGACGCCGAGCCTTCTATCCGAAGACGGTTCATCTCGCGTGTGAATTCCTCGCAGAATTCCTTGAAGAGAGCCGGGTCCATTAGGTGGCATCGTAGCGCGTTCAGGACGCGTGCCTCCAGTTTCTCGCGCTGGACACTCCTGCGATTGTCGCAGGTTCCCTTATTTCTTGCCGTCGAACAGCCCATGAGGTCGGCCGAGATCATGGCGTATCCGCCACCGCAGCATGCGCATTTTATCAGCCCCGAGAATAGGTATTTTGGGCGGCGGCGGTCGCGGAAGCTATTTTCCACCTCGGTGCCATCGTCCTTGCGCTTTGTCTTTATGGCAGCTTGTCGCGCCTTTGCGGCGTTCCAGAGCCCGTCATCCACGATGCGCAACTCTGTTACTTCTTGAATGATCCATTCGGCGGTTGGGTTTGGACGCGCCTGACGCTTGCCAGTTTCGGGGTCTTTGATGAACCGCTGTCGATTCCAAACGATCCGACCGATATACATCTCGTTGTTCAAGATGCCGTTGCCGCGCTTGGTGTTCCCATTGATAGTACTGAAGCCCCAATCGCCGCCGCCGGGCGCCGCGATGCCATCACTATTTAGCTCAACAGCGATCCGCTTCGCCGACTTGCCAACGACATAGTCGCGAAAGATGCGGCGCACCACCTCAGCTTCCTCAGAATTAATCGTGCGATCGCCACGTATCGGCTCGCCGCTTTCATTGAATTGCTTCACAACATCATAGCCGTAAGAGTTGCCACCGCCGGATTTACCAAGCGCGACGCGTCCGCGCTGGCCTCGGCGCGTTTTGTCGGCGAGATCCTTGAGGAAGAGGGCATTCATCGTGCCCTTGAGGCCGACATGCAGGTGGGTAACCTCGCCTTCGGATAAAGTAACGATCTTTACGTTGGCATAGGCCATGCGCTTGAACACGCCGGCGATGTCCTCCTGATCACGTGAGAGGCGATCTCTCGCTTCCGCCAGCACCACTTGAAACCGCCCGCGCAAGGCGTCGGTAATAAGCGCTTGGATGCCGGCACGCAGAAGCGACGCTCCGGAGATCGCATGGTCGGAATATTCCTCAACGACTCGCCAACCCTGCTTCTCGGCATAGGCACGGCACACGCGAAATTGGTCCGCGATCGATGCGTCGCGCTGGTTGTCACTGGAATAGCGGGCGTAAAGCGCGACCTTCATGAAACGGTCTCCGGTAAAGTCAGGAGCGCTTCGACCCTTGCTCCTCGTTGGCTTGTTCGTACCAGCGCCGCGCCGCATGGCGAGCCAGCAGACGGACGAATTCGACGAGACGCGGGTCGGGCGCGTTGCCGCTCTGTGGTGCAAACGTCAACTCCGGTTCGTTGTACCCGGCGATGTCTTTGCGCTTTTGAACGCCAACGTCTTTCATCGCAATGCCACTGACGGTCGGTCGCACCAGGATAATCCCGAGCACCATCAGCCTTACGATAGGCAACAATAATAGAAACTCGATGCCAGGCCCTGGATACAACTGGCGTGTTCGATCGGACGACTTCTGGTCCTCGCGCAGCGGATCGCATTTTCGCGTCGTGCGAAAACTTGCGTGCTTCGGCTTGAATAGTAACTAACTGCGTCATCAGATCATGCCAAATTTGCGATACAGGCGGTGCGGTTCAATTTGGTCGGATGTATTTCTCATTCAGACAGTTGTCGCACGTCGATCGTGCGCGCTGTTGCTTGGACCGTGATTTCAAAGTGGTTCGTCTGCACAATTTCCACGATGTTGCGCGGTCTATGCGCGACGACGTTGATACCGGTGCGACGCCGCAGGCTGTCGTAGAGCAGCCCCGCACCGCCTGACGCGCGAATATCCTCGCCAAACTTCTGCGATGCGTCATAACGTTCGCTCGCATACACGTCGGGGCGTGCTAGTTGCTGCCCTGTGATGTCGAGATAATCCCCTAGCAGCGTTGCGGCGTATGCTCTGTAGATCCGGCTCATCGTGGCTGCGTTGCGAGCAACCGCTTCGCGCCGCAGGTGGTGACCGACCTCGGCAGCCGCCGTGCGAATATCATCGGCCGCGTACCAGGCGCCAAGCTCCGGTCCGTTGAATCTCATTCCGCCGGGAGCGACGTGGAGAAAGGCTGCCATGACGATGCTGGAGTTGGGTGCGCCATACACCCATTCGCTCTGCGGTAGCCGATCGATACGTTCGGCCACCAGACGGTCATTCGTCCAACCGACGAGCTCCATCACCGCTGAAAGATCAGCCGCCGTCGCGACCGTATCGAACAGCCCAATGGGAGGAAATTGTGAGGGGATCAGGCGATGGGCAGGCCGCGGCGAGGGTACGAAAGCGTCCGTCACCGGAAGACGATCTCCGTGTCGTCGTAAGGCGTGAAAGCCTCGTCTATCGTGTTCGGCTGCATGTAGAGGCCGCCCCGTGCGCCGTCGAGGAAACGACGCACCGAGAGCAACCCATCTTGAGAGCCATTGGTGATGAGGTCGAGCGGCGGATGTCCACCGAAGACGACCTCGTTATGTGGACTTCGCAGCCAGTCAACGCCGAGCCGCTCCTGGGGAAAGAGGATCCCCAGCGCCTGGTGGATACCGAATACCGCTGAAATGCGCGTGAGAACGTCCACATCAAGCGTGAAGGCGCCGTGCTCACGCGCCTGCTTACACCAGTTATGGTAGGTGGACCGGGATGGATACCCCAGGACCAGGAGGCGCTGCTCTTCCGTCAACCCCCACAGATCCGCGATAGCGAGGAAGGTCCGCAAAGCTGGGGCGCTGAGCCGCTTTCGGTTGGCCGGAGCAAATCGTGAGTTATCAAGACGCTGGGGGCCTTTTGCTGCCTCGATTGGGGTCGGCTTACGTTTATTCAACATAGGCTGCTCCTTTGTCAGAATTGGATATAGTCCAAATCAGGACAAAATACAACCCCCGTTAGCCATGCACTTTAGTTTCAGCCAAGCAGTCCTTATCGCGCGCGAGAAAGCGTTGATCACGCCAGAGAACTGGATCCGGTCTGATGACTCGAATCCGCTCATAATGGCCTCTCCACGAGAAAATGCCTTACATATCATGTGGTTATGGCATTGGCGTCTAATCGGATATCGGGCACTACAATTTCGGACGTGATCAGCCCGGGCCTACCGCCGAATGACGCCGTTCTCGACCAACAAGTTGGCGATTGCCCGAAAACTACTTTTAATTGAGCCGAGTGTTCGCTTCCGCTTTTTCCGCGGTCGCTCCGCTTTATGAGAGTAATCACAACGGACGAGAGTTCCATGGCCATTTCTGCGGGCGATCCACCGCCCTCAACCGATCTAGAAGGTTGGCGTCAGGCGATTGCCGGTGGCCGCTTGCGAAAGTTTCGCCTTGAGACGATCGCGGCGGCCTTCCAAGACTTGGGTGAGACAGATCTGAGAGTTCGTGAGGACTTAGCGAAGCACCTTTCCGGTGCGATCATCGGAATGCTTCGCAAGCGGGTCGATGTAAAAAAGCCAAACGGTGGCGAAGACATCATCTTTCAAGTTCACGAAGTCATCTTTGTTGCGTTGCTGAACCCGAGCACCGCCGACGGCAAACAGCTTCGAAAGGGCTTCGGTGGGATCGTCAACTTTCGCCTGAAAGATGCGCTTGCCCAGTCTCACAGTAATCAAATCGTGCCGGCGCCAAAGACGAGCAAGTCTTCTGTGAAATCGCAGGCGAAGTACGCCGAGGGCGCAGAAGCCAAACCGATAAAGAAAACAGCCGAAGAAATTGCTGCGGAGGTCGACGAGGTCGCGAGCGCCCTGAAGCAGGAAACGACGAACGCACCAGACGATAAGCCCGATGAAGAAAAGCCGCCCGAAGCGGATCACGTGGACGATCGTCCTCCGCCTTACATCGCAACCCTGCCTGCGGAAGTCCTGCTGGTCTCGGTAGGCTGGCGAGCATTGTTTGAGCTGCTCGCCATTGCCTCGGCCGGATGCGCGCTTGTCATCTATCTTGTCGTCCCAGATATGCCGGCAGCCAAATCGGGGGCAGGGAGGCCAACCACCGGTGGTCTAAAGGCGGTTTACGCCGACCCACGCTTCTGGCGCCTGGCTCCACTTTCGGCGACCTGTATCGGGACGGCCTGGGCGTTGCAGGGACTGTGGGCGGCGCCATGGCTTAGCGATGTCGAGCGCCTCGACCGGTCGGAATTGCTCCGCCATCTGCTGATCATGGCAATCGCATTGAGTTTGGGCGCGCTTTTGTGGGGCGTCGCGGTCGATCGGTTGCGCCGACGTGGTGTCGGACCGGGGCCGTTGCTGGGCCTTGTCGCCACGATGTTCATCGCGGCTCAGTTGGCATTGATCCTGCGATTGCCGCTCCCGTCGTATGTCCCGTGGATCGTCGTGGCGGCGGTCGGTGCTGGAACTGTCCTCAGCTACGCGATCCTGGCTGAGTATTTCCCTAAGGAACTGGCGGGGCGGGCCAATGCGGCGCTGAATGTCTTCCACATCGGCGGTGCGTTTGTCCTGCAGTACATGACCGGCGTGGTGGTTCAACTCTGGACTCCCGTGGAGGGGCACTATCCTGAGGTTGCCTACCAGACTGCGTTTGCTCTCAACGTCGGCCTCCAGATCGCAGCAGCGACTTGGTTTGCTCTACCTTGGATCCTGTCCGGCCTGCAGAGGCGACGGTGGCCACATGCGGTGCGTAGAAGTTGTGATTTGCACTCGAGCCGCGTCAGAGCTGGCCCCGCTTGACGAAGGGACAACGACTGCGAACTTCAGATGGCTGCGAAGGAGGTGGCTCTTCGTACAATCGCTTTCGATCAGGGATTGATAACCCATTGTGTATGCGCCTTAAGTGTTCGTTAAAGGGGCATGCGTCGCGGCGTCGGGCGGGATCATCTCGATTGTGGCCGCATTTGCAATGTCGGGGTGGCGGGGCCGTGAGGTCGGCACCGCTGCTACCTGCGGTCCGGCTCGCTGGGCGAGCCAGCTTGAGGTCTGCGGCCGGCCTCCCGGCAGAGACGGCATGATGCTTGGCCGCCCTCACGTCTTGCCGGCGGTAAGACCCGCTTCGTTGCAAACGCTGTGAAAGTGGTACACAAAGATGGCCACACAACTTGAACGGGTTGTTGAGGAAGCCCAATTTTGTTGGGTTTCTGCATTGGGTGAGAGTCCCACTCTCTCCGCCAGCCTTTCCGAAAAGCCCAGCAGACTCGGCGCGTGTACCAAGCGCTCAACTCCGTCCTTCGGCTCTGACTCCGCCGACGATTATGGCGGTGTACTCGTCGATGATCTTGCCGATATCCGCGGATCGCGGCCAAACGTGCGAGCTGATCACCGAATTGCAAAGTCCTAGCAGCGCGAATGCCGCATATTCGACGTTCAAGCCCGGGCGAAACTCGCCGCGCGCTACGCCCTCTGCAAAGATCTGATTGACGAGCTTCTGATACTGCCTTGAAAGGCCGACGATACGACGGCGATCATCGTCGGGCAACTCATGCCGATGCCGGAGAAAGACGCGAATGTAGTCGGCGTATGGCCGCTCCTGGAGCGGAGACAGCTGGACGTGAATGGCGGCCCGGATTTTCTCGGATGACGTCTGGGACTTCTCGATGGCGTCGCTCAGATCCGCGATAAAAGTCGTGACGCCTGCTTCGCATACCGCGGCGAGCGCAGCTTCCTTTGATGGCAGGTAGTAATAAAGGGCGGCGCCCTTTACTCCGAGACGGTCGGCGATGTCCTTGATGCTGGCGGTCGCATAACCCTTTTCAGCGAAGGCTGTAGCAGCGGCATCCAGCACCTCCTGATAGCGATGTGTCCATCGCGCGGTTTGAGACTCGCTCTTCGAAAGGGGTTTGACAGGCATGCTATTCCTGCTAGTTTTCTAATGAACGTTCAATAGAACGAAAATTATATAAGTAATTCAACAGCAAAAAGCTAGGGATGGACGCGCGAAGGCTTCGACGAGACCCGAAAGTGGGTACCTTTGCCTGTCCAAGGTAGGAGTTCGTGGATTTCACAATCGGTACTTTCCTGGTTCAGGACGGCGTCATAAACGGCGCCATCTACGCCTTGGCGGCGCTGGCGCTCGTCCTGGTTTTCGCTGTCACACGCGTGATCCTAGTCCCGCAAGGCGAGTTTGTCGCTTTCGCGGCGATGACCATGGCCTGGCTCGAGAGCGGTCGAACTCCGCCGACCGCGGGCCTGTTGATCGCCCTTGGCGGTCTCTCTGCCGTGGCGACGCTGATCCATGAGCGTGGTTCGCTTTCGTGGGGACGGATCGGTTCGATCTTGGCGGCGGACGTCGTGCTGCCGATGCTGCTGTTCCTGCTGACGGCGGCGGTTGCTCCGCTCAATTACGGTCTCTACGCCAACGCCCTCCTGACATTGCTGCTCATCGCCCCTATGGGGCCGATGATCTATCGCATCGCATTTCGACCCCTGGCCGACGCGACGATCCTCTCGCTCATCATCGCGGCTTTCGGCGTGCATTTCGCGCTGCTTGGCCTGGGCCTCGTCTTCTTTGGACCGGAAGGCGTGGGCAACAAACCACTTGTCGGAGGCTCGTTCTCCGTCGGCGAACTGATCGTGACCGGCCAGAGCTTGGCGGTCCTGGTCGTAACGGCCCTCTGCTTCATCGCATTCACGGCATTCTTTCGCGGGTCGCTTCTCGGCGCAGCGCTACGCGCTTGCTCGTCCAACAGGCTCGGAGCGCGCCTGACCGGCATTCCTACCGTCAGGGCGAGCGAGATTGCCTTCGCGATAGCAGCCGGCATGGGAGCGGTGTCGGGAATCCTGTCCGGTCCTCTAATCACCTTCTACTACGACAGCGGTTTTCTGATCGGCCTAAAGGCGTTCGTCGCCGCCATTCTGGCCGGGCTAATTAGCTTTCCTCTCACTGCCCTGGCCGCGATCGCAGTGGGCATCGCCGAAGCGTTCTTCTCGTTCTGGGCAAGCACCTTCAAGGAAGCGCTGGTATTTGCGCTTCTCCTGCCCGCGCTTCTTTGGCTTTCGATCCGGCATCCCGAAGCTCCGTCGGAGGCCGAGGGATGATGTCGAAGCTGGTGGGCGCGGCTGTCGTGACCGCACTAGTGGTTCTCGTGGTTTCGGGAACCTTGCCTCCGTACTGGATCACGCTGCTGAACTACCTCGGTATCGCGGCGCTCGTGGCGCTTGGACTGGTCTTGCTCACGGGCGTCGGCGGCATGACGTCCTTCGGCCACGCCGCCTTCGTCGGATTTGGGGCCTATACGACGGCGCTGCTGACGACGGGTGCAGAGATAAGCCCGTGGATCGGCTTGATTGCCTCGACGGCGACGACGGCCGTGGCTGCACTCATCCTGGGATCGTTGACCGTACGATTGCACGGTCACTTTCTCGCGCTGGGTACGTTGGCGTGGGGGGTCTCCATCTTCTACGTGTTCGGCGGCGCAAGCTTTTTCGGAGGGCACGACGGCCTCTCCGGCATCCCGCCGCTCAAGCTCGGATCCTATAATCTGGTGGAGCCTTCTACCTACCTCATCGTCGTAGCGTCCGTGTTGGGGCTTTCGTTGTTGGCCGTCTCGAACTTGCTGCGCGGGAGAACGGGACGCGCAATCCGCGCCCTTCGACGCAACCGAGAGGCCGCCCAAGCTTTCGGCGTCGACATTCCCGCCACGAAGCTGATCGTTTTCGTGGTGTCGGCGATTCTGGCCGGACTGGCCGGTTGGCTGTACGCCCATTTCCAACGATCGATTGCACCGTCCATGTTCGGCGTGAATGCCGGTGTAGAATATCTCCTGATGGCGGTCGTCGGCGGATCCGGGCGGCTGGCCGGCGCTATCCTCGGTTCGGCCGTCGTCACGGTTCTGCGGGACCAGTTGCAGAACTTTCTGCCGCTCGTCTTCGGCGGTTCGGGGAACTTCCAAACGATCGCTTTCGGCGCGCTGCTTGTGCTTCTGCTGCAGGTGGCTCCAAAAGGGCTATGGCCGATGATCGCCGGCCCTCCTTCGTCCCGCCGGGTCGATACGTCAAAAGTCAGCATCAGCGATTTGGCCAGGCGAGAACGTCCCGAACCAGGTCGATCGCTCTTGAGGGTCGATCGAATCGAGAAGTCTTTCGGTGGACTCAAGGCCGTGAACGACGTCTCCTTCGAAGTCAGATCGGGCGAAGTAGTGGGCCTGATCGGGCCGAACGGCGCCGGAAAGAGCACCACGTTCAACCTGATATGCGGGTCGCTTCCTCTATCGGGTGGCGAGATATCCTTCTGTGGGCATTCGATCTCGGGCGCGACTCCTCGCCAGATCGCGGAGGCGGGAATCGCGCGAAGCTTCCAGCATTCCAATATCGAGCCGGAAGCGAGTGTCGTCGATAACGTGGCGCTGGGCGGACATACTCGCGGTCGAGCCGGCATTCTTTCGGCGATCTTCGGATTGGACACGAAGGAGGAAGCGTCCATCTTCGCGGAGGCGGAACGCCAGCTCGCGCGGGTGGGTCTGTCGGATCGGGCTCACGATGCCGCGGGCGATTTGGCGCTGGGCCAACTGCGGCTTCTGGAGGTTGCCCGCGCACTCATGCTCGATCCGGTGCTGCTTCTATTGGACGAGCCCGCGGCAGGCCTCCGATTCGCCGAGAAGGTCGCACTCGCCACGTTGCTGAGGCAGCTGAAGTCGGAGGGTGTGACCGTGCTCGTTGTGGAGCACGACATGGAGTTTCTGCTCAATCTGGTCGACCGAGTAGTGGTGCTGGATTTTGGCAAGAAGCTCGTCGAGGACTCTCCTCAGGCCATCCGAAGCAACGAACGCGTCATCGAGGCCTACCTGGGAGGCGTCGAATGAAACCGGCGGCGCTGCACGTTCAAGGCCTCTCGGTTGCGTACGGCCGCAGCCGAGCCGTCGACGCCGTGGATTTCGTTGTGCCGTCCGGCTCCCTCGTGACCATCGTCGGCGCCAACGGTGCCGGCAAGACATCCTTGCTCAACGCGGTCATGGGCGTCCTGCCGTCCACCGGATCGGTAGCGTTCGGCGCGGACCAGATCGGCCAATGGACGCTTGAGCGACGGGTCGCGGCCGGGATCCGCTTGGTGCCAGAGCGGAGAGAGCTGTTCGCCGACATGAGCGTCGAACTCAATCTCAATCTGGGCGGGTTCAGAAACTCCCGAAGAGATCGAGCGACAGAGATACAGGTAGTCTTCGATCTGTTCCCAAGACTAAGGGAACGGCGCCATCAGCTCGCCGGCACCCTCTCGGGAGGCGAGCGACAGATGCTCGCCATGGGGCGGGCGCTCATGGCGAAGCCGAGGCTCCTGATGTTGGATGAGCCGAGCCTGGGATTGGCGCCTCGGATCGTGCGGGACATATTTCATATCCTCGTCGAGCTCAAGAAGGCCGGCGTCACGATCCTTCTGGTCGAGCAGAACGCTCGCGCCGCATTGCAGATCGCAGACCAGGGGCTCGTTCTCGAACTCGGCCGGATCACCGCCAAAGGAAACGCAGACGAACTCGCCAAGGACGGTCGCCTGGTCGAACGCTATTTCGGCAAGGCCTCCGCTTCGGAAGGCCAATCGATCGATCGCAACCAAGAAACCAAGGGAGAGACCAAATGAAGTTCACAGCAAATGCGGCGGGTTTGGCGATACTCGCGCTCGTCTCGGTTACGCCAGCTGCGCACGCAGACATCAAGGTCGGGATCGTCGTCTCGGCAAGCGGCCCGGGTTCTGCGCTCGGCCAACCGCAAATGAAGACGGTCGCCGCGCTGCCCAAGGAGATCGCCGGCGAGAAGGTTACCTACATCGTCCTCGACGACGAGTCGGATCCGACCAAGGGAACCCAGAATGCCCGAAAGCTCGTGCTGGAGAACGGGGTGGACGTCCTGGTGGGTTCATCGTTGACGCCGGTAACGATGCCGATGCTGGACGTGGCGCTGGAGACGAAGACGCCGCTGCTCTCGTTGGCTGCGTCGACCACAATCGTCCAGCCTCTCGACGAAAAGCGAAAATGGGCGTTCAAGGTCGTGCCGAACGACGACCTCGTTGCGCGCGTGATCGCAAAGACCATCGCGAAGGCCGGCGTCAAGAACTTGGGGTACATCGGCTTCTCCGACGGCTACGGCGAAGGATACTACAAGGAGCTGAGCCGTCTTGCGCCCGAGCTAGGGTTCACTCTGACCACGCATGAGGTCTACGCCCGCAACGACGCGAGCGTGACGGGCCAGGTACTCAAGATCATCGCCACTAAGCCCGATGCAGTATTCATCGCGGCGGCAGGTACTCCGGCGGTGCTCCCACAAAAGGCGCTACGCGAGCGCGGCTACAAGGGCCCGATCTATCAGACCCATGGTGTCGCAACCGAAGAATTCATCAAGCTGGGTGGTGCCGACGTGGAGGGAGCCATCTTCGCCGGAGAGGCGTTCACGATCGCCGAAGAACTGCCGGCCAACGACCCCTTCCGCAAGGCCACGGAAGAGTATGTGGCAGCGTATCAGGCGGCGAACGGCCAAAGGCCAAATCTGTTCGGCGCGCACCTCTGGGATGTGGTGGCACTCGTCAGTCGGGCCGCCCCGGCGGCGCTCAAGGCGGCGAAGCCCGGCACACCCGAGTTTCGTGCCGCCCTTCGCGATGCACTGGAGAGCGGCAAGGATGTCTATCTGAACAACGGGCTGTCGAACATCACTCCGTCCGATCACAACGGATACGATGAGCGCTCAGCTTTCCTGATCAAGGTCGATGGCGGCAAGTTCCGTCCGGCCAAGTAGTCACGCACTCGTCCGGCCGCTTCGCGAGAGGCGGCCGGATTGAAAGGAGAGAGAAGCATGAACGGGGTCAACGAGAGGCTGCGGCGGGGTGTTCCGGCGCAGGCCGGTTGGGGCAAGCTCGAGTACACGGATTGGATCGACGAGAGCGAATCCTGGAAGAAGGGTTGCTATCTCGGAGAATGGTCCTTCCTCGACGAGCTCCGGGTCGCCGGCCCCGACGCTCTGAAGTTGTTCTCGGATTTCGCCGTGAACAGCTTCGCGAAGTTCGATATCGGACAAGCGAAGCACATCATATGCTGCAATAGCGGCGGCAAGATCATCGGGGAAGGCATCCTGATGCGCTTCGGCAACGACGACTTCGAGTTTCAGGCGCTCGGTCCCGTGACGGCCTGGCTCGAATACCAGCTTCGCAAGGGAAGCTATCGTGCCGAGTGGGATTACAGGGTCAGCAAGTTCAAATTCCAGGTGCAGGGGCCATCTTCGGTCGAAGTGCTCGAATCGCTGGTCGGTCCGCGCTTGCGCGATGTTCGCTTCATGCACCAGCACTCGTTCGACGTAGCCGGCCACGCCACCTTGTTCCTTCGGCAGGGTATGGCCGGAGAGATCGGGTTCGAGCTGCAAGGGCCTCAAGCTCATGCGAACGAAGTCCGAAAGGCCATACTCGATGCGGGACGCCATGTAGGGATACGTCGGTTGGGCTCGCGTACCGCCATGATCAATCATCTCGAGGCGTGCTTCCCCACGGTGACCCATGACTATCTTCCCGCCGTATGCGAGCCTGCGGAGCAGGACTTCTTCGACGACCTTGTCCAGCGCGAGAAGCAGGGCGTCTTGCGTTTCAGAACGTGGACGCTCGACGGGTGCCTGAAGGTGAAGGGGAGCTTCCAAGGACGTGAGGTGGCCGACTGGTACCGCAGCCCGGTCGAGCTCGGATGGGCAAGAAACATCAAGTTCGACCACGAATTCTACGGCCGCGAGGCGCTCGAGCGTGAAGTCGCGAGCCCGAAGCGAAAGATAATGACGCTGATCTGGAACGCCGAGGATTGCGAGGACGTGCAGAACTCGCTCTATCGCCCCGATGTCGAGCCCTACGATTTTATGGACATGCCGCGTCAGCAACGGTTCTGCATGAATGCCCAAGCGGTCATGTCCGCCGGCAAGCTCGTGGGTGTCGCGACGTCGCGAAGCTTCAGCTATACGTTCCGTCAGATGATGTCGCATGTCGTGATCGATATGGACAGTAGCGAGGTCGGTACACCCGTGGAGGTCGTCTGGGGCGACCCCGACAAGCGCCAGAAAATCATCCGCGCGACGGTAGCGCCGTCGCCCTACAAGAAGGACAACCGTAGGGCGGATCTGAACGTCCGCGGCGAGGCGGCCAAGGTGTGATGTGGTGAACCCCGATCAACTCCTGCTCCGAAGGTGCCAGTCGGAACGGGCGCCGGTGTCTGTGGGGACGAGCCCTCTCATGGAGAAGCTGGGCGCCGAAATCGAGTATGTGGACGTCGAACGTCGTTCGGTCACGCTCGCATACAACCCCGATGCGTTCTTCTTGCAGGCGATGAACGTCATGCAGGGTGGAGCCGTGTCAATGATGCTGGATTATACGCTCGCTGCAGCCGTGCTCGCGGCGCTTCCCGACGGCCACACCACGGCCAGCACGAGCCTCGCTGTCTCCTTCATCAAGCCCGCCCTGCCTGGCCGCCTGATCGCCGTTGGAGTTGTCGATCACGTCGGAAGAACGTGCGCGTTCGCTCGGGGAACGATCGCCCGAGAAGACGGTGTCATCGTCGCGACTGCGAGTTCCAACCTCAGTGTCTTCGAGCCTCGCACCTAACTGTCGGAATCTAGAAATGTACCTCACTCAAATGTTGCGACGGGGACATCAGACGCGGCCGGATGGGTGTTCGACGACCGACCACGGTCGACGCAGAACATGGTCGGAGACCGTCGAGAGGGTCGCGCGTTTCGCTTCCTTCCTCAGGGCGCGGGGACTTCGGCCGAACGATCGGGTCGCGATACTGTCGCTGAATAACGATCGCTACTTCGAGGCGCTGTTCGCGGTCCCTTGGGCAGGGGGCGTGGTTGTGCCGATCAATACTCGATTGGCCGTGGCAGAAATCGACTTCTTGTTGCAAGACTCGGGTGCGACGGTGCTGCTCGTCGATGAAAACTTCGGTCCCATGCTGGAGAAATTCTCTCGCGCCAAGCAGCTTGGTACGATAGTCCGGTTCGACACCGAGCGGTCGAGCGGAACAGTTTTGTCGTTCGAAGAAGCGTTGGCGTCAGCCTCGGCCGTACCGGACCTCCTGCGAGGCGGAGAGGACCTGGCCGGGATATACTATACGGGAGGTACGACGGGCCGGCCGAAGGGCGTGATGCTCTCGCATGGCAATCTGGTTTCGAATGCGCTGAACGTCGCTCTCTGCATGGCATTCGAAAGCGGCGCGACCTATCTCCACGCGGCGCCGATGTTCCATTTGTCGGACAGTTGCTCGACATACGGGATCACGATGCTCGGCGGTGCGCACGTCTTTATCCCCCGATTTGATCCTTTGATGTTTTTGGAGGCGGTGCATAACCACGGGATCACCAACGTGACCTTGGTTCCGACGATGATCAACATGCTTTTGAACCACGAGCAGTTCGGTCATTTCGACCTGAGCACGCTGATACGCGTATGTTTCGGAGCCGCGCCGATGTCGGACGGGCTTCTCCGCCAGGTTCTGGGGAAGCTGCCTCATGTGCGATTCCAGCAGGCGTGGGGCATGACGGAGCTGTCGCCGATCGCCACTCTCATGGACGCCAAGTACACAACGGCCGAGTATCTCGAGACGGGGCGTCTGCGTTCTTGCGGGCAGGCCGTCGCGACCGTCGATGTCGCCATCCTGGATGAAGACGGCAAGGAGGTTCCGCGCGGCACGGTCGGGGAAATAGCGGTACGCGGACCCACCGTGATGAAGGGCTATTGGAAGCAACCGGATGCGACGGATGCCGTTCTGCGCGACGGGTGGATGCTATCCGGAGATGCGGCGATGATGGACGGCGACGGGTTCGTATTTATCGTGGACCGTCTCAAGGACATGATCGTCACTGGAGGCGAGAACGTATACTCGGCCGAGGTCGAGAATGCCATTTCTCTGATGCCGGAAGTCGCGGAGGTAGCCGTCATCGGTATCCCGGATGACACGTGGGGGGAAACGGTGCATGCGGTCGTCGTTCCGCGACCGAATGCCCAACTTGCCGCGGATCAAGTGCTTGCCGTCTGCAAGGATCGGCTCGCGAACTTCAAGTGCCCACGGAGCGTAGAGCTTAGATCGGATCCGTTACCTCTCTCTGCCGCGGGCAAGGTGCTGAAGGGCGATCTTCGGCGGCCATATTGGTCGGGACGAGACAGAGGCGTGAACTAGACTCGAGGTCGCGCACGTTCGGCCGACCTCCCAAGCGAGACGTCATCGCTCAAGCCGCGGTCGCTGCCGTAGCAATTCGTTCGGCAGACTGCAGAGTATTCATCAAGAGCATGGTGACGGTCATAGGCCCGACCCCGCCCGGGACGGGCGTAATGAATGAAGCCTTCTGAGCGACGCCTTCGAAATCAACGTCTCCGACGATGCGACCATCGGGTAGACGATTTATGCCGACGTCGATGACGACGGCACCGCGCTTCACCATCTGCGGCACGATCAGATTAGGGACTCCCGCGGCCACGACGAGGATGTCGGCAAGAATAGTCAGTTGGGCAAGATCGCGGGTTTTGGCATGGCATATTGCGACCGTCGCCTCTCGCTGGATCAGCATAAGCGCCATCGGCTTTCCCACAATATTGCTGGCGCCGACAACGACAACGTTCTGCCCGGCGATGGGTATCCGTTCAGCCTCCAGCAACTTCACGACCCCGTAGGGCGTGCACGGTGAAAATATGGTGGTGCCGACGACCAGGCCGCCAACATTATAGAGATGGAAGCCGTCGACGTCCTTCTCGACGGATATCGCGCGTATGACTTGCGGCGTGTCGACGCTTGCAGGCAACGGAAGCTGAACTAGAATTCCGTGCACGCCGACGTCGGCGTTCAACTCGTGTATCTTGCCGATGATCGTTTCCGTAGCGACGTCGGCATCGTACCGGAAGGTCTGGGAGCGGATGCCGACGCTTTCGCAGGCCTTGATCTTGTTTCCGACGTAGACCTGAGACGCGGGGTCGTCTCCGACGAGGATCACCGCAAGGCCGGGCGTCAGGCCGCTGCGCTGCTTCAATTCCCGAACGCCCTCCGCGCATTCCGCCCGAATGCGCTTCGCCAGCGCCTTGCCATCGATGGTCTTCGCGCTCATGCCGTCTATCCCAAGTCGTGTGAAACCAGGCCGATCACTTCACCTTCTCGTCCTTGCGGTGCTGCTTGATGAAGGGGAGGTTGGTCACGGTCGCGCGGATTTCGCACAAGGGCTCATCGGAGAAGCCACCCCAGCGCACAGAGAGCTCGGTTCCGGGTGCCGCTTGATGCTTATCGATGCGTGCCATGGAAATCATGCGTCGCACGTTGGGGCTGTACGTTGCGCCCGTCGCCCAACCAGCCAGCTTCCCGTCGCTCGTCACCTTCTGGTAGGACAGCCGGAATTGTCCGTAGGGAAGGTCCGGCGGAGGAGGCGCCGGTTCATCGCGGAACTGGCGGGCGTAGAGCTCGGCCATGTCGTCGCTGTTCCAGATCAAGCCGACAAAGGCCCGCGGCGGTCCTCCTGCATCGGCCTCTCGGACCAATGCTTCGCGGCCGTAGAACTCGTGATCGAGCGAGATCGTGTGCTTCCAACCCAGCTCGGTGGGCGAGCACAGGTGTTCGCTCACTTCCCAATCGACGGCCGCAAGCTCCTCGGCAGACATCCAGAGCCGCGCAAATTTGCGCCAGGATTCCCTTGGAAAACGATCGGGAAGATAGTCGCGCACAACGGTCGCGATGCCAGTTTCGGTATGACCGACGAGCTGTGCCTTGAAGCCGAGTTCGCGGATGCCGAAGTCGCGGCCCACGTCGCGGATCGCCGCCCAGAGTTCGTGACCTTTTCCCGACGAGGTCGGCATGAGAAATTCGTAGCCGATCTCTCCGGTCACTCCCTGTCGTTGTACGATCGTTTCGACGCCGAGGATCGGCACCTTGCGCCATCGGGAAAACCGCATATCCGCGAACGGCTGTCCCGTAAGCGCCTCGAGGATTTCGGTGGATTTCGGTCCCTGGAGCGCGAAGCAAGTGTAGTCGGGCGTCACGTCTTCTAGCTCGATCCTCATATTGGCGACGCTGTTCACCTTCGTCAGCCAGGCCATGGCCCCTGACTGAGTGAACATGAATTCTTCGTCGGAGAACTTGAGGGTGAGACCTTCTATGGCGACCTTGCCGTGCTCGCTGGTCATGGGAGTGTAAACGACCTGTCCGACCGCCTGCTTCTCGAGGCTCTTCACGCTGGCGAAGCTGAGGAATTTCTGCGCGTCGGGGCCGCGCACCATGACTTTGTTGAGCCAGCTCCAATCGCCGACGATCGCGGTGTTGCGAAGGGCCTGCGATTCCTTCCACCAGCGGGTGTATTCGTAGGCGAAGAGGAAGCCGCCGTTGATGTGTCCCCAGATGTTGCTGGCGTTGTTCGCCGCTTGCGCGGGTGCGCCGGGCGAGCCGAAATACGGACGCTCGAGAAATGGCGTTCGGCGATACTCGTTCGCCTTCCGATAGGTCTCGCGCAACGCCGCATGGTCCATGATGTTTGCTCCCTGTCTCTTTTGTCTTCGTGCTGCGGTAAGTCCGCGCGGACTATCCCGGGACTGCCATGAGCTTCAGCCCGGGCCATTGGATCACCTGTTCCTCGTCATGCATCGCGAGTTCCAGGTATTTCCACGCGGACCTCGAATGTTCGATCGCGATCGATTCCGCGCGGGTGCCCTGACGGTTCTTGATAGCGTCGACGATCGACTTGTGCTGTTCCTGCGAGACGAACAGGATGTCACGCACGCCCGGCGAATTCGAACGCGACGACATGATGAACGCGTTCGGTGCCGCGAACGGCAGCGAGATGATCCGTTGCAGCGATCGCTTGATCATTGCGCTCTGCGCGCATTCCAGCAGCAGTTCGTGAAATCGATCGTTGAGTCGTACGTAGTCGTTCAGATCGAACGCAGCGGTGGACTTGGCTATCACGCCGTCGAGTGCCGCGACGCATTTCTCCAAAGGCGCCAACAGGGTCTGGGAGACACCCCGCTCTGCAGCATAACGCGCAGCCATGCCTTCAAAAGTCCCGCGGATCTCTATCGCCTCGCGGATGTCTTGTGCGGAGAAGCTTGCCACGACGAAGCCGCCGGACGGCAAGGATTCAAGCAACCCTTCGTCGCGAACCTGAACGAGCGCCATGCGTGCCGGCGTCCGTGACACTCCCAGTCTTTCGACCAGAAGTGGCTCGGCAACGCGCGCGCCAGCCTCAAGTACGCCGTCCAGGATCATCCCTCGCAGTCCAAGGACAGCCTTCAGGGTTTGCGAATTTGCATCATCACTCATGCTGTTCTCCGAGCATTTGCGTTCCTTTAGTATACTACAAGTGAGTTGTCACGCCTGCGGTGTTCATCATCATGGTATCTAATAACCATTTTTCAGCAGTTATTTGACATTTCTTCTTAGTTTGGGAATATATCCGTCCTTTAGAGTACACGTAGCGTATACTCTGACAATGAAAAGCAAACAGGTTGGGAGGGAAGTATCATGAAATTGCGCGCGTTCCTGGTCGCGGCCGTCTTCGGCATCGCTGCGGCGCCGGCCGTGGCCGACACCGTAAAGGTCGGCGTCATCGGTCCATTCTCCGGTCCCTTCGCTTCGGCCTTTGGCACTCCGTTCCGCCAAGGTATCGAAACCTACGTTGCGATGAACGGCGATACGGTCGACGGCAACAAGGTCGAGTTCATCTATCGCGACCTTGGCCTGGGCGATCCCGCACGCGCGCGCACGCTCGCCCAAGAACTCATCAACAACGAACAGGTGCAGTATCTCGCCGGATTCGTGTTCACCCCGAATGCGCTGGCTGTCGCCCCGATCGTGCAAAGCGCGAAAATTCCCACGGTCATCTTCAATGCGTCGACGTCGATCGTCGTTTCGAAATCGGACTATTTCGTGCGCACCTCGAATACCCTGCCTCAGGTGACGGTTCCTGTCGCCAAAAGAGCGCTTGAGAAGGGCATCAAGCGCGTCGTCACGATCGTGAGCGACTACGGTCCGGGTGTGGACGCCGAGGGAGCCTTCAAGCGCGTGTTCGAAGAAGGCGGCGGAACGATCGTGGAGTCGGTTCGCATGCCGTTGTCGACGACGGACTTTGGGCCGTACCTTCAGAAGATCCGTCTGCAAAAGCCGGATGCTCTCTTCACCTTCCTTCCGTTCGGGCCTCCGACGTTCGGCTTCGTAAAGGCATATTCGGAGAACGGCCTGAAGGAAGCCGGCGTCACGTTCCTTGGTACCTCCGAAACCCAGGAAACGGACCTCCAGGCGCTCGGCGATCCGGCGATCGGACTGGAAACCGCCTATTTCTATTCGGGCGCGCACAAGTCGCCCGAGAACGAAAATTTCGTCGCTACGCTCCAGAAGATACACCCCGGAGCGATCGCAAATCCGGCGACCGTGTCCGCGTTCGACGGCACGCGTGCGCTCTTCGCGATGATCAAGGCAACCGGCGGGAAACGGGACGTCGCCGCGGCGCTTGCCGCCGTGAAAGGGCAGGCCTGGGAAAGTCCACGCGGTCCCATCAAGATCGACGCCAACACGCGCGACATCATTCAGAACGTCTACATCCGCGTGGTCAAGCGTGATGCCTCGGGGAAGCTGATCAACGACGAGATCGCGACCTTTGCTGCACAGCCTGACTATGGCGTTCAGTTCGCCAAGTAAACGACTGGCGGAACGATGCAGATTCTCGCAAGCATCGTGATCGACAGCGTCACCTACGGGATGACGCTGTTCGTCATCGCGGTAGGGCTCTCGGTGACCCTCGGGTTGATCCGCGTGGTCAACCTGGCTCACGGGCTCTTCGCCGTTCTGGGCGGCTATTTCGCATGGTACGCGATGACTGCGTGGAAGCTCGGATACATGCCTGCCGCCGTCGTGGCCATCGTTGTGACGGCGCTGGTGGGTCTGGTCCTGGAGCGGATACTTTTCTCGCGCGTGTACCGTCGCGCGGCTCTCGACCAGGTCTTGTTGTCGATCGGCATAATGTTTGTCGGGATCGCGGCGTGCGGGGCCGTGTTCGGCGACGGGATCAAGACGATAGCGCTTCCCGCTTCGCTATCCGGCCCCGTTGAGCTCGGTTTCCGCGCCGTCCCCGCGCAACGTCTGCTGGTCATCGCATCCGGCGTCGTGGTCGTACTTGCCATGTGGTGGGCCTACTCGAGCACGAAGGCCGGTATCCGCCTTCGCGCCGTCGTCGATCATACGGATACCGCCGAGTCGATCGGGATCGACAGCCGCTTGTTCTACGCGGTCGCGTTCGCTCTCGGGGCCGGCTTGGCGGGTCTTGGCGGCATCCTCGGTGCAGAGATCATGCAGATCGAGCCCTTCTATCCGTCCAAGTACCTCGTCGTGTTTCTCGCCGTCGTAGCGATTGGCGGCCTGGGAAGCGTTTGGGGGTCGCTTGGCGCCGCGATGCTTTTGAGCTTCGTGGAGACGTCGTCGAAGTATCTCCTGCCGTCGCTCGGCTCGATCCTGTCCTACGCTGCGATGCTCGCTGTCCTCAGCTTGAGACCTCAGGGTCTATTCGGCGGAGAGGATGACGAATGATCTTCACCTCCGTCAAACGCAACGTGCCGGTCGAACTCGTCGTGCCGTTGGTTGCTGCGGCGCTGTGGGTCGCGGTACCCGGACAACTCGGCCTGTTCACCCAGATCGCCACGACCGCCGTCGTCGTCCTGGGGCTGGACGTCGTCGTTGGCTACGCTGGAATCGTCACGCTCGGTCATGCCGCCTTCGTCGGAGTCGGTGGCTATGCAGCGGGGCTGCTCGCCTTGCATGTTGTCGCGGAACCCTTGAGCGGCTTGATGCTCGGTGCGCTCAGCGGAGCCGTGCTGGCGTTGCTGACCGGATTTGTCGTCCTGCGCGGCCGTGGACTGTCCTTGATCATGATGACGGTTGCTGTGGCGCAGATCGTGCTGGAGATCGCCAACAAATCGCGCAAGTGGACAGGCGGTGACGATGGTCTGTCGGGTTTCGAACCGAGTCCGCTGTTCGGACTTTTCCCGTTCGATTTCACGGGGAAGATCGCCTTCGTTTACAGCGTCGCGGTCCTCACCATCTGCCTTTTCGTCCTGCGCCGGATCATGAGATCGGCGTTCGGTCTTACGTGCATCGGGATCCGCGAGGATCATATGCGGATGTCCGCAATGGGCTGTGACGTCGGCGGTCATCGACGCCTTGCCTACGCCCTGGGCGGAGCCGTCGCGGGCCTCGGCGGCGCGCTTTCGGCGCAGACGGTGCAGGTCGTCGGGTTGCACAGTCTGAGCTTCACCACGTCGGCAGAGGCGCTCGTGATGCTGATTCTCGGAGGTACGGGCAGGCTTTGGGGCGCGCTGGTGGGAACCGCGCTATTCATGACGCTTCACCACGTCGCGGCGGAGCTCGATCCGTTCCGCTGGATGTTCGCGATCGGCGGTTTGCTGATCGCCGTTGTCCTTGTCGCTCCTTCCGGGATCGTCAACGGCCTGATGTCGAGGATAGAGCTTCTCCGAGAGCGGAGGGCGAACTTATGAGCGAAGCTCTTCGTCTCGAGGGCCTTAGCAAGAACTTCGGCGCCCTGCATGTGGCTTCGGACATCTCGCTTTCGCTGGAGGTTGGAGCCCGGACGGCGCTGATCGGACCCAACGGCGCCGGCAAGACCACGTTCATCAACTTGGTGTCGGGCGCGCTGGCTCCCTCGGGCGGAACGATCAAGTACTTCGGTCAAGACGTGACGCGTGCATCGCAGGCCGAGCGAGCCCGCGCCGGGTTGTTACGCACCTTTCAGATAACTCGCGTGTTCAAGACGCTGACCGTTGCGGACAACGTCCGGCTGGCCGTGGCGCAGCAGCAGGGGCGCCAACGCAGCATGTGGCGGCCCGTCGATCAAAACGAGGTTGCCGAGGCGCGTGTCGATGCGACGCTCGGTTCGCTGCATCTGCGAGACATCGCGGATCGGAGGGTGGATCGCCTCGCGTACGGTGAGCGGAGATTGGTCGAAATCGCATTGGCGATCGCCGGTCAACCGAAAGTGCTTCTGCTCGATGAACCTGCCGCCGGCGTCCCGAAAGGTGAAAGCGAAACGATCATGCGGGCCGTGGAAAATCTGCCCGCGGATCTGACGATCCTGCTCGTCGAGCACGACATGGACCTGGTCTTCCGCTTTGCCAGTGAGATCGTCGTTCTGGTCGCCGGCGCGATCCTCACGACGGGATCACCCGACGAGATATCGAAGAATCCGAGGGTGAGAGACATCTATTTCGGGAATCGGCATGTCGGTCAGTGAGCTGTCCCTGGAGGACGTGGCCGCGGGGTACGGAGGCACGACCGTACTCGAGGGCGTGTCGCTGTCCGTTCGCTCCGGCGAGCGGGTCGGCATCATAGGACGAAACGGCGCCGGAAAGACGACGACCCTATCGGCCATACTTGGATTCGCAGAACTGCGCGCCGGCCGCATCGATGCCGACGGAATTTCCATCGCCGGTCTGCGTCCGAATGCTCGAGCGAGGCTCGGCATCGGCTACGTTCCGCAGACCCGCGATGTCTTTCCGACCCTGACGGTGGAGGAAAATCTGCTGGCGGCGTTCGGAAGCTGTAGCGCTCGACTTCATCGCGCATACGATCTCTTTCCTCGACTCCAGGAGAGGCGGCGCCACAGGGGACGCGAACTTTCGGGCGGCGAGCAGCAGATGCTCGCGATCGCGCGTGCGCTGATGAACGACGTCAGCCTGCTCCTGCTGGACGAGCCTCTCGAAGGCTTGGCCCCGATCGTAGCCGATCAAGTGATGGATGCGATTCGAAGGTTGGTCGCCGAGCAGAACCTGGGCTGCCTCCTCGTCGAACAACATGTCGACGCGGTGCTCGAGTTCTGCACTAACGTGCTCCTGCTGGAGCGAGGAGCCGCGAAGTTCTTCGGTTCTGTACCCGAATTGCGCGCACGCCCCGAACTGCTGGAATCGGCGATCGGCCTGAAGAAGGCTCCCGGATCGAGCGCTTCGAATTCTCAATCCGTATGACCCGACATGCCTGGAGGACAAATGCAGCATCGCAGCATCTTCGGATACCTCGCCAAGCAGCTTCACGAGCGGCCGGACTCGGATGCTTATGTCTACCACGGCGGAAGGACGACCTTCCGCGAGCTCCACGACGGCGCATCGAGGCTTGCTGGCGCGCTGAAGGCCCACGGCGTCCAACCGGGCGACCGCGTGGCGATGGTCATGCAGGATTCGATCGAGCTGGTGTTGACGATCCTCGCCTCGATGGGAATGGGCGCGATCGCGGTACCGATCAATCCCGCGTTGAGCGAGCTGGACATCTGCCATGTCGTGAACGATTGCGGTGCACGGATTCTCTTTGTCTCGGAAGCCTACCTCGACGTTACGCTGACGCTCAAACCCGAGTTGAAGAGCGTGCAGGAGATCGTAACGACGGGGTCGGCGAGGCAGGGGGGCATCGCCTTCTCGCGGATGATGGAGTCGGAAAACTCCCAAGAGCTTCTTGATCAGGATGGTCCAGCGTTCATCGTCTACACTTCTGGAAGCACCGGCAGGCCCAAGGGCGCACTGCACCACCATTCGGATATCTGTTGCGTCGTCGAAGCCATCGGTCGCCAAGTCTACGAGATTCAACCGTCCGATCGAATGTTTTCGGCGTCGCGGACTCCGTTCGCATACGGGTTCGGCAACACGATCGGATTCACGATCGGGTTTGGGACGCCGATGATCCTGCTGTCGGAGCGACCCACCCCGGACTCGATCGCCAAGACGTTCGCCGAGTTCGATCCGACGATCTTCTTCGCGGTACCGGCGGTATTCCGGAACATTCTCGAATTCCGACGCCAGGGAGGGGTGTTCAGCGCCAAGTCGCTCAAGTTCTCTGCGGCCGGCGGCGAAAATCTGCCTCCTCAGACGTTCAACGAGTGGAAGGAATTTACCGGAACTCCGATCCTGGAGACGATTGGTTCGACAGAGCTTCTCCACGGGTACATCACCAATCAGAAGCAGCGCATAAAGCTCGGGAGCACGGGCCTGGCGGTGCCGGGCTACGACATCAAGCTTATCGACGACAAGGGAATCGCAGGTGAGCGTGGTGTTCTGTTCGTGAAAGGTGGCAGCGCTTTTCGCCGCTACTGGAACGACGACAAGAAGACACAGGAAACCATCATCGATGGTTACGTCAGATCGGGCGACATCTATCGGCGCGATGAGGAAGGCTTCTACTTCTTCGAGGGCAGGGCGGACGACATGTTCAAGTCGTCCGGCATGTGGGTGTCTCCCGTCGACGTCGAGGACGTGCTCCGGGGACATCCCGAGGTCAACGAGGCCGCGGTCGTCGGAATTCCGGCCGCTGACGGAACCTTCGAAGTGACCGCGTTCGTGTCCCTTCGCAGCTCCGGCAAGGCTCAGGAACAAGTCATTGAAGAGCTTCACGAACTCTCCTCCTCGAAGCTTCCCCGTTACAAGCGCCCGAAGCAAATTCGCGTCATCGCCGAGCTGCCCCGAAATCCAACGGGCAAGGTCCAGCGGTTCAAGCTGCGAACCACGGCCTGACCCGTTCCGTGCGCGTGATGTCATTTCATTGTCGAGAGTAGTCCGTTGCCAACAGAACAATTCATTCTGACGTTTTCATGCCCCGATCGACCCGGCATCGTAGCCGCCGCCACAACGGCGCTCTTGGCTGCCAAGGCGAACATTTTGGATGCTCAGCAGTTCGACGATCAGGAGAGCGCGAGCTTCTTCGGTCGCATCGTGTTCGAGTTCACCGGCGAAGATGGAACCGAGGAGATGGCGCGGCGGCATCTCTCCGATTCGTTCGGACCGTTCGGCATGACGTGGAAGCTGAGACCGAAGGCCAGGCGCGCGAGGGTCATGCTGCTGGTGTCCAAATGGGATCATTGTCTGGCGGACCTGCTCTATCGCTGGCGGACGGGCGAGATTGATATGGACGTCGTGGGAATCATCTCGAACTATCCGGTCGAGACCTTCCGACATCTTCGTTTCTCGACGATGCCGTTCCACCATCTGCCGATCACAAAGGAAACCAAGCCGCAGCAGGAAGCGGCAATATGGAAGCTGGTGCAGGACGCAGATACCGATCTCGTGGTCCTGGCGCGCTACATGCAGATTCTGTCGGACGATCTTTCAAAAAAGCTCGTCGGGAAATGTATAAACATCCATCACTCGTTCCTGCCCGGATTTAAGGGCGCCAAGCCCTATCAGCAAGCGCACGCGCGCGGCGTAAAGCTCATCGGCGCCACCGCCCATTACGTAACCGCTGACCTGGACGAGGGGCCCATCATCGAGCAGGACGTCGAACGTATCAGCCATCGGGATACACCAGACGATCTGGTCCGCAAAGGAAGGGATATCGAACGTCGCGTGCTTGCTCGTGCAGTCAAGTGTCACATCGAGGACCGCGTTCTGCTGAACGGGTCGAAAACGATCGTTTTCCCGGAGTAGGCGAGTATGCTTCAGTCAGAAAATATCCCGGAGTTCGTCAAGGGTGAATTCAAGGTGAGCCGGCGCGACCTGACGGTGGAGTGGGGGCACTGCGACCCCGCCGGTATCGTGTTTCATCCGCGATTCGTCGAGTATTTCGATTGGAGCTGCGTGGTTCTGTTCGAGAGCGTCGCCGGGTGCAACAAAACCGAACTCGGCGAGCGCTTTGGGTTCGCTGGTTTTCCGATCATCGACCTCAACTGTAAATTCCTCAAGCCCATCAGCTACGACGACCGCGTTCAGGTCTTCACGACGATCGCTTCCCTGAAGAAATCCAGCTTCGAAATCCGGCATTGCCTCACCAAAGGCGAAGTAGTTGCAGTGGAGTGCATCCAAACGCGCGTCTGGTGCATCGCCGATCCTTTAAACCCGAAGAAGCTCAAATCCAGTCCGATTCCGGAAGAGCTTACGACGCTGTTGAGGCGGTGAGACTCGTTCCGGTTCCGCTGGCAGGTCGGTCACCTGCTTCCTCCCCGACTTGGCCGCCGCTCTCAGCGGCGGCCATCTTTTCCGGCCGGCGGGGCGCCTAGACAGACGACTATCGGGCGCTGCTTGCAACGGGATGCGGCTCAGCGAGTTGTACGAGCATGTGCATGAATCTCGCGCGGTCACCGGGCCGGAGCGGCGAAAGCGTCCGCTCATTGAATTCATCGGCCAAGCGCGTGCTTTCCCTTGCAAGCTCTGCGCCTCTCGCCGTCAGGCGCAACTCGACCGCGCGCCTGTCACGCTTCGATCGTGTCCGCCTGAGAAAGCCGTCTTCCTCGAACTTCGCCAATAGTCTGAGCAGATTGGGCAATTGAATTTGCAGAACGCCCGCGAGCTCGCTCTGCGTGATGGCAGGATTATCCCGCACGACCATCAGAATCGTGTGTTGCGCGGGCGTCAATCCGAGCTCTTTGAAATGTCGATAAAATGCATCGAATATTTGGATCTGTACGATCCTGACGAGGAAGCCGGGAGTCTGCCGAAGGGCAGCCAAATTCAGTGTCGTGCCCGAGTGTTCGGGGCGTGCATCCATGGTCGTGCCCTCGTCGATCCTGCTTTGTCCAAACTGTCGCACATCGCGCCAGGACATGGCTACCGTTTCGATATTGCCAAAAATACTTATCAATGATAAGTAATATTCAAGACCCACGTTGATGGTCCGCCGCAGGGAGGAGATTTATGACAAGGCTTGTCTCAGCAGTGGTTGCGGTCGTGCTGTTGCTGCCCCTTTCGGCGACGGCGCAGGATCGAGTTCGGATAGGCGTGCTCAACGACCAGTCGGGAGTCTTTGCCGAGTACCAGGGAATCGGCTCAGTCATCGCGGCCCAGATGGCAGTCGAGGACTATGGCGGCAAGGCAGCAGGCAAGCGGGTAGAAGTCGTTTCGGCGGATCACCAAAACAAGACCGACGTCGGCGCTACGATCGCGCGGCGCTGGTACGAGACCGAAGGCGTCGACGCGATCTTCGATCTGCCGAATTCAGCTATTGCGCTGGCGGTCGCTGGCATGTCCGAACAGAAGAACAAAGTGTTCGTCGGTTCCGGTGCCGGCACGGCGCTGCTGACGGGCGAAAAGTGCACCCCGAACACCGTCCACTGGACATACGACACCTATGCGTACGGCCGGGGACTGGGAAAAGCAGTCGTCGCGCAGGGCGGCCGGAAATGGTTCTTTCTCACAGCCGACTATGCGTTTGGCCACGACCTGGAAAAGCAGGCTTCCGAGGGTGCAAAGGCATCGGGCGGGCAGGTGGTGGGCGCGGTGCGCCATCCCCTCGGGACCGCCGATTATGCCTCTTTTCTGCTGCAGGCTCAGGCGTCCGGCGCGGATATCGTTGGCGTGGCAAACGCCGGCGACGATACCATTACGTCCATGAAGCAGGCCGTCGAGTTCGGCCTGACCCCGAAACAGAGACTCGTCGGCCTCATTCTCGGCATGAACGGAATTCCCGCGCTCGGTCTCAAGCTGGCGCAGGGCGCGCAGATCATGAATCCGTTCTACTGGGACCTGAACGATGGAACACGTGCCTTCGCAAAACGGTTCGCCGAGCGCCACCCGCGGAACAACGTTCCCAACGACATGCAGGCCGGTGTCTATGCCTCAGTCATTCACTACCTGAAGGCAGTCGACAAGGTCGGCAGCGCGATCGACGGGAAAGCGGTCGTCGCGGCGATGAAGGCGATGCCGACGGACGACGCGCTGTTCGGCAAGGGGGTGATTAGGGAAGACGGCCGCAAGATCCACCCGCTTTATCTGCTCGAGGTCAAGAAGCCGGAGGAATCGCAGTCGAAGTGGGATCTGCTGAAGGTTGTCGCGACAATCCCGGGGGATCAAGCGTTCCGTCCCGAAACCGAGGGCAATTGTCCACTCGTCAAGCGCTAGGGCCACGCGCCTTGCTCCGGTCAGGGACCTCGGCGGATGAAGACCATTTTCGGATAGGTGAGGCGATGACGCACGTGACCTCCACTGCGGAGACTGGCGAGCTGCAATTTCGTCGTGTGGATGTGGATTGCCTCCATCGCGCTGACGGGACCATCCTCTTGCGAACGAAGGTGCCGTTCGCGTGCGGACGGGCGCTGGTGCACGACTATCTCGGCGCCGCAGCGCGGACAGCTCCAGAGAAGGTCTTCCTGGCCGAGCGCGAACCAAACGGCCAGGGTTGGCGGACCATCACCTATGGCGCCGCATACGATCGGACACAAAGGATCGCCGGATTCCTACTGGAGCATCTGCGCGAGCCGCGGCGACCGATCATCATACTGTCGGGTAACAGCATTGCCCACCAGCTGATCGCGCTCGGCGCCATGACGGCGGGCATCCCGTATGCGCCGGTTTCGGTGGCATATTCCACGCTCAGCAGCGACTTTGGCAGGCTCCGGCATATTCTCGAAGTGCTCGATCCGGGATTGATCTTCGTGGAAGACTCCGCGCCGTTCAGCCGCGCACTATCGATGCCGGAGATGGAGGGACGAACAATTGTCATCGGAGGAGGCATCGGGCCGGCCGGTGCTCTTCGGTTCGATGACCTCGTTGCTTCGGCATCAATTGGACGTCGCCCCGAACTGACGCCGGACACCGTCGCGAAAATTCTGTTCACTTCCGGCTCGACGGGTACGCCGAAGGGGGTTCCGACGACACATCGCATGATGTGCGCTTCGCTTGACCAGATCGAGTTGCTATGGCCTTTCATGGCCCGGCACTCGCCCGTCATCCTGGACTGGCTGCCTTGGAGTCACGTCTTTGGAGGATCGTACGCGGTCAATACCGTGCTGCGGTACGCCGGCACCCTGTTCATCGATGATGGAAAGCCGACACTAACCGATATCTCAAAGACCGTCCGCAATATCGGCGATGTCAGGCCCACACTCTATTGGAATGTCCCAAAGGGATACGAACTGCTGGCCGCCGCGTTGCGAGCCGACAGGAAGACTGCAGCAAGTTTCTTCGATCGTCTCTCGCTGATGTTCTATGCCGGCGCAAGCTTGTCGCCCGGTGTCTGGAACGATCTGGTCTCGTTGGCGCACGACGTTGCCGGTCGTTCGATTCCGATGACGACGAGTTGGGGCCTCACAGAGACCGCCCCCTCGATAACCATCGTCAATAGCGATCGTCTCGCGCCTGGCAACATCGGCGTCCCCATGCCGGGACTGGAGGTGAAGATGGTGCCGCTTCAGGGCAAGTATGAGGCCCGGGTTCGAGGGCCGACGGTCATGAAGGGGTACCTCCGGGCGACCGACGCGACATCGGCGGCCTTCGACGAAGAAGGTTTCTTCAGGACGGGCGACGCCATCCGACTTGCGGATGCCGCAGACGCGGCGCAAGGCGTGATGTTCGATGGTCGGGTCGCCGAGGACTTCAAGCTTACGACTGGCACGTGGGTAGATGCCGCGGCAATTCGTATCCGGGCGCTTCAAGCCGTGGTGGGGCACGCCATGGACGTGGTCGTCACCGGCGAGGATCGTCAGGACATCGGCCTCTTGATCCTGCCATTACCGGGCCGTGTCGTCGATGCGGCCTATCGCGAACGTCTGATGCAGGCGCTGAGCGGAATAAACGCCGGTGTCGCCGGTGCATCCCAACGGATCGCCCGGGCCGTGATCTTGAAGGATCCGCCTACTTTCGATGGGGGCGAAATCACGGAGAAGGGGTCTCTCAACGCCCGCTTGATCCGTCAGCGTCGGCGCGATTTGATTGAGCGGCTCCATGCGGAATTGGACGACGAAATTATTCGTCTCGGTTAACGGTCGTATTGACCAGACCGATCGCCCGCACCGTCAGCGTTCGAGACGGGTTAGCGAGCATGGGCGGGAGCTAGTTTGTGTTCATCGCGGCATCGGAATATTGGCGGATATGATCGACCAGAAAGTCGGAGCACACTCGTATTCTGGTCGGCAGTCTATTACGATTCTGATAGGCGATATTCTCGTCAGCAGCGGCAAGTCTCAATCTCTCAGCACCGGCACGAGTCTCCCGGCAAGAATGTCGCCCTGCACGATGTACAGTGGCTGGATAAGTATCCCCAGGCCGACAAGCGCGGCGCCCCGGATGACCTGGCCGTCATTGCTGTCGAGCGTGGGTGCGATGCGGACGGCTTGCGCCGTGGCGCGTTGGCGAGGTTGTAGATAAGCATATCGTGACGTGCGAGATCGGCCGGATGCTCGGGCCGGCCGTGCGTTGCGAGATAGGAGGGCGAGGCGGCGAGTACCCGCCCCATCTGCCCGATCCGACGGACGATGATATTGGAATCCGGTTCTTGTTCCCGCGTGCGGATAGCGACGTCGATGCCGGCGCTTTGAAGACGACGCGGCGTCAATCCATGCTCCGGATGATTTGCGTTTCTCCAATTGTATGCCGCGGATGCTAGAAGGCGGCATAGCCTCCATCGATGAGGATGCAGTCTCCAGTGTGACAGCCGGACGCCCTGCTCATGAGATAGATGGCGATTCCCGCGAAATCGGAAGGGTTTCCGAAGCGCCTGATGGGAATGCGCGGCAGCACGTTCGTCACGAACCTCTCGTTCTCGATCAAGTTCTCGGTCATCTCAGTTTCCACCCAACCCGGCAGGATGGCATTGGCCGTCACTCCATAACGGGAAAGTTCGACGGCTAGAGCTTTGACCATCGAGTTTATTGCCGCTTTTGAAGCAGCGTATGCTCGTTTCGGGCAGTTCCGAAAAGTGAGGCGAGACTCGAGGTTGCGACGAGACGACCGAACGCGTCGCCTCGCTGCGCTCTCTCCACCATGTGCCGAGCAACGGACCGGAACGCGCGAAAGACCCCGCCGACGTTGACGTCGAGCATGTTCCGAAATTCCGTCTCCGATCGCTCGATGAAGGATAGCCGCCCGCCGCCGCCGATGCCGGCATTTGCAAAGCAGCCGTCGACTCTCCCAAATCGGTTGAGCGTTTCCCTCATGGCGGCCTCGACCGATTCCGGATCTGCCACGTCGCAGACGACGGAAGCGCACATGCTTCCCGTGTTGCTTACGATTTGAACCGCTCTGGCATTTTTCTCCGGGTTTCGTCCCCAAACGCATACCGAGCTGCCGGCTGAGCCGAGTGCTTCGGCTATGCCCAGACCAATGCCGCCATTCCCACCGGTTACGACGCTGACCTGACCTGAAAGATCAAAAAGATTCATCGAAAGCACCTGTCGCTCGTGTCGAAGGGGCTGCTGGAGGAATGGCGGCCTTCAATCGGCGGCCGGCTTGTCTGGCCGTCTCGCATGGCCAGGATCTGGGTGGGAACTGATGTATCGACTATCGGCGATCGCCGTGAAGCCACCCTTCAGGAAGGGCAGCATGTCCTGGAACATCTTCTCGAGGTCGCGCGAGCGAATTTTTCCTTTGGAAAGACGCTCGATGCGACCGCTCTCCGCGCAGGCAACGAGCATGGTGCCGACCATGAAGTGAAAGCAGTTGTAGATGGCAGCCACGTTCGCATTGGGGAGCGTCCTGATCATCTCCTTGATGTACTGCTCTGCGACCGCATCGTAGTTCGCGCTTATGATCGGTCCCCAGCGCAGGGAATTCGCCAGTCTGGCGACGAGTTGTGCATAGCTCTTCCACCCTTCGCCGTGACGGCTCGATCGTTCGATGAATGGCCAGACATAGCCTTCGATAAGAAGCTCCAGCGGGATTGGCTCTCCGCGGGCTTCGATCCGATAGCGCCCCAGCGCGTTGAGGCGAAGTTCTCCCATGACCGTCGCGCGTCGCTCGATCACCTTTTCGAACAGGCTCTCCTTGGGTCCGAAGTGATGGGCGATATTGGCGAGCTGGACCTCGGCTTCACTGGCGACGTCGCGAAGGGCCGTGCCGTCATAGCCCTTGAAGGCGAACACGCGTTCCGCGGCGTCGAGTATGCGCTCCCTTGTCCCGTCCGCGCTCGGTCGCTGAACGCCATTCGGTAGAGCGGGCTGCTGGGCTGCCCGCGTTCGAGCAGCTGTGACGGCGACCAGTTTCTTCAAGCTCGCAATTCCTTGTAATAATTGTACATTAGATCAAATTATCATCACGACACACATGTAGCATAATTTGTAGAGAAAATCAACGTGCAGCACGCTTGACTATCCAGATGTTTGAAATTAATTGATCAATTGTTCAAATAGCTCAAAACAGGGAGAGGCACCGTGAGGAAAGAGGTCGAATTCCGTAGCGAAGGCACGCTGGTTCGCGGGACGCTCATATTGCCCGACGCGGCCAAGGGCCCCGTCCCCGCGGTAGTGATGGGTGGTGGCTGGTGCTACGTCAAAGAGATCGTGATGCCGCATTACGCCAAGGCGATCCTGGCGGCCGGCGCGGCTGTTTTGATGTTCGACTACCGACATTCGGGGGCGAGCGAGGGCGAACCCCGGCAGTTGATCGATCCGGCCCGCCAGATCGAGGACTTCAAGAACGCCGTGACGTTCGTTGCGGGCCTCTCAGAAATCGACGCGGACAATGTTGGCGTGTGGGGAATCTCCTACGCCGGAGGCCATGTGCTCGCGGTCGGCGCGACCGACCCACGCGTCAAGTGCGTCATTTCGAATATTCCCGTGGTCGACGGGTATGAAAATATGCGTCGAGTCCATGGCTCGACACGCTTCAACGACCTGCAAAAGTTGATCATGGAAGATCGCGTTGCCCGGACCCGGGATGGTACGGCCGGCGGCCGGATGCCGATGTCTTCGCTCAAGCCGGCCGAGGAGCTTTCGACCTGGCCGTTCGGCCTCATTCACGAGGTGTTCCACGACATCAAGAAGCGGGAAGCACCGCTCCATGAGCACTGGAGCACGATCTCATCCACGGAAATGCTGTTGTCCTACAACGTCTTCCCGTTTGCCGAGCGGATCTACAATACGCCCGTGCTGATGGTGGTGGCCGAGGGCGACGAGATCACCCTGTGGGACCAGGAAATCAAGGCCTTCAATTCGATCCCGTCGCCTCAGAAGGAATTGGTCGTCATCCCTCATGTCTCGCACATGAGTCTCTATTCGCAGCAGACCCATCTTCAGATCGCGGGCGCCGCGGCTGCAAGATTCGTCCGCAAGCATCTCGTCGAGAAGTCGACCGCTTCCGCGGCGCGGGCCGCGTAGCGCGAGGCGGCGCCATACGGTCGCGGTGCCGCTTCCAGGCACCGATCAGCTCCTCTGGCGCGCAATACGTCTGGAGCGCGTGCGGTGCACGTTCAAGCGCGGTGCCGAAAAGTCGGCGCCGCATCTTCCAACAAGAATCCAGAGGGAGAGCGTCATGAGTACCTTTCGTGCCGCGGCCGCGCATCGGGTGAATGGCCAATCCACGGCTTTGTCGAGCTCTGGTTTCGGGATCGTGCCGCTATCATCGAGGCAGCCAGTTCAAGCGTGACCAGGGATCTCATCGTCGACGAGTTGTTCTTCCTCGACGGATTGACGGGTCTCGATGTCGGCCATTCCTCTCTCTACAACGTCTCTCCGCATAAGATATTCATTGTCGGTCGTGAGGTCGATGCTCGAGCTGGCGAAGATCTTTTGGAGGAGTTATCGCCGCTCCCCGGCTTTGTGCTCGCGCAGGTCGATCGGGTCGCCGGCACCATGCGGCGAGATGCTCTCTGGTCCGATCCCGAACCGCCGACTTTTGTTGCCTTCGCCAGCTTTGCTACGCACGAGGAGTCGCGGTCGGCATACGAACGCATTGTCGAGCAGGAGAGCCGCGTTGGCCAGCAGCGCGAGATCTATCTCACCGAAGAGCTTCGTATTGTCTGACGGGCCGTCATTGCACTGGCCTCCGTGTGCGCCCACCCACGACCCGTCGGGGGACGGGCGCCGACGGACGCAGAGGCCATGCCTACACGTGCGCCGTTCTCAGAAATCCCCAGCGGATTTCGTGCTCAATCGCCTTCGGCCCTACCGCCGCCGCGTCGCTGCGCTGGCTGTTGTCGACGTAAGGTACGCATCCGGCGGGCGCTGTCTTGTCTGACACGCTGTAATTCGCCAAGCGTGTGACCTTAAGTCTAGCTTTAAGGTCATCAGGCGATGCGGGTCGAGATTTTGGGCGGGCAGGAGCCTGGTGTTTACCTGGCGTCGACAAGCGCGCACATCCGAGCAGGTCATACCATCTTTTGCGCCGGTGCAGATCGCCGCCACGGAAGCGGAGGAAACTCCGAAGCTTTTACCTGCGGGTGATAGCCGAGGGCGGTCTGTGGTGGCTGCGCATATTGGATTGATTGAGATTGACCTTGGCAACCGGCACCGCATCCGGGTGGACGCGCATGTCGATCCAGAAGCGCTGGCGCGGGTCCTTGAGGTGCTTGAGCGCCGATGATTGCCATTCCGGGTAATGTGCGGGTGTGGCTTGCGACCGGCCACACCGATATGCGGCGCGGCTTTCCAAGCCTTGCGCGGCTGGTCCAGGAGAGCTTGAAGCGTGATCCGCATGCCGGTGATCTCTACGTTTTTAGGGGCCGCTGCGGCGACCTGATCAAAATTATTTGGCATGATGGCCAAGGCGCGTGTCTGTTCACGAACTACGTGCATTCATACTACACCTCCTTCAGCTCCAGTTGAGGGTTTTAGCACCTTCGGCGTCTTGAGGGCGACGGCTCGATCGACAAGACGATTCCATCGACTGCATTGCTTGCACGCTGCAGGTCGGAACGGATCGCGTAAGCGCTGATCCTGGTCTGACCGTACTCGCTGGAATGCGCAAGATTGGCGGACAGGCTGAAACGGCTGGAGGTGCCGCCATCGGTCGGATCGAGCGTACCGAAGCGGCCAATGATGCCCTTATCGATCGCGCGCTGCGCGACCTGGTCGGTCGAATTCCAGCCGTTGGAATAGGCCATGCCGGTGAGCGTGAATCCGTCAGTGGCCGTGCCCTGGCTGTAGCGCAGCACGCCGTTGATCTTGCGCACGTCGTCCGGCACGTCCCACGGGCCATTGTATTTAGTGCCCTCGATCGCCGCGAGCAGCGTGCCGTCGCCGACCGCGGTCGAGTCTGCGGCCAGCGCCCGCCGGTAGCCGAAACTGCCAAAGGTCATCTCCGCGATGTTCTTCGGCAGCTTGTTAATGTAGTCGATCGCCACGGAGCCGGCGGAGCTGAAGTCGCCGACATCCGCGAAATATGGACCCTTGCGGACATTGACCGTCTGGATCAGCTCCGGGATCAGGAAATTGATGTCGGCATAGCCCTGCCCATGGCCGTGAGTCGGCATGTTGACAGGCATGCCGTCTACTTTGATCGCAAGATCGGTGCCGTGATCGAGGTTGAAGCCGCGCAGAAAATACTGATTGGCTTTGCCTTCTCCGGAATGCTGCGTGACGATCAGGCCGGGCACGATTTCCAGCGCCTCGCCGGGCCGCGCGAACGGCACTGCGTTCACCTCCGCACCGGTGAAGCGCACGGCGCTGGCGGCGGCGGGCTGCAGGGCGGCGGTCTTATCCGGGGAGCCGCCGGGCGACGCACCGCTGGCGCCGGCAGCCGGTCGGTCGGACCGCGTAGCAGTGCTGCTGCGGGTCCCGTGAACTCCCCGCGGTTTTGGTCGGGCGACCCGCTTGGGCGGCGTGGCCGCGGGAGCCGTGATGGTGACCGGCGGAAGGGAGTGACGATGCGGCACGTCGCTTTCGTGCGCCGCGGTCGGTAGCACGCAGGCGACAGATGACGCGGCGGCGGAAAGAAACCCCGACACGGCCCTCCTCACCGTCATGCCTCCCATCATCCCTGAGAGGCTCGATCAGATCGCACCGCCGTCTTCGATAGTAGCGCGCTTTCTTCCCTAGCCCTATTGATCTGACTCAGACCGCTCAGGCGGTAAAGCCGGTCAGTCGCTCGATAAACCAATATGCAGCCATGATTCCGATTGCATAGGTGGTCGCCAGCCTGGCGTGGCGTTCGACGAAGGCCGGAAACGTGATCCATTTGGCCAGTCGCAAGACGCCGAGAACGGCCGCAATGAAGATCAGTTGTCCGACTTCCACACCGACATTGAACGCAAACAACGCCAGCGGAATGTCGCCTTGGGGCAGGCCGATCTCTGTCAGCGCGCTGGCGAAGCCAAATCCATGCAGCAGGCCGAACGAGAAGGCAACGAGCCACGGCCATTGCGCGGTCAGGCTCTTCTGCCCCCGGTCGGACCGGATGATCTCGCACGCCAGCAGTAGGATGCTCAGCGCAATGGTCGCTTCAACCGGGGGAGCGGGCACGTGCACCACGCCCAATGTCGCAAGGCTCAAGGTGATGGAATGCGCGACGGTGAAGGCGGTGACCGTGATCAGAAGGACGCGGCCGCGGCGCACGATCAGGATCAAGGCCAGCACGAACAGCAAATGGTCGTAGCCGAACAGGATATGCTCGACGCCGTGCATCAGATAGGCGCCCGCGACCTCCAGCGAGCTACGCGAGGTTGCGATCTCGATCCATGGTTTTGACGGGCGTACCAAGGTGGTGGAATAGCTGCCATCGAGCAACTGCACGCGCACCAGTGCGTCCGTGATGGTCGCCTGCAGGCCGACGATTTCGACGCGTGCACCGGTGAGCCCGCTGTCCAGTTCGATCAGCCTGCGCTCAACCAGCGAGTCCGAGAGCTCGCGCAGCATCGGCTCGGCGACGTTGCGCGTCTTTTCCGGAAACCGGAGCGCTACCGGCAGCCGCATGCCGGATAGCAGCGGTGTACGCCAAACGATTTGATACCGCTTCGGAGCGATCTCGGTCACTTCCATGTAGGCCGGACGTGACTCATGTGCTGACGCACCGCCCAAAAACGCGAGCGTCAGGAAAACGACACCGAGAAATGCCGATCGCGAACTGAATGTCACGGCTTCTCCGGCAGCAGGATCTGGTAGCGCGCTCGCATCGTCTCGTAGGCTTTTGCCTTCGCCTGTGCGCGCTGGTCGGCGATCCAACTCGCTTTAACGTCGGACTCGATTTCTTCGAAAGCGGGAACCCTGCTTGGAGCGGACGAGTCGACAAAGACGACGTGCCAACCATAACCGGATTCCAGCGGCCCTTGCCATGAGCCAGGCTTGGTATTTGCCAGGGCCCGCGCAAAATTAAGCCCGAACAGCTTGGCCATATCGTCGAACGATCTGTCGCCGTAATAATCCTGGTACATGAAGGGATCGCCCAAAGCCGTGACCTCGCTCGAAGTCGCCGACTGCCCAGCGACCTGCTCCAACGCCTTCACGGCTGCTTCCCGGGTGCGTTCGCCATGCCGATCGGAGGAAAAATAGAGATGGCGGAACGAGACCCGGGGCAACAGGGCAAACCGCTGCTGATTGTCCTTGAACCAGGCCCTGAGCGTATCGGCCGAAGGGTCATTGTCGACCGACGCGCCCTCGGCCAGGAATTCCATTTTCTGGGCCAAGCGCCGCTTGACGATGATGTCGTCCTTGTCCAGCCCGAGCGCCGTGGCTTCCCGAAACAGCACCTCCTCACGAATCTTGAGTTCAATGAGGTTTTGCATCTGCTCTGGAGTCGGCGGAGGCCGGCCCTGCGCGAGCCAAGCCACGCTCATCTGAACGAGATCGTCAGGCGTCAGGACAATCCGGTTGGATTCGGGCGTCGCTTCCGATTTGGGACGCAGTACGCTGTAACCGACAAACAGCACCAGTCCGACCAGAAGAAAATGGACGAGCGGCTCGCGCGACCATCGTCGCGGCGGCGATGACTGAGGCGGTGCGGCTGCGTCCGGATTTGTGCCGGACGCAGCGTCATCGTTAATCGGACGATCCAATAACACTCACACGCTCTTGTTGATAAGTATGACGCTAGAACGGAGCACGCCCGGCCTGACCCAGACTCAAATTCTCCAGGTTCACCGGCGTCGGGACGATCTCGTAATTGGCGTAGCCGTATTCATTGCTGCGAGCGCCAAAGTATTTGTCGCCCACCTTGTAGACTGTGACCTCGTAAGGCAGGTTTCCGAACGCGGTGACGATCTTGCCGTCCTTGATGGAATAGGACGATGGCGAGCCAAGTTCACCGCTATGCATGACGTCGCCGATCTGCCCCGGCTGCGGCAAAGTCCCGTCGACATTGGTGATCAGGCGCCGGCCGGCCGTGCTCCAGATGACCTGGAAGACGCTGCCGGTCGCGTTGTTGCGAATCCATGTTGACTTGCCGACGATCAGCTCCTTGAGCTCGGCATCATTGAGCGCGGTTACGCCCGGCTGCTGCTTCAGGCTGGCGACGGTCGCGCCCGGCTTGGCGGCCTGCCGTGCTTGTTCGGTAGGCGTGTACCAGATAGGCGAGGCCCACGCACGCTCCTGTACCGTGGCTGACACGATCTCGGGAGGATTGATCCCGAGATTCTTGGCCTGAATCGTGGTCCACCGCGGCGTCGGAATTTCAAGTGCCCGGGCGTAATAGAACGCGTCGAGACCCGGATCGAATTCAGGATCGCTCCACACGGCCTTGAGTTCGACCGCTCCGATCGTGTTCTTGTAGGTCGCTTCCTGAACGTTGACGGTACTGCCGATCGGCGGGACTTTGCCAGTGACCGGATCGGGGGCGCGTTTGCCTGCCCAAACCACGTCAAAGATCTTTTCGAAGGCCTGGCCGTCTTTGGTCCATCCCTTGATGATCTGAATACGGTCAAGATTGCCCGATGTCGGGTCCTTCACCGCCCAGACCGCGAAGGACGGCGCCTTCTTGTCGGCCGGCTTCGACGATAGGTCGCCTCCCATCGGCACGCCCTGCGCATAGGCGGCACGGACCCACAGCCGGTCCTTCAGCCAATCCGGAACGATATTCCAGACTTCCCTGCTCTTTACGTTCTTTGCATCCTGGCTGTAATCCCATCCGCCAAAGAAGCGCAGCTGGATGCGCGGTCCGCTGGTGGCAAAGGTTTCCTTGCGCTGCATGGCATTGAACAGCGAAGCGCGGGTGTTCTCCTCCGCCCACAGGCCGGTGAGGCCGGCGGGATTCTCGAGGCGAACGTCGAGCCCAGCAAATACATGACCCGACATGCGTTGCTTTTCCTCGCCGTCGTTGCGGGCATGGCCGCCGTAGAAGTTCTCCTGACGGTAGGGGACGCCGGTATTGTGTGAGTCGGAGCCGCCCACGACACCGAATTTGTAGGGGTTGTAACCCCGCGAAGCCTGCATCGCGATGCCGGACTTGTAGGCGTCGCGAATGTAGCTGCCGGGGATGGTCGGGAAGCGTCCCGCCGGATCGCCGAGCAGATAGGTCAAGACCTCGAAATTCGCGAACTCATCGTTGGGCGACAGACTCGGATGCGTTTCTGACTGCCCCTTGATCTGCTTGATCTCGGACAGTTTTTCATTGCGTTCGCGCGATTCGGCCCAGGCCTTGTCGATGGGGCGGCCCTTAAAATCGACCTCTGTCGGGAACATGATTCCGTCGGACAGGTTCGCGTTATGCGAGATGGCGAGCAGCTCGTTGCCGGCCTTGCGCTGGCCGTCCATCCAGTCCCACAGATCTTCCGGAGCCGACGAGTCGATGGAGCTGAACGGCAGCTCCGGCACCTTGGCGCAGTCCTTGAAGAAGACGTTGCGGTGCATGTTGCGGTTGTCGGGCGTCGACGTCCATTCGTAGGAGCAGAACGCGGTAAACTTGCCGGGCTTGTTGTAGCGGTCCGCGATCGCGTTGTTTTCCTTCCAGATGGTGCCAGCGACTTCGGGGCTGATCAGTTCCTTGATCGGCTTCTTGTCGATGATCGTGTAGCCGAGCCAAAGATATATTCTCTGAATATCGGCCGGGGTACGAACCTTCAGCTTCTCCGCGATCGGCAACTTGCTGAGTGCCGAGCCGGGCGTATTGGCGAGCTTCACCGTCCCGACATATTCCGAGTGATCGGTCACGCCCATCCAGTCCAGCGGGGTCGTGATCTTGATGGGATAACCCATTGGATGAAGGATGGTTTGTCCCGTCGCATATTTGTAGGCGTCCTCCGGGCCGGTCTTGGTGTTGCCGAAGATGTAGGCGTCGAACGACCAGCCGGTATGGACGTGTGTCTCACCGAAATATGCGTTCCGCTCCGGAGTGGTTTGGGCATACGACGGCGCAACGATGGCCGTGGAAGTCGCAAGAGTCAGCAATGCGATCCGGACGCGGCGATTTAGACTCATGCCGGTGCCCCCGTGCTCTTCATTCGATTCCGGATGGAAAGATGGCCTCATCGTGCGGTCTCCCTATGACATGGGTCAAGCTGACTGATGAAATGGTGTGTCAGGAACGGTGGGTTGGGAATCCTTCGCTCCGATGACGGAAGGGCATACAGGGTCGTTGCCGGCATTTTTCGCCGCTTTGAAGGGGGCGCGATCGGTTCGAAATCGATATAACAAATTACGAGCTACTTGCTTGCGCTACTATGCAAATTCGGCCTTGCGAGCACCGATAGTTCAAAGAGTTTGCCGATAAAGCCGGGGCGGTCATTTTTGAGCGCTGCCTGAATTTGCATAGTCAGGCGGCCGGCTGGCTCGTAAAAACGTGTTGCCACGCAAACCTGTATCTTGCGAGCCGCGCATGGCCCGCGGAAAGCGACTGACCCATGATCGCGAAGAGTGCTGGAAGACTGGCGCATATGTCGCCACTCGCTCTATTGGGCTTAACACCGGCATTCTCGCAACAGCCACCGCCCGGTGTGGAAGTCGGCATGCTGACCTGCAATCTGGCGTCGAGCATAGGCCCCATCGTTGCCGAAAGCCAGCGGACGGGCTGCCGCTTTTGCGCCGAACGGCCGTACCTGCCGCAAGTTTACGAGGGTGTCATGAACACGGTGGGGCTCGAACTCGGGGTCACCGATGGCGGCGTGATGCTGTAACGCGATGGCAAGCCTCGCCAACAATCTGTGGCCGCGATGGCTCAGGATTCTGATCGTAGGTGCAGTCGCTGCCGCGGCGATCGGCTGCGGCTGGTTCGCCTATCGCTCCTTCGCAAAGCCGGTTGGGCTTACGGTGGCTGCCGGATCGGCCGATGGCGAGGCGCTGGCGCTGATCTCGGCGATATCGGCGCGTCTGACGGCATCGAACTCGCATGTCCGGTTGAAGGTTAGCCCGTCTTATTCATGATTGCCGGGCGGGCTGGTGGAACATTTCGGGTCGGAG
>OEIU01000046.1_pt1 | contig 110035 bp, 105 predicted proteins | sample 1539221 | NCBI WGS metagenome assembly OEIU01 (sample SAMN03792071, study PRJEB22550) | activated sludge metagenome | feature: wastewater treatment plant; material: activated sludge; isolation source: Wastewater treatment plant of a petroleum refinery complex | place: Argentina: Zarate... | reverse complement strand
CAACGCCGGGGCGGCAAAGACGCGGTTTTATGTGCTGCATAGCGTGGAACACTGCGCTAGGCGTAAACCTCGGCCTCGGGGTCGGTGGCTTCCAGCTCGTAGCTGGCGGCGGCCATCGCCAGCCGCGCGACCACGCCGTACATGTAGAAGCGGTTCGGCGGGCTGGCGCCGGGCTTCTCGCCGCGCCGCGGCAGGTGCGTGCCGGGCGCGAAGGCCAGCGGCACGTAGCTGGAACCCGGCGCGCTCAGGTTCTCGTCGATGCCGCGCTCGGCATGGATGCGGTAGAAGCCGCCGACCACGTAGCGGTCGATCATGTAGACCACCGGCTCGGCGACCGCGTCGTTCATGCGCTCGTAGGTCGGCACGCCTTCCTGCACGACGATCGCGCCGCCGGCCGGCTCGCCCAGGCCGGCACGCTGCAGCTGGTCGACATCCTTGAGGTCGCGCACCGTCAGGATGCCCTTGCCGCTGGAGCCGGCGTCGGGCTTGACGACGACGAAGGGCCGCTCGGCGATGCCGTATTCCTTGTACTTGCGCTTGATCTTCGCCAGCAGCGTCTCGGCATGGCCGCGCACGCAGTCCAGCCCCTCGCGCTGGCCTAGGTTGACCTGGCCGCAATGCGCGTACATCGGGTTGATCAGCCACGGATCCATGCCCAGCAGCTTGGCGAACTTCTTCGCCAGCTCCTCGTAGCTGCGCAGGTGGTTCGACTTGCGCCGCAGCTGCCAGCCGGCGTGCAGCGGCGGCAGCAGGTACTGCTCGTGCAGGTTCTGCAGCACCGGCGGCACGCCTTCGGCGAGGTCGGTGTTGAGCAGGATCGTGCACGGGTCGAAGTTCTTCAGCCCCAGCCGGCCGCGCGTGCGCAGCAGCGGCTCGAGCAGCAGTTCGCTGCCGTCGGCCAGCGGCAGCCGCTGCTTCGTGCTGCCCTCCAGTGCACCCAGCCGCACGTTGAGCCCGGCCTGCGTGAACACCGTGACCAGCCGCTGCACGCTGGCCAGGTAGAAGGTGTTGCGCGTGTGCATGCCGGGGATCAGCAGCAGGTTCTTGGCCTCGGGACAGATCTTCTCGATCGCCGCCATCGCCGCCTGCACCGCCAGCGGCAGCATGTCCTGCGTCAGGTGGTTGAAGCCGCCGGGGAACAGGTCGGTATCGACCGGCGCGAGCTTGAAGCCGGCGTTGCGCAGGTCCACCGCGCAATAGAACGGCGGCGTGTGCTCCATCCATTCGAGCCGGAACCAGCGTTCGATCGCCGGCATCGACTCGAGGATGCGCTGCTCCAGCTCGTTGATCGGGCCGGTGAGCGAGGTGATCAGGTGCGGGACCATGCGGGGTGCCAGGCCAGAGCGGACAGACGTTGATTCTAGGAGTCTGGCGTGACGGCACAACGGTCGCCAGACCGATGCGCTGCAGGCTCATGTCCCGAAGCGATGTGACGCCGAAACCACAACGGTCGCCAGCCCGTTGCGGTGCAGGCTCATATCGCGAAGCGATGTGATGCCGGAACCAAGCCGGAACCAAAAATGGGGCTGCCCGCAGGCAGCCCCGAACTCGCCCTGAGTCTGCGGATCTACTTGCTGTAGGCCGTCTCGCCGTGCGAGCTGATGTCCAGGCCCTCGCGCTCTTCCTCTTCGGCGACGCGCAGCCCGACGCTGAGGTCGGCGATCTTGTAGGCGATGAAGGCCGCCACGGCCGACCAGACGACGGTGAAGAGCACGCTCTTGACCTGCACCCAGACCTGGTGGCCCATCGCGAAGTCGGCGCCCTGCGTGCCGCCCAGCCCCGGCGCGGCGAACACGCCGGTCAGGATCGCGCCGATGATGCCGCCCAGCCCGTGCACGCCGAACACGTCGAAGGAGTCGTCGGCGCCGAGCATGCGCTTCAGCCCGGTCACGCCCCACAGGCACACCAGGCCGGCGATCAGGCCGAGCACGATCGAGCCCATCGGGCCGACGAAGCCGGCGGCCGGCGTCACCGCCACCAGGCCGGCGACGGCACCCGAGGCCGCGCCCAGCATCGAGGCCTTGCCCTTGGTCAGCGCTTCGCCGGCGATCCAGGACAGCACGGCCGCGGCGGTGGCCAGCACGGTGTTGACGAAGGCCAGGCCGGCCAGCGCGTTGGCCGCGCCCGCCGAGCCGGCGTTGAAGCCGAACCAGCCGACCCACAGCAGCGAGGCACCGACCATCGTCAGCGGCAGGTTGTGCGGCGCCATCGCCTCGCGGCCGTAGCCGATGCGCTTGCCCAGCACGTAGGCGCCGACCAGGCCGGCGATGCCGGCGTTGATGTGCACCACGGTGCCGCCGGCGAAGTCGAGCGCGCCGTCCGCGGCCAGCAGGCCGCCGCCCCAGACGATGTGCGCCATCGGCACGTAGCTGAAGGTGAACCAGATCGCGCTGAACACCAGCACCGCCGAAAACTTGATGCGCTCGGCATACGAGCCGACGACCAGCGCGGTGGTGATGGCCGCGAAGGTGCCCTGGAAGGCGATGAACACGTACTCCGGGATCGTCGTCAGCGCGCCGAAGCTCTGCTGCGTCACGCCCGCGAGAAACAGCTTGTCGAACGAGCCGAAGAAGTTGCCCTCGCCGCCGAAGGCCAGCGTGTAGCCGTAGATCGCCCACAGGATGCTGATCAGCGAGAAGATGACGAACACCTGCATCAGCACCGACAGCATGTTCTTGCTGCGCGCCAGGCCGCCGTAGAACAGTGCCAGGCCGGGGATGGTCATCAGGATGACGAGCAGCGTGCTGGTCAGCATCCAGGCGGTGTCGCCGGAGTCGACCTTCGGTGCGGACGCGGCGGCCGAGGCGGCGGCCGAGGCGGCCTCGGCCGGGGCAGGGGAGATCGCAGCAGCCGCGGGTTCGGCCGCAGCGGCGGCCACCGGCGCCGAGGCCGCCGTGTCCTGGGCCAGCGACGCCGTGGACAGGCCCAGGGCAGCGACGCCCAGGGCAAGGATGGCAATGAGCTTCTTCATGGTTGCTTTCCGTGTGTGCTGCCCACGCGGCGGCCCTGCCGATGCCCCGCGGGCACCGTTCACGAGGGCCGGACGCAGGCGATCGGGGGTCGTCTTAGAGCGCGTCCTTGCCGGTTTCGCCGGTGCGGATGCGCAGCACCTGCTCCAGCGGCGAGACGAAGATCTTGCCGTCGCCGATCTTGCCGGTGCGCGCCGAGGTCTCGATGGCTTCGACGACGCGTTCGACCAGCGGGTCGTCGACGGCGGCCTCGATCTTCACCTTGGGCAGGAAATCGACCACGTACTCCGCGCCGCGGTACAGCTCGGTGTGGCCCTTCTGGCGGCCGAAGCCCTTGACTTCGGTCACCGTCACGCCCTGCACGCCGATGGCGCTCAGGGCTTCGCGAACTTCGTCGAGCTTGAAGGGCTTGACGATCGCAGTCACCATCTTCATGGTCGTGGACTCCTCGCAGGCTTAGAAGCTCTTGGTCACCGACAGCAGCGCCGTGCCGTTGCTGATGTTCTTGCTCGGGTCCGTCCAGCCGCGGATGTCGCGGTTGGTGGACACGTAGGCCAGGGCCATCACCCAGCCCTGGATGGTGTAGCTGCCGCCGAGCTTGTAGTCGGTGATGCTGCACGACACCTGGCCGTCGAACTGGGTGACGCAGGAGCTGTAGCCCGGGTCGCCGCTCTTCAGCCCGCCCTGGTAGCCGACCGAGGCGTTGACGCCGAAGCCGTTGCCGAAGTCGTGGCTGCCGCTGAGCTGCACGTAGTACGCGCCGCGGGTGCCCGGCACGCCGAAGAAGTCGGACACCGCATAGCTGTACTTCAGCGCCAGCGGGCCCCAGCTGCCGCCGATGTACAGCTCGGTGTTGTCGACCTTGAAGGCGTTGCCCTCGCCCGAGCCGGGGTAGTAGTAGTAGATGACGCCGAGGTCCAGGCCGAAGTCGCCGAAGCTGTGCTTCCAGCCGCCGTAGAAGTCCATCTCGATGTTCGCGCCGCTGAAGCCGGCGCTGTCGACGTTGGAGTTCCAGTTGCCCAGATAGAAGCCGCTGTTGTGCGCGAAGTCGATGCCGCCCTGCACGGCCGGCTTCTTGTTGGTCTGCGAGATGCCGCGGAAGCGGTAGTCGGAGAGCACGCCGAGATTGCCGCTGAAGCTGAATTCGGGGTCGGCTGCGGGCGCGGTCTGCGCCAGACCGGGCAGCGCGCTGACGGCGAGTACCGCGGGCAGGGTCAATCTTGAAAGTTTCATGGTGATGGGGGCTGTTGTGAATGAACGGTCGCTTGAAGGATCGATGACACGATCGCTTATGCAGGTTGCGTGCCACGCGCCGATTCGGTGACGCCGCCCCCGCACCGGGCGACAGGCCGCCCCGCCGCCCCAAACCGGCGCCCGCAGCGCACCAGTTGTGTGCGCGCTCGCCGCAGCGCGACCGGAGACCCCGTAGCCGGCACTGGCATGATGCGCAGCCATGTCCTTCGCCGTCGTCCACAGCCGCGCGCTCGATGCGCTGCAAGCCGAGCCGGTGACGGTGGAGGTACATCTGGCCAACGGCCTGCCGAGCTTCACGCTGGTGGGGCTGGCCGAGACCGAGGTCAAGGAGTCGCGCGAGCGCGTGCGCGCGGCGCTGCTGCAAAGCGGCTTTGCCTTTCCGCACAACAAGCGCATCACCGTCAACCTGGCGCCGGCCGACCTGCCCAAGGAATCGGGCCGCTTCGACCTGCCGATCGCGCTCGGCATCCTGGCCGCGGCCGGCGACGTCGATGCCGCGCGGCTGGCCGGCTTCGAATTCGCCGGCGAGCTGTCGCTGGCCGGCGAGCTGCGCCCGGTGCGCGGTGCGCTGGCCCTGGCGCTGGCGCTGCGCCGCACGCCGCAGCCGCGCTGCCTGGTGCTGCCGGCCGACAGCGCCAGCGCCGCGGCGCGCGTGGCCGGTATCGACGTGCGCGCGGCCGACAGCCTGCTGCAGGTGGTGCGCGCGCTGCAGCCGGGCGAGGACGCGCCGCCGTTGCCGCGCGCCGTGCCGCCGCCCGCGGCGGCGGCACCGGCAGCCCCTGACCTGCGCGACGTCAAGGGTCAGGCGGTGGCCAAGCGCGCGCTGGAGATTGCCGCGGCCGGCGCGCATTCGCTGCTCTTCATCGGACCGCCGGGGACAGGCAAGTCGATGCTGGCGCAGCGGCTGGCCGGCATCCTGCCGCCGATGGACGAAGACGAAGCGCTGGACAGTGCGGCACTGCAGGGGCTGGCCTCAGCCGGCCTCGGTGCCGCGGGTTTCGACGCCGCAAGCTTCGGCCGGCGACCGTTTCGCGCGCCGCACCATTCGGCCAGCGCCGTCGCGCTGGTGGGCGGCGGCTCGACGCCGCGGCCGGGGGAGATTTCGTTGGCGCACGGCGGCGTGCTGTTCCTGGACGAACTGCCGGAGTTCCCGCGCGCCGCGCTCGAAGCCTTGCGCGAGCCGCTGGAAAGCGGGCAGATCACGATCTCGCGCGCAGCGCGGCAGGCCAGCTTTCCGGCGCGCTTCCAGCTGGTGGCGGCGATGAACCCCTGCCCCTGCGGCTGGCTCGGCGCCTTCGCCGCCACCGGCAAGACCTGCCGCTGCACGCCGGATGCGATCGCGCGCTACCAGACGCGGCTGTCGGGACCGCTGCTGGACCGCATCGACCTGCAGGTCGAGGTGCCGGCGGTCAAGCCCGAGGCGCTGCTGGCGCAGGCCGACGGCGAAGCGTCGGCCGAGGTCGCGGCGCGCGTGCGCGTGGCGCGGCAGCGCCAGATGCAGCGTCAGGGCAGCGCCAATGCCGCACTGGATGCGCCGCGCATCGACGCCTTCTGCCGGCTCGACGACGCGGCGCACCGCTTCGCGCAAAGTGCGGCGTCGCGCCTGCACTGGTCGAGCCGCAGCCTGCACCGCGCGCTGAAGGTCGCGCGCAGCATCGCCGACCTGGCGGGCGCCGAGCTGATCGCCACCGTCCACGTCGCCGAGGCGGTGCAGCTGCGCCGCTCGCTGCAGACCGCCGCGGCCGGCTTCTGACGCCGGCTCGAGCGGCTCGAGCGGTTCGAGCAAAGGTGGCTTCGCCGCTTTGCTTGACGCCCGCGGGCGGCCGGCTGCGGCGCGGCCCAGGGCGCCCAGATCAGAGCAGCGGCGCCAGCCGGCGGCGCGCCGCGTCGCCATCGATGGCCTGGCGGCGCGCCCAGTCCTCGGCCTGGTCGGCGCCGATCTGGCCGACGTTGAAGTAGGTGGCCTGCGGGTGCGCCAGGTAGAAGCCGCTGACGCTGGCCGCGGGCATCATCGCCAGGCTGTCGCTCAGCTCCATGCCGATGGCCGAAGCCTGCAGCACGCGGAACAGCTCGCGCTTGATGCCGTGTTCCGGGCAGGCCGGGTAGCCGGGCGCCGGGCGGATGCCGCGGTACTTCTCGGCGATCAGTGCCTCGTTGCTCAGCTGCTCGTCGGCCGCGTAGCCCCAGAACTCGGTGCGCACGCGCTGGTGCAGCCGCTCGGCAAAGGCTTCGGCCAGGCGGTCGGCCAGCGCCTTCAGCGTGATCGCCGAATAGTCGTCGTGGTCGGCCAGGAACTGCTTCTCCTTCTTTTCGACGCCCAGGCCCGCGGTCACCGCGAACAGGCCGATGTAGTCGGGCCGGATGCCCTTGGGCGCGATGAAGTCGGCCAGGCAGCGGTTCGGTCTTTTCACGCCGTCGATCACCGGCCGCTCGCTCTGCAGCCGCAGCGGCGACCAGCGCAGCAGCACATCGCTGCGCGACTCGTCGGCGTAGACCTCGATGGTGTCGTCGTCCACGGTGTTCGCCGGCAGCAGCGCGATCACGCCGCTGGCCTGCAGCCAGCGGCCCTCGATCGCCCGGCGCAGCATGCGCTTGCCGTCGCTGAAGACACGCTGCGCTTCGGTGCCGACGACCTCGTCGCGCAGGATCTCGGGGAAGCGCCCGGCCAGGTCCCAGGTCTGGAAGAACGGGCCCCAGTCGATGCAGGCGGCCAGTTCGTTCAGGTCGTAGTTGCGGAACTCGCGCCGGCCGATGAACTTCGGCTTCGGCGGCACGTAGGCGCTCCAGTCGACGGGCGTCTTGTTGGCGCGCGCCGCCGCCAGGCTGACCAGCGGCGCGACCTTCTTCTTCGCATGCAGCTCGCGCACGCGGGCGTAGTCGGCGTTGACCTCGTCGACGAAGCGCGCAGCGCGCTCGTCGGACAGCAGCTCGGAACACACGCCCACGCTGCGCGAGGCGTCGGGCACGTAGACCACCGGCCCGTCGTAGTGCGGCGCGATCTTCACCGCGGTGTGCACGCGGCTGGTGGTGGCGCCGCCGATCAGCAGCGGGATCTTCTTCTCGCGGCACCAGTCGTCGCGCTGCATCTCGGCGGCGACGTGCTGCATCTCCTCCAGGCTGGGCGTGATCAACCCGGACAGGCCGATCAGGTCGGCGCCTTCCACCTTGGCCTTGGCCAGGATGTCCTGGCACGGGACCATCACGCCCATGTTGACGACCTCGAAGTTGTTGCACTGGAGCACGACGGTGACGATGTTCTTGCCGATGTCGTGCACGTCGCCCTTGACCGTGGCGATGACGATCTTGCCCTTCGAGCGGGGCGCGGCCCCGGCGCCCTGCTGCGCCTTCTTCTCCTCTTCGATGAAGGGCAGCAGGTGCGCCACCGCCTGCTTCATCACGCGCGCGCTCTTCACCACCTGCGGCAGGAACATCTTGCCCTGGCCGAACAGGTCGCCGACGATGTTCATGCCGTCCATCAGCGGTCCTTCGATGACCTGCAGCGGCCGGCCGCCGGCCGCCAGCAGCTCGAGGCGGCAGGCTTCGGTGTCGGCGACGATGAAGTCGGTGATGCCGTGCACCAGCGCATGGCTCAGCCGCTGCTGCACCGTGCCGCTGCGCCAGGCCAGGCGCGCCGAGTCGTCCTTGGCGGCGCCCTTGGCGCTTTCGGCGATCTCGACCAGCCGTTCGCCGGCATCGGGGCGGCGGTTCAGCACCACGTCCTCGACGCGCTCGCGCAGTTCGGCATCGAGCTGGTCGTAGACGCCGACCATGCCGGCGTTGACGATGCCCATGTCCATGCCCGCCTGGATCGCGTGGTACAGGAACACGGTGTGGATCGCCTCGCGCACCGGGTCGTTGCCGCGGAAGCTGAAGCTCACGTTGGACACGCCGCCCGACACCTTGGCGCCGGGCAGGTGCTGCTTGATCCAGCGCGTGGCCTCGATGAAGTCCACCGCGTAGTTGTCGTGCTCCTCGATGCCGGTGGCGATGGCGAAGACGTTGGGGTCGAAGATGATGTCCTCGGCCGGGAAACCCACGTCGTGGACCAGGATGCGGTAGGCGCGCGCGCAGATCTGCGTCTTGCGCTCGAAGGTGTCGGCCTGGCCGGTCTCGTCGAAGGCCATCACCACCGCCGCCGCGCCGTAGCGGCGCACCAGCGTCGCCTGGCGCTTGAACTCGGCCTCGCCTTCCTTCAGCGAGATCGAGTTGACGATGCCCTTGCCCTGGATGCACTTCAGGCCGGCCTCGATCACCTCCCACTTCGAGCTGTCGATCATGATCGGCACGCGCGCGATCTCGGGTTCGCCGGCGATCAGGTTCAGGAAGCGCACCATGGCCGCCTGGCTGTCGAGCATGGCCTCGTCCATGTTGATGTCGATGATCTGCGCGCCGTTCTCCACCTGCTGGCGCGCCACCGCCAGCGCCTGCTCGAACTCGCCGTTCAGGATCAGGCGCGCGAAGGCCTTGGAACCGGTGACGTTGGTGCGCTCGCCGATGTTGACGAACAGCGAGTTCGCGTCGATGAGCACCGGCTCCAGGCCGGACAGCCGCATCGGCGGCACGGATCGGGTTTCGGACATCGGTGCTCCTGCGTGCCGGCACCGGTTGCCGCGGCCCACCCGCGGCGCCCGGCATCGGGCGGGGGTGAGCGCCGTTGGCGTCTGCGCGGGCCGTGCGCCCGCCGCAACCTCCCGAGCCTGGCGGCGAACCACATGGCTGCAAGTGCAGCCGGCCGCCGTCGCAACGCTCCTCGGGAGGGCTCGCATTCTACGGGCGCGGCCCCTACACTGCCGCCATGAGCCTTGGCGTCAGGGAGCCGCGTGAGGGATACGCCCTCGAAACCCGCCCGATGACGGCGCAAGAGTTCCTGGTCTGGGACGAAACCCAGACCCTCAAGCACGAGTACGTGCGCGGCGAGGTGTTCGCGATGACCGGCGGGGCCGATCGCAACTACACCGTGGCGCTGAACCTGGCAATGGCGCTGCGCCGGCACCTGCGCGGCACGCCGTGCCGCGTCTACGGCAGCGACGTCAAGCTGCGCGTCGAGGCGGCCGACTGCTTCTTCTACCCCGACCTGATGGTCACCTGCAGCGCCGCCGATCTGGCCGACCGGCTGATCAAGCGCGAGCCGGTGCTGGTGGTGGAAGTGCTGTCGCCGTCGACCGCCGCCTTCGACCGCGGCGAGAAGTTCGCCGACTACCGCCAGCTGCCCAGCCTGGCCGAGTACCTGATGGTCGACGTCGAGCGCCGCCACAGCGACCTGCACCGCAAAGGCGCCGACGGGTTGTGGGTGCTGCATCCCAGCGGCCCCGGCGACGCGGTCCGGCTGGCCAGCCTGGACCTGGTGGTCGAAGCGGCGGAGCTGTGGGCCGAGCTGGAACCCGACGCGCCGGACGCTGGCTGACCGTGCCTGAGCCGCTCAGGCGGCGAGCAGGGGCGTGAACAGCGGGTCGGCGCGATGGCGCGGGCGGTAAGCCGACACGCGCCGCGCGATCTCGGCGATGTGCTCCGGCGTGGTGCCGCAGCAGCCGCCGGCGATGTTCAGAAAGCCGCTGTGCGCAAAGCCTTCCATCAACCCGGCGGTGACGTCCGGCGTCTCGTCGAAGCCGGTCTCGCTCATCGGGTTGGGCAGCCCGGCGTTCGGATAGCAGCTGATGAAGGTGTCGCCGGCGACCTTGGCCAGCTCCTCGATGTAGGGCCGCATCAGCGCCGCGCCGAGCGCGCAGTTCAGCCCCACCGCCAGCGGCCTGGCATGGCGCACCGAATGCCAGAACGCACCCACCGTCTGCCCCGACAGGATGCGGCCCGAGGCGTCGGTGACGGTGCCGGAGACGATCACCGGCAGCCGCTCGCCGCTTTCTTCCATCAACTCGTCCAGCGCGAACAGCGCCGCCTTGGCATTGAGCGTGTCGAAGATGGTCTCGACCAGGAACAGATCGGCGCCGCCTTCGAGCAGACCCTCGGCCTGCTCGCGATAAGCCGCACGCAACTCGTCGAAGCTGGTGTTGCGCGCCGCCGGGTCGTTGACGTCGGGGCTGATGCTGGCGGTGCGCGGCGTCGGGCCCAGCGCGCCGGCGACGAAGCGCGGCTTGTCGGGCGTGCCGTACTTGGCGCAGGCTTCGCGCGCCAGCCGCGCGGCGGCAGCGTTCATCTCGCGCGCCAGATGGCCGAGGCCGTAGTCCTCCTGCGCGATCGAGGTCGCGCCGAAGGTGTTGGTCTCGATGATGTCGGCGCCGGCCGCCAGGTACTGCTCGTGGATCCGGCGCACCACCTCGGGCCGCGTCAGCACCAGCAGGTCGTTGTTGCCCTTCAGGTCCTTCGGGTGGTCCTTGAAGCGTTCGCCGCGGAAGGCCTCTTCGGTGAGCCGGCAGCGCTGGATCATCGTGCCCATCGCACCGTCGATGATCAGGATGCGCTGCTGCAGCAGCTCGGGAAGGTCGGCGGCGCGGGTGTAGGGGACTGAAGTCATGCTGCGATTGTGCGGCAGCAGCGAACGCAGGGCACATCGACGGCCTGTCGCGACCGCCCCACAACACTGCGCCCGTGTACACTACTCCAGTGAAGAACATTACTCTGTCTGCAGACGAACGTCTGATCGAAGCGGCGCGCGAACGTGCTCGCGCCGAGCAGACCACGCTGAACGAGCAGTTCCGCCGCTGGCTGGCCGATTACGCCAGCACGCACCAGCGGCTGCAAAGCTACGACAGGCTGATGGCCTCGATCCGCGGCAAGGCGCGCGTCGGACGGAAGCTGTCGCGCGACGAGATGAATGAGCGCTGAGGTCTTCATCGACACCAACGTCTTCGTCTACCACGTCGAGGACCTCGACAGGCGCAAGCAGCGCATCGCCGAAGGCATCATCCGCGACGCGCTGGCCTCGGGCAGCGCCTGCATCAGCTACCAAGTGGTGCAGGAGTGGCTCAATACCTTCCTGCGCAAGGCGGTGAAGCCGCTGCCCGACGAGCTGGCGCGCGACTACCTCGATCAGGTGTTGTGGCCGCTGGTGCAGACGGTGCCATCGGCAGGGCTTTATCGCCGCGCGCTCGAGCTGCGCAAGCGCTGGCAGCTCGGCTTCTACGACGCGCTGATCGTCGCCGCCGCGCTGCAGTCGAACTGCAGCCGGTTGCTCAGCGAAGACTTGTCACACGGCCAGCGCATCGAAGGTCTGAAGATCGAGAATCCTTTCGCATGAAGCGTGACGACGCCGGCCCGGAAAGCGTGCTGCGGCGCCGGCTGCACGCGCGCGGCCTGCGCTTCGCGCGCGCTGTGCGCGACCTGCCCGGCCCGCCGGATCTGGTGCTGCCCAAGCGGCGCAGCGTGATCTTCGTGCACGACTGCTTCTGGCACGGCCATGACTGCACGCATGGCCGGGCCGCCGCGAAGTTCAGGGTCGGCACGTGGGCCGAGAAGATCGCCGCCAACCGCGAACATGACCAGCAGTTCAGCGCGGCGCTGCGCGCCGCCGGCTGGCACGTGGAGACGATCTGGGAATGCCAGGCCGAGCAGCGCTCGGCGATCGACCGGCTGGCGGCGCGCCTGCTGAAGCGCTGACCCGCCTCAGCCCCTCACGAAACCGATCCCCCGCCGCTGCCGCACCTCGGGCTTGACGCGGTGCTCGCCTTCGAGCTGCGACAGGAATTCGTCGGGTTCGAACGCCGCGCCGAGGATCTCGACCTGCCGCTTGACCGCGGCGAAGTCGCCGGCCGTCAGCTGATCCAACAGCGCCAGCCTGGCGCGCTGCTCGGCGCCCAGCCGCTGCGCGTCGCCCTCCAGCGCCTCGGCAACGAACATGCGCTCGCGCTGCTCGGGCTGCAGCGCATGGAAGCGCAGCTTGAAGGTGAAGCGGCGCAGCGCCGCCTCGTCCAGGTCGTCGAACAGGTTCGTCGTGCAGACGAAGATGCCGCCGAAGCGCTCCATGCCCTGCAGCATCTCGTTGACCTCGCTGACTTCGTAGTGGCGCTCGGCCATGCGCCGGCTGCGCAGGAAACTGTCGGCCTCGTCGAGCAGCAGCACCGCGCCTTCGCTCTCGGCCTCGGCGAACATGCGCGCCATGTTCTGTTCGGTCTCGCCGACGTATTTGCTGGCGATGTCGCTGGCCTGGCGGATCAGCAGCGGCCGGCCCAGGCGCTGCGCGATGTGCTCGGCCAGCGCCGTCTTGCCGGTACCGGGCGCGCCGTGGAAGCACAGGCTGCCGTGGCCGCGGCGCTGCAGCGCCTCGATGATGCGCGGCAGCTCGAAGCGCGACTCGACGTTCAGCAGGCTCAAGGAGTAGCCGGTGACCACCAGCCGCGCGCCGCGCTCGTTGCTGCTGCCCAGCGCCCGGTCGGCATTGCCCAGCTGGCGCTGGATCAGCGCCTCGAAGCCGCCACCGCCGTCATGCGCCAGTTGCGCGAAGCGCACCGCGGTGCGGATCTGCGCCGGCGTCAGCGCGCGCCGTTCGGCGAGCTTCGCGGCGAAGCCTTCGCCCACCGGTGCGCCGGCCAGCGCGCGCGCCACCAGCGCTTCGCGCGCGCCCGGCGGCGGGCTCTTCAGCAGCAGGTGATACTGGAAGCGGCGGCGGAAGGCCGGATCGATCTGCTCGATGCGGTTGGTGACCCAGATCACCGGCACCGGGTTGGTCTCGAGGATCTGGTTGACCCAGGCCTTGCCGCTGACGCTGCTGTTCATGCCGCCGGCACCGGCGTCGGTGCTGTCCAGCCGCGCGATCAGCTGCGCCGCTTCGCTGCTGATCGGCGGGAACACGTCCTCGACTTCGTCGAACAGCAGCGCCACCTCGGGGCTGCCCTTCAGGAACACCTGGCTGATCTGCAGACTGCGGTAGCGGTCGCGGCCGGACAGCGAGTTGCCGTCGCGGTCGGCGTATTCGACCTCGTACAGCTCCAGCCCGGCTGCGGCCGCGCAGACCTTGGCCAGCTCGGTCTTGCCGGTGCCCGGCGGGCCGTAGAGCAGCACGTTGACGCCCGGCTCCTTGCGCGCGACCGCGTTGCGCAGCAGCGCGCACAGCATGCTCGCGTCCTCGGCGACGAAGCCGAAATCCGTCAGCGTCAACTCGCTCTTCGCCGCCGGCCGCGTGAACACCGCCATCAGGTCGCCGGGCTGCGGATACTCGCGCATCAGCACCGGCGGCAACTGCTCGCTGACCTTCATCAGGTCGGCCAGGTCGGTGATGTTGTGTTCGGAGATCAGGTTCTCGACCATGCCCACACGTTCCAGCCGCGAGCCGGCGCGCAGCGCCTCGGCCACGTCGCGCGCATCGACGCCGGCCACCGCGGCGATCGCCGCATAGGCCTCCTGCGCGCTCGACACCTTGAACTCGACCAGCAGGCCGCGCAGGTCGCGCTGGTAGCGCGCCAGCGTGCCGTACAGCAGCAGCGCGCGCTCGGCCGGGTTCAACTGCAGCAGACCGGCGAGCGCGTCGATGTTCTTCTGCACCAGCGTGGCTTCCTTCTTGAGCCGGCGCTCCAGCCAGTCGCAGCTGGCGCCGAGCACGGCGAGCAGGTCCTTGGCCGCGTCCTTGACGTATTCGTCGAGGTAGAAGAACAGGCTGCCCTCTTCGTAGGCGCCGCGCCACGCGCCGTGGCGCTCGATGAAGGCTTCGTCGCTCAAGCCTTCATGGCCGCGCCAGCCCTCGCTGCCCTTGCAGCGCAGCGCCAGATAGGCGCGCACGCGCGCCAGCACCGCGGGCGGCCACACCAAATGCCGGCCGACCAGCGCCAGCAGGCTGTTGCAGTCGCGCCGCAGGTTGAAGCGGCCGGCCTGGCGCAGCGTCAGTGTCAGCACGAAGTGCGAACACAGCCGGTCCAGCACCGGCGCATCGGCCAGCCCGGGTGACAGCACCCAGCGCGCCCCGGCTTGGCCCTTGGCCATCCCACCTCCTGCGCAGATCCGCGATGCGCGGCATCTTGGCGCAGTGCGTGGCACGCCGCAAGTCTTGGGACAATCCCTTAATGCAGAACCTTAGTGTGGAAGTCTTCCATGATCCGGGGCGTTGCCCCGCACCATGAAAGTTAGTGCACAACCTCAGTGCAGAAGCACCGGTTGCTGCGCCAGCACGGTATAGCCGGCGATGTAGTCGTCCATCGCTTCTTCGCTCGGGCCGGCGTCGATCAGCGCCTGCACGCCGTCGCGGAAACTCTGCGCCGTCGTGCCTTCGATGAAGATGCCCTTGCGCGCGAACTTGTCGACGATCTCGAAACCGCCGCGGCTGGGCCCGGCCTGCGCGTCGCCGGACTGGCCGAAGTCAAGCTGCAGCACCGCAAAGCTGTCGGAGTTGTAGAGCAGCTGCATGGCATAAACCTCCTGCTGCCCTACCTGGGTGCGCCGGGGGTCTTTTCAAGGTACGCCGCATCGCCGACGGCCTGCAGCGTCAGCTCCAGCGGCGTGCCGCCCGGCAGCGTGGTGAAACGCGCGCGTACCGGCAGATGGCGGCGCGCCGGGTCCAGCCAGACCTCGACGCGCGTGTCGTAGGGGCGGGTCGGCTCGCGGCGCAAGCGCAGCGCGTCGGCCACCTCGCCGGCCGGCAGCTGCAGCGTTTCGCGGCCCAGCACCTCGAAGCGCCAGGCCTCGGCGTCGCCGCGCGTGCCGGCGACGAACAGCGTCACGATCGCGCCGGGCCGCGCCAGCCGCGCGTCGGCCTGCACGATCGCCGGCAGCTGGATCATCCAGCTCAGCCGGTCCTGCGCGCCGGCGCGCAGCGCATACACCGCCTGCGGGCCCGAAAAGCTGATCAGCCCGGCCTCGCGCCGGAAGTTCACGGCGCGCACTTCGCGCGCGCGGCGCAACTCGGCATGGCGCACCGGCGCCACGCCGTCGGCGTCGATCAGGCCGCGGCTGGCCGTGCCCTGCGCCGGCTGGCCCGGCCAGTCGGTGTCCAGCCGCAGCAGGTAGCCGGCGTCGTCGACCTGCCAGTGCAGGCTGGCGCTGCCGATGCGCTCGCCGCGCTGCAGCCGGTAGCTCAGCCGCGCCGGCTCGGGCAGCTGCGTCGCATACACCGGAATCGGCTCGCCGGCGGGCGCCGGCATCGGCAGGGCCGCCGGGGCCGCGGCAGCGGCCGGCCGCGGACGCGGCACGGGCCGCGGCGCGGTCATTGGCGCGGCGGCGGTCTGCAGCGCCGATACGGACACGGACACGGATACGGGCGCGGGCACGGGTTCCGGCGGCCGGCTCGGCAGCAGCCGCAGCGATACCGCCGCGCGTGCAGTCCGCGCCTGCGCCGGCGCGGCTGGAGCCGCCGCCAGCGCATCCAGCAGCGCCCAATGCACCAGCGGCACCACCAGCCACAGCAATGCACACGCCGCGGCGCGCGGCAACTGCCGTGCGGCTGCCGGCCGGTCCGAGCGCTGCAGCGATGGCATCGGACAATGGTGCCACCAACCGGAGCCACCGATGAAGCTCGCCACCTACAAGGACGGTTCGCGCGACGGGCAGCTGCTGGTCGTGTCGCGCGACCTGCAAAGCGCCCATTTCGCCACCGGCATCGCCACGCGGCTGCAGCAGTTGCTCGACGACTGGAACTTCCTGTCGCCGCAGCTCGAAGACCTGTCGCAGACGCTGAACCAGGGCAAGGCGCGCCATGCCTTCGCCTTCGAGCCCGCGCGCTGCATGGCGCCGCTGCCGCGCGCCTACCAATGGGCCGACGGCTCGGCCTTTCCGAACCATATCGATCTCATCAGCCGCTCGCGCGGCGCCGCGCCGCCGGCGGATTTCATGGACGACCCGCGCATCTACCAGGGCGGCAGCGACGACCTGCTCGGCGCCTGCGACGACGCGGTCTTCGCCGACGCCGGCTGGGGCATCGATTTCGAGGCCGAGCTGGCCGTGGTCAGCGGCGACGTGGCGCTCGGCACCGGGCCCGACGCCGCGCTGGACAGCGTGCGCCTGCTGCTGCTGGCCAACGACTGGAGCCTGCGCGAGCTGATCCCGGCCGAACTGGCCAAGCAGTTCGGCTTCCTGCAGAGCAAGCCGGCCACCGCCTTCGCGCCGCTGGCGGTGACGCCGGACGAGCTGGGCGGCGCCTGGCGCGGCGGCCGCGCGCACCTGGCGGTGGACATCGACTGGAACGGGCGGCGCGTAGCCCACATCGACGGCGGCGCCGAGATGAGCCTGCACTTCGGCCAGCTGATCGCGCACATCGCCAGGACGCGCCGGCTGCGCGCCGGCAGCATCGTCGGCAGCGGCACGCTGAGCCAGCGCGACGCCGCCAGCGGCCACGGCTGCATCATCGAGCAGCGCGCGCGCGAGCTGCTCGAACACGGCGCAGCGCGCACCGCCTACATGGCTTTCGGCGACCGGCTGCGCATCGAAGCCTTCGACAGCGACGGCCGCAGCGTCTTCGGCGCGATCGACCAACGGGTGGAGCGGCCCGTCAGCGCAGGCGCATGAACGAACTGCCGCGCGGGCTGAAGGTGGCCACGGTGTGGCTGCTGCTCGGCCTGGCGTTGTTCCTGGGGGTGCAGGCGCTGCTGTCGCAACAGCAGCGCACGCGCTTCGAGATTTCGGGCGGCGAGGTCAGCATCCGCCGCGCCCCCGATGGCCACTATCACTGGCCGGCCACCGTCAACGGCCATGCGGTGGACTTCCTGGTCGATACCGGCGCCACGCGCAGCGCCTTGCCGGCCGAGCTGGCACGCCGGCTGCAACTGCCGGTGGAAGGCCACACCCGCTCGCAGACCGCCGGCGGGGCCGTGCGCGGCGAGATCGTGCGCGCCGACCTGGTGCTGCAGGGTGGGCTGCGCATCGAGCGGCTGCGCATCACCGCGCTGCCGGCGCTGTCGGCGCCGCTGCTCGGCATGGACGTGCTCGGCAGGCTGCACTGGCGCCAGGCCGACGGCGAGCTGATCGTCGACCTGCGCGGCGGCTGAAGGCCGCCGAAGAGCCTTGCGCGCGGCGCGCAGTCGCGCACAATGGCCGCGGCCTTCAGCCAAGTCCAGAGTCCAGGAGACGCAGTTCATGATCGATACCCAAGCCTTCGCGAAGCTGGTGCCCGGCTTCGACTTCCTGACCAACCTGATGCAGGGTGCCGGCGACGCCGCGCCGGCGATGGGCCAGTGGGTCGCGCCGACGCTGAATCCAGACGAGCTGGAAAAACGCATCAGCGAGCTGAAGACGCTGCAGTTCTGGCTCGAACAGAACGCACGCATGATGAGCATGACGGTGCAGGCGCTGGAAGTGCAGCGCATGACGCTGTCGACGCTGCAGTCGATGAACCTGCCGCTGGCCGACCTGCGCAACGCGCTGACGCTGCCGACGGCCGCCGCCGAAGCGCCGCCCGCTGCCGCCGCGCCGGCAGCGCCCGAACCCACTGCCGAGAGCGATGTCGAGCCGGCGCCGCAAGCCAAGGACGAGCCGGCGAAGCCGGCCGTCGATCCGATGCAATGGTGGGGCGCGCTGACGCGGCAGTTCACCGAACTGGCCACCAAGGCGATGCAGGACAGCAGCGCCATCGCCGCAAGCAACCTGGCGGCCGTGCCGGAAGCGGCGGCCGCGGCGGCCGCGGCGGCCAAAACGCAGGGCACGCCGGGCAAAGCGGCGGCCAAGCCGGCGCCCAAGGCCGCACGCAAGCGCAGCGCATGAACGCCGCGCGCCGCACTGCGACATCCGCGCCCGCCGCCCGGGCACGGTGCGCACTGCAGTGAACGCCTTCGCCTGCGGCCACGCCGCGCACCCCGACTGGCGCATGGCGCTGACCATGGCGGCGGCGCAGATCGATGCGCAGCCGCCGGCCGCGCCGACGCTCGGCTTCGTGTACTTCACCGACCACTATGCGGCGCAGGCCGACGCGCTGCTGGCCGCGCTGCGCCAGCGCTGGCCCGGCGCCGCCTGGGTCGGCAGCGTCGGCGTCGGCGTGCTCGCCAGCGGCGTCGAGTACTTCGACGAACCGGCGCTGGTGCTGCTGCTGGCCGCGCTGCCGCGCGAGCGCTTCCGCGTCTTCTCCGGCGCGCGCCCGCTGGCCGGTTTCAATGCCTTCAGCGCGCTGGTGCATGCCGACCCGCAAACGCCCGAGCTGCCCGAGCTGCTGCGCGAGCTGAGCCGGCGCACCGCGTCGGGCTATTTGTTCGGCGGCCTGGCGGCGTCGCGCAACGGCGTGCGCCACATCGCCGACGGCGTGTGGCAGGGCGCGCTGTCGGGCGTGGCCTTCGCGCAGGACGTGGCGCTGCTGTCGCGCGTCACGCAGGGTTGCCAGCCGATCGGGCCGGTGCGCCGCATCAGCGCCTGCAACGACAACGCCGTGCTCGAGCTGGATGGTGAGCCGGCGCTGCGCTGCCTGCTGCGCGACCTGGGCACGACGCTGGACGAGCCGCGCAAGCTGCTGCCGCGGCTGCGCAGCACGCTGGCGGGCCTGAGCGGCGAGACCGAGCCGCTGCTCGGTCGCGGCGCGATGTTCGGCAGCGACACGCGCGTGCGCCATCTGGTCGGCGTCGACGCGGGGCGCGAGATCGTGGCCGTCGCCGACCACCTGAAGGTCGGCATGCGCCTGGCCTTCTGCGGGCGCGACGCGCAGGCCGCGCGGCGCGACCTGGTGCGCATCTGCAGCGAGATCCGCGACGAACTCGAGCCGCAGTCGCTGGACCTGGGTGCGCCGGTGGCTGCGACGCTGGCCGCCGCAGCCGCGCCGGTGCCGCCGGCTGCGGCGGCGATGCGCATCGCCGGCGCGATCTACGTCAGCTGCGCCGGCCGCGGCGGGCCGCACTTCGGCGCGCCTTCGGCCGAGGCGCAGATCGTGCGCCACGCACTCGGCGACGTGCCGCTGGCCGGCTTCTTCGCCGGCGGCGAGATCGCACGCCACCATCTGTACGGCTACACCGGGGTACTGACGGTCTTCACGGCCCCCTGACAGGGGCAGGGAAGGCGCCAGCCTCCCCTGCCTCCGAACCGTGCGTGCGGTTCTCCTGCACATGGCTCATGAGCAAATGTGGCTCCGCCACTTTGCTCATACCCCCGCGGGGGGCGGCCGGCAAGGCCGGCCTGGGGGCGCTCTCGAGCAAATGTGGCTTTGCCACTTTGCTTGACCCCCACGGGGTGGGATGGGCGCAGCCCGGCCCTGGGGGCGCACATGAGCAAATGTGGCTTTGCCACTTTGCTCATACCCCCGCGGAGGGCGGCCGGCAAGGCCGGCCTGGGGGCGCTCTCGAGGAAACGTCGCCTTGCTGCTTTTCTTGACCCCTGGGGGCGGGAATGACGAAGTCATTTCCTGGGGGTGCTCATGGTGAACTGGGGCATCCGCCACGGTTCGTGCGGCTTCGGTCCCGGTTTCCCTCGAAGCAGATCTTGACCCCGCTCAAGCCGGGCGCAGTGGCGCCCAGCAATTGTTGCGTCGGGCGCAATGTTGCAAGGCTGCGCGACCGGCTGCGTGCTAGCGTCCCCTTCGATCATGACGCGAACATTCCCAGGTCTGCGGCGTTCCCCGATGGCGCGTTTCCTGGCCCTGCTGGCCATCGTTGCGCAGCTGGGACTGGTCGTTGCCGGCGCCGCGCACCAGGCAGCCATGCTGGTGCAAGACCGCGGCGTTGCAGTCGAGGTGTGCACCGCGTGGGGCACCGAACGCGTGTTGCTGCCGGCCGGCGACGATTCGGCCACCGAAGAGCCGCCCTCGCGCGGCTTGCCGCTGACCGATTGCGCGGTTTGCGCTGCCTCGGGCCTGCTGGCCGGTCCCGCGACCTCTCCGACATGTCCGCCCGCGCCGCCGGTTGCGGTGGCAGCAGGCCCGGCCGCCGCTGCCGCGCCGATCCCTTCGCGCAGCCACGAACTCCCGCCCACGCGCGGGCCTCCCGCCGTTTCCTGATTCGCCTTTAAGACTGAAGCGCTCGCGCGGGCTCGCCCTTGCGCGAGCCGCGCGCTTCTGCGCCGCACGAGCGGCCGCAGACGGCATCGACGAATCCGAAGGAAACCGCAATGAAGCAACCCCCTCCTTTTCCCCGTGGCCAGCGCACCGTGCTGGCCGCCGCCATCGCATCGATCTTCGCTGCACCCGTTCTCGCCGATGCCCAGGCGGACACGCACGAGCCGGTGATCGTCGAAAGCTCGGCCGAAGTCCTGCCTTCGCCGGGCAGCAAGCCGGTTTCGCCGGCGCAGCTGCGGTCGATGCGCTCGGCCACGAGCGACACCGCCAGCCTGCTGCGCGACGTGCCCGGGGTCAGCCTCCACGGCGCGGGAGGCCTGTCGAGCCTGCCCGCGATTCACGGTCTGGCCGACGACAGGCTTCGCGTGAAGCTCGATGGCATGGACCTGATCGCTTCCTGTCCCAACCACATGAACCCGGCGCTGTCCTACGTCGATCCGTCCAACCTGGGCAGCCTGTCGGTGTATGCCGGCATCGCGCCGGTCAGCATGGGCGGCGACAGCATCGGCGGCGCGATCGTCGCCAGCACCCGCGCGCTGCGGTTCGCGGCGCCCGGGCAGGGCAGCGTGACCGGCGGCGAGGTGGGCGCGTCCTACCGCACGAACAACAACGCGCGCAGCGCCAACGTTGCGCTCGACCATGCCACCGAGCAATTCAGCATTGCCTATGACGGCGCCTGGAGCCGGGCCGACAACTACACGGCGGGGGGCGACTTCAAGACCAGCACGGCCACCGGACGCGACGGGCATCTGCTGCCGCTGGACGAGGTGGGGTCCACCGCCTACAAGACCGCGAACCACACGCTGGGTTTCGGATTCCGGGGCGACGGGCACCTTTTCGAGATCAAGCTCGGCTACCAGGACATGCCTTACCAGCTCTATCCGAACCAGCGCATGGACCTGCTGGGCAACGAGCAGCAGCGGGTGAATCTGCGTTACCTGGGGACCTACGATTGGGGCTCGCTCGAAGCGCGCGCCTATCACGAGAAGGTCGATCACTTCATGGACTTCGGGCCGGACAAGCGCTTCTGGTACGGCTCGCTGTCGGGCACCGGCTCGCCATGTTCCCCGATCCGCTTTCACGGGGATCCGGCGGGTACCTGCGCTGCCGGCATGCCGATGTATTCGGAGGGCCGCACCACCGGCGCCAGGCTGCAGGCGGACATCGACCTCAGCGAAGGCGAGGTGCTGCGCGTGGGCGCCGAACTGCAGCGCTACAGGCTCGACGACTGGTGGCCCGCATCGGGGGGCGGCATGGGGCCCGGCACCTTCCAGAACATCAACGACGGCCAGCGCGACCGCGCGGGCCTGTTCGGCGAATGGGAAGCGCGCCTTGTTCCGCGCTGGAAGACGTTGGCGGGCCTGCGTTACGAGCGGGTGCGCACCGATGCCGGCGAGGTTCACGGCTACCGCGCCGCCGGCGCCGATCTGGGCGGCCAGATCAGCGAGGCCGCCGCCTTCAACGCACTCGATCGCAGGAAGACCGACGACAACTGGGATCTTGCCGCGCTGGCGCGCTACCAGCACGACGACACCCTGGACATCGAATTCGGCGTCGCGCACAAGGTCCGCTCGCCGAACCTCTACGAGCGCTACACCTGGTCCAGCTGGCCGATGGCGGCCACGATGAACAACTTCGCGGGCGACGGCAACGGCTATGTCGGCGATGTGGATCTCCAGCCCGAGAAGGCCTGGACCTTGTCGGCCACCTTCGACTGGCATGCTCCCGACAAGCGCTGGGCCTTCAAGGCCACGCCCTACTTCACCCTGGTGGACGACTACATCGATGCGGTGCGCCTCGCGAGCTGGACGCCCGAGCAGTTCAACGTGCTGCAGTACGCCAACCAGTCGGCACGGCTGTACGGCGCCGACCTCTCCGGCCACATGCCGCTGGGCAGGACGGCGCTGGGCGACTGGGGCCTCGAGGGCCTGCTCGGCTGGACCGTGGGCAAGAATCGCGATACCGGCGAGCACCTCTACAACATCATGCCCTTGAACGCCAAGCTGAAGGTCACGCACCGTTACGGCAGGTGGGACAACAGTCTGGAGTGGGTGGGCGTGAAGGCCAAGAGCCGGGTCTCGGAAGTGCGCAACGAGATCGAGACTGCGGGTTACGCGCTCGCGCACCTGCGGGCGAGCTATTCGTGGAAGCAGGCCCGGCTCGATTTCGGCGTCGAGAATCTCTTCGACCGGTTGTACAGCCTGCCTACGGGGGGCGCCTACCTGGGCCAGGGAAGCACGATGCAGATCAACGGCGTGCCTTGGGGTATTGCAGTTCCAGGCATGGGGCGCACGTTCTATGTCGGGATGACCGTGAATTTCTGAGGCCTGCTCAGGCGGGCATGGACGCCGGCCTGCCGCGTCCGTCCGCCTCGCAACGGCGCCGTTGCCTTCGGCTTCTGGGTTCCAGCTCCCCCCGACAGGGGCTTGCATCCTGCTGAATAGACGCCTCCACGGGCGTACAGCGCAGCGCGCTAAAGTCGCACCCATGAACGCGCCGCTTCCGTCCGCCGCGGCCGCCGATGCAGGCGCCCGCGCGCAGCGCCAAGCCGAGGTGCTGGCCGCGCTGCGGCCGCTGCTGCCGGCGCATGCGCTGCTGTGGCGCAGCGAGGACACCGTGCCCTATGAATGCGACGGCCTGACCGCCTATCGCGAGCAGCCGCTGCTGGTGGCGCTGCCCGAGAGCGAGGCCCAGGTCGCCGCGGTGCTGCGCTGCTGCCACGAACTGAAGGTGCCGGTGGTGGCGCGCGGCGCCGGCACCGGGCTGTCGGGCGGCGCGCTGCCGCACCGGCTGGGCGTGACGCTGTCGCTGGCCAAGTTCAACAAGATCCTGAAGCTCGACAAGCTCGCGCGCACCGCGGTCGTGCAGTGCGGCGTGCGCAACCTGGCCATCAGCGAGGCCGCCGCGCCGCTGGGCATGTACTACGCGCCCGACCCGAGCAGCCAGATCGCCTGCACCATCGGCGGCAACGTGGCCGAGAACTCCGGCGGCGTGCATTGCCTGAAGTACGGGCTGACGCTGCACAACGTGCTGCGCGTGCGCGGCTTCACCATCGAGGGCGAAGCGGTCGAGTTCGGCTCCGAGGCGCTGGACTGCGCCGGGCTGGACCTGCTGGCGCTGGTGCTGGGCAGCGAGGGCATGCTGGCGGTGATCACCGAGGTCACGGTCAGGCTGGTGCCCAAGCCGCTGCTGGCGCGCTGCATCATGGCCAGCTTCGCCGACGTGCGCCAGGCCGGCGACGCGGTGGCGCAGATCATCGCCGCCGGCATCATCCCGGCCGGGCTGGAGATGATGGACAAGCCGATGACCGCCGCGGTCGAGGCCTTCGTGCACGCCGGCTACGACCTGAACGCCGCCGCCATCCTGCTGTGCGAAAGCGACGGCACGCCCGAGGAGGTGGACGAGGAAGTCAAGCGCATGCTGGACGTGCTGACCGGCAGCGGCGCCACCCGGCTCGAGGTCAGCAAGGACGAGGCGCAGCGCCTGAAGTTCTGGAGCGGGCGCAAGAACGCCTTTCCGGCGTCGGGCCGCATCAGCCCCGACTACATGTGCATGGATTCGACCATCCCGCGCAAGCGCCTGGCGGACATGCTGCTGGCGATCCAGGCGATGGAGCAGAAGTACGGCCTGCGCTGCGCCAACGTGTTCCATGCCGGCGACGGCAACCTGCATCCGCTGATCCTGTTCGACGCCAACGATCCCGACCAGCTGCAGCGCTGCGAGCGGTTCGGCGCCGACATCCTGGAGACCAGCGTGGCCATGGGCGGCACCGTCACCGGCGAGCACGGCGTGGGCATCGAGAAGCTGAGCTCGATGTGCGTGCAGTTCTCGCCCGAGGAGCGCGAGCAGATGTTCGCCGTCAAGCGCGCCTTCGACGCGGCCGAGCTGCTGAACCCGGGCAAGGTGATCCCGCTGCTGTCGCGCTGCGCCGAGTACGGCAAGATGCATGTGCGCAAAGGGCTGCTGCCCTTCCCCGAGCTGCCCCGCTTCTGATGGCGCCTGCAGATGCCTGAGGCCACTGTCGCCGCGCACGAACCGGCGCTGCGCGCGCTGGTCGAGCGTGTGCAGCAGGCGCGCGCGAGCCGCGGCACGCTGCGCATCCTTGGTGCCGGCAGCAAGGACTTCTACGGCAACCCGGTGCGCGGCGAGCCGCTGGACATGGGCGGGCTGTCGGGCATCAGCAGCTACGAGCCCACCGAGCTGGTGGTCACGGCGCGCGCCGGAACCAAGCTGGCCGAGCTGGAAGCGGTGCTCGCCGAACAAGGCCAGTGCCTGGCCTTCGAACCGCCGCGCTTCGGGGCGCGCAGCAACGCAAGCGGCAACGGCAACGGCAACGGCAAAGGCATAGGCGGAGGCACGGTCGGCGGCATGGTCGCCGCGGGCCTGAGCGGTCCGTCGCGCGCCGCGGCCGGCGCGGTGCGCGACCACGTGCTCGGCGCGACGCTGCTCAACGGCAAGGGCGAGGTGCTGAGCTTCGGCGGCCAGGTGATGAAGAACGTCGCCGGCTACGACGTGTCGCGGCTGCTCGCCGGCTCGATGGGCGTGCTCGGCGCGATCTGCGAGGTGTCGCTGAAGGTGCTGCCGCGGCCGGCGGCGACGGCCACGCTGCGCTTCGAGATGGACCAGGCCGAGGCGCTGCAGCAGCTCAACCACTGGGCCGGCCGGCCGCTGCCGCTGCATGCCAGCGCCTGGTGGCAGGGCCTGCTGGTGCTGCGCCTGGCCGGCGCCGCCGCCGCGGTCGAAGCGGCCGCGCGCGCGCTGGGCGGCGAGCACGTGCCGCCGGAGCTGGCGGCCGGCTTCTGGGACGGGCTGCGCGACCAGGGCGACGAGTATTTCACCGAGGCGCGCGCCGCGGCCGAGCAGGGCATGACGCTGTGGCGGCTGTCGCTGCCGCCGACCGCGCCGCCGCTGACGCTGGCCGGCGACTGCCTGGTCGAATGGGGCGGCGCGCAGCGCTGGCTCAGCACCAACCTGCCCGCCGCCGAAGTGCGCGACGCCGCCGCCGCGGCCGGCGGCCATGCGACGCTGTTCAGGGGCCGCGACCGCAGTGCCGGCGTGTTCGCGCCGCTGAAGAGCCCGCTGGACCGCATCCACCGCGAGCTGAAGCGCGCTTTCGATCCGGACGGCGTGTTCAACCTGGGCCGCATGTATCCGGGCATGTGTCCATGAGCGCCGCGTTGCAGGACTACTACGCGCGCCGTGCCGCCACCTACGAGCGCATCTACCTGAAGCCCGAGCGCCAGGCCGAGTTGCGCGCGCTGCAAGCCTGGCTGCCCGGCGTCTTCGCCGGCCGCCGCGTGCTGGAGATCGCCTGCGGCACCGGCTGGTGGACGCCGCACGGCGCGCGCGACGCCGCGTCCTGGCTGGCCACCGACCTGAATACCCAGACGCTGGCCATCGCGCGCGGCAAAGCCATGCCGCCGTGCGTGCGCCTGGCCGAACTCGACGCGTGGCGGCTGGAGACGCTGAGCGCGCAGTGCTTCGACGCCGCCTTCGCCGGCTTCTGGTGGAGCCATGTGGAGCGCGCGCGGCTGCCCGGCTGGCTGGCGACGCTGCATGCCCGGCTGCAGCCCGGCGCCCGCGTGGTCTTCATCGACAACCGCTTCGTGCCCGGCTGCAGCACACCGATCGCGCGCACCGACGCCGCCGGCGACAGCTGGCAGCGGCGCACGCTGGACGACGGCTCGGTGCACGAGGTGCTGAAGAACTTCCCCAGCCGCGACGACGCGCTGGCCGCGATCGGCCCGGGCGCGCGCGACATCGAATGGATCACGCACCCGCACTACTGGGTGCTCGGCTACACCGTCGGCTGATGCAGCCCCCGAGCTCACTTCGTTCGCAGCCCCCCAAGGGGGCGCAGGTCTGCCTTGGGGCGGCCCGGCGGGAGACCTGATACACCCCCCGAACTCACTTCGTTCGCAGCCCCTGATGCAGACCACGCTCGCCCCCGAATTCAAGGACACGCGCGACGGCCAGGAGGCCGAAGCCATCCTGCGCCGCTGCGTGCATTGCGGCTTCTGCACCGCCACCTGCCCGACCTACCAGCTGCTCGGCGACGAGCTCGACGGGCCGCGCGGCCGCATCTACCTGATCAAGCAGGTGCTCGAAGGCCAGCCGGTGACACGCAGCACGCAACTGCATCTGGACCGCTGCCTGAGCTGCCGCAACTGCGAAACCACCTGCCCGAGCGGCGTCGAATACGGCCGCCTGGCCGACATCGGCCGCCACATCGTCGAGCAGCGCGTCGCGCGCCCGCGCGGCGAGAAGACGCGGCGCTGGCTGCTGAAGGAAGGGCTGACCTCGGCGCTGTTCGCCCCGGCGATGAAGCTCGGCCAGGCCGCCCGGCCCCTGCTGCCGGCGGCGCTGAAGCACAAGGTGCCGGCCGCCGCCAGCCCGCGCACGCGGTTCTGGCCGACGCGCGCGCATCCGCGCAAGGTGCTGCTGCTGCTGGGCTGCGTGCAGCCGGCGATGATGCCCAACATCAATAGCGCCACCGCCCGCGTGCTCGACGCCGCCGGCATCCAGACGCTGGTGGCCGACGAGGCCGGCTGCTGCGGCGCGATCCGCACGCACCTGAACGACCGCGAAGGCGGCCTGGCCGACATGCGCCGCAACATCGACGCCTGGTGGCCGCTGGTCGAGGGGCTCGGCTCCGCAGGCCAGGTCGAGGCCATCGTCATGAACGCCTCCGGCTGCGGCGTGACCGTCAAGGACTACGGCCATGCGCTGGCGCACGACGCCGACTACGCCGAGCGTGCCCAGCGCATCAGCGCGCTGACGCGCGACCTGAGCGAGCTGCTGCCCGAGCTGGTGCCGCTGTTGAAGCGCAAGCTGCGCACCCCGGCACCAGGAATGCTCGCCTACCATCCGCCCTGCACCCTGCAGCACGGCCAGAAGCTGCGCGGCGGCGTGGAGACGCACCTGGCCGCGCTCGGCTACGAGATCGGCACCGCGCAGGAAAGCCACCTGTGCTGCGGTTCGGCCGGCACCTACAGCGTGCTGCAGCCCGAACTCGCCTACCAGCTGCGCGACCGCAAGCTCGAGCAGCTCGCGCCGCTGCAGCCGCAGGCCATCATCTCGGCCAACATCGGTTGCATCCAGCACCTGCAGAGCGGCACGGCCACGCCGGTGCGGCACTGGGTCGAGGTGCTCGACGAAGCGCTGCTCAGCTGAGGCTGCTGCCGCGTCGAAGCCTCCTGCCGGGTCAGGTTGCCGATTCCGCGCAGCGAGTCGCGACCAGGCCGACCCGCGCCAGTCATCCAGAATTCACGCTGCGGTGCGTTGCAGCGATGATCGGCCGCGCTCCTGTTCCCGCCCCACGCCCCCTGCATGCAGTCCTACCTCATTCATCTGGGCCACCGGGTGCTGCGCATGTTCCGCACCGTGGCCTTCATCATGGTGCCGGTGATGGTGCTGGTCTACGTGGCCGAGCGCCTGGGGCTGGTGGCGCTCGCCGGTCAGGCCCTGGCACCGGCGATGGGGCTGATGGGCCTGCCGCCGCAGGCCGGCATCGCCTGGGCGACGACAGTCCTCACCAACATCTACGGCGGCATCGCCGTCATCGCCGCGTCGGCCGGCGACGTGCAGATGAGCGTCGCGCAGATGAGCGCGCTCGGCTCGATGATGCTGTTCGCGCACAACCTGCCCACCGAGCAGGCGGTGGTGCGCCGCGCGGGCGCGAGTGCGCTGTTCACCGGCAGCCTGCGGCTGGTGGCCGCCGCGGTCTATGGCGCCGCGGTGGCGTGGATCTGCCAGATCGGCGGCTGGCTGCAGCAGCCGGTGTCGCTGGCGTGGCTTGCCGGCAGCGGCGCCTCGCGCTCGGGCCCTCCCGACTTGTGGCCCTGGCTGGTGTCCACCGCGCGCTCGCTGCTGCTGATCCTGGCGATCATCGCGGTACTGGTCGTCGTGCTCGACGCGCTGGAGCGGCTGGGCATCACGCGCTGGCTCACGCGCAGGCTCGCGCCGGTGCTGCGCCTGACCGGCCTGACGGAACAGGCGGCGCCGTTGACCACCATCGGTTTGCTGCTGGGCCTGGCCTACGGCGGCGCGCTGATCATCGAGGCGAGCGAGCGCGAAAAGTACGACCGCCGCACGCTGCTGCTGGCGCTGTGCTGGCTGTCGCTGTTTCACGCCGTGCTGGAAGACACGCTGCTGATCGCGGCGCTCGGCGCCGATCTGTGGATCATCCTGGCGTTGCGCGGTCTGGTCACGCTGGCGATCATGGCCGGCCTGGCGGCAGCGACCCGGCCGCACACGGCGTGGGGCCGGCGGCTGGCGCAAGCGCCGACGCCATGACGCGGCGCAGCGCCCGCACGGCGATCCCGATGCTCAGGACGCGGCGGCTGGGTCGTGCGGCGCAATGGTCAGCCGGCCGCTTTGCCCAGCGGCTTGCCGGCGACGTAGCGTACGCACTGATCGATGCCCGAAACCGACAGCGTCTGGCCGGCCGGCGGGCTCAGGCGCAGCACGATGGTGTCGCCCTCATGCTGCACGTCGCAGCGGTCGATGTGCACGCACTCGCCGCTCGGGCACGCCCACACGCCCGTGCGCCGGCACGCCTTCACCGCGTCGTGGAATCCCTCCGCGTCAGGCATGGGCCCGGCGATGCGCACGACGATGTCGCTGCCGTCACGGTCGATCTTCAGTCTGTTGTCCATGGCATCCCTCCTCGGGCGGTACATGCCGCCGCAGCAGCGTGCACCAGTGCCCACTCTATGACGGGCCGGCAGGCTGTCAAGCGGCGGGCGGGGCAGCGCAGGACAGCGGCGACAATTTTCAATCCGCCCGCAGCGCGCTTCGGACCGGCACCGCGCGGGAGCGGATCCGGTGCCGCCGAGGTCGCGGGATCAGCGCCGCCGGCTGCTGAATCAACCCCATCGGCGACATCATGGCGTACAGCGGCTTCGGCTACGTCGGTACCGTGCGGCCACTCGCGGACCGCCGGAAGCGCTTGCGGATCTCGGCCAGGTTCGCGCGGATCTTGGGGTCGTCGTCATCCGGCTTCGCCGTCCTGTCCAGCAGGAGCTGCACCTCGTTGGCCACGCGCTCGGCCATGACGCCGGAACGTTGCAGCGGAGCCTTTTCGACCGCGCTCAACCATGCCTTCACCGCATAGTGCAGCGGCATCTTGCTGGCGCCGGGACCGTCGGCCTCGACCTGATGCAACTCGTTCTCGACGCACTGAACCATCCGGTCCGGAGAGACCGGCTCGCTTGCGCGCACGCGGTAGTAGATGATGCGGTCGAAGTCCCACATGCTGTTGGCGCAGGCCTCGAGGTCGTCCTGCGCTTCGATGCCGAGCGCCGTGCGGTCGACGGGCACGCCCTTCGACTGCAGGAGCCGCTTCTTGTCGTCGAACTGATCGATTCCCAGCTGCGCGAAGCGCAGCGCATCGTCGAGTCGCGGTGCACCTTGCGGCTTGGTGAGGCAGAAGACCACATGCCGAATCTCGCGGCAGCGGCGCAAGCATGTCGCGGCAATCGCTGCGGCCGGTCGCGGTGCAGGCAGCTCGAGCGCCTGGCCGAAGTCGACCTTCGCCGCGCCGGCAACGGCAAAGCGCCGCTCGACCAGAAGGTGCTCGCGAAGGTCGCGCACGTAGCCGTCGAGCTGGCTTTGCAGTTTGCGGTACAGCCACACCTGCCATGGCTGGCAGCAATTTTCGACGCCGGCGGCGCGCCGCTCGATGGCAAGCAAGGTATCGCGCGCGCCGTCGCAGCGCGCGATCCAGCCCTGATCGGTGCACTGGTCCAGAGGCTCGTCGAATGTCTTGCGCTGGAACAGGCTGTCGATCTCGGGGATGAGCTCGGACAGCCTCGGTGCCGCGATGCTGCGCAGGAAGCGGTTCAGCTCGGGCCAGCGGGCGTCGAAGCGCGCCTGCACCTCGACCGCGTCCAGATGGCCGGCGAGTGCAAGCGCCTGAACCAGCTGCAAGGTCCCGTCGAGCGTTGCGGTCTTGGCTTGGCTGATGCTCAACGGACCGGCGATGTTCGGAACCTTGGTGCCGAGGAAATACGGCAGCACGCGATCCTGGCCGCCGCGAAACACCATGCCGGCTTCGAAGTGCATCCATGCCGAGCGCAGGTTCTCCGGCGTCAGGCAGATGATCGCGGCGTCGGCGGCATCGAGCTCTCGCAGCAGTTGCTGCAACCATGGCACCCCGGCCTGGAACTGGGTCGAGATGACGCAGTCGAGCTCGGGACCGCAGACGCCGGGCAGCCAGGACGCCAGCCGCGCCGCGAGATCGCCGCTGCGCGATTCGGACCAGCAAATGAATGCACGCATGGTGTGCCTCCGCGACGATCAGTCCCCCAGACGGGCCGACGCGTTGCGCCCGTCGTGCCCGCGATGCGCCGGCAGCGGGCAAGAACACCGTCGGCGCCCCGCCGGGCCACGATTCACGCGAAGCCCTTCAACTTGTCGCCGTCGCCGATTCTGGCGCCTATCCCTCGGTGCTGCGAGCAGGGATGCCTTGATTCATTTGCCGCGAGTCCCTTGTTTTCGGCGGCGAAGATCAGGACAGCGCCGCAGCGGCGCTGGCGCTGCGCCCGATTCGATGACGGACACTTGACCTTGACACCATGGCAAGGTCTAAGCTTCTTTCCGTATCGAACACCAGGATTGGAGAAACCGCATGAGTGCGCAACTCGCAGAACGCCCAGCCGCCGCCGCGACGATCAGCCTGCCCATCGAGGGCATGACCTGCGCCAGTTGCGTCGGCCGCGTCGAATCGGCGCTGGCCAAGGTGCCCGGCGTCGGCGGCGTGTCGGTCAACCTGGCCACCGAGCGCGCCGACATCCGCCTGGCCGGCCCGGTCGAGCGCCTGGCGCTGATCCAGGCGGTGCAGAAGGTGGGCTACGAGGTGCCCGCGGCCAGCGTCGAGCTGGCGGTCGAGGGCATGACCTGCGCCTCGTGCGTGGGCCGCGTCGAGAAGGCGCTGAAGGCCGTGCCCGGCGTCAGCGAGGCGGTGGTGAATCTGGCCACCGAGCGCGCCAGCGTGCGCGGCACGGCGGCGGTGGAGGCGCTGGTCGCGGCGATCGACAAGGCCGGCTACGCCGCCAGCCCTGTGGACACGAGCGCGCTGCGCCAGGACGAGGCGGCGCAGAAGAAGGACGCCGAGCGTGCCGAACTGAAGCGCGACCTGATCCTGGCCAGCGTGCTGGCCTTGCCGGTGTTCGTGCTGGAGATGGGCTCGCACCTGATCCCCGGCATGCACGCATGGGTCATGGAAAACATCGGCATGCGCCAGAGCTGGATGCTGCAGTTCGTGCTCACCGCGCTGGTGCTGGCGATTCCGGGGCGGCGCTTCTACCGCCAGGGCATCCCCGCGCTGCTGCGGCTGGCGCCGGACATGAACTCGCTGGTGGCGGTCGGCACGGCCGCGGCCTTCCTGTATTCGGTGGTCGCCACCTTTGCGCCGGGGCTGCTGCCCGAGGGCACGGTCAACGTCTACTACGAAGCCGCCGCGGTGATCGTGGCGCTGATCCTGCTCGGGCGCTTCCTCGAAGCGCGCGCCAAGGGCCGCACCTCCGAGGCCATCAAGCGCCTGGTCACGCTGCAGCCCAAGCTGGCGCATGTGCGGCGCGACGGCCGCGTCGTCGACGTGCCGGTGGACGCCGTGCTGCTGGGCGACAGCGTCGAGGTGCGTCCCGGCGAGCGCGTGCCGGTCGACGGCGAAGTGAGCGAGGGCCGCAGCTTCGTCGACGAGTCGATGATCACCGGCGAGCCGATCCCGGTGGAGAAGACCGCCGGCAGCAGCGTGGTCGGCGGCACCGTCAACCAGACCGGCGCCTTCACGCTGCGCGCCACTGCGGTCGGCGCCAAGACCATGCTGGCGCAGATCATCCGCCTGGTCGAGCAGGCGCAGGGCTCGAAGCTGCCGATCCAGGCGGTGGTCGACAAGGTCACGCTGTGGTTCGTGCCGGCGGTGATGGCGGCCGCGCTGCTGACCTTCGTCGTCTGGCTGGTGTTCGGGCCCTCGCCCGCGCTGAGCTTCGCGCTGGTCAACGCGGTGGCGGTGCTGATCATCGCCTGCCCCTGTGCGATGGGGCTGGCCACGCCGACCTCGATCATGGTCGGCACCGGCCGCGGCGCCGAGCTGGGCGTGCTGTTCCGCAAGGGCGAGGCGCTGCAACTGCTGAAGGACGCCAAGGTGGTGGCGGTGGACAAGACCGGCACGCTCACCGAAGGCCGTCCGGCGCTGACCGACCTGGAAGTGGCGCCTGGCTTCGAACGCAGCGAGGTGCTGGCCAAGGTGGCGGCGGTGGAGTCGCGCTCCGAGCACCCGATTGCGCGCGCCATCGCCGACGCGGCCGTGCAGCAGGGCCTGGCGCTGCCCGAGCTGGCCGAGTTCGAATCGGTCACCGGCATGGGCGTGCGCGCCGTGGTGGGCGGCCAGCGCGTGATGGTCGGCGCCGACCGCTGGATGCGCGAGCTGGGCCTGGACGTGGGCCTGTTCGCGGCCACCGCCGAGCGCCTGGCAAGCGAAGGCAAGTCGCCGCTGTACGCGGCCATCGACGGCCGGCTGGCGGCCATCGTTGCCGTCGCCGACCCGATCAAGGCGACGACGCCGGCGGCCATCGCCGCGCTGCACCGGCTCGGCCTGAAGGTGGCGATGATCACCGGCGACAACAAGCGCACCGCCGAGGCCATCGCGCGCCAGCTGGGCATCGACGAGGTGGTGGCCGAGGTGCTGCCCGCGGGCAAGGTCGAGGCGGTGAAGCGGCTGCGCGCCGCGCACGGCCAGATCGCCTTCGTCGGCGACGGCATCAACGACGCGCCGGCGCTGGCCGCGGCCGATGTCGGCCTGGCCATCGGCACCGGCACCGACGTGGCGGTGGAGTCCGCCGACGTGGTGCTGATGTCGGGCAACCTGCAGGGCGTGCCCAACGCCATCGCGCTGTCGCGCGCCACCATCGGCAACATCCACCAGAACCTGTTCTGGGCCTTCGGCTACAACACGGCGCTGATTCCGCTGGCTGCGGGCGTGCTCTACCCGGCCTACGGGCTGCTGCTGTCGCCGATCTTCGCCGCCGGGGCGATGGCGCTGTCCAGCGTGTTCGTGCTCGGCAACGCGCTGCGGCTGCGGCGCTTCCAGCCGCCGCTGGCGGCAGCGGCGCATTGAGGAGACGGGCATGAACATCGGTGACGCATCCAAGGCCTCCGGCGTCTCGGCCAAGATGATCCGCTACTACGAGCACACCGGCCTGATCCCGCCGGCCAGCCGCAGCGACGCCGGCTACCGCGCCTACACCCAGGCCGACCTGCACCGGCTGCACTTCATCCGCCGTGCGCGCGACCTGGGCTTCTCGGTGGCCGAGATCGCCGAGCTGCTGGGCCTGTGGCACGACAAGTCGCGCAAGAGCGCCGACGTCAAGCGCCTGGCGCAGCAGCACATCGCCGAGTTGGAGCAGCGCATGCAGGCACTGCGCCAGATGGCCGACACCCTGCAGACGCTGATCGGCTGCTGTGCCGGCGACGAGCGGCCGGACTGCCCGATCCTCGAAGGCCTGCAGCAACCCGACGACGCGCCCGTCCAGCCCGAGCCGCGCCGCGGCGCGGTGGCCCGGCGCGGCGCACACTGAAGCTCGCTCCAATGAAGCGCACCATGTCCATTGCCAGCGACGATCACGATCACGATCACGATCACGATCACGATCACGCGCACCCGGGCCAGGCCCATGCGCATGGGCACGAAGGCCATGCGCACGAACACCACGCCCACGCACAGGTGGTGACGCAGGCCAACGAACGCCGCATCCGTTTCGTCTTCATCCTCACCGTCGGCTATGCGCTGATCCAGGCCATCGGCGGCTGGCTGTCGGGCTCGCTGGCGCTGATCGCCGACTCGGGCCACATGGTTTCGGATGCGGCGGCGCTGCTGCTCGCGCTGGTGGCCTACCGCATCGCGCGCCGCGCGGCCGATGCCACGCGCACCTACGGCTTCCACCGCGTACGCGTGCTGGCCGCGCTGGCCAACGGCGCCACGCTGCTGCTGCTGGTGGCCTGGATCGCCTGGGAGGCCGTCGGGCGCATCGCCCACCCCGGCGAGGTGCTGGCCGGGCCGATGTTGATCGTCGCCGCGATCGGCCTGCTCGTGAACCTGGCCGGCGCCTGGATCCTGTGGTCAGGCAACCAGGGCGACGGCAACCTGCGCGGCGCGCTGCTGCACGTGATGGGCGACCTGCTCGGCTCGATCGGCGCCATCGCGGCAGCCATCGGCATCATGTTCACCGGCTGGACGCTGCTCGACCCGATCCTGTCGGTGGGCGTCGCGGTGCTGGTGCTGCGCTCGGCCTGGCGGCTGGTGGCCGAGTCGATCCACGTGCTGCTGCAGGCGGTGCCGCAGGGCGTCGACGCCGAGGCCGCCGAGCGCGGCCTGGCCGAGCTGCCGCAGATCGCCGAGGCCGGCCACTTCCACGCCTGGACACTGACCGACGACACCGCCATCGCCACCGTGCACGTGAGCCCGGCCGCCGGTATCGACCCGCTGGCGCTGCCGCCGCTGGCCGCGGCGTGGCTGAAGGAGCGCTACGCCATCGCCCACGTCACCGTGCAGGTCGACCCGCCGGGGCGCTTGGGCGGACGCTGCTGAGCGCATGCGCTTGCGCTTGCGCACCGCAGCATCAGGCCTCCCACGGATTCACGAGCTGCACGCCCAGTCCCGCGAAGTCCTTGACGTTGCGCGTCACCAGCGTCAGATCGTGCTGCAAGGCCGTCGCCGCGAGCAGGCCGTCGATGACCGGCAAGGTGCGGCCGGCACTGGCCTGGACGCGGCCCAAGCGGTCGGCCACCCGTTCATCGATGCCCAGCAGTCGTCCGACGAAGTAGTTGGGCAAGTCCACATCCAGCCAATCCGTGAGCGTCTGGCGGAACGCGGGATCGGCCACGCCTTCGATGCCCTTGCGGATTTCGCCGAGGCTCAAGACCGAGAGGTAAAGCGACTGGCGCGGGCGCGCCTGCATCCACGCCCTGACATTCGCGTCGGGCCTCCTGTTCCGCAACTCGGACAGGACGTTCGTGTCGACCAGACAGCTCAAAATCCGATCTCGCGCGGCAGGCCGCGGTTGCGCTCGAACTCGATCTCATCGTGATCCGCCAACGGCGAAGCACGCATGAAATCCACCAGCGACTGTTCATTGCCGGAAAGACGGTCGAACAGCTCGCGGGAGACCACCACCGCCACGGAACGCCCGTGCAGCGTGATGTCCTGCGGCCCCTCCTGCGCTGCATGCTTGACCAACTCCGAGAACCGCGCCTTTGCGGTTTGCATCTGCCAGCTTTGCATGGCCCACTCCCAACGACTCGACAAGTCTGACCTGACGGATCAGCATTTTAGCTGATCCGTGGGAGGCGAAGTCGCTGCGTTGGCAGATCCTCAGGGCTCGCGCGGCGGAAAGCCGGCTTCGCGCAGGGTCGCGACGACCTGCTCGCGTGCCGCGGTGGTGGTGATCTCCACCTGCCGGGCCGGCGGGTTCGCGCTGACCTGCGCCTCGGGATCGAGGGTTTGGATCGCCTTGGTCACGCTGCGCGCGCAGCCGCCGCAGCTCATGTCGTCGAGATGGAACTTCATATGGCCTCCTTGGAAAAAGTCCAGTCGCCATGCTGAGGCTTGCCATCGTTGCAAGGTCAAGCGATTCCGGATCAGGAGCCGATGACAACGACCAGCGCCGGATCGTCGGCATGTTCGGTGAGGATCGTGCGCACCCAGTCCTGCCAGGTCTGCGCGAAGGCCTGCCGCGCGGCCGCGTCGGCGCCGGACGCGAAGGCCTGCTGCATCCTGGGCATCAACTCCGGCGGCCGCGGCACGGCCTGCATGTGGTGCGCGAGCATGATCGACGCGCCGTTGTCCAGCCGCGTGAAGCGCATCTCGCCGGCCATGGCCACGCCGAAACGCAGCAGCCCCTGGCGCCCGAAGCGCCCGGCCAGCCCCTTGAAGCCGCCCTCGCCGGCCGCGCCGGTGACGAGCTGGGCGATGCTGGCGATGACGCCGGCCACGCCTTCGTCCTGCCGCTGGCGCAACTCGACCTGCAGCTCGCCGCGCCGCGGCAGCTCGCCGGCATACAGGCGGGCGAGCGCCGCGCGGGTCATCAGCCAGGCGCCGGCCACCGTCGGGCAGGAATGGCCGGCGAGCTTGACCGCGTCCGCGTAGCGATATTCGAGCACGCCGCCGTCGGCCGCGCCCAGCGCCTCGGCCAAGGGGTCGACGACGGTGATCGTCGGCACCGCGTCATAGAAGGGCGGCAGGCGCATCGCCGCCGTGGCGGCAACGGCCGAGGTTCCGTGTTCTTGCGCTGCGTTCATCAGAGCTTCTCCATCAGTGGCTCGAGGGCTTGCATTGCATGCGCGGCCAGGGCGGCGGAACATCGGCTGCCCCCAGCCGCCGGATATGTCCATGCGCCGCTTCCAGATCTATCGCTACGACCCCGAGGGCAACGCACCGCCGCGCATGCAGAGCTTCGAGTTCGAGCCGGACCCCGGCACGCGCATGCTGCTCGATGCGCTGATCGGGCTGAAGGCCATCGACCCGAGCCTGTCGTTTCGCCGCTCGTGCCGCGAAGGCATCTGCGGCTCGGACGCGATGAACATCAACGGCCGCAACGGCCTGGCCTGCCTGACCAACCTGCGCGGCCTGCCCGAGACGATCGTGTTGAAGCCCATCCCCGGCCTGCCGGTGGTGCGCGACCTGATCGTCGACATGACGCAGTTCTTCACGCAGTACCACTCGATTCGTCCCTGGCTGATCAATGACGATCCGCCGCCCGAGAAGGAGCGGTTGCAGTCGCCCGAAGCGCGCGACGAACTGAACGGGCTGTACGAATGCATCCTCTGCGCCTGCTGCTCGACCGCCTGCCCCAGCTTCTGGTGGAACCCCGACAAGTACGTCGGCCCGGCCGGGCTGCTGCAGGCCTACCGCTTCCTGGCCGACAGCCGCGACCAGGCCACCGGCGAGCGGCTGGACAACCTGGAGGACCCGTACCGGCTGTATCGCTGCCGCTCGGTCCTGAACTGCACCGACATCTGCCCGAAGGGTCTGGACCCCGCGGGGGCGATCTCCAAGATCAGGGCGATGATGGTGCGGCGCAAGCTCTGAGCACCCCCAGGAAGTGACTCCGTCATTCCCGCCCCCAGGGGTCGAGAAAAGCGGCAAAGCCGCATTTCCCCGAGAGCCGGGCGCGTGGGCAGCCACCTGCGGACGGGGTTCAGCTCACGCGGAAATCGATGACGATGTTGCCGCTGTCGCGCCGCAGGTATTCGACGGCGACGCGGTCGCCGTAGCGCTGCGCGATCTGCGCCAGCAGCGGCAGCGGGTCGTGGTCGTTGGCGAAGCGCATCGTCTCGCCCGGATGCAGCGCGTCGAGCGCGCCGAAGATCGCGGCATGGCGAAAGCGCTTGGCGACGCCGCGGGCGTCGAAGGGATAGATTGCGTCGGGCGACAGGTGGACGTGGGGTGCGGACATGGCATTTCCTCGGGAGACGGGCCCGCGGCAGCACGGGCCGGGGTTGATCAAGGCGAGCGGGACGCCGCGCCGCTGCGGCGCCGGACCAGCTTGACGGGCGCGGGCCTGCCCTTGCCGCCCGCCGGCGGGGTGATGTCGGCCAGCGTCGCCCGGTCGAGCGTCTCGAAGTACGACTGCAGCGCATCGTCCATCAGATGCTTCAGGCGGCAGCTCGGCGACAACGTGCAGGCATTGGTCTCGGGATCGAAACATTCGACCAGGCGGAAGTCGGTCTCGCAGGCGCGCACGACGTCGCCGATGCGGATCTGCTCGGGCTCGCCGACCAGGCGCAGACCGCCGCCGCGGCCGCGCGTGGTTTCCAGCAGCCCCTGGCGCGCCAGATCGTTGACGATCTTCATCAGATGGCTCTTCGACAACGCATGCCGCTCGGCCAGCTCGGCGATCGTCAGCCGCTCGTCGCGATGCGCGGCGCAGTACATCAGCACGCGCAGGGTGTAGTCGGTGTATTCGGCGAGGCGCATGGTCCGGCTTAAAAGATGCACGCAGTGTATTGCTTTTGCGCGAAGGCGTCTATAAGATTCCGCCGTCATGCATGTTCAACGCGCGCCGGGCGCGCACGAAAGAGTCCACGATGAGCCAAGACATTGCCGCCACCCTCGACGTACGCCAGATCCCGCCGCCCGAGCGGCACGCGCAGATCTTCGGCCGCTTCGACGCGCTGCAGCCCGGGCAGGCGCTGCAGTTGGTCAACGACCACGATCCGCAGCCGCTGCGCCGGCAGTTCGAGGACCGCCTGCGCGGCAGCTTCGACTGGAACTACCTCGAATCCGGCCCCGAGTTGTGGCGGGTGCGCATCGCCAAGGTGAAGGCGCGCCCTTCGGGTTGGGCCGAGGACTCGTGCTGCTCGGGCGGCGCCTGCGGCGGCTGAGGACGGCTCGAGCGGCCGGCGTCGCATGACCGAACGCAGCCGCCAGCGCATGCTGCTGGCGATCATCGCCGTGCTGCTGCTGGCGATCGCGGCGCTGGCCTACAAGTTCATCGTCGCCGGCTCGGTCGAGAAGGCGGCGGATGGGCGCACGGCCATCCTGCTGGAATCCGGCGAGCGCGCTTTCGTGCTCGGCGAGATGCGCGGCTTCGTCGCCGGGCTGCAGCAGCTGACGGCGGCGCTGGCGCAGGACGACATGCAGGCGGCCGCGGCCGCCGCACGAACGATGGGCATGGGCGCCGCGCATTCGGCACCGGCGCCGATGGTCGCCAAGCTGCCGCTCGAATTCAAGACGCTGGGCTTCGGCGTGCATCGCGACTTCGACGCGATCGCCCTGGACGCCGAGAGCCTGGGCGACCCCAAGCACACGCTGACCCAGCTGGCAGGCACGCTGCAGAAATGTGTCGCCTGCCACAGCGCCTACCAGATCAAGGTGGCGTCCGAGCGATAGCCGCGTGGCGCCAATACCATTGGCCGCGCGGAAAGCGGCAGCCGTGGCATCCTTGGCGTTCAGCAACGTACGAGGTTCATATGACTACACCACTGCACGAGCTCGAAGCAGAGGTGCTCAGCTTAGGCGCCGCAGAGCGGGCGCGGCTGCTCGAACGCCTCATTGCCAGCTTCGAACCTGAAGCAAGCGTCGAGAAAGCTTGGATCGCAGAAGCGCGAAGGCGCGAGGCCGACGTGAAGGCAGGCAGGTCCAAGATGGTCTACGGTCCAGACGCCGTTGAGCGAATCAGAGCGAAGCTCGGCTGAGCGGATGAGCTACTGGCTTCACGAAGAAGCGCAGGCCGAGCTTGACGCAGCCACGGCCTTCTATGCAGAGCGGGCCACACCCAGGGTTGCCATTGCATTCCTCGAAGAATTCGAAAGAGTCATCGAACTGCTTCAGTTGAATCAGCAGTTGGGCACGAGAAGAGACGACGGGATGCGGCTTTATCGGTTTCGCCGGTTCCCCTACTCGCTCGCCTATCGAGAAGATGAAGACGCCGGGCCGCAGGTGTACGCAATCGCTCACCAGAATCGCGAACCGGGCTATTGGCAAGGGCGGCAATAGCTGCTGCTGCGCAGCCGGTACCGCATGGAAACGCCCCAGCTGCGTCCTGTCAGCTCTGCCACAGCGCCCCACCAGATCAAGCTGGCTCCCGAGCAATAGCCGCGCGGGCGGCCGCGCCGGGCGCCGTCCCGGCCGGAGCCGGCTCAATCCCCCGCCCCATCCGGCGGCAGCACGTCGGGCACCTCGAAGGCCTTCAGGTCGGCCGCCGGGGCCTTGGCTGCCGTGCCCGGCAGGATCTCGAAGTTCGGCGCAAAGGTCACCATCAGGCCCCGAAGCTGGTCGAAGGGCTTGCGGTCGCCGTCCAACTTGGCCTTGCCGGCCTTGATCAGGTCGTCGAAGCTGCTCGCGCCCATCATCACCTGGTTGAGGTCGCTGCGATTCACCGTGATCGTCCGGTCCGGCTTCACCGCTTGCACGCCCTTGATGTTGATCAGCGTCGCCCAGGCGACGTGGCCGGCGTCGGCCATGATCTTCATGAACGGCGGCTCGGCGATGAAGCCCTTCTTGGCCTCGTCGAAATCGCGCTTGTCGTCGAGCGGCAAGGTGGCCGTCACGCCGGGCGGGACACCTCCGCTGCGCGCGTAACCCACACGCAATACACTGACCGGATGAAGTCCGCCGTCATTCCCCAGATCCGCGTCGAGCCGGAACTGCGCGCCGAGCTCGAGTCCGTACTCAGGCAGGGCGAAACCCTGACCGACTTCGTCGAGGCGACGGTGCGCAACGCCATCGCTTTCCGGCGTGTCCAGACGGCGTTCCATGCGCGTGCTCGAGCAGCGTCCGAGGCGTATCACCAGACCGGCGTTTCGGTGCCGGTCGAGACCGTACTGGAAAGACTCCAATCCAAGCTCGACGCCAGGCGCAAGAAGCTCGGACTATGAGTTTTGTCGTCGAGCTGTCTCCAGCGGCCGAAGCGGACCTGGAGCGCCTCTTCGACTTCCTGCTCGATCAAGCCGAAACAGTCGAAGACCTCGATCGCGCCCAAGCAGCGATCGAGGCCGTCAGGGCGGCGGCGCAGCACCGCCTGGCCGTCACGCCCTTCAGCTTTCGCAAGGCGGCGCGGAACCCGGCACAGCGCGAATTGATCATCCCGTTCGGAAGTACGGGATATGTCGCGTTGTACGAGATCGTCAGTGCGTCCAAAGTCGTCGTGCTGGCGCTGCGCCATCAGCGCGAAGAGGACTATCACTGAGCCGGGTCTCGCGATCAGGTGGCCGACCCGCCCCCGAACGCCTCAAAGCCGCCTCAAAGCCCCAGCGTCAGCTGCGCCGCCTCGGAGATGCGCGAACGGTCCCACGGCGGGTCGAACACCAGATCGACCGTGGTTTCGCCGACGTGCGGCAGCGCCAGCACCTTGTCGCAGACCTCGTTGGCCAGCACCTCGCCCATGCCGCAGCCGGGCGCGGTCAGCGTCATGCGCACGCGCACGCGCAGCTGGCCGTCGTCCATCGGTTCCACGTCGACGCCGTAGACCAGGCCCAGTTCGACGATGTCGACCGGAATCTCCGGGTCGAAGCAGGTGTGCAGCACCTGCCACACCAGCGCCGGCACGTCCTGCGGCGTGGTGCCGGCGGGGATGGCGATGCCTTGCGGGACCGCGAGGCCGATGGCGTCGGCGTCGGCGCCCTTCAGCCGCACCAGTTGCCCCTGCACCAGCAGCGTGAACGACGAGCCCCGGTCCTGCGCGATCTGGGCCTTCGTGTCTGCCGCCAGTTCGATCGGCGTGCCGTCGGGCACGCGTTCGACGCGCACCGGCCGCGTCGTCGTCACCGACTGGTACAGGTGGCTCATGACGTGCCCGCCTCGGCCTGCGCGCCCACGTCGGCCAGCGCATGCATCAGCGCATGCCAGCCGAGCAGCGCGCACTTGATGCGCGCCGGGTAGCGGCGCACGCCGGCCAGGCTGATCAGCTTGCCGAGTTCGGCCGGCTCGGGCTCGTGCTGGCCGGTCAGCACCGCGCGAAAGCGCTGCTGCAAGGCCTCGGCTTCGGCGACGCTGTGGCCCTTGACCGCCTCGCTCATCATCGACGCCGACGCGATGCAGATCGCGCAGCCCTGGCCGTGATAGCGGATGTCGGCGAGCCGGCCGTCTTCGACGCGCAACTGCACTTCCAGGTCGTCGCCGCATTGCGGGTTGTGGCCGCGCGCCTGGTGCGTCGCCGCGGCCAGCGTGCCGAAGTTGCGCGGCGCACGCTTGTGCTCGACGATCAGTTCGCCGTACAGATCGCTGCCCACGCTGTTCATCGCAGCACTTTCAGCGCGTCAGCCACGCCTTCGACCAGCCGCTCGACCTCGTCCAGCGTGTTGTACAGCGCGAACGAGGCGCGCGTCGTCGGCCCGAGCCCCAGATGGTCGAGCAGCGGCTGCGCGCAATGGTGGCCGGTGCGCACGGCGATGCCGCGCGCGTCGAGCAGCGTGCCGATGTCGTGCGGGTGCGCGTCCTCGGCAACGAAGGAGACGATGGCCGCCGCCGGCTCGTCGGCTGCGAGCACGCGCACGCCCGGCAGCGCCGCCAGGCCGGCGGCGGCGGCGGCGCGCAGCTTGCGCAGGTGGGTGTCGATCAGCCCGCGGCCGATGCCATCGATGAAGGCCGCCGCCGCCGCCATGCCGACCGCACCGGCGACGTGCGGCGTGCCGCCCTCCAGCCGCGCCGGCAGCGGCGCGAACTCCGCGTCGCCCAGCGTCACCCGCTCGACCATGTCGCCGCCCAGGCGCAGCGGCGCCAGCCGGTCCAGCGCAGCGCGCCGGCCGACGAGCACGCCGATGCCCATCGGGCCATACATCTTGTGGCCCGAGAAGGCCATGAAATCGCAGTCCAGCGTGTCGATCGCCGGCAGCGCGTGGCTGGCCGCCTGCGCCGCGTCGAGCACGGTCAACGCGCCTGCGCTTGCGGCCAGCGCCAGCAGTGCGGCATACGGCGGCACATGGCCGGTGGCATTGGCGCAGGCGGTCAGCGCGAACACGCGCGTGCGCGGGCTCAGCAGGCGCACCAGGCCGGCCTCGTCGATGCGGCCCTGCGCGTCGGGCAGCAGCACCTTCAGCGTCGCGCCGCTGCGCCGCGCGGCGGCCTGCCAGGGGAGGAGGTTGGCGTGGTGCTCGAGCGCGCTGACGACGATCTCGTCGCCCGGGCGCAGCCAGGCCGCGCCGACGCCGCTGTCGCTGAGGCCGTGCGCGGCCAGGTTCAGCGCTTCGGTGGTGCCGGAGCTGAAGATCACTTCGTGTTCGCTGCCGGCGCCGGCAAAGCGTGCGATGCCGCGCCGCGCCGCTTCGTAGTCGTCGGTGGCGCGCTGGCTCAACGAGTGCACGCCGCGGTGGATGTTGGCGCGGTCGCGGGTCTCGAAGTCGCGCATCGCGTCCAGCACCGCCAGCGGCATCTGCGTCGTCGCCGCGTTGTCCAGGTAGGCCAGCGGCTGGCCGTGAATGCGCTGCGCCAGCGCCGGAAAACCGCCGCTCAGCGCAGCGAGCTGCAGCCGGTCACCCATGCGCTTCTCCCGTCGTCGCGGCCAGGTGGCGCGCCACCTGACGCGCCAGCAGGCCGTCGATGCCCAGTGCCGCCGGCAGCGCCGCGTCGGCGAAGACGCGTCCGGCCACCGCCTGCGCCATGCCGTCCAGGATCAGCGCGCGCGCTTCGTCTTCGGCCAGGCCGCGCTGGCGCGCGTAGAACAGCGCGTCTTCGGGCAGCGATCCCCAGGTCGCGCCGTGCGCGGCCTGCACCTGGTCGTGTTCGATTTCCAGATGCGGCTGCAGCACCAGCTTCGGCGCGCCGGCGGTAGGAATGCCGGCCAGGCGCTGGCGCACTTCGGCCTGCGCGGCGCCGGGCGCGATGTGCGCATGCGCGTCGACCACGGCACGCGCGCGTCCGCTGGCCAGCACCAGCGCCTCCACCGCGCTGCGCGTCTGCGCCGCCTGGTGCGACGCGCGCAACTGCTGCTGCAGGGCGGAGCCGGCAGCGAAGAGCACGCTGCCCAGACGGGCCGACGCACGCTCGGCGTGCAGCTCGAGCGTGCTGTGCTGCAGGTGGTAGCCGCTGCCCGCGGCAATGAGCAGTTGCTCGTAGTGCGCGCCGGCATCGAGCCGGGCGTGCACCTTATGTGCCCATTGGTCCTGCGGGCCGGGCGTGGCGACGCGCAGGTGCGAAAGCCTCGCGCCGCGGCCGAGCCGCAGTTGCACCTGCAGGTTCTGCGTGATCCGGTGCGAACACGCCGACAGCTCGCGTTCGTGCGTCTCGATCAGCACGCAGTGCACGCCGTCGGCCAGGTCGACGACCAGCAGCGGCGCCTCGACCGCGGCCAGCGGCATGCGCCGCAGTTGCAGCCACGTCGTCTGGTCGCGGTCCGGGCCGCCGCGCCCGCCGACCTGCAGCCGCAGGCCCAGCCGGCACAGCGCGCGGTGCGCCCACGTGAAGGGCGCGGCTTCGCCGGCCGCCTCCGGCGCGATGCCGGCGAAGAGTTCGGCGCGCTGCGCCGCGTCGGTGGCATCGAGCCAGCGGGCTTCGACGCCGCCGCTCGGCTTGACACCCACCGGGTGCAGCGTCCAGCCGGCGCCGGCCAATGGCGAGGCTTCGCAGTCGATTCGCGCCGCGTCGATCGCGCCGCCGAGCCAGGCCTCGGCTGCCGGCGGCGGCAGGTGGCGGAAGGACTCGGCGCGCGGCGAGATCCAGCCTTCGGCCGCCAGCCGGTGGCGGGCGGACAGCGCGTCGGCGCGGGCGGCGTCCATGGTGTCAGGCCGCCTGCGGCAGCGAGCTGCGCGCAAAGCCGCGCTCGGCAATGGTGCGTGCCAGCTCGATACCGCCTTCCTCGGCGATGCAGCCTTCGTCGAGCCGCAGCACCGCATCGGGCGCCAGCGCCTCGACCAGCTGCAGATAGTGCGAGACGACGAGCAAGGCCATGCCGCGTGCCCGCTGCGCCGCGATCAGCTCGACGACGGTGCGCACCCCGTCGACATCCAGCCCGGAGTCGATCTCGTCCAGCACCGCCAGCCGCGGCTGCAGCAGCGCCAGCTGCAGCAGCTCGTTGCGCTTGCGCTCGCCGCCGGAGAAGCCGTCGTTGACCGGCCGGTTCAGCAGCGCCTCGGGCAGGCCCAGCCGGCCGGCCGCGGCACGCGCGTCGCCTAGAAAGTCGTAGGCGTCGAGCGCCGCTTCGCCGCGCGCGGCGCGTACCGCGTTCAGCGCGGTGCGGATGAACAGGTTGTTCTTCACGCCCGGGATGTCGGGCGGCGCCTGCATCGACACGAACAGGCCCGCGCGCGCGCGCGCGGTGACGTCGAGCGCGAGCAGGTCCTCGCCGCCGAAGCGCACCTGGCCGCCGGCGACGCGGTAGCGCGGATGCCCGGCCAGCGTCAGCCCGAGCGTGCTCTTGCCGCTGCCGTTGGCGCCCATCAGCACCACCAGCGCGCCGGCCTCGACGTCGAGCGAGATCGACTTCAGCACGTTGCGGCTGCCGATGTCGACGCGCAACTCGCGCACCTGCAGCAGGGCTTCGGATCGGCTCATGGTGCTTCCTTTGTTTCTTTCATCCCACCGCGCCTTCGAGCGACACCGCCAGCAGCGCCTTGGCCTCGAGCGCGAATTCCATCGGCAGCTCGTCGAGCACTGCCTGGCAGAAGCCGCCGACGATCAGCGCGGTGGCCTCGTCGGGCGCGATGCCGCGCTGCTGGCAGTAGAAGAGCCGCTCCTCGGAGATGCGCGTCGTCGTCGCCTCATGCTCGACCAGCGCGTCGGCGCGCGCCGCGTCGATGGTCGGGAAGGTGTGCGCGCCGCAGTCCGCGCCGATCAGCAGCGAGTCGCACTGCGTGTGGTTGTGTGCACCGGCCGCGGTCGGCGCGATCTTCACCAGCCCGCGGTAGCTGTTCTGCGCGCGGCCGGCGCTGATGCCCTTGGAAACGATGCGGCTGGTCGTGTCGCGGCCGAGGTGGATCATCTTCGTGCCGGTGTCGGCCTGCTGCGCATGGTTGGACACGGCGATCGAATGGAACTCACCCGCCGAGCCGTCGCCGCGCAGCACCACGCTCGGGTACTTCCAGGTGATCGCCGAACCGGTCTCGATCTGCGTCCAGGCGATGCGCGAGCGCTGCCCGGCGGCGAGCCCGCGCTTGGTGACGAAGTTGTAGATGCCGCCGCGCCCCTGGGCGTCGCCGGGGTACCAGTTCTGCACCGTCGAGTACTTGATCTTCGCGTCGTCGTGCGCGACCAGCTCGACCACCGCCGCGTGCAGCTGGTGCTCGTCGCGCTGCGGCGCGGTGCAGCCTTCGAGGTAGCTGACTTCGGCGCCGGCCTCGACGATGATCAGCGTGCGCTCGAACTGCCCGGTGTTGCGCGCGTTGATGCGGAAGTACGACGACAGCTCCATCGGGCAGCGCACGCCTTCGGGCACGTAGACGAAGGAGCCGTCGGAGAACACCGCCGAATTCAGCGCGGCATAGAAGTTGTCGCCCGGCGGCACGACGCTGCCCAGGTAGCGCTCGACCAGCTCGGGGTGATGCTCGACCGCGTGCGAGAACGAGCAGAAGATCACCCCGACCTGCGCCAGCTGCTCGCGGAAGGTGGTGCCCACCGACACCGAATCGAAGACCGCGTCCACCGCCACGCCGGCCAGTTGCGCGCGCTCGTGCAGCGGCACGCCGAGCTTTTCGTAGGTTTCCAGCAGCTTCGGGTCGACCTCGTCCAGGCTCTTCGGCCCCTCGCTGGCCGACTTCGGCGCGGCGTAGTAGCTCAGCGCCTGGAAGTCGATGGGCGCGATCTTCAGCCTGGCCCAGTCGGGCACGCGCATCGCCCGCCAGCGCTCGAACGCGGCCAGGCGCCAGGCGAGCAGGAAGGCCGGCTCGCGCTTGCGGCGCGATATCTCGCGGATCGTGTGCTCGTCCAGCCCCGGCGGCAGCGCGTCGGTGTCGATCTCGGTGACGAAGCCGTGGCGGTACGGACGTGCGAGGGCCGTGGCCAGGGGGTCGGGCGAAATGGCGGCAGCATTCATGGCGCGGCGGTTTATTGATGCACACGATATGCATCTTTTGGCGCGAGGGCAAGTTCGGCACGTTTTCCCGCCAGGGCGTCATGGTCATCGCCGCGCCTGAGAGGGCCGCGTGCTTTCGCCAAGACAAGGCATTGACGGCGGCCGGGCAGCGGCGTAAACCTGTACCGCGCACCCGCGGACACCCTTGTCCTCGAGGGCCGCAAGGGGCGCGAAGGAGGCCATCATGCGCAGACGCCTGTATTTCGTGCTGCCCGACCTGGCCAGCGCGCGGCGCACCGCCGAAGACCTGCTGCTGGCGCGCATCGAGGACCGGCACATGCACTTCCTCGGCCGCCGCGACATGGACCTGGGCGAGCTGCACGCCGCCAGCATCCTGCAGAAGACCGACGTGCGCCATGCCACTTTCGTCGGCGCCGGCCTCGGCGTGCTCATCGGCGCCGCGCTCGGCGTGGCGCTGAAGCTCGGCGTGCTCGCCGGCACGGGCCTGGTCTTCGATGTCGGCGCGGTGCTCGCCTGCGCGCTCGCCGGGCTGCTGCTCGGCGCCTGGTGCGCGACGCTGATCGGCGTGTCGACGCCGAGCGTCAAGCTCAAGGACTACGAGCGCGACTTCGAGGCCGGGCGCATCCTGCTGATGGTCGACGTGCCGCATGCGCGGGTCGCCGAAGTGCAGCAGTTGCTGCACCGCCGGCACCCGGAAGCCGCCGACCACGGCATCGACCTGAGCATGCCGGCCTTTCCTTGAACGCCGGATGGCGGCGGCTGCTCACGGCGCTGCGGGTGGCGGCAGGCGGCCCGGCGCTGACACAAGACGCGTCGGCCACAGCCGCGTTGCATGCGGTGCTCGACCGCGACGGGGAGCAGACCGCCAGCGACTCGCCCGGATGGGCCGTTTGGCGTGGCGGCCAGCGCCATGACCGCGATGCCCGTCATGCCTGCCATGCGCGCCACGACAGCCGACACACCCGCCGCAGCCGCACCGGCGCGGCTGCAGTTGCGCGCCAGCGGCTATCCGCAGCTGTGGGTCGACGGCCGGCCGGCGGCGCTGAAGCTCAAGCGCGGCCTGGCGCTGCTGGTGTACCTGAGCGAGCTGGGACGCAAGCTCGCGCGCAGCCATCTGGCCGAACTGTTGTGGCCCGATGCGGCACCGGAGCTCGGCCGCACGCGGCTGCGCAGGTTGTGCCACGAGGTCAATGCCGTGCTCGGCATCGAGCTGCTGGCCGGCGACAACGACGCGCTGTGGCTGGCCGGCGCCGATGCGGCGCTGGCCAGCGACGTGGCCGGGGTGCGCGCGCTGGCGCTGCAACTGCTGACGGCGCCCGACGGCGCACCCGATGCCGCGGCCGACGCCGCGGTCTGGCAGCGGCTGTGCGCGCCGGAAGCGACGGACCTGCTCGAAGGTTTCGACCTGGCATCGGACCGCTACATGGCCTGGTGCGACGGCCGCCGCGCCGAGCACCGGCAGCTGCTGGTGCGCGCGCTGACGCGGCTGGCCGCGCTGGCGCAGCGGCGCGGCGCGCCGGCGCAGGCGGCCGAGGCCGCGCAAGCGCTGATCCGCCTCGACCCCTTGGCCGATGCCGGCCATGCCGCGCTGCTGGCGGCGCGCGCGCAGCTCGGCGACGCGGCCGGCGTGGAGGCCGCCTACTTCGGCTGTGCCGAGCTGCTGCGCACGGAGCTGGGCATTCGGCCGTCGGCGCAGATCGAGCGCATCTATGCGCAGGCGCAGCGGCAGCTGGCGCTGCAGCCCGGCGAGCGGCAGGCGCCGGCCCTGCCTACCGCGCCTATCGCCTTTGCCGACAGCGAGGGCGGCACGCTGGCCCATCTGCGCCTGGGCAGCCCGCACGCGCCCTGCGGCACGCTGATCGTGCTGTTCGGCCTGTGGTCGCATGTGGAGGTGGCCTGGGAACACGCCGGCATCCGCGCGCTGCTCGAGCGGCTGGCGCAGCGTTTCCAGGTGGTGCTGCTCGACCGGCGCGGCATCGGCTTGTCCGAGCGGCTGACCTTGCCGCAGGCGCTGAACGCCGGCGTGCAGGACGTCGACGCGGTGCGGCGCGCGCTCGGCGTCGAGCGCGTGTGGCTGTTCGGCAGTACGGTGGGCGGCGCGATCGCCATCGAATACGCCGGCGCGCAGCCGCAGCACGTGCAGGGGCTGATGCTCTACGCCGCGCAGGCGCGCGGCGCCTGGGCCGACGACTATCCGTGGGCGCTGCGCCCCGAGCAGATGGCCGCGTGGCTGCAGCGGCTGCAGTCGGCCTGGGGCCTGGCGACCAGCCTGGAGCATTTCGCGCCTTCGCTGGCCGCGGACGAGGCGGCGCGCCACTGGTGGGCGCGCATGCTGCGCCAGGCGGCGTCGCGCAACAGCCTGCCGGCGATCCTGCGCGGCTTCGCCAGCGTCGACGTGCGCGCACGGCTGCCCGCGCTGCGCGTGCCGACGCTGATCGTGCAGCGCGAGGCCGACCGCATCGTGCGCGCCGGCGTCGCGCGCTACCTGGCGGCGCGCATCCCGGGCGCGCAGCTGTGCCTGCTGCCGGGCGAGGACCATCTGCTGTGGGCCGGCGACAGCGGCGCGGTGCTCGACGCGCTGGAAGACTTCGTGCAGCGCCGCGCGCCCGGCTGAGAGCCGGCCCTGCCGCCAGCGCCGCAGCGCCGCGGCGCCGCCGGCAAAGCGGCGTGCCGGCCCTCATGGCATCGGCTGCGCCCGCTCGGCCCGCAGCGCATCGGCCAGGTCGTGATCGCCGCCGCGCTCGGCGGCTTCGATCAGCGTCAGGTCGATCAGGTCGCGCTGCGCGTGGCTGCCGCCGAAGCGGTGCGCCTCGTGGCGCACCGCGCGCAGCAGGCGCTGCGCCTCGCCCCAGCGCTGCTGGCCGAAGGCCTGCACCGCGCGCGTCGCGGCGTGGCCGACATCCTGCAGGAAGCCGGCGTTGTCGCCGCCCGCGGCCAGGGCGCGCTGCTGCGCCGCGAGCAGCCTCAGCGCGTCGGCGTCGCGGCCGGCGCCGACGAAGGCCAGCATCGCGTGCAGGTCGTTGAAGGCGTAGTTGCCGGCCTCGATCTGCGGCACCCAGCGTTCGGCCAGCGCCGACCAGCGGTCGCCGACATCGATGCCGCGCAGCTGCAGCCGCCACAGCATCTGCGAGGCGTCGACCATGTTCAGCACCAGCGGCGAGGCCGGGCCGAGCAGCTGCGCGTCGACCAGCGCCAGCACCTCGTCGACCTGGTCCAGGCCGAGGTGGAACAGCGCCAGGTGCCACCAGTTGTGCGTGGCAAAGAAGCTGTCCGCGCTCCAGGTGTCGCGGTGCCGGCCGAGCCAGGCCACGCCGTCGCGGCGCCGCCCCTGCATCTCCATGACGTGCGCCACCGCGTGCCAGGCCCAGCCGTCCTGCGGCTGCAGTTCCACCGCGCGCCGGCCGACGTTCTCGGCCTGCGCATAGGCGCCCGTCTCCTCCAGTCCGAAGGCGTACATGCCGAACACGGCGTGGCAGCCGGGCATGTCGGGCCGCCAGTGGCCGATGGCGCGGGCAATGCGGTCGCGCAGCATGCGCGAATCGCCGCGGAAGAAGTCGATGCTGTGCCCGGCCTGCAGCGCCAGCGCGTCGCGCGGCCAGCGGATGCTCAGGTCTTCGAGCGCCAGGCCGGCGGCGTGCCAGCGGCCCTCGACGACGTGCTCGATGGCCCGGCAATGCGCGGCCTCGCGTTCGTTGGCCGGCAGCGCGCGCGCCGCGGCCAAGGCCTCGCGCGCCGCCGGCAAGTCCAGCGACTCGGTGCCGAGCAGGTTCAGCCAGGCCGTCAGCACGTGGCCCATGGTCAGCTGCGGGCTGGCGGCCAGCGCCGCCTGCACCGAGGCCAGCGGGTCGCCGACGTAGCAGCGCAGCTGGTGGCAGGCGGTCTCGAAGTGCTCGACCGAGGGGGCGGTGGCACCGCTCAGCGCGTGGTCCAGGTAGTCCTTGGTGCTCATTTCGATCCTCCGGTGGTTGAGGAGCGCATGCTGCGCGGCGGGCGTCCGCTGCGCGTCCCTCGGGGCCAGGCGTCAGGCGCCGTGCGCCACCGGCGCGCCGACCGCCGGCCCCGTCCGCATCAGCGCCTCGCGACGGCGATCAGCGAGGCGGCACCCGCCAGTGCGCCGCGCTCCTATAGAGTGTCCGGTATGGCATTCGATCTGGCGTTTTCGATCAAGGTCTTCTCCGCGCTGTTCGCGATCATGAACCCGGTCGCCAACGTGCCCGTGTTCCTGTCGCTGACGCGCGGCGCCTCCGACGCCGAGCGCCGCCGCATCGCCGTCACCTCGCTGACCGCGGTGTCGGTGGGCTGCGTGGTCGCGGCCGTGGCCGGCGAGGCGATCCTGCGCGTGTTCGGCGTCAGCATCGACGACTTCCGCCTCGCCGGAGGCCTGCTGGTGCTGCTCATCGCGCTGTCGATGCTGCACGGCCAGACCAGCACGCAGCAGGCGCCCACCGACAAGGAGCGCCAGGCGCTGGACCGCAGCGATGCCGACAGCGTGGCGCTCTATCCGCTGGCGATCCCGCTGCTGCTGGGCCCCGGCGCCATCACGACGATGATCGTGCTCGGGCACAGCGCCTACAGCGGCGGCAAGGAGCTGGCCTTCGCGCTCGGCCTGCTGTCGTTCCTGGCGGTGCTGAGCGTGTCGATGCTGGCCGCGCCGTGGATCGGCCACCACCTGTCGGCGCGCTCGACGGCGATCACGCAGCGGCTGATGGGCATGATCCTCGCCGCGATCGCGATGGACATGATGCTGAGCGCGCTGCGCGCGTCGTTCCCGGGTCTGCTGAGGTGACGCGCTGCGGCGCGTGCTGATGGCGCGGTCCGCGCTGCGTCCGCTTCAGCCGCTTCAGGGCCCGCCTCAGGCCCCGTGCACCACCGCCGGCTCCGGGCGCACGCGCAGCGCCCACAGCACGCCGGCCACCAGCAGCGCGATGCCGGCCAGCGTGGCCGGGGCGGGCATCGCGCCGCGCAGCAGGAAGGCATAGGCCAGCGCCGACAGCGTCTCGAAGACGATCAGCTGCCCGACCAGCGTGGTCGGCAGCCGCTGGCTGGCCTGGTTCCAGCACAGCGTGCCCAGCCACGAGGCGAACAGCCCGACCGCGAACATCAGCGCGACGAAGGCGCCGGGCCACGGGCCGAAGGGCATCGGGAAGGCGTTGCCGCCGATCGCCGACCAGGCCCACCACGCGGCGTAGCCCGCCAGCGCCAGCGGCAGCGTGGCGATGCCCTGCGCGGTGGCCCAGGTGCCGGGCGGCCGGTCGGCGTGCGCGCGCAGCCAGTCGGCATTGCGCAGCGGGTACCAGGTCCAGCAGGCGACCGCGCCCACCGCCAGCAGCGCGCCGCTGGCGTAGCGGCCCAGGTCGACATGCGCGCCGCCGCGCAGCTGGGCGATCTCCACCTGGTTGACGAGCGCGATGCCGGCGCCGATCAAGGCCAGCGACGGCAGCAGGCGCAGCCACGGCAGACGGCCGTCGCGCCGGTGGTCGCGCAGGTTGGAGCTGATGGCGATGACCACCGGCAGCGTGCCGATGATCATCGTCGGCAGCGGCCCGCCGGCGCGCTGGATGGCACTGGCCAGGAACAGGTAGTAGACGATGTTGCCGATGGCGCCCAGCTTCAGCGCCTCGATCCAGTCGGCGCGCTGCAGCGTGGCCAGCCGCTTGCGGTCCAGCCAGGCCAGCGGCAGCGCGATCAGCCCGAAGGCCACGTAGCGGCCGAAGGCCAGCAGCGCCGCCGGATACTCGGGCAGCAGCAGCGGGGCGATGAACACCAGCCCCCACATCAGGCCTGCGGCCAGCGCGAAGGACACGCCTGCACCCATCGGCTGGAACCCCATCGGTTAGATTGCCCGCGCCGGACACGCAGGAGACGACATGGACCACATTCTCGCGCTCGACCAGGGCACCTCCAGCTCTCGCAGCATCGTGTTCGACGCGCAGGGCCGCATCGTCGCGCTGGCGCAGCGCGAGCTGACGCAGCACTTTCCGCGGCCGGGCTGGGTCGAGCACGACCCGCTGGAGATCTGGGACACGCAACTGGCCACCGCGCGCGAGGCCATCGCCCGCGCCGGGCTGCAGGCCGCCGACATCCGCGCCGTCGCGATCACCAACCAGCGCGAGACCACGCTGCTGTGGCACCGGCGCACCGGCCAGCCGCTGCACCACGCCATCGTCTGGCAGGACCGCCGCACCGAGCCCTTCTGCGCCCAGCTGCGCGCGCAAGGGCTCGAGCCGCTGGTGCAGCGCAGCACCGGGCTGCGCATCGACCCGTACTTCTCGGCCACCAAGCTGCGCTGGCTGCTCGACCGCGTCAAGGGCGCGCACGTCGCCGCGGCGCACGGCGAGCTGGCCTTCGGCACCGTCGACAGCTGGCTGCTGTGGCAACTGACCGGCGGCGCGGTGCATGCGACCGACGTCAGCAACGCCTCGCGCACGATGCTGTTCGACATCCGCCACAACGTCTGGGACCGCGAGCTGCTGAAGGCGCTGCACGTGCCCGACAGCGTGCTGCCGCGCGTGCTGCCGTCCAGCGGCGCGTTCGGCGAGACGCTGCCCGGTCTGTTCGGCCGGCCGATCCCGATTGCCGGCATCGCTGGCGACCAGCAGGCGGCGCTGTTCGGCCAGGCGGCCTTCAGCGCCGGCCAGGCGAAGAACACCTACGGCACCGGCTGCTTCATGCTGATGCACACCGGCACGCGCTTCCAGGCTTCGGCCAACGGGCTGGTGACCACCGCCGCGGCGCAGACCGGGCCCACGCCCGAGTTCGCGCTCGAAGGCAGCGTGTTCATCGGCGGCGCGGTGGTGCAGTGGCTGCGCGACGGGCTGCGCGCCATCGACGCCAGCCATGAGGTGCAGGCGCTGGCGACAAGCGTGCCCGATGCCGGCGGCGTGGTCGTGGTGCCGGCCTTCACCGGCCTGGGCGCGCCCTACTGGCAGCCGGACGCGCGCGGCGCCATCGTCGGATTGAGCCGCGGCACGACGATGGCGCACATCGCGCGCGCGGCGCTGGAGAGCATCGCCTTCCAGAGCGCGGCGCTGCTGCAGGCGATGGACCGCGACGCGCGCTCTGGCGGCAGTGCGCCGGTCAGCGAGCTGCGCGTCGACGGCGGCGCCAGCGTCAACGACCTGCTGATGCAGTTCCAGGCCGATCTGCTCGGCATCCCGGTGCTGCGCCCGCAGGTGGTCGAGACCACGGCGCTCGGCGCGGCCTACCTGGCCGGGCTGGCCAGCGGGCTGTGGCGCAGCCGGGACGAACTGGCCGCGCAATGGCGCGTGCAGCGCGTGTTCGAGCCGGCGCTGCCGCGCGAGCGCGCCGCCGAACTGATGGCGCGGTGGGAGCGCGCCGTGCGGCAGGCGACGCAGAGCTGAGCCTGTGACCGAACCCGACGCGCCCGCGTCGGCCCCTCAACCCGTCAGGTCGATCACCTCCAGGCCCTCTTGCGGCCGCGTCATGTCGCGCGGCGCGCTGCGCTGCACGTCGTCGCGGCCCGCCTGCCACAACGCGTCGACGCTGCCGCGCGAGAACTCGTAGTCCTTGACGCTGGCCGAGCCGGTGTCGTGGCGGTTGATCAGGTGCACCAGCGACACGTTGCAGCTGCGGCTGACGGCGGCCAGGTGCTGCACGTCGGCGTCGTCGCGCAGCGCCGGCGGCAGCTTGTCGAGCAGGCGGCGGAACGAGGTCTTCATCGCCTCGCGCTGGCGCAGCTCGTTGCTGTTGTAGCGCGTCTTGCTGGAATAACGGATGTCCATCGCGCGTTCCTGCACCTGGTCGAGGTTGGCCGGCAGCTTGCCGCTGGCGCTGAACAGGTCCACCTGCAGGATCAGCGCGTCGATGTCCGGCGCCTCGTCCATCACGTACCACAGCGGCGAATTCGAGACGATGCCGCCGTCCCAGTAGTACGCGCCGCCGATGCGCACCGGCGGGAAGCCCGGCGGCAGCGCGGCGCTGGCCATGATGTGCTCGGGCCCGAGCCGCATGCGCGCGTTGTCGAAGTATTGGGAGTTGCCGCTTTGCACATCGACCGCGCCCACCGACAGCCGCTGCTCGGCGCGGTTGATGCGGTCGAAGTCGACCAGCTCGAGCAGCGTGCGCTGCAGCGGCGCGGTGTCGTACCAGCTGGTGCCGGTGAAGGCGGCGAGCGGCAGGCGCGGCTGGAAGAAGCCGGGGATGCCGAACAGCGACGCCGTGGCCGCGGCCAGGCGCGTCGTCCACGGCCGCCACGGCGCCGGCACCTCGAACGGCGGCGGCGGCAGCGCCAGCGACACGCGCTGCCAGAACTCGCGCAGCCGCGCCACGCGCAGCTCGGGCGGATTGCCGACGATCAGCGCGGCGTTGATCGCGCCGATCGACACGCCGGCCACCCAGTCGGGCAGCGCGCCGGCCGCGGCAAAGGCTTCGTAGGCGCCGCCCTGGTAGGCGCCGAGCGCGCCGCCGCCCTGCAGCACCAACACCGTGTGGGCATGGCGCTGTGCGGCGGCGCAGACGAAGGCCGCGGACGACTCTGCGGGCACGGGGGTGGGCAAGGGGGCATTCATGCAGGCGAGGCGAGAAAGAGGGCGGAGGGCGGGTGATGGCCGAAGCGCGCGCGGCCACTCTAGCAGCGATACTGTGCGCCGCCCTCAGCGCAAGCCTGGCGCACCGCCGCAATGATCCGCGCCTGCACCACTACCCCGGCAACGCCAGCCTCGCGCCGCACGTGCTGCTGCACGAGATCGGCGTGCCCTTCGAGCTGGTGCGGGTCGACCATCGCGCCCGCGGACGGGTACCGCGATCGAATCCGGCTCGACCGGATGATCGCCTACGACCGCAGCAACTCGCTGAGCCGAGTCAGGCCACCGGCGCCGGCGATGTCAGCGGCGGGACCTGGAAACGCCGGACTCCCCGGCGTCCAGAACTCGAGCGACTCGGCGTTCTCCTCGAAGAACTCGGGGTCGGTCGTCACCGCCACCTGTTTCGCTCCGGGCTGAATCCAGAACACGTCCTTGCCCGTCGCTCGCTGGGCCTCACAGCCGGGCGGCAGCAGCTTCGCGTGGTCCAGCAGCCTGTCCAGGTCTTCCAGGCCATAGGGCGGCGGCGGCCGGTCGCCGACCTCCAGCGCCGACTCGATCGCGTCGTCAATGTCGAAGGACTCCGGCGGCGGCGCACCCGCTTCATGTTGCAGGTGGGCCACCAGTTTGGCTCGCGCCTGATCGCGGCCGTCAGGCCCGGCCAGCGCGACCTCGGCGATGCGTTGCGGCATCGACGACAGGATCGGCTGCAGCCGGCCGACCACGGCGGTGAACAGGTTGATGCGCGCACGCAGGGCGCGGTAGACGTCGGTCTCCACCGTACCCTCGTACATCAGGTTGACGATGGCGATGCGCTCGAAGCGCTGCCCCAGGCGGTCGACGCGCCCGATGCGCTGCTCCACGCGCATCGGGTTCCACGGCGCGTCGAAGTTGATCAGCGCCCCGCAGAACTGGAAGTTCAGGCCCTCGGCCGCTGCGTCGGTGCACACCAGCACCTGCGCGTCGCCGTTGCGGAAGCGGCGCTTGGTCTCTTCGCGCGACAGGTTCTTCCACCGTCCATCGGGCTGCAGCCACTCCCCTCCACGGCCGGAATAGCAAAGGATGGAAAAGCCCTCGGTCTTCAGGTAGTCGCGCAGGTAGTCCAGCGTGTCGGTGTACTGCGTGAACACGATCGCCTGCGGGTATGGGGGCAGCAGCGAGTGGTCCATCGCGTGGAAGCTGCCGGCCTGCAGCGCGCGCAGCACTTCCACCAGGCGGTTCGCCTTGCTGTCCACCGGCAGCCTGCGCACCCGGGCCAGCAGTTGCTCGATGTCGCCGCTCTCCTCCAGGTGCAGCGCCGCGGCCTTCTGGGCGGCCACCACGTCGTCGTCGGCCTGGTCGCCGCTGTCGTCTTCGTCGTCCTCCGCGTCTTCGCTCGTGCGCAATGGGTCGAAGGGCAGGCTCGCCTGGCCGGTCACCAGCGACAAACGCTCCTCCAGCGTCCGGCGCAGCGCGTAGAAGCTGGACGCCAGCCGCTTGCGGTAGGTGGTCATCACGAAGCCCACCGCGCTGCGCTGCTCCTGGAGCGCGTTGTTGTAGGTCGTCGAGATGTAGTCCTCCAGCGTCTTGTAGGCATTGGCTTCAGCCGGCGTCATGTCCAGGAACTCGTCGACCACCATGCGCGTGGCGATCGGCGAGTCGATCATTCCGCGGCGGTGGTACTCGCGCAGCAGGTCGCGGGTGTGGCGCGAGATCAGGCCCGCCACCGGCGTGTGTGCCCGCATGATGGCGACGGCACTGCGCCGCTCCTCGGCCGAAAGCTGGCGCCTCGGCGTGGCCGCGGTGTCGCGCAGCGCCCGCAGCACCTTCTGCGCCTTCAGCTTGCTCTTGCCCACCGTGCGCCGCACCGCCACGTCCAGCGGCACCGGGCCAAAGGCCGCCTCGGCCGCGCGGAACAGCGCGGCCAACACCTCGAAGTCATTCGGCGACGGGTTGCCGTCGCCGGACTTGCGAAAGAATTCCAGGAAGGCGCCACGCGACCAAGCCGTCGGCATGGCCAGCAGCGAGAGCAGGTCCCACACCTCCACCGGGTGCACCTGCATCGGCGTGGCCGTCAGCAGCAGCAGGGCCTGGGTACGGGCGCTCAGCTTCTGCATCAGTTGCAGCAGCAGGTTGGGCGGGCCTTCCCTGGTCGCGCCCGGGCTCTTGCGGCGCGCGTGGTGGGCTTCGTCCAGCACGATCAGGTCCCAGGGCTCCGCCGCCTCCAGCAGCTCACGCTGCCGGTCGCGCCGGCGCATCAGGTGGCTGGACGCGATCACGCAGGGCTCGCGGTGCCAGTCGTCGCGTGAGACCTCTCGCTCCGCGCGTCCGCGCATCAACGGCGACGGGTACCACTTCAGCGCCTTGCCGTCGTACAGCGGCCAGTTGAGGTTGAACTTCTCGCGCAGTTCGATCTGCCACTGCGTCATCACCGCCTTCGGCGCCAGCACCAGGATGCGCTTCGCACGGCCGGACAGCCAGGCGTGGCGTAACAGCAGGCCCGCCTCGACGGTCTTGCCCAGGCCCACCTCGTCGGCGATCAGCAGCCGCGGCGGCTGGTTGTGTTGCGTCCATGGCCCGACCATGCGTTCGAACGCGCGCACCTGGTGCGGCCACGGCACAACGGCACTCGTCGCCTCGGCGATGCGCTCGCCACCCGGCAGCCGCGGTGCGCCCCAGATGATGTTCCACACCTGCTTGCGCAGCTCGTCGGCGCTGACCGGTTGGGGCGCCACCGGCCGATCTGGCCGATCCGGCGGCGGCGCCTCGTCAGGCACACCGTCGGCCCGGGCCCGCTTGAGCCGTTCAGGCTCCTGGTCGTCACCCGGCAGAAAGCGCAGCAGGTCTTCGCGCACGGCCGCCGGCACATCCAGCACCCGCGCACGCCTGGCCTTGTCGGCCCACAGTTGGGCAAAGCTGCGTTCCTCGGCCTCGACGTGCTTGGCGCCACCGTCCCAATCGCAGAAGACGTGGAAGCTCTCCCAGTTGTGCTGCCAACCGTAGGCCGTTTCGTTGATGCTGCCGGCGAAGGCCAGCTTCGCTCCGGTCTTGTCTTCGATGACGCCGGCCTTCTCGTGAAAGATCGCGTTGGACGCGACGGCATTGCGGTTCTCGTCGCAAGGCACCGCCACCTTGATCTCGAGAAAGCCCTTGGCCACCATCCAGGCCAGCAGTTCGAGCGCTTCCTTCTCGCCCTGACTATTGCCCACCAGCGGCATGGCCAGCAGCCTGCCGGCCACCGTGTCCTTCAGCGACTGGCCTTGCTCGATCGCCTGCACCTCCGGCGGCCCCAGCGTGCAGCCGACCACCATGCGCACGCGGCCCGCGTTGAGCACCAGGCCTTCGATGCCGCGCGCCGCGATCGCCAGCGCAGTGGCGCTGAAGTAGCCCGTGGTGCGGTCATAACGCTGCGCGCAGGCCAGCGCCGTGAGGTAGAACTGCCCGATGAGCGGGCCGTCATCGGGGTCGTACTTGGTGCGCCAGTCGTAATCGGTCAGCAGCGGCATCCGTCTCCTCCGGTTGGGGCCACAGGCGCCGCGCCTACGGCTCCGCCGCTTCTTCCTGCCAGATCTTCAACTGCTCGGGCTCGGCCACCTTCTCCGACAGCGCCAGGCGACGCAGCTTCTCGAGCGCGTCGAAGTCGGCACCGGCACCGGCCGCAGCATCGGGCAGGTCGAGACCGCTCCATTCCTTGCCGACGGGCAGCACTTCCAGCACGGCCTCCAGCGCCACCAGGAAGCCGGGCTCGTTGGCCAGGCTGTGCCTGGCCAGCAGTTCGTTGGCCGAGTCCAGCGATGCCGACCTCGCCGCCCGCGCCAGGTGATGCAGCGCGTCCATCATCGAGTCGCGCCCGTCCGGCAGGCCCAGCGAACCCTTGGCGGCGCGCGTCACGCTGTCCCACAGCACCAGGTCTGCCGCCTTCTTCTCGGCGAGCTTGCCGACCACGCCGCGCTCCAGATCGACGCCGCACACCTTGGCCAGGCGGTTGGCTTCGTCGTAGGGGAAGACCGGCGCTTCGAACGCATCCCAGGCCAGCACGAACCAGCTCGTCAGGTTGTCCAGCTCCACGTTGCGCTGCACGTGGGTCAGCTGTTGCAGGCGCCACTCCTTCACTTCGCGCCGGGCCACTTCCAGCGCGTCTTCCGGCGTCACGGCATAGGGGTCGTACTCTTCCTCGAACATCTCGCTTTGCCGCTTGCGGCGCCGCGTCTGCTCCACGTCCTGCCGGGGCGCCCCCCGCTTCAGCGGCCAAGCCTGCGAGAACGCTTCCAGCGCCGGGCCGAAGCAGGAGAGGTACAGATCCACGCCGCGGATGCCGCCCTGCTGGAACTGCGCGATGCGCTGGCGCACGGCCTGGCGCACCGTGGGCTCGACATCCTCCCAGTAGCGCGCCTCGCCGGCATGGTCGGTGCGCGGCCGGCACACCAGGAACACGGTGGAGTTGGCAGCCGACTTGTCCTTGATGTGCAGGCTGCCTTCCGCCTCCGTATTGATCGGCCACGATGCGGTGATCGCGAAGCCCGCTTCGATCAGGCCGGTGGTCAGCGCATCCCAGGCTCCGGTGGCCTTGTGCGTGAACATCAGGGTCATGATGCCGTCGGGCTTCAGCACGCGGCGCATCTCGGTGAAGATCGCCGCCATGCGCTGCTGGTAGTCGCGGCCCGCCAGTGCCTTGGCTCCTTTCTCGCCCTTGAACTTGGCCGGGTTCGCGACCGCCTCGTTCTCCTTGTCGGTGAGCTTGCGGCGGAACAGCTCGGGATAGACGTAGCCGGCGGTGCGCTTGAGCCAGACGTAGAAGAAGTCCGACAACTCGGCGTACATCACGTTGTCGTAGTACGGCGGGTCCATCACCACGGCATCGATGCTGGCGTCGGCGATGTGGTCCAGGCTGTCGCCGGACTTGCAAGTGAGCGTGATGCGCGCCGGCGCGGCGCGTCCGGTAGCTCCCTCGAAGTCAAGGCCGGCTTGTGGGCCGGAGGTAGTGTTTTCGGGATGCACAAGCTCGACCAACTCGCTGATGCACTTGGCGGTCTGTTCGATGGCCCAGTCGTAGCCCAGGCCAACGATCAGCGGCGCCATTTCGGCGAATGACCACGCAAACGCGAAGTCGTGACGATTGAAGGTGTTGGCAACCACCTCGCGGGTCGACATCCACACAGACTTGCGCGAGTTGTAGTTCAGCATCTTGTCTAGAGACAGCGCAAGGTAGGCGAACGCCGCTGACTTCAAATCAGTCCAGTCATCGCCGGCCCGTGCCTCTTCGAGCAAGCCACGGAACGTCTCCACCGCGGTTGCATGGCCTAACAACTGTCGTGGCGCGAACATTCGCACCCAGTGGGTCTCGCCTCGCTTCAGCGGCACATCGGTACCAGCGCCCTCAGTAGTTCCAGTCTTGTGGCCTTCCGGAACTTCCTCGGTCGGCACCATGTCCAGCGCTTCCCACTCCGGCATCTTCTCGGCCAGCGCGGCGGCGACCTGCTGCGACACGTCGTCCTCGGGCCGCGGCGCACGGTAACCGCGCTCCCACTTGTCCTTGCCGCGCTTGCCGCTCTTGGTACGGGTCTCGATGCGGCGCTTGAACACCACCGCGTAGAGCTGCTCGCCCATGCGGCCGGCCTGCGCTTCGGCCTTGATGTGATCGCCCGCGATCAGCCGGCGGCAATCGTCGAACGGGCAGGTCGCGTCGCCACCGGATACCGTTCCCGGCGACTGCTCGCTAGGCTTGCGCACGATCTTGAAACTCACATGCCGGCTCGTGTCGCCGGGACCGTTGCCGAGCTGCGGGTGCAAAGCGACGCCCGTCCCGTCGGGCGCGAGCCGCCAGTTCGGAGACAGCGGGACCGTGCCTTCGCAGTGCGGGCAGCGAATAGTGCGCGCCCAGACGAAGTTCGTAGGAATCGCGTCCTTGTCGGGTTCATCCGGAAAGAACGCCTTCAGCCTTTCCTCCCTGCATGTTAGGTAGCAGGCGGCAAGGCGCTCGAACTCCCGCCTTAGCGCTTGGCCATGGATCAACGGGAACTCGATCGTTGCGCGCTCGATGAGCGCGGCCACGGGATTGAGGTCGTTGCCGTGGGTATGCAGCCCCAGGCGCGCGCTCTCGAAGGGCACCGAGCCGCCGCCCGCGGTCGGATCGAGCACCGCAGGCTTCTCAAGCCCGAGCCGGCGTTTCTCTTGAAGGAACCAGGCACGGTCGTCTACGGTCGGCACGTAGCCGAACGCTCGCCCGTAGCTGTACGCCTGGCCCTCGAAGCGTTCGCCCTTTCGCCGAGCCGCGTCGATGCGCCTTCGCGACGCTACCGGATCCCCATGAATCCCCAGCATATGCATGAAGCGCTCACGGTCGGCATCGGCCGGCAGCAGCGAAGCGAGCACCGCAGCGCGCGACGCCACCAGCGGCCGGCGTGCCCACCATACATGCAAGCGGTTCGGTGCCGGAAAGGGCGTCATTGGTGTGCGCTCGCGCAGGCTCTCAATGCCGAGCTGTGCAATCGGAAGCCAGTCTTCAATCAAGCGTCGCGTCATCGTGTTCTCTTCTTCTGCGCCGGCTCTTCGACGCCCGCGTATTCGTAGGTAGCGCCGCGCCCATGCCCGCTCAGGCGCACCGACTCAGCCTCCAGTTCGTGGATCAGCCGGTTCACCTGCTGACGCGTGTAGCCGGTCACCGCCCGCACTTCGGCATTCGTCAGCCCGCGTTCGCCGCGGCGATGGCGCTGCTTCAACATGTTCAGCACGCGCGTCTTGGCCACGTCGGCGTCGATGCGTTGGTCGCGCTCGGCGTTGCCCCGGCCTTCCAGGCGGCGGTGCAGTGCCGGCTTCAGCCGCCACCAGGTACCGCGGCCGGCGCCGCCGCGCTCCAGGTAGCCGTAGTCCTGCGCCATCTCGTCCAGGATGTCGCGCATCTCCGGCTCGCGGCGCTGGCACAGCTCCGCGGCCGCGGCCGTGTCGGTCTCGGCATGGCCCAGCAGCCAGCGCAGCAGCAGCAGGTGGTCCACGTCCAGCACGCGGCCGGCCTTGCCCTCGTCGGCAATGAATTCGCGGAACGGCGCCGAAGTCTCCTGGCGCTTGAAGACGACGCGCACGGCGCTCTCTTCGTCGACGATGAGCGGTGGTTCCTTGCCCTCGATCAGCATGGCCTCGAACATGCGGCTGACGCCCAGGTTGCTGCGGTTCACCAGGCGTAGCCGGGACAGCGCGTGCACCAGCAGCGGATTGCGCGCCAGCGGTGGGTGATGAAGGATGTTGGCCGGCGTGATGCCGCCCACCAGGCCGCCGGGGTTGCTGATCTCCAGCTTGCGCGGGTACTGCTTCACCAGCACCGGGCTGGCCAGCCGCAGGTCCAGGTGGCACAGCGCGTTGAGCAGGGCTTCGCGCAGCGCCACCGTGGGGTAGGCGCGGAACTCGAAGTGATGCAGACCATGCTCGACGGTGGTGATGGGGTTGTCGGCGTTGATGCGCGCCTCCAGCGCCTGCAGCGCCAGCGGCAGCGCCAGCTCGCCCTTGCCGGGTCCATCGCGCCCGTCGGCCCGGTCGACGTAGGTGGTGGCGCTCTTCATGCGCTCGTGCGTCCAGCCGTAGTTGGGCAGGTGGCGTGCCAAGGCGTCGGCGCTGCCGGCGATCAGCAGGCCGGCCTTGGTGAGCCGGCCGTCGCGCAGCACGTCCAGGGCGCCCAGCAGGTCGAGGTCGGTCTTGCGCAGCAGGTCGGCCGGGGCCTGCTCCTGGCGGGCGAGGTCGCGCAGACGCTCCAGCGCGGCGGCCGAGAGCAGGGACTCCACCGGCTCGGGCACGCTACCCGACACGATCATGGCAGTCACGTCGGACTCGCCACGCTCGACCATCAGCCGGTCGCGCAGGTCACCGGTGAGGGGCACGCAGTCCTTGCCGCGGCGCACGGTGCCGGCGCCGGCGGTGGTGGTGTACGGAGGCAGACCGCCATGCACCTGCATCACCAGCAGGCGGCCCGTGCCTTCAGGCACCGGCAGCTCCAGCACCTCCGGCGTGAGCTTGGGCGCGGTGCGTTCGTAGATGTCGCGCTTGAGCTGGTGTGGATCGGCCGACGCCGGAACGCCGACGATGGCTTGCGCGCGGCCAACGACCCGATCGCGCACGCCCAGCACCACGGTGCCGCCGCCGCCGTTGGCCATGCACACAGCCATGTCCACGGCCAGGCGCACGGCATGGCGGTAGTCCGCAGGCCATTCCTTGAAGTCGAGGTCCTGCGCCTCCAGTGCGTCGGCACTGGCCTGGTCCAGCCGGGCAAGGAGCGCGCGGACTTCGGTGAGTTCCCGCATCAGGGCCTGTGCTCGTTGCGTGGGCCTGCGAGCGCTCAGGCGTTCGGGTCGATGAGCAGGAAGCGCAGCGCCATCAGCACCCGGCGCGGGTACTTGCGGTGCATCGCCATGCCGAGCCAGTAGCCGGCTTCTTCCTTGCTCATCGCCTCGATACCGGCGGCCACCGCGGCCATGTGGTCGCGGTTGCGCATGGGTGCCAGCGCACGGAACAGCAGGCCCAGGTTGATGGCCAGCTCTTCGTCGATGGGCACGCGCAGCGCGTCGATGGTGGGCAGGTCGTGCAGGTTGATGCGCAGCACCTTCAACCGGCGCAGCAGGCGGTGTTCCACCAGCGAGAGGTTGCGGCCGTGCAGCCCGGCCACGTAGGTGGGCTGCTTGATATGGGGCGTCGCGATCGCCGGCAGTTGCCAGATCTCCAGCGCCATGTCGGCGCCTTGCTGGCGCTTGGCGCGCAGCTCGTAGTGCGGCAGCGCGGAGGCGCCTTTACTTGGGAGGGCGATCAGTTTGGCGCGGGGGGTGGCGGCCATGGGGGCTCCTCAAGACTTCGCGTCGGCAACAACCGCCAGCACGTGGGCCACGGGCGAGACCAGGCGTGTCAGGCGCTGGATCAGGCCGTCGGCGCTGGGGCCTTGCACGGCCAGCGGTGGATCGAAATGCAGGCGATAGGTGACGCTGGCGTCGCTGTCGCTGGCCGCCCTGAACTGCGGCTCCAGGTAGTCCTTCAACGGCGTGGCGTCGTCGAGGTCGCCCTTGAACGAGATGCTGGCTTCGGACTGGGTCGGGGTTTCGAACTGCGCCTCGAGCTCGATGCGCTTGGTCGCGTTGGGCACCGACTTCACCAGCGCCAGCAGCTTCATGGCATCGCCCTTGTCGAACGGGCGGATGTCGATGGAGCCGAAGGTCAGCGCGCCGTTGTGGCGCGCCTTTTCGAAGACGCGCGTGAGCGCGGCCTTCAGGACATCTTCGGCCTCGAAGACGCCGGTCTGCTGGGCCACGGGCGCAGACGCAGGGCTGGGCGAGGCCGCGGGTGACGGGCTGGGCGCCCCCGCACCGGCTGGCGAAGGGGCCGGCGTCGCCGGTGCTGCAGGAGGAGTGCGCGGCCAGATGCCATGGTCCTGCGCGTAGGTGATCGTGTAGACGAAGGACTGCTCGTCGACCTTGATCTCGGCATGCGGGTCGCCTTTGCCGCGCAGCAGCTCGCCCGACTTGTAGATGTAGTCGCCCTGTTCGATGCCCTGGCGGATGCCCTTGATGAACACGTCATCGCCCACGAGCATCGGCAGGGCCGCGTCCTGGCGGAACTCGGCACGCAGCGCGGCCGTGGTGATCTGGCCCTTCTTCAGCGGCGTGCGGTCGCGCACGTAGACCGGTGAGTCCGGCTGGTCGGTGGGCAAGCGCAGCTTGTTGACGTTCTGCAGCTGGGTGACGACCTGCTTCTGCCCGTCGCCCGGACGGTCGGACGCGGTCTGGATATCGACCACGGTGTGCGCCAGGTCGCAGTTGGCGCCATCGACGCGGTTGCGCGAGGGATAGAAGATGTGCCGATAGCACTGCTGGATGGCGGTGGCGAGCTGGTGCTTGGTGCGGCCGAAGTCCTCGTTCAGTTTGGCCACCTGGTAGTCGGCCAGATCCTTCAGCTTGCCCGGCACGCGCAGCGACTCCAGCGCCAGATAGCGCAGCATGCGCGCCTTCATCACCGGGATGCCCGCCGCATCGGCGACGACAAAACCGAGGTGGTTGCGGTTGTGGCGCCAGTCGTTGCCGGCGCCGCGATGCAGGAAGATCTTCTCCACCAACGGATCGACACGCACTGCGTCACCGGCCACCTGCACGGCATCGTGACTCAGCAGCACGAGGTACGGGCGCCCGCTGCCGTCGTCGTCGGCCACGTCGTGCGGCCCGGATGCGAAGGGCACCAGGTTGAGGTGCGGGCCGGCGAAGAGGTCGCGGATGTCGGCGTTGAGGCGTGACCGGGCTTCTTCGCGGTCGACGTTGGTCTCTTCGCGGCGGATGATCTGCGTGAGGTTGGCCTCGGCCAGGAAGCGCAACGGAGCGCCGGGCTTGTCGTCGATATAAGCCGAATCGACGACGAAGCGCTTGCGCGCATCGTCGATGAAGGCGATGTCCGTGCCGGGGCCGAGGACGGCGTAACGCAGCTCCTCCGCGTTCAGGCCGCGCAGGGTTTCGTTGAAGGCCAGCGTGTGCATGAACACGGTGCGCGCCACGTACGAACCGTAGCTGGGCTGCCCCTTGAATGGACCCGCGTCGAGCTGCTCGGCCAGTGACGAGCTTGCGTCAGCGCCGGCGATCTCGGCCTTGATCGCCGGCACATAGATGTCTTGCTTGAGTCGGGTGACCAGTTCCAGCCGGATGGGCTCGAAGCCGAGGTCGATGTGGTGCGTGTGGATGGCGAAGGCGTCCGCCGGCTTCTCTTGCCACAGGCGCGCCACCGTGCGGGCCAGCAGGCGCAGCATGCCGCGCACGCGCTGGAAGTTGCCCAGGGTGCCGGTCTTCTGGGTGAGCACCTTCACCAGTTCCGGGTGCAGTGGGTACCCGGCCTCGAACTCTTCGACCCGCCGGTCCTGCACCGGCGGCGTGGGCAGCTTGTCGCGGTTGGCGTCCCACAGCGCCTTGTAGGCGGCAACGACCTGGCGCGCGTTGGCTTCGTCGATACGGGTGAAGAGGCGGCGGCAAACGACCTTGACGGTCTCGTCGTCCTCGGTGGGGTCGATGACCGTCGCCTTGCGTGCGGCAACGCTCTCGGCCTCGGCGAAGAAGGCGGCGATGTCCTGGGTTTCGCGGCTGTAGGCATCGGTGGCTTTTCCGTCGCGGCCGACCGCCAGCGTGAAGACAAGGGCGACGCGCGGCAGGCTCTCGACCGCCTTCATCAGCGAGGTCATGAAGGCGAGCAGCTGTTCGCCCGCCCGCTGCGCGTTGCGCCCGGCGACCTTGCGCAGGTACGGCGCGATCTCGTCGATGAGGATCAGGGCCGGCTCGGTGCCCAGCAGTTCGCGCAGCGTGTCGGCACCGGGGGCGATGCCTTCCTTGTCGCTTTGTTCGACGAGCCGGTAGCCGGATTCGCCGACGAGCGCGAAAGCCAGTTCGCCCCATGGGCTGAACGCGCGGATGCTGTCGCTCAGGCGCCGCCCATTGGCCGGGTCGGCGTTCTCGCCGTCGAATGCAGCGATGCGGATCGGCGCGGCCGGGCACAAGGCCGGTTCCAGGAACTCGTCGGCGTTCGGCACGCCGATCAGTCCCCGCATGGCATGCGCCAGGCCGATGAGGGTGTGCGTCTTGCCGCCGCCGAACTGGGTGTCGAGGCGGAAGACCGCGCCCACCTGCTCAGGGCGGCCCAGCACCCGCAGCGCCACCAGCTTCAGGGCGTTCTTCAGGCCCTTGGTCGGGTAGGTGTTGGCGAAGAAGAGCCCGGGCTTCTTGTATTCGTCGGGCGCGTCGCCGCGGAGAACCTGCGACAGGTCGGCGGCGAAGTCGCTCTCCTTGAGCGCGCCTTGGAGAACGTCGGAGCGCGGTTCGCAAATGGCGAAGAGATTGTCAGCCATGGGCACCCTGAATGTCGCGGTCGGTGAAAATGTATCAGGTCAATGTATTGGCGAACATTGGCGCGATCCCGAGATCCCTCCAAATCCCGTCACGCAACTCATGCCCATGCACCGTAGAACCCTGTCGCTGGCCTTCAGCTTTACTCTGCTGCCGATCCGTGCCCTCGGCCAAACGCAGCGCCTGGTCCCGTCCAGTCCCGTCGACGGGGTAAGCCTATACCTCATCCCCACCGACGGCTTCCCCGAGCAGGCGGCGGCGGGCATTGCCCGCGCGCTGACGAAGGACACCGGGCAGTGGGTCAAGTCGTCATTGCTGATGCCGTCCGGCGTGCACGACCCGCTTCCCGGCACCCACCAGTACCCGGCCGACGACTACCTGCCCTTCGGGGCGAAGGCGGCAAGGCAGCTGCCGGACGCCAACGCCAGAACGTACTTCATCGTTCTGACCGACCGCGACATCAACTCGCGAACCCGGAACTTCCGCTTCCAGTACTCGATGCACAGCCCGATGGCGCGAACCTCCGTACTTTCGGTCGCCCGCCTGCTGTACGGGAAGGACGGCTCGGTGGAGCCGGGCGAGGTGATCAGTCTGCGCGTGCAGAAGATGCTGACGCGCATCGTCGGCGAAATGAAGCTGGGCTGGAAGCGGAGCAGCGACCCGGCGGATCTGATGTACGCACCCATCATGTCGATGGAAGACATCGACCGCATGAGCCTGACCCACAGCATGCAAAGCCGCATGCCGCGCTGATGCCGAGGGGCAGCCCCACACGCCGATGCTCACTTTGGCTCCCGTTCTGCTCGCCGTGGGCGCCGGCCTGGTCGCAGGCGTCTTCCTGGCCTTCTCCACCTTCGTGATGATCTGAAGCCATCGGCGCGCATGATGCGTGATGTATGATGCAAAGCATCAGATGTTCCTGGAGTGCGGCATGCGGACCACCCTGGCCATCGACGACGACATCCTGGCCGCGGCCAAGCACCTCGCGCAGCGCGAGCGCAAGAGCGTCGGCGAAGTGATCTCGATGCTCGCGCGCCAAGGACTGATGCGCAGCGCGCGAGGCAGCAGGACCGAGCGCAATGGCATACCGCTGTTGCCGAGCCGCAAGGCGGCCATGCCGGTCACGCTGGAACTCGTCAACCAGTTGCGCGACGAGCAGCCGTGACCCGCTATCTGCTGGATGTGAACGTGCTCATTGCGCTCATCGATCCGGCGCATGTGCAGCATGATCAAGTCCACGACTGGTTCGGGCGCGTCGGGCACAAGGCCTTTGCCACCTGCCCCATCACCGAGAACGGCCTGCTGCGCATCGTCGGCCACCCGAAGTACCCGAACTCCCCGGGTCCGCCGAGCGTGGCGGCAAGCGCCTTGTCGGCCATTCGCGGCTTGCCGGGGCACGCGTTCTGGTCCGACGGCATCAGCTTGGTCCAGAGCCGTTGGGTCGATCCGGCGCTGCTGTCCAGCCACGGTCGGGTGACGGACAGCTACCTGCTTGCGCTGGCGAGGGAGAACAAGGGCCAGCTCGCCACCCTGGATCAGAAGCTGGCCACGGAAGTGGCCGACGAAGGCAAGGCGGCACTGGCCTTGCTGTGACGCGTGTGTTGCCGAGCCGCCGATGCGCACCCTCGTTCCCCTTCTCCTCGCCGTCGGCGCGGGCCTGGTCGGCGGCGTCTTCTTCGCCTTTTCCAGCTTCGTGATGAAGGCGCTTTCGCAGTTGCCCGGCGAGCAGGGCGTCGCGGCCATGCAGCGCATCAACGTCGTGGTCTTGAACCCGCTGTTCCTCGGCCTGTTCGCCGGCACGGCGCTGATCGCCGGACTGTGCGGCGTGGGCGCCGTGCTCGCCTGGGGTTCGATGCGCTCGGCCTGGCTGCTCGCCGCCGCGGTCTTGTACGTCGCCGGTTGCTTCGGCGTCACTGCGGCCTTCAACGTGCCGCGCAACGAGCGCCTGGCGCGCCTGCCGCCCGACTCTGCCGAAGCCGCGGCCTACTGGCCGGTCTACCTGAAGCAGTGGCTGTGGTGGAACCACGTGCGCACAGTCGCTGCCGCGGCCTGCGCCGCCGCCGCCAGCGTGAGCCTGGCCCGCTGAACGCGACCCGCGCCGGCGCCCGGATCAGCCGGCCGCGCCCGGCGCGCCCTGCACCTGCGCCTGCCAGTGCTGGCTCAGCGCCGACGCGGGCTTGGCCATCAGCCGCTCGTTGAGCAGCGCGCGGCCGAGGCCGCGGCGCGAGCCGCGCGCGGCGGCCGACAGCAGCGTCTGGTCGATCAGGTCGCGCTGCGCGTGGCTGCCGCCGAAGCGCTGCGCCTGGCCGCGCGCCGCGTACAGCGCGTCGGCCGCGGCGTCGAACTCGCCGCGTTCGTAGGCCAGCAGCGCGCGCATCAGCGGCAGGCCGGCCTCGCGCGCCATGCCGTGGTTGCTGCGCCGCGCGTCGTCAGCCGCCAGCGCGCGTTCGGCGCAGCGCGCCACCCAGGCTTCGGCGCGCGCCAGCTCATCCGCGCCGAGCATCGCCAGCACCGCATGCAGGTCGTTGAAGGCGTAGTAGCCGGCGGTCTCGGGCCTCAGGTCCCAGCCGTCGAGCAGCCTCGCGCAGCGCGCCGCCACGTCGACGCCGAGCAGCCGCAATCGCCACAGCAGCGCCGCGGCGTCCACGCGCTGCAGGGTGATCTGCAGCTGCTCGGGCGCCAGGCGCTTGTCGGCCAGGCGCAGCGCGCCTTCCAGGTCCAGGGCCTCCAGCCTGAACAGCCCCTTGTGCCACCACAGGTGGCCCGAGAAGCCGTTGCCTTCGGCCCAGTCGGCCTGGTACTGGCGCAGCCAGACGCCGCCTTCCTCGAAGCGGCCCTGCATCTCCATCACGTGCGCCACTGCATGCACCGCCCACGGCACCTTCGGGTTCAGCGCCAGCGCGCGCCGGCCGGTCTCCTCGGCCAGCGGATAGAGGTTGCTTTCCTTGAGCCCGAAGGCGTACAGGCTCAGCAGGTACGGATACAGCGTATCGGCCTCGTTCCATTCGGGCAGCGCGCGCGCCGGACGCAGCCGCAGCTGCGCGGCGTCGCCGCGGTAGAAGTCCCACAGCTGCGCCCACTGCAGCGCCAGCGCGTCGCACGGGTACTCCACCAGCAGCTCGTCCCAGATGCGGCAGGCGGCCTGCCAGCGGCCGTCGCATACGGCCTGCACGGCGTGCAGATGCGCTCGCTCGCGCGCCGGCGCGCCATCTCCAAGTTCGGCGGCGCGCTGCAGATGCCGCCCGGCTTCGGCCACCATCGAAGGCTCGGTCAGGCTGAGCAGGAAGCCGGCGCGCATCAGGTGCGGCAGCGCCCAGCCGGGATCGTGCGCGCTGGCCGCGTCCAGGTCGGTCAGCGGCGTGTCGTAGAAGGACATCATGCGCCACAGCGCCGTCTCGGCGGCAGCCAGCGCGGCGGCGTTGCGCGTGCCGCTGGGGTTGCCGCGCGGGTCGGGGCTGGACATCGGCCGCGAATGCAGCAGGCGCTTCAGCGCCCGGGCGGCTCGGGCCACGGCCGTTGCGCCGGGCGCAAACGCTCCCACGCGGCGGCGAGCTGCAGCACGCCGAGGTCGTCGTGGCGCCGGCCGGTGATCTGCAGGCCGATCGGCAACCCGGCACGCGTCCAGCCGCAGTTGATCGATGCCGAGGGCTGCTCGCTCATGTTGAAGGGCAGCGTGAAGGCGATGTGCTCGAACGGCCGCTCGGGGTCGTTGGTCGGACTGGCCCATTCGGCGGCGTAGCTCGGCACCGGGCTCACCGGCGAGAGCACGAAGTCGAAGCGCCGGCAGGCGTTGACCGCGGCTTCGCGCATCAGGCCCATCTGGCTGTAGCCGTGGAACACCTGCGCCGCCGTCAGCGTGGCGCCGCTGGCCACCCACTGGCGGATGTAGGGCAGCACCTTCTGCCGGCGCTCGTCCGGCAGCGCGCTGATGTCGAGCCACGAGCGCATGCGCCAGAAGCGGTCCATGCCGTCGGCCATGTCGCGTGTCATGAAGGCCGCCATCGGTTCGACGATCGCGCCGGCCGCCTCGAAGGCGCGCGCCGCGGCCTGCACCGCGGCCGCGGTCTCGGGCTCGACGGCCAGGCCCCAGCCGGCATCCATCTGCAGGCCGATGCGCAGGCCCTTCAGGTCGCGCTCCAGGTCCAGCCAGGCGATGTCCTGATACGGCAGGCTCATCGTGTCGCGCCAGTCGGGCTGCGACAGCTCGCGCATCAGCAAGGCGGCGTCGCGCACCGTGCGCGTCATCGGCCCGGCAACGCGGCCGGCATAAGGCGGCTTGATCGGGATGCGCCCCAGGCTGGGCTTGAGCGCGAACACACCACACCAGGCGCCCGGCAGCCGCACCGAGCCGCCGATATCGGTGCCCACGTGCAGCGGGCCGTAACCCGCCGCCGCGCCGGCACCGGCGCCGGAGCTGCTGCCGCCGGGGTTCTTGCTCAGGTCCCAGGGGTTGCGCGTCAGCGGGTGGAAGCTCGACAGGCCCGAGGACAACATGCCGTAGTCCGGCATCGTGCTCTTGCCCAGCAGCACCGCGCCGGCCTCGCGCAGCCGCGCCGCGGGCGGCGCGTCCTCGGCGGCGGGCAGCAGCTCGGTGGCGGCGGTGCCCAGCGGCATCGGCACGCCCTGCGTCGCGATGTTCTCCTTCAGCAGCGTCGGCACGCCGTCGAGCCGGCCTTGCGGCTGGCCCTCGAGCCAGCGGGCCTCGGAGGCGCGCGCCTGCGCCAGCGCGCCTTCGGGGTCGAAGGCGTAGGTGGCCCGCAGGTGCGGCTCCCAGGCCTCGATGTGCGCGATGACCGCGCGCGTGGCCTCCAGCGGCGAGGCCTCGCGCTTCGCATACAGCGCCAGCAGTTCGGCCGCGCTCAGATCATGCAACCCGCTCATTGCCACGACACCGCAGCGATGTCGTTGGCGAAGATCGGCGAACTGGCCCACAGCCCCTTCAACCCGCGCTTGCTCACCGCCACCTGTGCCGGGTTGAAGATGTAGGCATTGACCGCGTCCTCGGCCAGCTTCTTCTGCAGCGCCGCCCAGGCTTCACTGCGCTCGCGCACGCTGCCGGCCGCCGCATGCTTGGCCGCCAGCTCGCGGAAGTCCTTGCTGTCGTAGCCCCAGTAGTAGCCGGTGTTGGTGTACTGCATGTAGTCCAGCGGCTCGACGTGGTTGATGATCGTCAGGTCGAAGTTGCCCTTGAAGGTGCCGCTGAGCCACTGCGCCCATTCGACGTTTTCGATCTTGGCGATCACGCCGACCTTGGCCAGCTGCGCGGCGATGATCTCGCCGCCCTTGCGCGCGTACTGCGGCGGCGGCAGCGTCAGCGTCAGGTTCAGCGGTGTGGCCACGCCGGCCTCCTTGAGCAGCGCGCGGGCCTTCTCCGCGTCGTAGGGATAGACCTGGGTCAGGTCCACGTAGCCGGCGTCGGTGGGTGCGAAGTGGCTGCCGATCGGCTTGCCCAGCCCGTCGATGGCGCCGTCGATGAAGGCCTTGCGGTCGATGGCGTGCATCAGCGCGCGGCGCACGCGCACGTCATTCAGCGGCGGCTTCTTGTTGTTGATGGCCATGATGCCCTTGCCCGCGGTGTCGCCGATCTCCACCGTGAAGCGCTTGTCGGCCTTGAACTGGCTGGGGTCGCGGTTGAAGCGCGGCATCCCGTCGATGTCGCCGGCCAGCAGCGCCGCGGTCTGCGCCGCCGGGTCGTTGATGAAGCGGAACGTCACCTTGCTGATCTTGATCGCGCCCGGGTTGCGGTAACCGGCCCACTTGACGAGCGTGACCGCGCTGCCCTTCTGCCAGCTGTCGAAGGTGTAGGGGCCGGTGCCGACCGGCTTGGTGGCGGTGGTAGCCGCGCTCTTCGGGCTCAGGATCACCGCGGTGTTTTCGCCCATGCGGAACGGGATCGTGCCGTCGGCGTTGTTCAGCACCAGGATCACCGTCTGCGCGTCGGGCGTGGCGACGCTGGAGATGTTGTCGAACACCGCCTTCTTGGCCTTGTTGGTCGAGCCCTCGGCCTTGGCGCGCTCGAAGCTGAACTTCACTGCCGCGGCATCGAAGGGCTCGCCGTCCTGGAAGCGGATGCCCTTGCGCAGCTTGAAGGTGTAGCTCTTGCCGTCGGGCGAGACTTCCCAGCTCTCGGCCAGCAGCGGCGTCACCGAGCCGTCGACGTTGATCTTGGTCAGGCCCTCGAGGATGTTGTAGTGCACGATCTCGCCGATCGCCGCCGCCGGCGCGGTAGTCGGGTCCAGCCCCGGCGTGGGCTCGAGCACCATGCCCAGCACCACGCTGTCCTTGCGCGCCTGGGCCTGCGCGTCCAGCGTGGCGCCGCCCAGCGCCAGTGCGCCGGCGAGCATCAGGTTCAGGGTGCGGCGTTGCAGCGTCATCGGTTTCTCCTTGGTGGGTGCGATCTCATTCTGCGCCATCGCGGCGCGCGCCCGGCACCGCCGCCAGCAGCCTGCGGGTGTAGGGATGCTCGGCCGCGCGGAACAGCGTGTCCGGCGCACCGCGCTCGACGATGCGGCCCTGGTAGAGCACGATCACCTCGTCGCACACCAGGTTCACCACCGCCAGGTCGTGGCTGATGAACAGGAAGGCCAGGCCGAACTGATCCTGCAGGTCCTGCATCAGGTTCAGCACCTGCGCCTGCACCGAGACGTCGAGCGCGCTCACCGGCTCGTCGGCGACGATCAGCTCGGGGCGCGTGATCAGCGCGCGCGCAATGGCGATGCGCTGGCGCTGCCCGCCGCTGAACTCGTGCGGATACTTGGCGCCGTCGGCGGCGCGCAGGCCGACCGCGTCCAGCACTTCGGCGGCGCGCTCGCGCTGCTCGGCCGCGGACGCGCCGTGCAGCACGCGCAGCGGCTCGGTCACGGTCTGCAGCACGCTGCGCCGCGGGTCGAGCGAGCCGTACGGGTCCTGGAACACCATCTGCAGCTTTTCGCGCGCGCGGCGCAGCGCGGCCGGTGCCAGCGCGTGCAGATCCTCGCCGTCGAGCATCACGCGGCCGGCGCTCGGCGCTTCCAGCGCCATCACCAGCCGCGCCAGCGTCGACTTGCCCGAGCCCGATTCGCCGACCACGCCCAGGCTGCGGCCTGGCGGTAGGCTGAAGCTCACGCCTTGCAGCGCATGCACCACCGGGCCGGGCCGCAGCAGCTGCTCGCGCGGCAGGCGGTAGTGCTTGGCCAGGCCTTCGACGACCAGCAGCGGCGCGTCACTCACGGTGCCGCGGCCTCGGCCAACGTGGCGTCCAGCCGCAGGCAACGCGCGTCGTGCCCAGGCGCCACCGGATGCGGCGCCGGCAGCGCACGACGGCAGTCGTCGATGACCCAGCGGCAGCGTTCGGCGAAGGGGCAACCTGCGGGCAGATCGACCAGTTCCGGCACGCGGCCGGGAATGGTGGCGAGCCGCGTGCCGCGCGCCAGCCCGAGCCGCGGCCGCGCCGCGAACAGCCCGCGCGTGTACGGATGCGCGAGCCTGCGGAACACCTGCCCGGTCGGCCCGCTCTCGACCACGCTGCCGCCGTACATCACCAGCACGCGCTGCACCGTCTCGGCCATCACGCCCAGGTCGTGGCTGATCAGCAGCAGGCCCATGCCGTCCTCGGCCACCAGTTCGCTGATCAGGTTCAGCACCTCGCGCTGGATGGTCACGTCCAGCGCCGTGGTCGGCTCGTCGGCGATCAGCAGGTCCGGGCCGCAGGCCAGCGCGATGGCGATGACCACGCGCTGGCGCTGGCCGCCGGACATCTGGTGCGGCCAGGCGTCGAGCCGCTTCTTGGCGTCGGGCAGCTGCACGCGCTGCAGCAGGCGCAGCGCCTCGGCGCGGGCGGCTGCGTCGGACAGACCCTTGTGCAGGCGCAGCGGCTCGGCGATCTGCCGGCCGATGGTGTGCAGCGGGTTCAGCGCGGTCATCGGTTCCTGGAACACCATGCCGATGCGCCCGCCGCGCAGCCGGCACATCGCGTCCTCGGACAGCGCCGTCAATTCCCGGCCATCGAAGCGGATCGAGCCCGACACGCGCGCGCCTTCGGGCAGCAGGCCCATCAGCGCCAGCGCGGTGATGCTCTTACCGCAGCCCGATTCGCCGATCAGGCCGACGGTATCGCCGCGCTGCATGGTGAAGGACACGTCGCGCAGCGCATCAGCCGGGCCGCGTGCGGTGTGCAGCGTGACGCGCAGGTCGTTGACTTCGAGCAGGGGGGTCGACAAGGCGGATGGGCTGCCGGTTGGGGGGAGGCCCGACGATAGCGCCAATGCGTACTCACTCTGGCCAGGGCCGGGGGCAGGCCGACGCCGACTGCTGCCGCATCCTCGGCTGGCTCAGCCGGTCCAGTCCTGAACCTTCAGCCCCTTCACGCGGCGGAATGCCTGGTCGTTCGAAACCAGCACCGCATCGGCGGCCAGCGCATGCGCGGCGATCAGCGTATCCATGCTGCCCATCGGCGTGCCGGCGGCCTCGAGCGCAGCGCGCAGGTGGCCATAGCGAACGGCGGCAGCGCTGTCCCACCGCAAGGTCCGCACATGCGCCAGGAAGGCATCGACGGCGGCAGCGAGTGCGGTCGCGCCCGGCTTGCGTGCCCGCCCGTACAGCAGTTCGGCCTCTGTCACTGCCGAAATAGCGACGGCTCCGACCGCATGCGATCGCAGGCGCCGCAGCAGCCGCGCATCGTGGCCGCGGATGACGAAGCTCGCGATGTTGGTGTCCAGCAGATACAGCGCGGGCGAAACCATCAGAACAGCTCGCGCGCCTGCGCCGGCGCGTCGCGCCGCTCGGCGAGGAAGTCCCGGCTCTCGGCCCGCGCCTCGGCCACCGCCGCCAGCAGGCCGCTCCAATCGGCCGGCCGCCGCGAAAGGATCACGTCGCCGGTGGCCGCGTCGCGGCGGATGAAGACTTCCTTGGTGTCGAAGCGGTAGGCGGCAGGCAGGCGCACTGCCTGGCTGCGGCCGGTCTGGAAGACTTTGGCGATTTCGTCCACGGGACACTCCGGTTGATACATACTAAAGTATGTACCAGAGCGTGCCCTCGCTCGAGCGCGAGGGCCTAGATTCCGTGGTCTGCAACGAGAACATGTCGGCGCCCCTCGCAGCAAGGGCCACGCCGGTCGAAGCCGACGGTGTGCGCGACCGGACCGGCGGCTTCAATGACTTGTCGAGCCTGCTGAAGTAGTGGCCCCGTGCGTCGCGGACTGCGCTCGAGCGGCGGCGTGCTGTAAGCACGCGAACAAGGGCGGCCGGTCAATCCGGCATCGCGAGCTTGGTTCCATCGGCGAAGACGAGCGCGCTCGGAACGAAGCGCGTCTTGTACTTGCCTTCTTCAAGATTCCACACTGCACGGTGCTCTGCGATGAACTGGTTGTAGTCCCGGCCGCCCTTCCAGACGTACGAGCGGGTCGGAGCAATCATTTGGCTGATGCGAGACGCCACCGACCCGACTTCCTTGTCGAAGATGTCGACGAACTTCAGCCTGTTTGCTTTGGGCATTAGCCCCCGCCCCGCAGCTCGGAGAACGACACCAGCCGACCGGCAATGGCGCTGGCCACCACCGTCGCCGGACTCGCCAGCCACACCTGGCCCGGACCGCTGCGACCGGGAAAGTTGCGGTTGACGGCGCTCACCGTCACCTGCTCGGGCCGGCTCGACGCGCCGGGGCCGCAGTTGGCGCAGGCGCCGCAGGCCGGCTGCAGCAGTTCCGCGCCGACGGCCTCGAACGTTGCCAGCCAGCCCTGCGCCTCGCACCAGGCGCGCACGTCCTCGGTGCCGAACTGCAGGTACAGCGTGACGCCGGGCGCGACGCGCCGCCCATGCTGCACAGCCCAGTCCAGCACCGCGTGGTACTGCGCGAAGTCCTCGCGCTTGCCCGCTGTGCACGAGCCGCCGTAGGCGATATCAGGCACCGGGCGTTCGGCCAGTTCATGCAGCGGCACGCCGAGCCCCGGGTCGCCGGGGCGCGCGACCATCGGCGACAACGCGGCCGCGTCGATGCGGATCACGCCGGCATACGGCGCGTCGGCATCGCTGCGCATCCAGGCCTGCAACTGGAAGTCGACGCCGCGGCGCTCGCGCAGGAACTGCAGCGTCACTTCGTCCGGCTCGACGATGCCGGTGAAGCCGCCGAGCTCGGCGCACATGTTGGTCAACGTCGCGCGCTCGTCGATGCTTGAACGCCGCACCGCGGCGCCGCCGAACTCGAACACGCGGCCGACGCCGGCGCCGGCGCGGATCGCCGGCAGCGCCAGCAGGTGCAGCACCAGGTCCTTGGCGCTGACGCCCGGCGGCAGCCGGCCGTCGACCTCGATGCGCAGCACCTCGGGGCTGCCTGCGCGCACCGCGCCGGTCATGAAGGCATTGGCCATGTCGGTCGTGCCGACGCCGAAGGCGACGCAGCCGAGCGCGCCGCTGTGCGGCGTGTGCGAATCGGTGCCGACGATCAACTCGCCCGGCAGCGCATAGCGCTCGGCCATCAGCGCATGCGAGATGCCCTGCGAACCTTCCCCGTCGGCCAGCAGGCCGTGGTCGGTCAGCCCGTGCCGCGCGACGAACTCGCGGTGCGCCTGGGCCAGACGCTGCACGCCGCCGACCAGGCCGTTGGCCACATGCACGGGGCTGCGCTCGACGTAGGCGTGGTGGTCCTCGAAGCAGACGATGCTCTGCGGGTCGTGCAGCCGGTAGTCGCCGCCGACATGCCGGCGCAGCAGCTGCGCGCACATGCCGGTATAGATCTCGTGGATGAAACGCCGGTCAGCGCGCACGAAGCCGGGCTTCAGCGCATGGCGCTCGACGATCTTGTGAAACAGCGTCTTCGGGCCCGGCGCGGGCGGCGGCGCGCTTTCCTCCGGCCCGAGCCCGTAGGCGAGCAGTCCGCCGGCGCGCAGGATCGCCGCAGCCTGGGGCTCGCGCCCGGCGAGCAGCTCGTCGAGCGTGATCTGCTCGCCGCGCTGCAGCCGCTCGACCAGGCCGAAGTCGGTGCTGGTGAACAAGCCCAGGTTGTCGGCGTTCTGGCGGTAGATGCGCTCGAAGCTGCGCGCGATGACCAGCCGCACGCCCGCCGACCGTTCGGCCAGCGGGCTGTGCTCGCGCGAGCTGCCCTTGCCGTAGCGCTGCCCGGCGACCAGCACCTCGATGCGCGCGTCGCGCAGCGCATCGCGAGGAATCGGCCGCTCGCCGCCGGCCGTGAAGCCGGTATGCGCGTAGCGCCCGAGCGTGGCGTCGAAGTGCACCAGCACCGGCAGCGGCGTGATCTCGTCGGTGGAAATCTCGTCGCGCAGCGCGCCGGCCGCGGCCGGCTCCAGCTCGCGGCCGGCCAGCTGTTCACGCACCCGGGCCGGGTCCGCGCTCAGGAACAGCACCCGGCCGAACTTCATCGCCGCAAGGTCACTGCAGCTCGACGCCGGCCTTCTTCACCAGCTGCGCGTAGCGCGCCATCTCGCTGCGGAAGAAGGGCATCGCCTTGTCGGCCGGGCCGACGTTGATGACGTTGCCCTGCCTGGCCATCGCCTCCTTCACCGCCGGGTCGGCGAAGGCCGCCGCCACCGCCGCATGCACGCGCTGCACCTCGGCCGGCGGCAGGTGCTTCGGCGCGACCACCGCAAACCAGGCCTCGACCACGTAGTTCGGCAGCCCCTGCTCGACGAAGGTCGGGATCTCCGGCGCGGCCGGCACGCGCTGCGCGGTGGCCACGCCGATGGCCTTCAGCGCGCCGCTCTTCAGGTGCGCCTGCACGCTGGGCAGCGCGGCGGTGGCGAAGTCGACCTGGCCGCCGATCAGGTCGGTGAGCATCGGGCCCACGCCCTTGTACGGAATGTGCCGCGCCTGCACGCCGGCCTCGTCGAGGAACATGGCCGACGCGAGGTGCAGGATCGTGCCGTTGCCGCCGCTGGCGTAGGTCATGTCGCCGCCCTTGCTCTTCAGCAGCGCGATGAACTCCTTCGAGTTGTTCGCCGGCACCTTGGCATTGACCACCAGCACCACCGGCGTGTAGCCCACCACCGCGATCGGCGTGAAGTCGCCCGGCATGTCGAAGGGCAGCGACTTGTAGACGCTGGGGAAGATGACCACGTTGTTCGACACCACGCCGAGGCTGAAGCCGTCGGCCGGCGAACGCGCCAGCGCCTGCAGCCCGACGATGCCGCCCGCGCCGGGCTGGTTGTCGACGATCACCGGATGGCCCAGCGCCTTGCCCAGCGCGGCCTGCGCCGAGCGCGTGATCGCATCGACGCCGGAGCCGGTGGCGTTGGGCAGGATGAAGCGCACGCTCTTGTCCTGCGCCAGCGCCGGCAGCGCGGCGGCCGACGCGGCGGCGGCCAGCGCCGACAGCGCGGCACGGCGGGTGAAGCCTTGGGTCATCGTGTCGTCTCCTTGGGTGTTGCTCGGGTCGTTCAGGCCACCACGGCCCGCTTCTTCAAATCGTCGATCTCGGCGGGCGCATAGCCCAGGCCGGTCAGCAGCGCATCGGTGTGCGCGGCGAAGCGCGGCGGCTGCAGGCGCACCGGCAGGCGCTCGCCGGCCAGCGTGATCGGGAACAGCGTGGTCTTCACCGTGCGCCCGGCCTGCTCGCCGTCGGGCAGCACCACGTCGGCCAGGCCGCCGGTAGCCTGCAGGTGCGGGTCGTCGTACAGGTCCTCGGGCTTGCGGATCGGCGCAAAGGGCAGGCCGGCGCGCTCGAAGATCGCCGCCAGTTCGGCGGCGCTGCGCGCGGCCAGGCGCTCGCGCAGCGTGGCCAGCAGTTGCGGCCGCAGCTTGACGCGGTGATTGTTGGTGGCCAGCGCCGGGTCGGCCTTCAGGTCGGCCAAGCCCAGCACCTCGCACATCGTCTGCCACTGCGCGTCGCTGACCGCGGCGAGGAAGATCTGCTCGCCGTCCTTGACCGTGAACACGTCGTACACCGCCCACGGGTTGTCGCGCGCCGGCATCGGCTGCGGATGGCGGCCGGTCATCGCGTACTGCAGCATGTGCTGGCCCATCAGGAAGACGTTGTTCTCGAACAGGGCGCTCTGCACCTCCATGCCCTTGCCCGTGATGCCGCGCTGGATCAACGCGCCCAGGGCGCCGATGGCGCCGAACAGACCGCCCATGATGTCGTTGACGCTGGTGCCGGCGCGCAGCGGGTCGCCGGGGCGGCCGGTCATGTAGGCCAGCCCGCCCATCATCTGCACCACCTCGTCGAGCGCGGTGCGGTGTTCGTAGGGCCCGGGCAGGAAGCCCTTGTGGCTGACGTAGATCAGCCGCTCGTTCAGCGCCGCGAGGCTCTTGTAGTCGAGGCCGAACTTGTGCAGCGCGCCGGGCTTGAAGTTCTCGGCCACCACGTCGGCGCTGGCCGCCAACCGCCGCGCCACTGCCGCGCCCTCGGGCTGCTTGAGGTCGATGCCGATGCTCTTCTTGTTGCGGTTGAACATCGGGAAGAAGCCCGCGCCGGCGCCGAGCAGCCGGCGCGTGCCTTCGCCGTCGATCGGCTCGACCTTGATGACCTCGGCGCCCAGGTCGGCCAGCACCATGCCGCAGGTCGGGCCCATGACCATGTGGGTGAACTCCACCACGCGCAGCCCGGCCAACGGCTGCGGTGCGGCCGGCTGAGGCGGGACGCCCTGCAGCGCTTGCGGCGCGTTCATGCCGGCTCCTTCGTCATCGTCTTCGGCAGGCCGGCCAGCGCGATGCTGCCGTGCAGCGTCTCGCCGTCCAGCCACTGCGCGACGCGGCTGCGCAGGGCGATCAGCGCATCGAAATCCAGCCCGGTGGGCACGCCCATGCTGGCGAAGAGATAAGCCACGTCCTCGGTGGCCACGTTGCCGCTGGCGCCGGGGGCGTGCGGGCAGCCTCCTATGCCGCCCAGGCAGGCGTCGAAGCGGCGCACGCCCGCTGCCCAAGCGGCGTAGACGTTGGCCAGCCCGAGGCCGCGCGTGTCGTGGAAGTGGCCGCAGGCCAGGCGCTCGCCGGCAATGGCGAAGCCCTTCTCGAACAAGCGCGCCACCTGCAGCGGGTCGGCATAGCCGACGGTGTCGGCCAGGCCGACGCGTTCGGCGCCGGCATCCAGCGCCGCCTGCAGCAGGCGCAGCACCTCGGCTTCGTCGACGCGGCCCTGGATCGTGCAGCCGAAGGCGGTGCTCATGCCGACCTCGATCAGGCAGCGTGCGCCGCGCGCGTCGCGCTCGGCGCGGATGCGCGCGATGTCGGCCACCGCTTGATCCGGCGTCTTGCGCAGGTTGGCCAGGCTGTGCGCATGGCTGGCCGACAGCGGCAGCAGCATCGCGTCGGCGCCGCTGTCGAGCGCCGCCTGCGCACCCTTCAGGTTCGGCACCAGCACCGACGTGACCAGCCCCGGCAGCGTCTTCGCCACGGCGACGATCTCGGCGGTGTCGGCCAGCTGCGGCAGCAGCCGCGCCGGCACGAAGGAGCCGACCTCGATCTCGCGCTGGCCGGCCGCGTGCGCCGCGCGCAGCCATTCGAGCTTGTGCGCGGTGGGCAGGGTGCGCGCGATGCTCTGCAGGCCGTCGCGCAAGCCCACTTCGCGCACGATGACGGGGGTCTGTGTGTCCATGGCCGCGCAATGTAGGCGTTCCTTGGTGAAGACACGAATGCTATTTGTTCAATGCAAGCGTTCCAATCCGGAACGTCATGAGGTTGCTGGACCCGGTTTCGCTGCAGCACTTCGTCGCCGTGTGCGAAGAAGGCAGCATCGCGCGCGCCGCCGAGCGCGAGGCGCTGGTGGCGTCGGCGCTGAGCAAGCGCATCGGCGCGCTGGAGGCCGAGTTCGGCGTGCCGCTGCTGCTGCGCCGGCGCCGCGGCGTCGAGCCGACGCCCGCCGGCGAAGCGCTGCTGTCGCGCGCCCGCGAAGTGCTGTCGGCGCTGCAGCGCGTGCGCGGCGAACTCGACGCCTTCGGCCAGGGCGCGCAGGGCAGCGTGCGCGTGCTCGCCAGCCCGTCGGTGCTGGCCGAGAAGCTGCCCGAAGACATTGCCGGCTTCGTCGCCCGGCACGGCGGCGTGCATGTGAGCCTGGACGAGCGCACCAGCCCGGAGATCGTGCGCAGCCTGCGCGAAGGCGCGGCCGATGCCGGCGTGCTGTGGGACGCGGCCGACCTGAGCGGGCTGCACACGCTGCCCTATCGCAGCGACCACCTGTGCGTGGCCATGACGCCGGCGCATGCGCTGGCGCGCCGGCCGCAGCTTGGTTATGCCGAGACGCTGGACCAGGTGTCGGTGGGCGTGGCGCCGGGCGGGCTGATGGACCAGCTGATGCGCCGCCAGGCGGCGCTGCTCGGCCGCGTACCGGCGCACCGCATCCAGGTGTCGAGCATCGACGCCGCCTGCCGCATCGTCGCCGCCGGGCTGGGGCTGGCGGTGCTGCCGCGCGAGGTGGCGGTGCCGCATGCCGGCGCCGGCCGCCTGGCGCTGGTGCCGCTGTCCGACGCCTGGGCTGAGCGGCGCTTCGTCATCGCCACCCGGCCGCCGCCGCTGCCGTCGGCCAGCGCGCGGCTGCTCGTCGAACACCTGCGCTGCGCGGCGGCGTGAGGCGGCGTGAGGCGGCACGACGCGGCATAACGCGGCACGACGCGGCACGACGCCTCAGCGCGAAGCCGGGGGCGCGGCGGCGGTGCCGGGCGTGCCGTAGCCCAGCTGCTGCAGCGTCGCCCGCAGCGCAGCGTCCGGCGGCGTGCTCGGCAGCGGTCCGGCCTCGGCCTGCAGCGCACTGTCGTCGAGCGCATGCGGCACGCGCCACAGGTATTCCATCTCCAGCAGCTCGCGCCACAGCGGCACGAAGGGCGCGCCCAGCCGCATCAGCCTCCAGGGCAGGCTGCCGCGCCGCCAGCCCCTGGCCGGCGCGAGGTCCAGCGACGCTGCGGCGCGTTCCACCGCAGCCAGCAGTTGCGCACCGGTCAGCGTATGGCCGGCGAAATGCAGCCGCGTGAACGCCGGCAGCTCGGGCAACGCCGCCACCGCGACGAAGGCCCGCGCCAGGTCCGGCAGATAGGCCCAGGCATGCGGCACGTCGAGCGGGCCGGGGTAGACCAGCTTGCCCTTGCGCAGCCCGCCCAGCACCACCTGGTCGAGCCAGGCGCCGCGGCCGGTGCCGTAGAAGTCGCCGGCGCGGATCACCACCGCTTGCAGGCCCTGCCCGCTGCGCGCGCGCAACTCCGACTCCATCTCCACGCGGATGCGGCCCTTGACCGTGTCCGCGCGCTGCTCGGTATCGATCTGCAGCAGCGGCGGCATCGTGCTGCCGAAGTTGTAGACGTTGCCCGGCAGCATGAAGCGCGCGCCCAGCTGCTGTGCCAGGTCCATCGCCTGGCGCGCCAGCGGCAGCGCCTGCTGCGTCCACTGCGGGTATGGCGGGTTGAGCGCATGGACGACGGCCTGCACGCCCGAGGCCGGCGCGGCCAGTTCGGCCATCGGCCGCGCCAGCAGGCGCACGCCCGCCGGCAGCGCCTGCGGCGGCTCGCGCCGCGCCTGCGCCAGCACGCGCCAGCCGGCCGCCGCAAAGGCCTGCAGCGCCGCCTGGCCGAAGCGGCCGTTGGCGCCGAGCACCAGCACGCTGCGTTCGCCTGGTTCCGAACTGTTCATCGCGGTACCCGTCGCGGAAGTGATCGATGCCCCGCAGTGTGGGCGATTGCAGGGGCGTCCGGCCATGGCCGATACGCGAATTCGGGCTGGACGATTCCATATGCCGAATGCACGGCCCGGACTTCGACCGGCGACCGGTGCGCAGCTTCCTCGCCGTGCCCGATGCCGCCAGCCTGAGCGAGCGCGTCTACGCCTGCCTGGCCGAGACGATTGCGCGCGGGCTGCGGCGCCTCAGCTGAAGGGGTTGGCCGTGGCGAACCACAGCCCGATGCCGGTGGCGATGATGAAGGCGCCGTCGGTGACGCCGACGGCGAGGAAGAACTTGGTCTGCAGCTCGGTCATCAGCTCGGGCTGGCGCGCGCAGCCTTCCAGCATCTTCATCGCCGCCATGCCGACGCCGAGGCACGAGCCCAGCGCGGGGATGGCGATCAGCACGGCCACGGCCAGGGGAAGGAGGTCGCTTGCGCTCATCTTGAAGCTCCTTGGATTCGGTGGCGATGGCCGCAGTCTGCGCGGCGCGGCCACGCGCGTCGATGACCTGCGAGGTCATGGACGCCAGGCTCGCGCAGGCCGAGCATCGCTGGCCCAGCAGCATCGACCTGCACCACGGCACGGCGTGCTGTGGCTGGCAGCTGCTGACGCCCGACGGCGGCGTGGCGCTGGAAGGCACCGACTTCGCGCAGCTCGACGACCACCGCCGGCTGCAGTGCGTCACCGGCTTCTTCGGCCCGCTGCCGGCGCTGGAGGTTGCGGCCCGAGCTTCACCGGCGCGCAGCGGCGGGCGCATCGCCTATGCTCCGCCGCTGCAGCGGCAGGAGCATCGATGAACACGACGGCGAGCCAGACATCGGCAGCGCTGGACCAGGCGCTGGCGGCGGCCATCGAGCGCTATCGCGCGCGCCATCCGGCGAGCGCACACCAGCTCGAACTCGCGGCCGAGGTGCTGCCCGGCGGCAACACGCGCAGCGTGCTGTTCCAGACGCCCTTCCCGCTGGCCATGGTGCGCGGCGACGGCTGCCGGCTGTGGGACGCCGACGGTCATGAATACCTGGACGCGCTCGGCGAATTCACCGCCGGGCTGTACGGCCACTCGGCCGCGCCGATCCGCGAGGCGATCGTCAGCGCGCTCGACGGCGGCATCAGCCTGTCCTCGCACACGCTGCGCGAGGTGGAACTGGCGCGCGAGATCCAGCAGCGTTTCCCGTCGCTGGAACTGCTGCGCTTCACCAACAGCGGCACCGAAGCCAACCTGCTGGCGCTGGCCGCCGCGCTGGCGCACACCGGGCGGCGCAAGGTGCTGGTGTTCGACGGCGCGTACCACGGCGGCGTGCTGTCCTTCGGCGGCGCGGCCGGCGCGGTCAACGTGCCGCATCAATGGCTGCCGGCGCCGTACAACGACCTGGAGGCGGCGCGCGCCCACGTGCAGCGGAACGGCGCCGAGCTGGCCGCGATCCTGGTCGAGCCGATGCTCGGCGCCGGCGGCTGCATCCCGGGCACGCCGGAGTTCCTGCAAGGGCTGCGCCGGCTGGCCGACGAATGCGGCGCGCTGCTGATCTTCGACGAGGTCATGACGTCGCGGCTGGCACTCGGCGGCCGGCAGTCGCAGCTGGGCATCCGGCCGGACCTGACGACGCTGGGCAAGTATTTCGGCGGCGGCCTGTCCTTCGGCGCCTTCGGCGGCCGGCGCGAGGTCATGCAGCGCTTCGACCCGCGCCGCGCCGACGCGCTGGGCCACGCCGGCACCTTCAACAACAACGTGCTCAGCATGGCCGCCGGGCTGGCGGGGCTGCGCCGGCTGTGGACGCAGGAAGCCGTGCAAGCGCTGAACAGCCGCGGCGAGCGGCTGCGCGAGCGCTGCAACGTCGTGTTCGACGCGCGCGGCCTGGCACTGCAGGCCAGCGGCCTGGGCTCGCTGATGACGATCCACCCGACGCGCCGGCCGCTGCGCAACGCCGCCGACCTGGCCGGCTGCGACCGGCGCGTGCGCGACCTGCTGTACTTCGCGCTGCTGGAGCGCGGCGTGTTCATCGCGCGCCGCGGCATGAGCGCGCTGTCGCTGCCCTTCGGCGATGCCGAGGTGGAGCAGTTCGTGGCGGCGCTGGAGGACGCGCTCGGCGCCTGCCGCAGCGTGCTGCCGGCGGCCGGGTGAGCACGGGCCCACAATCGGCGCTGGAACACGCGCCGTGACCGACCCCGCCGACTTCTTCGACCCGACCCGCCACGGCTTCACCCGTGTGGCCGTGGCGGTGCCGCGCTGCCGCGTCGCCGACCCGGCCTTCAATGCCGGGCAGAGCATCGCGCTGCTGCAGCAGGCGGCGGGCCAGGGCGCGGCGCTGGCGCTGTTCCCCGAACTCGGCTTGTCGGCCTACACCTGCGACGACCTGTTCCAGCAGCGTGCGCTGCTCGACGGCTGCGAGGCCGCGCTGGCGCGCATCGTCGCCGCCAGCGAGCCGCTTCCAACGCTGGCCGTGGTCGGCCTGCCGCTGCGCGTCGACCATTCGCTGTTCAACTGCGCCGCGGTCGTGCATCGCGGCCGCGTGCTCGGCGTGGTGCCCAAGACCTATCTGCCCAACTACGGCGAGTTCTACGAGGCGCGCCAGTTCAACCCGGCCGACCATGCGCAGCGCCGCGAGATCCGGCTGCTCGGCCAGGATGTGCCCTTCGGCGCGGAGTTGCTGTTCGAGGCGCGCGACGTGCCCGACCTGTGCCTGCACGTCGAGATCTGCGAGGACCTGTGGGTGCCGATCCCGCCCTCGTCCTACGCGGCGCTGGCCGGCGCCACCGTGCTGCTGAACCTGTCGGCGTCGAACGTCACCGTCGGCAAGTCGGCCTATCGGCAGGCGCTGGCGGCCTCGCAGTCGGCGCGCTGCCTGGCGGCCTATGCCTACTCGTCGGCCGGCCAGGGCGAATCGACCACCGACCTGGCCTGGGACGGCCAGTCGCTGATTTGCGAGAACGGCCAGCTGCTGGCCGAATCGGCGCGCTTCGCTGCCGACTCGCACCTGATCAGCGCCGACCTCGACCTGGGCCGGCTGGCGCACGAGCGGCTGCGCCAGACCAGCTTCGGCCAGTCGGCGGCGCGCCATGCGGATCGGCTCGCCGGCTTCCGCCGCATCGGCTTCAGGCTCGGGCCGCCGCCGGCCACGGGTCTGCAGCGCCGCATCGAGCGCTATCCCTACGTGCCGGCGGATGCGGCGCGGCGCGACGAGCGCTGCCACGAGGTCTACCACATCCAGGTGCAGGGGCTGACGCAGCGGCTTTCGGCCAGCGGCATCGGCAAGCTGGTGATCGGCGTGTCCGGCGGACTCGATTCGACGCACGCGCTGCTGGTGTGCGCGCGCGCGATGGACCAGCTCGGCCTGCCGCGCAGCCACATCCTCGGCGTGACCATGCCCGGCTTCGCTACCGGCACGCGCACGCTCGATCAGGCCTGGCGCCTGATGCGCGCGGTGGGCTGCGCGGCACGCGAGATCGACATCCGCCCCAGCTGCGAGCAGATGCTGAAGGACCTGGGCCACCCTTACTCGCAAGGCCAGCCGCAGTACGACATCACCTTCGAGAACGTGCAGGCCGGCGAGCGTACCAGCCACCTGTTCCGGCTGGCCAACTTCCACGACGCGCTGGTGGTCGGCACCGGCGACCTGAGCGAGCTGGCGCTGGGTTGGTGCACCTACGGCGTCGGCGACCACATGTCGCACTACAACGTCAACGCCAGCGTGCCGAAGACGCTGATCAAGCACCTGGTGCGCTGGGTCGCCGAAAGCGGCCAGGCGCTGGTGCCCGATGCGCAGGTGCTGCTCGACATCCTGGACACCGAGATCAGCCCCGAGCTGGTGCCCGGCGACGCCGCCGGCCAGCCCGGCCAGAGCACCGAGGAGCAGATCGGCCCCTACGACCTGCACGACTTCTTCCTGTACTACACGCTGCGCTTCGGCTTCGCGCCGAGCAAGGTCGCCTATCTGGCGCATGCCGCCTGGCACGATGCCGGCGCCGGACCCTGGCCCGAGGGCGCGCACGTGCGGCGCCAGGCCTACGGCCTGGGCGAGATCAAGCGCCACCTGCGCAGCTTCGTCTGGCGCTTCTTCAAGACCAGCCAGTTCAAGCGCTCGTGCGTACCCAATGCGCCGAAGGTCGGCTCGGGCGGCTCGCTGTCGCCGCGCGGCGACTGGCGCGCGCCCAGCGACGGCGAAGCCGCCGCGTGGCTGGCCGACGTGGAGCGCATTCCCGACACCTGACAAGTGCCTGCGCAATGCCCACTCTCGGGATATGGAGTTATTCCCATTCGCGGGCCGGGATTTGCTGCAAACTCGCGCGATGCGACCACGAGACATCCTGGCAGCCAACCTGCGCGCGCTGATGGCGGCGCACCCCGATCTCGACACGCTGCCGAAGATCACGGCACGCAGCGGCGTCACCAACGGCACGCTCGACCGCATCCGCCGTGCGGTGGTGTCGACGCGCGTGGACGAACTGGAAAAGCTGGGCAGTGCCTTCGGCATCGAAGCCTGGGAGCTGCTGCGTCCGCGCCGCCAGGCCGCCCTGTCGCCGCTGGCGCTGATGCTGGCCACGCACCTCGACCGCAGCGCGCAAGACGAGGCCGGCCACCGCGCCGCCTATGCCGCCGCCGTGGCGGTGATCGACGCGCTGGCCGCTGCGCCGCCGGCCGAAGAGCCCGCGAACGAGGCGCCGCCGCGGCGTGCGCGCGAGAAGCGCGGCGCCGGCTGACGAGCCGGCGCTTGCCACCGGTGCGCAGCCATCGCGGGTGGTGCCGCCGCAACGCGGCGCCACACCGCCACCGGGGCACGCGCAACGATGCCTAGTTCGATCATTTCACTGCCGCAGGCCGACTGGCCCTACTCGCAAAGCCTGATACGGCTGGCGCTGGGCCTGTCGCTGGGGCTGCTGGTCGGGCTCGAACGCGAGCGCCGCGGCAAGGAAGCGGGGCTGCGCACCTTCGGCTTCATCGGCCTGATGGGCGCGATCGGCGGCGCACTGGGCCCGGCCTACGGGCTGGCCGCGCTCGCCGCCACGGCGGTGCTGGTGATGATCCTCAACGTGTCGTCGCTGCGCGCCGAACAGGGCACCGAGCTGACGACCTCGGCGGCGATGATGGTCACCGCGATGGCCGGCATCCTGTGCGGCCAGGGCCACACGCTGCCGCCGGCAGCGGTGATGGTGATCGCCGCCGCGCTGCTGGCCTGGAAGGAGCGGCTCGCCGACTTCTCGATGGGCGTGTCCGAAGGCGAGATCCGCTCGGCGCTGCTGCTGGCCATCCTGGCCATCGTCATCTACCCGGCCCTGCCGATCGGGCCGGTGGGACCATGGCACCTGATCGAACCGCGTTACGCCTGGGCCACGGTGATCCTGATCGCCGGCATCGGCTTCTTCAACTACGTGCTGTGGAAGATGTACGGCACGCGCGGCACCGAGTTGTCGGGCTTCTTCGGCGGCCTGATCAACAGCAACTTCACGGTGATCGAGCTGTCCGAGCGCGTGCGCGAGGTGGGCATCGCGTTCGTGCCCACGGCCTACCGCGGCATCCTGCTGGCGACCACGGCCATGGTCGCGCGCAACGCGGCCTTGCTGCTGATCCTGGCGCCGCAGGCGCTGGCCGGGGCGCTGTCGGCCTTTGCGCTGATGGCGCTGGTCAACGTGGCGCTGGTGGTTCACAGCATGCACGGCCGGCGTGCCCGTCTCGGCGCGGCAGCACCGGAGATCCACCTCGATATGCCCTTCTCGCTGCCGCAGGCGCTGAAGTACGGCGTGATCTTCCTCGTGCTGCACGTGGTGGGAGCGGTCACGCAGCGCCACTTCGGCGATGCCGGCTTCTACCTGGTCAGCGTCGCCGGCGGCCTGTTGTCCAGCGCCAGCGCCGTGGCCGCGGCGGCGACGCTGGCCGAGCAGGGCAGCATCACGCCGGCCACCGCCGGCGTGGGTGCGGTGCTGGCCTCGTTCACCAGTCTGGTGTTCAGCCTGAGCTTCGTGCTGCGCACGCGCAGCCGGGCGCTGATCCGCACGCTGGCGCTGTCGATGGTCGCGGTGGGCGTGGCCGGCGTGGCGGGCCTGCTGCTGAGCCGCTGGGCGCAACCGTGGGTGATGCGCGTGGTGGACTTCGCACGCACCGCGCAGCCTTGAGCTGAGGCGCTAAGGCGCGCCCGCCGCGGACGGCTGCAACCAGCGCAGCAGCGGCGCCCAGCGCTCGGCCATCCCGGCCCTGTCGGCCATCTGCGCCGCATCCAGCGCCGCTTCGGCATCGAAAACAACAACCTGCGCTTCTTCGTCAGCCGTCAGCGGGCTGGCATGGGCCATCTGCTGCTCGAGCACCGCCAGGTCAGCCTCGGAGGCGTCGCCGCGGCGCTGTGCGACGCGCTGGCGCAGCGTCGCGGGCGAGGCGCGGAAGTCGATGATCCGGCAGCGCACGCCCAGGCGCGCGGCGAGCTCGCGCGCCTGCTGCCGCGTCTCGAAATCGAGGAAGGTGGCATCGAGGATCACCGGCCAGCCGGCGCGCAGCGCCAGCGCCGCCAGTTCGCGCAGCCGCGCCTGCGTCGCCCGGCTCGCCTCGCGCGAATACAGCCGCGGCTTCAGCGCCGCATCGCTGGCCGCCAGCGCATCGAGCCCGTACAGGCGCTTGCGTTCGACGTCGGCGCGAAAGCGCAAGGCGCCGCACAGCTCGAGCAGGCTCTGCGTCAGCGCGGTCTTGCCGCTGCCCGAAAAGCCGTGCGTCAGCAGCAGCACCGGCACGGCCGGCGTGCTGCCGCGCAGCGCGGCCTGCAGATAAGTCTGCCGCGAGCGGGCCGCCGCGGCGCGTTCTTCCGCCGCGCCGGCCGCGTCATCCACGTCCTCGAGTTGCGCGCTGCGCAGCGCCGCCACCTTGGCGCGCACCAGCGCGCGATACACGATGTAGTAGCGCAGCACGCGCAGGCCGCCGGCGTCGCCGCTGCGTTCGACATAGGCGTTGACCAGGCGGTGCGCCAGGCCGTCCAGGCCGTGCGCCTGCAGGTCCATGGCCATGAAGGCGAGGTCGGCGAAGACGTCGCTGCAGCGCAGCTCGGCACTGAATTCCAGGCAGTCGAAGAGCCGCGTGCGGCCCTCGAACTGCGTGACGTTGCCCAGATGCAGGTCGCCATGCACGTCGCGCACGCGGCCGTGCTGCCGGCGGCGTTCGAAGCTCGCCCGCAGGGCAGCGTGGGCCTGCGCCTCCCAGCGCGACAGCCGCGCCAGCGCGGCGCGCTGCTCGGCGCCGCGGCACAGGCCGTCGAGCACGCGCAGGCTGTCGCGCACCGGCGCGCGCACGCTCTCGGGCGAGCCCCAGGGGCTGCCGGCATGCACCGTCTCGGCCGCGCCGTGGAACTCGGCCAAGGTCTCGGCCAGCGCGTCGATGTGCACGCCGCTGAGCGCGCCGCGCGCGGCCAGGCGTTCCCACAGCCCGTCCTGGTCGAAGGCGCGCATCTGCAGCGCCCATTCGATGGCCGGCGCGCCCGCATGGCCGCCCAGCACCGGCCGCTCGGGCGTGCCGCTGACCGGCAGCACGTCCAGGTACAGCTCGGGCGCGGTGCGGCGGTTCAGCCGCAGCTCCTCGCGGCAATAGAACTCGCGCTGCGCCAGCGCGCGGAAGTCGACGAAGCCCAGGTCCACCGCCTTCTTGATCTTGTAGGCGCGCTCGCCGGCCAGCAGCACGAAGGAGATGTGCGTCTCGATGCAGCGCACGCCGCCGTCGCCGCCCGCGGCCAGGCCGGGCGCGGCCTGCAGCCGCCGCTGCAGCGCCGCCACCAGCCGCGCCTGCGCTTCGAGGCCCGCCGCCGGCATCAGCCGCCGTCCCAGCCGGCGGCGGCGAGTTCGGCGACGAAGCGCGGCAGCTCGTGCGCCGGAAGATGGTCGATGCCGGCAGCGCCGGCGCGCCCGCCGCCGCCGAAACGCCGGCACAGCGCATCGGCGCCGCGCGGCGAATGCTGCGGCGCGCGCAGGCTGACCACATGGCCGCCGCGGCCGTCGTGCTTCAGCACCGCATGCGCCAGGTCCGGCTCGGCCGACGCCAGCTCGTTGGCCAGCGAGCCGATGACGCGGCGGCTCCACGGTGCGTCGGGCAATTGCAGCCAGCGCGCACGCGCGCCGGCGCAGTGCAGCGGCTGCGCCAGCGCCTGCTGCAGATCGGCGCGGCGCAGCGCGTCGAGCTCGGCGCCGATGGCTTCGCCGCGCAGCATCTGCAGCGGCTGCGCATGGCGCTGCATCAGCGCGTACAGCCGCTGCGGCGCGATGTGCTGGTCTTCGGGGGCACCGCCGTAGGCGTTGTAGTTGATGGCCTCGCCGAGGCGGCGCAATTGGTCGCGCTCAGCGGCGTCAAGACCCATGTCGGCGGCCAGGGCGTCAGCCACGCGGCCGAGGTTGTCGCCGTAGGCGCCGACCAGCGCCCAGGCGCGGAAACGCCCGCCCAGGTGGCGGTCGACCAGCAGGCTGGTGCACACGCGCGGGTCGAAGTCGATGTGCGCCTGCAGCGCCGCATGGCGCGGAATGCCGTCGACCTCGTGATGGTCGAAATAGCGCACCCGCGCGCCCTGCTGCAGCACGCGCTGCAGCGCCGCCAGGTTGCGCTGCATCGACAGGTCGCAGACCAGCACCTCGTCGCCGGGCTGCGCCTGCACCTGCTGCAGCAGCTCGATGTCGCGCTTCAGCCCGGTGACCAGCGTGGCCTCGGCCGGATGCGCGAGCCGCCACTGCAGCACCGCGCACAGCCCGTCGGCGTCGCCGTTGCAGACGTCGTAGCGATGCATGCCGCGCGCGGGATTCAGCGCAAGGGCCGGCGCCGCCGACTCACTCGCGTTCCAGATGCGTCGGCGACTGGCCCTCGGCCGGCAGGCCGCTGTCGGGGTCGATCCAGTCGGCGACGCCGAGTTCGCTTTCGGCTTCGGCGAGCGTTTCGCCCGGCGTCCAGCCGCCGGCCTCGCCCGAATCCATGTCGGCCATGGCCTCGGCGAAGCTGTCGAAGGGGCCGATCTCCTGGCGACCGTCGGGCGCCAGCCAGTAGTAGCCGTCGGGCCGCTTGACGATGCGCTCGCCCGGGTCGCTGCTGTCGATCTCCTCGTCGTCGAGCGGCAGCACCGGCCTGACGGCGGGCAGCGCTGACGCGGGCTTCGACGCGGGCTGGGGACGGGACTTGGTGGAGCGTGTCATCGCCGTCTTCCTCTCACGGCCGGTGCGGGTTCTTCAGGCCGCAAGGCTACCGCAACTGCGCCGGCCCGTCGCCACCGGCGGCGTCCAGCGCCGCGATCAAGCCAGCCTTGGCACTGATCCCGCTGCGCTATGAGCGCTTTGGCGACCACGCGCGCTCATGAGGCAACCTCCGCGCTGATCGCGCTGCGGTATGAGCGCTTTGGAGCGGCCACGCGCGCTCATGGGGCAACCTCCGCGCTGATCGCGCTGCGGTATGAGCGCTTTGGAGCGGCCACGCGCGCTCATGGGGCAACCTCCGCGCTGATCGCGCTGCGGTATGAGCGCTTTGGAGCGGCCACGCGCGCTCATGGGGCCGAATGCAGTGCGATCGGCGCGCGCCGCACGGCCGACGGGCAGCGCGTTGACCCCGCGCAAGTACAGTGGTGGCCCCGCACCGCATCATCGGCCGCCAGGGAGGACGAGCGATGCCAGCGACTTCGCCGCCGCTGCAGCCGATGAACCCCGTGCTGTGGTCGCAGACATTGACCGAAACCTTTGCCGCCGGCTTCGACCCGCAGGGTCTGGCGCTGGCGCAGCGCGCCGACCGGTTGAAGCGGCTGCTGGCGCAGGCGCAGGCCGATTCGCCGTTCTACAGGCAGCGGCTCGGCGCCCGGGCAGCACGCCTGGAGGACGTCGAGCCGGTGGACAAGGCCGAGCTGATGCGCCACTTCGACGACTGGGCCACCGACCGGCGCATCACGCGCGCCAGCGTCGATGATTTCCTCGCCGACCCCGCGCGCCTGGCCCATGCCTACCTGGGCCGCTACCTGGTGTGGACCAGCTCGGGCACCAGCGGCGAGCCGGGCATCTTCGTGCAGGACGAGCGCAGCCTCGCGGCCTACGACGCGCTGGACGCGCTGCGGCTGCGTGGCGTGGGGCTGGAATCGGCCGCCTGGCCGGCGTGGAGCATGGGCCAGCGTTTCGCCTACGTCGCCGCCACCGGCGGGCATTTCGCCGGCGCCGCCAGCATCGAGCGGCTGCGGCGCATCGGCGGCTCGGCCTGGCCGGCGGTGCAGTGGCTGATGCCGGCGGTGCGCACTTTTTCGGTGCAGCAGCCGCTGCAGCAGCTCGGCGCGGCGCTGCAGGACTTCGCGCCGACGGTGCTGATCACCTATCCGAGCTGCGCCGACGCGCTGGCGCAGGCGCAGAGCGAAGGCCGGCTGCGCCTGCGGCTGGCCGAAGTCTGGGCCGGCGGCGAGCAGCTCAGCGCCGAGCAGCGCGCGCGCATCCGCGCCGCCTTCGGCTGCCGGCTGCACAACAACTACGGCGCGTCGGAGTGTTATGCGATCGGCTGGGAATGCAGCGCCGGCCGCTTGCACCTGAATCACGACTGGGTGGTGCTCGAGCCGGTGGACCGCGCGCTGCGCCCGGTGCCGCCGGGCGAGACTTCGCATGCGGTGCTGCTGACCAACCTGGCCAACCGCACGCAGCCGCTGCTGCGCTACAAGCTCGACGACAGCGTGCGCTTCCTGCCCGAGCGCTGCGCCTGCGGCAACGCCTTTCCGGCTTTCGAAGTGCAAGGCCGCGCCGACCACACGCTGCAGATGCACGACGCGCAGCAGCGGCCGGTCTCGCTGCTGCCGCTGGCCCTGTGCACGGCCATCGAGGAGGGCGCGCAGGTGACGCGCTTCCAGGTGCTGCACGATGCTGCAGACCGGCTGCAGCTGCGCTTCGAACCCGAAGAGGCCGAACCCGAAGCCGCGTTCCTGCGCACGCAGGCGGCGCTGGCCGAGTATCTGGCGGCGCAGGGGCTGGGCAACGTGCAGGTCGAGTACAGCGCCGAGCCGCCGCTGCGCCATCCGCGCAGCGGCAAGCTCGAGCGCGTGCGCCCGGGAGAAGGCAAGGGCACTGCCCGGCCGGGATAATCGGGGCCGTGGACAAACAGCGCATCGTGGTCGGCTTGTCCGGCGGCGTCGATTCGGCCGTCAGCGCCTGGCTGCTCGAGCGCGCCGGGCATGAGGTCGTGGGCCTGTTCATGAAGAACTGGGAAGGCGACGACGACGACGTCTATTGCAGCGCCAACGCCGACTTCGTCGACGCCGCGGCGGTGGCCGACGTGCTGGGCATCGAGATCGAGCACGTCAACTTCGCCGCCGACTACCGCGAGCGCGTGTTCGCCGAATTCCTGCGCGAGTACCGCGCCGGGCGCACGCCGAACCCGGACGTGCTGTGCAACGCCGAGATCAAGTTCAAGGCCTTCCTCGACCATGCGCTGCGGCTGGGCGCGGATGCCATCGCCACCGGCCACTACGCGCGCGTGCGCCAAGGCGCCGACGGCTTCGAGCTGCTGAAGGGCCTGGATCCGCTGAAGGACCAGAGCTATTTCCTGCACCGGCTGAACCAGGCGCAGCTGGCGCGTACGCGCTTCCCGGTGGGCGAATTGCGCAAGTCCGAGGTGCGGCGCATCGCTGCCGAGATCGGCCTGCCCAACGCGCAGAAGAAGGATTCGACCGGCATCTGCTTCATCGGCGAGCGGCCGTTCCGAGAATTCCTGAACCGCTGGCTGCAGCACCAGCCGGGGCCGATCCTTGATGAGCGCGGGCGCACGCTCGGCCGCCACGTGGGCCTGAGCTTCTACACCATCGGCCAGCGCCAGGGCTTAGGGATAGGCGGCATCAAGCCGCGTGGCGCGGCGCGCGGCGGCGCCGAGCACGCACCGTGGTACGTCGCCGGCAAGGATCTGCCGCGCAACGTGCTGCAGGTGGTGCAGGGGCACGAGCATGCGGCGCTGCAGTCGCGCACGCTGTGGGCCGACGACTGCAGCTGGGTCGCCGGGCAGCCGCCGGCACCGGGGCGCTATGCCGCCAAGTCGCGCTATCGCCAGGCCGATGCCGGCTGCACGCTGGCGCTGGCGGGCGACGGCGGCATGCGGCTGGATTTCGACGCGCCGCAGTGGGCGGTGGCGCCCGGGCAGTCGGCGGTGCTGTACGACGGTGATCGCTGCCTCGGCGGAGGCGTCATTCAACGTGCGGAAACCTGGACCGCCGCGCCGGCATCGAAGAGCCGCGAGACGGTCGATTCATAGCGGCCGAAATATTGCGTGAGCATGCACCCACATTCGTCAAAGATGATCAGCCGTGGCCTATGGGCCGTCTTCCTCGGCCTGCTGCTGGCCGCACGAGCGGCGCAGGCGCTGACCGTGCTGCCCGCGGCGCAGAGCAGCGGCGTGGCGCGCACCGAGCACGTCACGGCCGAACTGGTGGCCGAACGCGACGCGGTGCAGCCGGGCCAGAGCCTGCAGATCGGGCTGCGGCTGCAGCACAGTCCCGGCTGGCACACCTACTGGCGCAACCCCGGCGATTCGGGGCTGCCGACAGCCATCGACTGGCAGCTGCCGGCCGGCGCTTCGATGGGCGACATCGAATGGCCGGCGCCGAAGCGGCTGCCGCTGGGCCCGCTGGTCAACTACGGCTACGAAGGCGAGCTGCTGCTGCCGCTGCGCTTCACCGCGCCGGCCGACGCCGTGCCGGGCCAGCCGCTGCAACTGCATGCCGAGGTGCGCTGGCTGGTGTGCAAGGACGTCTGCATCCCCGAAAACGCGACGCTGCAGCTGGCGCTGCCGGTGGCCGACGCGGGCACGGCGCCGGGCAGCACGCCGTGGACGGCACAGTTCGCGCAGGCCGCGGCGGGGCGCGCGCAGCCGCTGCAGGGCTGGCAGGCTTCGCTGCAGCACAGCGGGCGCGAGCTGCTGCTGAACCTGGAGGCGCCCGAAGCGCGTGCGCCGGGAGCGCCGCAGCCGGCGATCGAGGTCTTTCCCTTTGCCGAGCAGTTGATCGAACCGGCGGCGCACGAGCTCTATCGCACGCCGCGCGGTTATGCGCTGCGCCTGAAGCTGATGGCCGACGCCGCAGCGCCGGCCGAACTGCGCGGCGTGCTCGTCGCGCAGGACGGCAGCGGCGCGGTCTGGGGCGGCGGCAGCGCGATGGCCGAATTCAGCGCACCGCGGCAGGAGGTGGCGCGCATCGCGCTGCCCGAAGGCGCGGTGCGCATGGGCGCGCCCAGTCGAATGCCGGCCGGCGCGGCGAGTTCGCTCAACGGCACGATCACCGGCCCGGTCAGCGGCCTGTGGATGGCGCTGCTGCTGGCCTTCATCGGCGGCATGGTGCTGAACCTGATGCCCTGCGTGTTCCCGGTGCTGTCGATCAAGCTGCTCGGGCTGGCCAAGCAGGCGCCAAGCCGCGGCGCGCTGCGCACGCATGCGCTGGCCTACGGCGGCGGCGTGCTGCTCAGCTTCCTGGCGCTGGCTGGCGTGCTGATCGCGCTGCAGGCGGCGGGCAGCGCCATCGGCTGGGGCTTCCAGCTGCAGGAGCCGGGCATGGTGGCGGTGCTGGCGCTGCTGTTCTTCGTCATCGGGCTGAACCTGATGGGCGTCTACGAATTCGCCAACCTGCTGCCGCAACGCGCCGCCACCTGGCGCGCGCAGCGGCCGGCCGGCGACGCCTTCGCCAGCGGCGTGCTGGCGGTGGTCGCCGCCAGCCCCTGCACCGCGCCCTTCATGGGCGCGGCGCTCGGCTATGCGCTGACGCAGTCGGCGGCGGTGGCGCTGGCGGTGTTTGCCGCGCTGGGACTGGGCATGGCGCTGCCGTACATGGCGCTGGCCGTGGCGCCCGGCTGGCGTCGGCGCCTGCCGCAGCCAGGGCCATGGATGGAACGGCTGAAGCAGGGCCTGGCCTTCCCGATGTTCGCCACCGCGGTGTGGCTGCTGTGGGTGCTGGGCCAGCAGGCCGGCGTCGGCGCGATGGCGCGGCTGCTGATGCTGCTGGTCGGCGTGGCGCTGCTGCTGTGGCTGGCGCATCTGGGCGGGCTGCGCGGCGCGCTCGGCAAGGGCCTGGGCACGCTGGCGCTGGCCGCGATGCTGGCCTGGGCCTGGCCGCAGGCCGAGCCGGCGGCGGCGCCGGTGGCACGCGGCGAAGGCGGCGCCGTGCCGGCCCTTGGGGCGCATGAAGCCGGCTGGCTGCCCTACGACGAGCCGCTGCTGGCACGGCTCGCGGCCGAGGGCCGGCCGGTGTTCGTCGACTTCACCGCCGCCTGGTGCGTCAGCTGCCAGGTCAACAAGCGCCTGGTGCTGAACACCGACGAGGCGCAGCAGGCTTTCGCCCGTGCCGACGTGGCGCTGATGCGCGCCGACTGGACGCGGCGCGACGCGGTGATCACGCAGGCGCTGGCGCGGCTGGGGCGCAACGGCGTGCCGGTGTACGTGCTGCTGCGCCCGGGTCGCGAGCCCCTGTTGCTGCCCGAGATCCTGAGCCAGGGCATCGTGCGCGAAGCGCTGGCCACGCTGCAGCCCTGAAGGGACGCGCCCTGCCGACACGCCGCAGCGCCTATGCGCCGAGCGGCTGTCGATCCGCGCAATCAGCAGCTCCCCGCGCTTGGCATGTGCCGATAATGCGGAAACTGCATATGGATTCCCGCGGAACGTGAACTTCCAGCAACTGCGCTCGGTGCGCGAAACCGTGCGCCAGGGCTTCAACCTGACCGCGGTGGCGGCGTCGCTGCACACCTCGCAGCCGGGCGTCAGCCGGCAGATCCGCGAGCTGGAAGACGAACTCGGCATCGCCCTGTTCCACCGCGCCGGCAAGCGCCTGACCGGGCTGACGCCGCCGGGGCAGGCGGTGCTGCCGATCGTCGAGCGGCTGCTGCTCGAAGCCGACAACCTAAAGCGCGCCGGTGACGATTTCGCGTCGCAAAGCCGCGGCACGCTGACCATCGCCGCCACGCATTCGCAGGCGCGCTACGCGCTGCCGCCGGCAGTGCGCGACTTCAGCGCCGCGCATCCCGAGGTGCAGCTGCGGCTGCACCAGGGCGGCCCCAAGCAGGTGGCCGAGATGCTGCTCAGCGGCGAGGCCGACATCGGCATCGCCACCGAAGCGCTGGCCGAATACGCCGAGCTGGTCGCGCTGCCGAGCTGGCGTTGGACGCATGCCGTGGTCGTGCCGCGCGGCCATGCGCTGGCGCAGCAGGCCGCGCGCGGCGAGACGCTGACGCTGGAGCAGCTGGCGCGCCAGCCGATCATCACCTACGAACCCGGCTACACCGGCCGCACGCACATCGACGAGGCCTTCGCGCGCCGCGGCCTGGCCTGGAACCTGGTGCTGTCGGCGATGGACGCCGACGTCATCAAGACCTATGTCGAGCTGGGCATGGGCGTGGGCATCATCGCGGCGATGGCCTTCGACGAGGCGCGCGACGCCGCCCTGTACGCGATCGACGCACGCCACCTGTTCGCCAGCAACCTGACGCGCGTCGCGGTGCGCCGCGGCGCCTTCCTGCGCGGCTACGTCTATGAATTCATCCGCGCCTTCGCGCCGCCGCTGACGCGCGCGCGCGTCGAGCAGGCGCTGGCGCAGTCGGCCGGATCCAGCTTCGACATCTGATGCCCACAGACAGGTCGAGCCCGGCGGCAACTGGCATGATCCGCTGCAGCTCGGCGCGAGGCACTGTCGCCCCGCCGTCACCGAAGGAGGCGAGATGATCCCTGCCCTGGACCCCTCCGTGGACGCGCTCGCCGCGCGGCTGCCCGACGGCGCCAGCCTCAGCCTGCACAAGGGCGACGAGGCCGACGCGCCGATGGCGCTGGCGCTGGCGCTGATCCGCCGGCGCGTGCGCGGCCTGCACCTGGTCACGCTGCCCACCTGCGCCTATCCGGCCAGCGGCATGATGATCGACCTGCTGATCGGCGCCGGCTGCGTCGCCTCGGTGGAAACCTCCGGCATCTCGCTGCACGAGCTCGGCCCGGCGCCGCGCTTCACGCAGGCGGTGCGCGACGGCCGCCTGCGCGTGCGCGACAGCACCTGCCCGGCGGTCTATGCGGCGCTGCAGGCCGGCGCCAAGGGCCAGCCCTTCGCACCGCTGCGCGGGCTGATCGGCTCGGACCTGCTGCGCCACCGCGACGACTGGCGCGTGATCGACAACCCCTTCGCCGCGGACGCCGACCCGATCGTGCTGGTGCCCGCCCTGAACGTGGACGCAGCGGTCTTCCACGCGCCGAAGGCCGACGCCGAAGGCAACGTCTGGGTCGGCCGCGACCGCGATCGCGTGCTCGCCGCGCATGCCGCGGCGCGCACGCTGGTCACGGTCGAGGCCATCGTGCCGGGTTGCTTCTTCGACGACGAAGCCGTTGCGGCCGGCGTGATCCCGGCCGCGCTGATCGAAGCCATCGCCGTCGCCCCCCAGGGCTGCTGGCCGATGACCATCGGCGGCGGCATCGACCTGGACGCGGTGCGCGACTACCAGCGCGCCGCGCGCAGCGACGAAGGCTTCGAAACCTGGCTGGCCGAGCACCTGCAACTCGACGCCGCAGCGGTGGCCTAGATGGCGCCGCACCCCGAGGAACTGCAGGCCAGCGCCATCGCCGACCTGCTGGCCGGCACCCGCCGCGTCGCGGTGGGCATGCAGTCGCCGGTGCCCGGCGCCGGTGCCCTGCTGGCCAGCGCACTGAGCAGCGGCGCCTTGGGCGTCACCATTCTCGGCAGCCGGCAGCACAACCGCTTCACCAACGGCGGCGCCGAGCTCTTCGACCTGGCGGGACGCGGCCGCATCGACGCCTTCTTCCTCAGCGGCGGGCAGATCGACGGCCAGGCCAACATCAACCTGGTCGGCACCGGCGACTACCCGCACAGCCGGGTGCGCTGGTCGGGCTCCTTCGGCTCGGCCTACCTGTACTTCGTGGTGCCGCGCGTGATCCTGTTCCGCTGGGAGCACAGCCGGCGCACGCTGGTGCCGCAGGTCGATTTCGTCAGCGCGCCGGGCAGCTCGGAGCCCGGCGTGCACCGCTCCGGCGGGCCGGTGGCCCTGATCACCAACCTGTGCCTGTTCGACTTCGACCGCGTGCAACGGCGCTTCACGCTGCGCTCGGTGCACCCGGGGCACACGCTGGAAGAAGTGCGCGACCAGACCGGCTTCGACTTCGACGTGCCGCACAGCGTGCCCACCACCCCCGCGCCCGACGCGGCGCGCCTGGCGCTGCTGCGCGGGCCGGTGGCGGCACAGATGGCCGAGGTCTATCCGGCGTTCGTGCAGGCGGTATTCGGCCGCAGCGGCTGACGCGGACTTGCGATCAACTGCGCAAGGGCGGGGCCTGCTCTCGACGCGTTGCGGTCTTTCAGCTGACCGCTTTGCGCTCCAAGGACGGTGCGGGCCGAGGCTGGCGGGTGAGCGCATTCGCTCATGTCCCCCGACCGCGCCATGAATGGCGCGGTCTCCTCCTCTACTTCCCGAATGCGCTCACCCACCATCCTCGGCTTGGCGCCGCTGTGGCGCGGTCGAGGCCGCAAACACGACTGCCCGAGACCCATGCTGCTTGCGGCGGGAACGCGGCTGTTCGGGCGCTGCGACAGCCCCGGCGCTGCCAGCCGAGGATGGCGGGGAAGCGAATCCGGGAAGTAGAGGAGGAGCCCGGTCGACAGACCGGGCGGGGGAGAGAGCCCGGACACGAACAGTCCGGGGGACTGTTCGTGCCTGGCGAGCGCCTGGGGCTGCGCCCCAGGCATGAGCGGATTCGCTTCCCCGCTGTCCTCGGCCCGCACGGAAATACGAACAGCCACGAGCAGCCGCAATGCGTCGTAAGCGGCCGGCATCAGCGGCACCCCGCGCTCAAATCATCGCCGCCGGGTCGGGCAGCTCCTGCTGCACGGCGCCGTCGGCAAAGCGCGTGATGCGCCGCGCGCGCAGATGCACGCGGCTGCCGCTGCGCAGGCCCAGGCGCTCGCGCAGCGGCGCGAATTCGCTGCGCGGCATCTCGACGTCGACGTAGGAGCCGTCGTCATCGCGCTTGAACTCGATGCGCGTCTGCGCACCCACGGTCAGCACCTGCGACAGCGTGACCGGCAGCGTGCCGGGCTCGGGGCCGGCGACGATGTCCAGCTCGTGCGGCCGCACATACACGGTGTCGGCTTCGGCTTCGACACCGCCCGGGCCGTGGCCGCCGGCGCCGAGCCGGCCGTGGAACAGGTTCACGTCGCCCAGGAACTGCAGCACGAAGGGGCTGGCCGGATGGTCGTAGACCTGGTCGGGCGTGCCCTGCTGCTCGATCGCGCCGTGGTTCATGACGACGATGCGGTCGGCGACTTCCATCGCCTCGTCCTGGTCGTGCGTGACGAACACGCTGGTGACGTGCATCTCGTCGTGCAGCCGGCGCAGCCAGCGGCGCAGTTCCTTGCGCACCTTGGCGTCGAGCGCGCCGAAGGGCTCGTCCAGCAACAGCACCTTCGGCTCCACCGCCAGCGCGCGCGCCAGGGCGATGCGCTGCCGCTGGCCGCCGGACAGCTGGTGCGGGTAGCGGTCGGCCACCCAGTCCAGTTGCACCAGCTTCAGCAGCTCCATCACCTTGGACTTGATCTCGGCATCCGACGGCCGCCGCGGCTTCGGCCGCACGCGCAGCCCGAAGGCGACGTTCTCGAAGATCGTCATGTGGTTGAAGAGCGCGTAGTGCTGGAACACGAAGCCGACGTTGCGCTCGCGCACCGTGGTGTTCGTCGCGTCCTCGCCGTGAAACAGCACGTGGCCGCTGTCCGGCACCTCCAGCCCGGCGATGATGCGCAGCAGCGTGGTCTTGCCCGAGCCCGACGGGCCGAGCAGCGCGACCAGCTCGCCGGCCGGGATGTCCAGGTTCAGCTCGTCGCAGACGACGGTCGCGCCGAAGCGCTTGTTCAGGTTGCGGATCTCGATGCTCACGGATGCCCCCGGTCCGATGGGTACATCGGCCCGCCCCTCGTGGGGGTGCGGGCCGGCTTGGGAGCGGCCCGGCGCTCGGCCCGCCCGCTCTGATCCGCCTTGACAGGATTCATTCGACTTTCACTCCGCGCGATCGCCGACCGCGCGCCGTTGATGCTTGACGCGCTGCTCGACCAGGTACTTCAGCGCCAGCGTCACCAGCGCCAGCAGCGCCAGCAGCGAGGCCACCGCGAAGGCCGCGGCGAACTGGTATTCGTTGTAGAGGATTTCGATGTGCAGCGGCATGGTGTTGGTCTGGCCGCGGATGTGGCCCGAGACCACGCTGACCGCGCCGAACTCGCCCATCGCGCGCGCGTTGCACAGGATCACGCCGTAGAGCAGCGCCCACTTGACGTTGGGCAGCGTCACGCGCCAGAACATCTGCCAGCCGGTGGCGCCGAGCACGCGTGCGGCTTCTTCCTGCTCCTGGCCCTGCGCCTGCATCAGCGGGATCAGCTCGCGCGCGACGAAGGGGAAGGTGATGAACACCGTGGCCAGCACGATGCCCGGCACGGCGAAGATGATCTTCAGGTCGTGTTCCTGCAGCCACGGCCCGAGCCAGCCCTGCAGGCCGAACACCAGCACGTAGATCAGGCCGGCGATGACCGGGCTGACGCTGAAGGGCAGGTCGATCAGCGTCAGCAGCAGGTTCTTGCCGCGGAAGTCGAACTTGGCGATGGCCCAGGCCGCGCTGACGCCGAACACCAGGTTCAGCGGCACGCTGATGCCGGCGGCGAGCAGCGTCAGCCAGATGGCCGAGCGCGCGTCGGGCTCGCTGATCGCCGCCCAGTACACGTCCCAGCCCTTCTTGAAGGCCTCGAAGAACACCGTGGCCAGCGGCACGAACAGGAACAGCGTCAGGAAGCCCAGCGCCAGCGCGATCAGCAGGGCGCGCACCCAGCGCGTCTCGGTGGTCGCCGATTGCAATGCCCGCGGCGCGACGCCGGCATCCGGCGCGCGCTCGACAGCAACGGCCGCGGTATTCACACGCCCCCCTGGCGCTTGCGAGCCCAGGTCTGCAGGCTGTTGATCAGCAGCAGCAGCGCGAAGCTGATCAGCAGCATGACCACCGCGATGGCGGTGGCGCCGGGCACGTCGTACTGCTCGAGCTTGGTGATGATCAGCAGCGGCGTGATCTCGCTGACCATCGGCATGTTGCCGGCGATGAAGATCACGCTGCCGTATTCGCCCAAAGCGCGCGCGAAGGCCAGCGCGAAGCCGGTCAGCAGCGCGGGCAGCACGATCGGCAGGATCACCTTGCCGAAGGTCTGCCAGCGGCTCGCGCCGAGCGTGGCCGCGGCTTCTTCGAGCTCGCGGTTCACGTCCTCCAGCACCGGCTGCACGGTGCGCACGACGAAGGGCACGCCGATGAACACCAGCGCGACGAACACGCCCACGGGCGTGAAGCTGACCTTGAACGGCAGCCACTGGCCGATGAGCCCGTTCTGTGCATAGATCGCCGTCAGCGCGATGCCGGCCACCGCGGTGGGCAAGGCGAAGGGCAGGTCGACCAGCGCGTCGACCAGGCGCTTGAAGGGGAACTCATAGCGCACCAGCACCCAGGCGACGACCAGGCCGAAGACCGCGTTCAGCGCCGCCGCCGCGAAGGACGCGCCGAAGGTCAGCCGGTACGAGGCGACGACGCGCGGCGAGCTGACCGCCTCCCAGAAGGCGCCCCAGGTCATCGTGAAGGTCTTCAGGAACGCGGCCGACAGCGGGATCAGCACGATCAGGCTGATGTACAGCAGCGCGAAGCCCAGCGCCAGGTCGAAGCCGGGCAGCACGCTGTGCCGCCGCAGCAGGGTGCGGCCGAGGATCATGACGGGGACGCGGCGAACGCCGGCCTACTTGCGGCCGGCGGCGGTGATCTGGTCGTACAGCGCGCCGTCGTCGAAGTGCTCCTTCTGCGCCTTGGTCCAGCTGCCGAAGACTTCGTCCACGGTGAAGGCATTGACCTTCGGGAAGGTCTTCGCATGCCGGGCCAGCACCTGGGCATCGCGCGGGCGCAGGCCGTGCTTCGCGGCGATCTCCTGCGCTTCGGGCGACCACAACCACTTCAGGTAGGCCTCGGCGGGCTTGCGCGTGCCCTTCTTGTCGACCACCTTGTCGACCACGGCCACCGGGTTTTCGGCCAGCACCGTCCATGTCGGGTAGACGACGTCGAAGACATCGCCGAACTCCGTGCGGATCAGCTCGACCTCGCTTTCGAAGGTGGCCAGCGCGTCGCCGATGTTGCGCTGGATGAAGGTGGTGGTCGCCGCGCGCCCGCCGCCGTCGAACACCGGCACGTTGGCGAAGATCTTCTGCACGCGTTCGCGCGCCTGCTCTGCAGTGCCGCCGGCCTTGATGACCGCGCCGTAGGCGGCGACATAGCTGTAGCGGCCGTTGCCGGTGAGCTTGGGGTTGGGGATGACCACCGACACGCCGGGCTTGGCCACATCGGCCCAGTCCTTGATGCCCTTGGGGTTGCCCTTGCGCACCAGCAGCACGGTCACCGAGGTGGTGGGCGCGGCGTTGTCCGGGAAGCGCTTGGCCCAGTCGGCCGGCACGAAGCCGCTGCGCGCGGCCAGCATGTCGATGTCCAGCGCCTGGTTCATCGTCACCACGTCGGCCTGCAGCCCGTCGATGACCGAGCGGATCTGCTTGCTGGAGCCGCCGTGGCTCTGGTTGATGGTCAGCGGTTCGCCCTTCCACTGCGCCAGGAAGGCCTTGTTGTAGTCCTTGTAGAACTCGCGCGCCACGTCGTAGCTGACGTTCAGCAGCGTGGTGGTCTGGGCGGTGGCGAGGGTCGGCAGCCCGGCGCCGAGCATGGCGGCAAGCAGCAGCGCGCGGCGGGCAAGGTTCAAACGGTTCATGGCAGTTCCGGCACGAATGAAGTGCAAAGCGCGCATGCTAGGCAGCGCACCCGCTCAGGGAAACGAATGAAATCTTGTTTGCTTATGCGGCAAACGAGTAAGACGGATCACTTGCGCGTGTAGATCTGGTCGAACACGCCGCCGTCGGCGAAGTGCGTCTTCTGCGCCTTGGCCCAACCGCCGAAGAGCTCGTCGATGGTGAACAGGCTGAGCTGGGCGAACTGCTTGTCGTATTTGGCCGCCACCTTCGCATCGGTCGGCCGGTAGTGGTGCCGCGCCGCGATGTCCTGGCCGTCGGGCGTGTACAGGTACTGCAGATAGGCCGTGGCCACCTCATGCGTGCCCTTGCGCTGCACCACCTTGTCGACCACCGCCACCGGCGGCTCGGCCAGGATGCTCGAGGACGGCACGACGATCTGGAACTTGTCCGGCCCCAGTTCCCTGGCCGCCAGGAAGGCCTCGTTCTCCCAGGAGATGAAGACGTCGCCTACGCCGCGCTCGGTGAAGGTGATCAGCGCGCCGCGCGCGCCGGAATCCAGCACCGGCACGTTGCCGAACAGCGAGGCCACGAACTGCTGCGCGCGGGCCGGGTCGTTGCCGTACTTCTTCAGCGCGTAGCCCCAGGCGGCCAGATAGTTCCAGCGCGCGCCGCCCGAGGTCTTCGGGTTCGGCGTGACCACCGAGACGCCCGGTTTGACCAGATCGTCCCAGTCCTTGATGCCCTTCGGGTTGCCTTTGCGCACCAGGAACACGATGGTGCTGGTGTAGGGGCTGCTGTGCTGCGGCAGGCGCTGCTGCCAGTCGGCCGGCAGCAGCCTGGCCTTGGCGGCCAGTTCGTCGATGTCGTAGGCCAGCGCCAGAGTGACCACGTCGGCCTCGAGCCCGTCGATCACAGAACGCGCCTGCTTGCCCGAGCCGCCGTGGCTCTGCTTGATGGTGACGGTGTCGCCGGTCCGGGCCTTCCAGTGCGCGGCGAAGGCCTTGTTGAATTCGGCGTACAGCTCGCGCGTCGGGTCGTAACTGACGTTGAGCAGCGTGATGTCCTTGGCCGGCACGCCGGCGGCAGCCAGGGCGACGGTTCCGGCCACGGCCAGGCGGCGGACGCGGGAGATCATGAGGGAGAAATGGCGCATGGTGATCGGTCCTCGGGTGCAGAAAGTGCCCGCATGCTGGGGGCCGCCCTGCGGCGGCGGAACGAAGCAAAACGCGCTTGCTTATGCGGATTGCGCCGAGCCGGCTTCGGCCAGCGCCTATGCTCGCGCCCTCACCACCCGCAGGAGTTGCCCCTCATGACCCAGCCCACCCAGCATTTCGAAACCCTGGCCGTGCACGCCGGCTACAGCCCCGAGCCGCAGACCAAGGCGGTGGCGGTGCCGCTGTACCAGACCGTGGCCTATGCCTTCGACAGCGCGCAGCACGGCGCCGACCTGTTCGACCTGAAGGTGGCGGGCAACATCTACACGCGCATGATGAACCCGACCACCGACGTGCTGGAAAAGCGCGTCGCGGCGCTCGAAGGCGGCATCGCCGCACTGGCGCTGGCTTCGGGCATGGCGGCCATCACCTGCGCCATCCAGACCATCACCGAAGCCGGCGACAACATCGTCTCGGCCAGCACGCTGTACGGCGGCACCTACAACCTGTTCGCCCACACCTTTCCGCAGCAGGGCATCGAAGTGCGCTTCGCCGACCCGGCCGACCCCGCCGCCTTCGAGCCGCTGATCGACGCGCGCACCAAGGCGGTGTTCATCGAATCCATCGGCAACCCGGCCGGCAACGTCACCGACATCGCCGCGCTGGCCGCGCTGGCGCACCGCCACGGCGTGCCGCTGATCGTCGACAACACCGTGCCCAGCCCCTACCTGCTGCGGCCCATCGAGCACGGCGCCGACATCGTCGTGCACGCGCTCACCAAGTACATCGGCGGCCACGGCAACAGCCTCGGCGGCATCGTCGTCGACAGCGGCAAGTTCCCGTGGGCCCAGCACAAGGCGCGCTTCAAGCGCCTGAACGAGCCCGACGTCAGCTACCACGGCGTGGTCTACACCGACGCGCTGGGGCCGGCGGCCTACATCGGCCGTGCGCGCGTCGTGCCGCTGCGCAACATGGGCGCGACGCTGTCGCCCTTCAACGCCTGGACGATCCTGATGGGGCTGGAGACGCTGCCGCTGCGCATGGAGCGCATCTGCGCCAACACGCAGCAGGTGGCCGCCTGGCTGCAGCAGCACCCGAAGGTGGCACGCGTCAGCTACGCCGGCCTGAGCGGGCACCGCGACCACGCGCTGGCGCGCAAGTACCTGGGCGGGCGCGCCTCGGGCCTGTTCACCTTCGAGCTGAAGACGGCCGGCGGCGCGCGCGAGGCCGGCGCGCGCTTCCTGGACGCGCTGCAGCTGTTCACCCGGCTGGTGAACATCGGCGACAACAAGTCGCTGGCCACGCACCCGGCCAGCACCACGCACCGCCAGTTGTCGGCCGGGGAAATGGCCAAGACCGGTGTCAGCGAAGCCACCGTGCGCCTGTGCATCGGCATCGAGCACGTCGACGACCTGATCGCCGACCTGGAGCAGGCGCTGGCGGCGGTTTGAGGCGGGGCCTCGGGGCGGCGGCTGGGCTGCCCCGCCGCCTGCGCCGCGCGGGCTCTCATGAGCCTGGCGCACCGAGTCTGTCGCATAGCAAATGCGCTACACTGAGCCGCATGAAAACGTCCCAGTTGCCGCCGGTCAGGGTCGAGCCCGCCGTGCGCATGGAGATCGAAGCCGTCTTGCGCGAAGGCGAGAGCCTGTCGCAGTTCGTCGAGACCGCCGCAGTGCAGGCGGCGCGGCAGCGCAAGGCGCAGGAAGAGTTCCTGGCCCGAGGGCGGGCTGCGCTGGCCGAAGCCAGGCGCAGCGGCGAGTTCTACCCCGCCGATCAAGTGCTCGGCGACATGCACGAGCGGTTGCAGTCGCGCATGCAGGCGCTGCGCAAGCGCAAGGGAACGGCCGGCGCGAAGACGTGACCTTCGCGGTCCGCCTCACGCGCCAGGCGCTGGAGGATCTGCAGCGCATCGAGGAGTTCCTGATCGAACTCGCGCTCGAACACGGCGACTTCGATCTGCCGCTGCGCGCCACGGACGCCATTCGGCGCGAGATGCGCATTCTCGAGACCAATCCCTACACCTGCCGCAAGGTAGGCAGCAACCCGCTCGAGCGCGAACTGGTCATCCCCTTCGGCGGCTCGGGCCATGTGGCCTTGTTCGAGATCGTCAGCCAACGCGAAGTCGCGGTCTCGGCCGTCCGCCACCAGCGGGAAGACGACTACCACTGACCCGGGCGAGTGCCCTCGGTCAGGCCTTCAGCGGGCCGCGGTGCGGGCCTTGGGCCGATGCAGATCGTCGCGCCGGTGGCGGCCGTCACCCGGTTGCGCGCGCCCGAGCTCGGCGCCCTGCGCCAGGCCGAGCAGGATGCCGCAGGCATCGGCCGCGCGCGGCGACGCGCATTGGGCGCGCAGCTGCTGCAGTTCCTTTTCCAGCCGGCGCAATTCGGCGATGCGGTGGCGCACGTGGCCCAGGTGCTCGTCGAGCAGCGCGTTGACGCCGGCGCAGCTGGCCGCGATCGAGGCGCTGCGCCAGCGCCACGGGGTCGTCGCCATGGCCGGCGACGGCATCAACGACGCACCGGCCCTGGCGCAGGCCGACATCGGCATCGCCATGGGCGCGGCCGGCACCGAAGTGGCGATGGAAGCCGCCGGCGTGGTGGTGATGAACGACGACCTGCGGCGCGTGCCCGAAACGGTGCGGCTGTCGCAGCGCACGCATGCCGTGCTGTGGCAGAACATCGCGCTCGCGCTGGGCATCAAGGCGGTGTTCCTGGCGCTGGCGATCTTCGACGACGCCACGATGTGGATGGCGGTGTTCGCCGACATGGGCGCGAGCCTGTTGGTGGTCGGCAACGGGCTGCGGCTGCTGCGCAGTCCGCGGCCCTGAGCGCCGCCCCTCGAGCGCCTGCATCGGCATCAAGCCCGCGCCGCGACGCCGGCGGAGGCGGCGCGGCGCCGCTGCAGCGCCTTCTCGGCCTCGGCGATGACGAACACCGCCAGCCCGGCCGCCGCCACGCGCGCCCATTCGCCGGCCTCCAGCGGCTCGGAGCCGAAGATCGCCTGCAGCGGCGGCAGGTAGACGAAGCCCAGCTGCAGCAGCAGGCAGGCCAGCAGCGTCCACCACACCACCGGGTTGCCGGTCAGGCCGCGCCGGCTCAGCGCCGGGGCGGTGATGAAGCGGCTGTTCAGCAGATAGAACATCTCGGCGAAGACGATGGCGCTGACGGCCATGGTGCGCGCGGTGCCGGCGTCGGTGCCGCGCGACAGCTCCCACAGGAAAAGGCCCAGCGCCGCGGCCATCATCAGCACCGAGACCATCAGCACGCGCCAGATGAAGAAGGCCGACAGCAGCGGCTCGCCCGGCGGACGCGGGCGGCGGCGCATCACGCCGGCTTCGGCCGGCTCGAAGGCCAGCGCCAAGCCCAGCGTGCCGGAGGTGACCATGTTGATCCACAGCACCTGCGCCGGGGTCAGCGGCAGCGTCAGCTCGAACAGGATCGCGGCGATCACCACCAGCGCCTCGCCGCCGTTGGTGGGCAGCATGAAGAGGATGAACTTGCGGATGTTGTCGAAGACCGCGCGGCCCTCGCGCACCGCCGCGGCGATGGTGGCGAAGTTGTCGTCGGCCAGCACCACGTCGGCCGCCTCCTTGGCGGCTTCGGTGCCCTTGCGCCCCATGGCCACGCCGACGTCGGCGCGCTTCAGCGCCGGCGCGTCGTTGACGCCGTCGCCGGTCATCGCCACCACCTGCCCGTC
>OEIU01000045.1_pt1 | contig 110420 bp, 93 predicted proteins | sample 1539221 | NCBI WGS metagenome assembly OEIU01 (sample SAMN03792071, study PRJEB22550) | activated sludge metagenome | feature: wastewater treatment plant; material: activated sludge; isolation source: Wastewater treatment plant of a petroleum refinery complex | place: Argentina: Zarate | collected... | reverse complement strand
CCTCGACCGGCCAAGATAGTTGTCGTCGACCGGCCAAGGTAATTGTCGCCAACCAGGGCGCGGCGCTGCCCGACGATATTGCTGCGCTGGCAAGCTCGGCCAGCATGCCTGCAACGGCGCAAGCTGCAGGGCGACCGCGGATCGAGATCCTGGCGGCGAACTCGCGAGGCGCGCCCAATGTGGCAGCGGTCAGCGTGCTGGCCGCGGAGTTCCAGGGCGTCAAGGAACTCGACGACGTCTATGTGGCGCTGCACCTTTCCCAGGCGCAGAAGCTGGTCTTTGGGGCCGCGCTCCCGCAGGTGACGGCGATCTCGCTGCAGCTTCATCACACTGCGCAGATACCCGCCGCGCGGGCACGACTGGAAGAACTGTTGAAGACTACGCTGAAGGGCGAGCCTCTGGCGATCCTCGACTTCGAGACGCTTAACCCGTTCTATGGCCAGACGCTGGCCATGTTCGCCGCAATATTCGGCTTCATCTCGGTGTTGATGGGAGCGATCGTGCTGTTCACTGTCAGCAACACGATGAGCATGGCAGTGGTGGAGCGAACAGCCGAGATCGGCACGTTGCGTGCCATCGGCCTCAGGCGGGGAGGCATTCGCGCGATGTTTATCGGTGAGGGCATCGTGCTGGGTTGCTTCGGCGTGCTGGTCGGCTACATCGCAGCCCTCGGCGCAGCGTGGACGATTAACCGTCTCGGCCTGACTTGGACGCCGCCGGGGCGCATCGAGCCGATACCGCTATCAGTCCGCCTGTCCGGCGAGTACGGCATGATGCTCGCCAGCGGAATCGTGCTCATCCTTGTGGCGGGTGTGTCCGCCCTCGTTCCCGCTTCGCGCGCGTCACGCATGAACATCGTGGACGCGCTGCGCCATGTTTAGCGGCGCTGCCACTGGTCCCGGATGTCAGCCAAAAGGCAACAACTGCCGTCACCATGATTGCGAAGAGATTTGAGTTGCATCACATCGCCCGTGATGTCAAACTTCGACCGTGCGTCTCGTCCTGGACACCGATGTGATCGTCGCCGCCCTGCGGAGCCCGACCGGCGCCTCGGCGGCGTTGCTTGAAGCCGCGCTGGACGGCAAGGTCATTCTGGTGGCCAACGTGGCACTGGTGCTCGAGTACGAGGCCACCTGCTCTCGGGCAGAACATCGGGCGGCGGCTGGCCTGACGGCGAGTGAGGTTGCGACTTTCGTCGACGCAGTCGCGGCGTTGGTCGAGCCGGTGCAATCGCATTTCGTCTGGAGGCCGCAGTTGAAGGATCCCGCCGATGAAATGGTGCTGGAGGCTGCGGTCAACGGCCGCGCCGAAGCGATCATCACATTCAATCGGAGAGACTTCGGCAACATACCTGCGCGCTTCGGTGTCGAGGTTGCGCTGCCCAAAGATGCGCTCCAAAAGGTCTCGACATGAGTGAAACATCCACCTACCCGTTGCGGCTTCCTCGATCAGTGAAGGCGGCAGTGGAAAAGCTGGCACGGGAAGAAGGAATCAGCATGAACCAGTTCGTCGCTACGGCGGTGGCGGAAAAGCTGGCCGTCTTGAATGCTGAGGCGTTCTTCGCCGAGCGTCGCCGGCGCGCGGATCCGGCCGCCCTGCGCCGGATGCTCCGGCGCAAAGGCGGCGAAGCTCCTCGGCGAGGCGACGAGATTGAATAGTCATCGCCGCCGCATCGCGCCCTGCCTGGAAAGCCCGCGATGAAACGAACGCATGCCCTTCGATCTGCGGCGCTGGCCGCCTGGCTCGTCTTCACCGCGCTCGCCCAAGCCGCCCCCGACGCCCAGACCATCCTCGCCGCCAGCGATGCCGTACGCAATCCGCCCAAGCCGTTCGCCGTCACCGTGTCGCTGCTCGAATACCGCAATTCGAAGCAGACCGACGGCAACACGCTCGTGGTCTACTCGAAGGCCGACGACGCGAGCGGGCAGTACCGCAGCCTGATCCGCTTCGTCGCGCCGCAGCGCGACGCCGGCAAGCTGATGTTGAAGAACGGCAACGACCTGTGGTTCTACGACCCGTCCAGCCAGGCGAGCATCCGCCTGTCGCCGCAGCAGCGGCTGCTCGGGCAGGCGTCGAACGGCGACGTCGTGACCGTCAACCTGGCCAAGGATTACAAGGCCGAGTTGCTCGGCGAGGAAGACGTCGCCGACGGCGAGCGCGTAACGCGCCGCAGCTACAAGCTCGGCCTCGCCGCGGTGTCGCCCGACGTCACCTACCACCGGGTCGAGATGTGGGTCGATGCCGCTTCGTCGCGGCCGATCAAGGCGCGCTTCTTTGCCGAGAGCGGGCACCTGCTCAAGACCGCGTACTACCGCAAGTACCAGCCGCAACTGGGCCGCGAGCGGCCGACCGAGGTCGTCATCATCGACGGGCTCGATCCCGCCTGGGTCACCGTGCTGCGCTACAGCGACTACGCGTGGCGCGAGGTGCCCGACGCCTGGTTCCAGCGCGACTACCTGCCGCGCTTCAAGCCGGAGTGACGATGCGCCCCGCCGCCATCACACTGTGCCTGGCGCTCGCCGCCATGTTGCCGGCGCGCGCCGCCGATGCACCCGACGCGCCGCCCGACGACCTCGACGCGCTGACGCTCGCCGACAAGGCGCCCGCTGCGCCGGCGCAGCAGGCGCAGCAGTGGCGCATCTTCGTCGAAGGCGCCGGCGGCGAGGGCCAACTGCGCGACACCGGCTCGCATTTCGGCATCGCGCGCGGGTCGGCGGACCTCAGGTTCGACACGACGCTGACGAAGGGTCTGCGCGTTGTGTTCTCCGACCGTCTCGACCTCGTCCACAGCGAAGGCGTTCCGCCCGGCGAGAACGTCAACACGCTGCGCGAGGCGTATCTGAGCTGGGCCCGCACGGAAGACCAGATCTTCGACCTCGGCCGCGTCAACATCCGCAACGGCGCCGCGATGGGGTTCAATCCGACCGACTGGTTCAAGGCCAACGCGTTGCGCGCGATCGTCAACCCGGATCCCGCCGTGCTGCGCGAGAACCGCCAGGGCACGGTCGTCGTGCAGGCGCAGCAGTTGTGGAGCAAAGGGGCCGTGACGGCGGCTTTCTCGCCCCGGCTCGCGCGCTCGGCCGACAGCGCCACTTTCGCGCTGAATGCCGGCGCCACCAACCCGAGCAACCGCTGGCTGCTGGCCGGCAGCGTCAAGGTGAGCGACAAGTTCAGCCCGCAACTGCTGGCCTATGGCGGCGACGACATACCGGCGCAGGCGGGCCTGAACCTCTCGGCGCTGATCGGCGACGCGGCGGTGGTGTATGGCGAAGTCTCGGCAGGCAAGGGCATCTCGCTCGTCGCGCAGGCGCTCGCCTTGCCCGAGGCGCGGACCGACCAGCAGCGCGCCTCGGTCGGGTTGACCTACACCACCGCGTTCAACCTCAGCCTCACCGCCGAAGCCGAGTACAGCAGCGCCGCGCCTGACGATGCGCAGTGGCGCGCGCTGCCCGGCAACGCCCAACAGCAGGTGCTTGCCACCGCGCAGGCGTTGCAGGACTTGCCGACGCGGCGCCAATGGTTCTTCTATGCCATCTGGAAGGACGTGTTCGTGCGCCGGCTCGACGTGTCGGGCTTCCTGCGCCACGACATGGAGACGAGCAGCCGCGCCGGTTGGCTCGAGGGCCGCTATGCGTGGGAGCGCGCCGAACTGGCGCTGCAGTGGCAGGTCTTCAGCGGGCGGCCCGGGTCGGTGTACTACAGCGTGCCGCAACAGCAAACACTGCAGGTCGTGCTTCGTGTCTATCTTTGAAAATGCAGTTCCGATCACGTACCCTCGTATCGGCGCTGCTCCTGCAAGCGTGCTTTGTTGCGCTGCAGGCGGCCGCCGGCCCCGTCGTGCAGGACGATGCGGGCTTGTCGGCGAAGCCGCTGAAGCTGCGGATCGATCCGGCTGCTGACGACGGTCCGGGCCTTGGCGCGCCGCTGCCTGCCGAGGCGCCTGCCTCCGATGCTTCGCGGGCCGACGGGGCGCCCGCCGGACAGCAGCAGCCGGCCTCTGCGTCAGGCGCGCAAGTCACCCACCCGCAACGCCCGAGCGAGGCGCGCCCCGCCGCGAAGCCGGCGGCCGCGCGAGCCAGGCCCGCACTGCAGGCGGCATCTGCCGGCGGCGAGCCCGACGCCGGGATCGACACCGACCTGCAGGAAGCCGCCAAGGCCGCGCTCCAATGGGCGCATGAGGCAAGAGATGCCGTGTTGCCGGCACAGCAGGATGGGCTCGCGGCAGAATCAGCCGCCGCCTCGGCGCCGAACCCGGCAAGGGTCCAGCCCGCGCCCGTGTCGCCGTTGATCGTGGAACCTGAGGTCGGGACGACATCGCCGCAGTTCACAGCGGCGGGCCGACCGGTCGGCAAGCTCAATCTGGTCCAGGAGGCGATCGAACTCGTCAAGACGATCGCGGGTCATCCGTTCACCTGGTTGGTGGTACTGCTGGCGGTGTTCGGCAGCGCGGCGGCAGGGGTCGTGCGCTACCGCGCGTACGCGCAGCGGCGCCGGAGCCGTCGGCGCGCGGGAATGCGAAGGGGCAAATCCCTCGACCCCGCCCGCGGCCGCCGTCACGTCACGCCCACTGCCACCGAAGGCTCGCCGCGCCGCGTGCGCTCGCCCAATGAGGCGGTGCCGGTCCGCCCGGGAATGCGCCGCACATCCAAGTCACGGCGCACGCTCTGAGCCGGCCGCTCGACACCCGGCGGGACGGCCGCTGCCGGTGATCTCGACCGCGAAGATCGTAAGCAGGAACAGCAGGAACGCGACCCTGGGCACGTCCATCACGCTGCTGACGAGGCCGACGATGAGCCCGCCGCACAGCGACGCGGCGAGGAACGGCGCGATGGCCACTTCGCGTCCGGCGGCGCCGACGAGCCGCCGCAGCACGAGGGCCATGCACAGCACGAACGCCAGGCACGCCGGAAAACCGCGCTCGATCAGCAGCTCGAGGTAGAGGTTGTCGATGTGCCACGCCACGTAGTCACCCTGCGCCGCCGGGAGCCAGCGTGCCATGCCTTCGGAGAAGTCGCGGTTGACGAGCACCTCGCGGCGATCCGGCCCGATGAGGCTCAGCGTGCCGAATTCGGCCGCGCCGCCGGGGTTGACGACGGCGACCGAAAAGACGCCGAGGCGCGGCGCCCATGCGCGGCCGGGGTCGAGCGCGGGCCCGCGCAATTGCACGGCGATGTGGCGCCATTGCGCGCCGCCCGGCGCCAGCCTGACGAACGCGCCCTGGCAGTTGCGCGGATAGAGAAGGTGCATCTCGCAGAGCTGGACCAGGACGTCGGCCTGCGTACGGGCGCGCACATCGAATGCTGCCTGGTAGCGCGCCGCCGGGCGCAGCGCGACGCGCTGGGTCAGCGCCAGCAGGCCGCGCGTGTCCGAAGGCGCTTTCGGCCCGCGCACGATGACCGAGCCTGATGGGTCGCCGGCGGCGGCTCGAACGAACTGCACTTCGCCTGGAAACCCCTCGCCGGGAACGCCCCGCGCATAAGCGGCAGGCAGGCGGCCCAGACCGATGCCCTGCAGCCAGTCGGCGGCGCCGTGCATCAGGCCGAGGCCGTTTTGCCAGTGCTCGATGCGGTGCCCTCGGTCGAGGTCGATCGCCGCGAAGCGATCGCGCATGTAGGTTCCCAGCTCCAGCACTGCCGCCACCTCGAGCGCCAGCGCCAGCGCCAGTGCCAGGCTCGCCGCCTTGCGCCAGTGGCGAAGCGACAGCCGCCGCCGCAGCGCGACAAGCGCCAGCGCGATGGCCGCCAGCACCGCGCTGGCGCCGGCGAAGCCCCCGGCATCGAACGCCAGCACCAGGCAGGTGGCCGTGACGAGCAGCAGCGCGGTGATTCTCACTGCGCGCAGCGCCGAGATACGCACGTCGCCATCGGCGTGCTGCCGGGCGAGGAGCAGGCCGAGCAATGCCAGCGAGACGGCGACGCCGAGGTAGACGCCGCGCGAGAAAGTCGTGAGGCACGCATAGCCCGTCAGCAGCGCCAGCACGGCCGCAACAGCCCAGCGCAGCGGCGTGCGCGACGTCCACAGCGCCCAGGCGACGAAGGGCGTGGCGAGCGCCAGGTAGGCGTCGATCGCCGCGCCCCCGACATGCATCTCCCAGAACAGCGCCGTCGTGCGGTAGGGGGCAGAAAAGTCCCACAGACCCGTGTAGGCCGTGCGCTCCCAGACGACGGCCAGCGCGACGATCGCCAGCCCCACCAGCATGCCCGAAGTCAGGCGGTGCACCGCCAGGTCAGCTCCCGCCCGGACCTCCTGACGCAGCGGCAACCACAGCAGCGCTGCGAACAGCACGCTCTTGAAGATGCGCCAACTGTTCAACGGGTCGGTATAGCCCTGGAACCATCCGAAGGCGACCGCGCCTGCCGTCGAGATGCCGCTGACCCAGGCCGCCACGCTGAGCGCGCCGAACACGGCGGCCAGCGCGATGAAGACCGTCATGTCGCGCGATGGCCGAGCCTGGTCGCCGCAAGCTGCCGTCTTCGCCAGCGCCAGCCGGGCATAGGCACCGGCAGCCACGGCGAGCAGCAGCAGGTCGAATTCCTCGAACACCACCCAGCCGGTCCACGGCGCGAAGTTCAGCACCGGCAGCGTTGCCGGCACGACGAACAGCCAGATGCCCGGGCGCCACGCGACGGCCGCGCAGGCAAGCACGAACGCGATGAGCGCGGGCCCGGGCGCCACCGGGTGATGCCAGGCGAGGCCTGCGCCCGCCATGAATGCGAGCCCGGCGACGAGCCGCGCCGCGAATGTCGTGCGCGTGTCGGCTATTGCTCGGCGGGCAGCGGCGAAGCACGCCCGACGCAGTGGTACTCGAGCCCCTCGGAGCGCATCCGGTCGGGCTCGAACAGATTGCGGCCATCGAAGACCACCGGATGGCGCAGCGTGCGCCTGAGGTGCTCGAAGTCCGGGCTTCGAAACTCCTTCCACTCGGTGACGATGACGAGCGCGTCGGCGCCCTCCGCGGCTTCGGCGGCGCTGGGCGCGAACTCGATGCCCGGCCAGCCCTTCATCCGGCGCTGCCCCTCGCTCGTCGCCACCGGGTCGTAGGCGACGACGACCGCGCCGCGCTCGGTGAGGCCCTGCACGACGACGAGGCTCGGCGCCTCGCGCATGTCGTCGGTGCCCGGCTTGAAGGCAAGGCCCCACAACGCAAACCGGTGGCCGGCGAGCTCGCTGCCGAAGCGCGCGATCACCTTGTCGACCAGGGTCTGCTTCTGCGCCTCGTTCACGGCCTCGACGGCTCTGAGCACCTGCAGGTCCATGCCGGCAGCAGCGCCAGTGTGCACGAGCGCCTTCACGTCCTTCGGAAAGCACGAACCGCCGTAGCCGCAACCGGCGTACAGAAACTGGGTGCCGATGCGCGGATCGCTGCCGATGCCCAGGCGCACGAGCTCGATGTCCGCACCCAGGCGTTCCGCCAGGTTCGCGAGCTCGTTCATGAAGCTGATGCGGGTGGCGAGCATCGCGTTCGCCGCGTATTTGGTGAGCTCGGCGCTGCGCCGGTCCATCACCAGCAGGCGGTCGCGGTTGCGAACGAAGGGGCTGTACACCGAGCGCATGAGGAGGACGGCCCGCTCGTCGTCGGCGCCGATGATCACGCGGTCGGGCCGCATGAAGTCTTCGACTGCCGCGCCTTCCTTCAGGAACTCTGGGTTCGAGACGACCGAGAACGCGAGCGGCACGCCGCGGGCCGCGAGCGCCGCGCTGACCGCGGACTCGACGGCGTCGCCGGTGCCGACCGGCACCGTGCTCTTGTCGACGATCACTTTGTAGTCGGTCATGCGTTCGCCGATCGCGCGTGCCGCCCGCAGCACGTGCTGCAGATCGGCCGAGCCGTCCTCGCCGGGTGGGGTGCCGACGGCGATGAACTGGACCGTGCCGTGCGCCACCGCGTGGTCGACGTCAGTGGTGAACTGAAGGCGCCCGGCCAGGGCGTTGCGCGTCACCATCTCCAGCAGTCCGGGCTCGTGGATCGGCAGGGCCCCGCCCTGGAGGACGGCGATCTTGTCTTCGTCCACGTCGAGGCAGACGACGTGGTTGCCCATTTCGGACAGGCAGGCGCCCGTCACCAGACCGACGTAGCCGGAGCCGCTGACAGTGATCTTCATCGGGCAGGCATTCCTTGTATTCCCTTTGCCGGGCAGTGCCGGCATGGCCGCGCCCGGCCGATTGTCACGCAGCCGGCCGGGCCGGGAAGGGCGCGTCGATCATCGACAATCCGGCCACCGGGCGCCGCCGGCAATTCATCACGAACCCCTCCATGTCGACCTCACCCATCCTCGTCACCGGCGCCGCCGGGTTCATCGGCGCCTATGTCGCGGCGCGCCTGCGCGCACTCGGTCACGGCGTCGTCGGCTGCGACAACTTCAACGACTACTACGACCCGGCGCTCAAGCACGCACGGGTCGCAGCGCTGCTCACCCCGCTTGGCGTGCAATGCGAGGCGGTCGACGTCGCGGACCCGGCGGCACTTGGCGCGCTGTTCGAACGCCATCGCCCGGCGCGTGTGGTGCATCTGGCGGCGCAGGCTGGCGTGCGCTACTCGATCAGCCACCCGCAGGCGTACGTCAGCGCGAACCTCGTCGGCTTCGCCAACGTGCTCGAGGCGGCCCGGCTCGGCAATGTCGAGCACCTGGTGTACGCCAGCTCGAGCAGCGTCTACGGCGACTCCGTGCAGACGCCGTTCGAGGAGTCGCAGCGCACCGACGCCCCGGTGTCGCTGTACGCCGCGACCAAGAAGGCCAACGAGGCAATGGCGCACGCCTACAGCCACGTCCACGGCATGCGCTGCACGGGGCTGCGCTTCTTCACCGTGTACGGGCCCTGGGGCAGGCCGGACATGGCGTACTTCAGCTTCGCCCAGCGCCTGGTGGCGGGCGAAGCGCTGCCGGTGTTCGCGGACGGCACGTTGCAACGCGACTTCACGTACATCGGCGACATCACCGAAGGCGTGGTCCGCCTGGCACTCTCTCAGCGCCGCGGCGGCGACCCGGCGTACGAGATCTTCAACATCGGCAACCACGCGCCGGTGACGGTGCTCGAATTCATCCAGACGCTTTCGGCCCTGCTCGGCGTGACGCCGAAGCTCGATTTCCTGCCGATGCAGCCGGGCGACGTGCGGGCCACTTGTGCGAATGTCGACAAGCTGCGCGCGCGGGTGGGATTCGAGCCGGCGACGCCGCTGCGCGAGGGGCTCGCGAGGTTCGTGCAGTGGTTCGAGGGCCGGAGGCGGGCGCAGGCGGCCTGAGTTTCTACCGGGGCCGCGCCCACGATCGGGCTTGCGCATGCACAAGCGAGACTGGCCGCATGGGGAGACGTTGCGGATGGCGCCTGCGTCGCGGCGAGGCGATCCACAAGCGGTCGGGAACCCGAGCGGCGATATACAGCGCGCCAAGAGCAATTGAACGGCACAATCCTGCGGCAATCCAAGGCCACTGGGCGACGACGAGCCGATTGATCTGCATGCCCAACTCACGCGAGATGCGCCGAATCCTCGCTCGAGCCTGGATCGCGTGGTGCGCGTTCGTGATTTATGGCAGCCTGTTGCCGTTTGACCTGCGCTGGGTGCCGTGGGATCGGGCGGCGGCTCTTTTCGCGCATCTGCCGTGGCTGAACATCGATCTGGGCGGGCGCCTGGACTGGCTGGCCAACGCCTTGCTCTACATCCCCGTGGGGTTCATCGGAACCTGCGCAATCATGATCGATCCGGGTCGCGGCAAGCCGACCCGCAGCTTGCATGCCGCCGGGGCGGCCTTGGCCGTTCTCGTCGCGGGATCTGTCCTCGCCGCGGCGATCGAGTTCACACAGATCTACTTCCCGCCGCGTACCGTTTCTCTCAACGACGTTGTCGCCGAGATCGGCGGAACCGCGATCGGCTGTGCCTTGGCCCTCCTGTTCGGCCGCGCGTTCATGCGCCTTCTCGCGCGAGCCAAATCCAACGATGCCCAGCCGGGGGCGGCGCTGCTGTGGCTGTACCTGCTTGCCTACCTCGGCCTGAGCTTCTTCCCGTTCGATTTCACCACCGCCGCCGCGGTGTTCGAGCAAAAGCTCGCCACCGGGGGTGCGGGATGGTGGGTTGCCCCGATCAATGCGGTGCACCTCCCTCGGAGCGTGTTGCAAGTCCTGGTGGAGGTGCTGCTCACGGTCCCATTCGGATTTGCGCTCGGCAGGGGCTCGCGACGCATGCGTTGGCCCAAAGCCGCCATGCTCGGCATCGGTTTCGGCGCTGTCATCGAGATCGCCCAGTTGTTCCTGCTCGCTGCGACGTCGCAGGGCGCGTCCGTGCTCTCCCGGGGCGTCGGGTTTGCCGTGGGTGCCTGGCTGGCCCCGCGCGCCGGCATGCTCCAAGCGAAGATGACGGCCGACCGCTTGCGCCTGATTGTGGCCGCCGCCGCCGGACCTTGGCTGCTCGTGCTTGCGTTTCTGGCAGGCTGGGGCCATAGCCAGGTCGCCGTGGCGGGATGGTTCGAGCGCGCGGCGAAGCTCAACTACCTGCCTTTCTACTACCACTACTTCACCAGCGAATCGAGTGCGCTGACGAGCCTGCTTCGATGCGTCGCCAGCTACATGTGGGTCGGCGTCGCCGGCGGGTTGCTCTGGGCAACTCCACGGCCCCGTTTCGTCGCGGCGCTGGCGGGCCTGACGGCCTTGTTCGTCGAGGCCTCGCAACTCGTCCTCGTCGGCCGTCATCCCGATCCGACCAACGTGCTCATCGCTGCCTCCGCAGCATGGGTCGCCCATCTGGTGACGTACAAGCTGCGGTGGGCTGCGGCCGCAGCCGGTGTTCCCGCGGCGACTCTCGCCCGGCCAGTTTCCTCCTCAACGGCCGCCGCTATCGGGCCGGCGCGTGGCGAGGGCGGCGTCGGCCTGTTGGCGGTGCTTGGCACCGCTGCAATCGTCGGCACCGCCCATGCAGCGCCCGGCAATGCGCTGGCCATGGCGCTGGCGGTGGCGACATACACCTATTGCATCTGGAGTGCGCCTCATCTGGCTTTGCTCCTCATACCCGTGGCCATTGCGTTGGCAGACGATGCGCCGTACACGGGGATACGTTGGTTTGACACGCTGGACCTGCTGATGCTGGCGACGGCTGTTCTGGCGTTCGTTCATCCGAACGTTCGCCGCCCCGGCAATGGGCCGCGCTCCTGGCCCCTTGGTGCGTGGTTGCTGCTCGGCCTGATCCCCGGGGCGGTGATCGGCTTCGGCGGATTCGATGCCTTCGACCCCGGCGCGCTGCTCACGCCCCTGGGTTCGGCGTTCGGCGCCATGCAGGCCAAGGGCCTGCTGTGGGCTCTCGTGCTCGCCATCTTTGTGCAACGCCTGAACCTCGACGCCGCGCCGGCCGCGCTGATGTTCGGGCGCGGCATGGTCGTCGCGCTGGCCGGTGTGGTGTTCCTCACTGTCAGCGAGCGCCTTTCCTTCGTTGGACCATTCGATTTCTCGTCTGACTACCGCGCGCCCGGGCCGTTCAGTGCCATCGCGCTCGGCGGCGCCTATATCGAGTGCTTCCTTGCGGCAGCAGTGCCCTTTGCAGTCGTGGCTGCGATGCATGAAGAGTGGCGGATGGCACGCTGGGCCAGCGCATTGCTGGTTCTGGCTGCAGCCTATGCAACGATGGTGACCTATTCGCGGGGGGGTCAGGTGGTCTTCCTCTTTGCGGTCGGCGCCAGCATCGTGTTGCTGGCAACCCGCCGCGTGATGCGCCCAGGTCCCGTCGGGCGTTTCCCGCTGTGGGCGAAGGCCGGGTTGCTGGCGATCGCAGTCGCGATCATCGCTGGCAGGATCCTGGACGCGCCGTATGCCTCCGGGCGCTTCCAACAGTTGGCTGCGGATGCCCGGATTCGAATCAGTCACTGGAAGGAGAGCCTCACGTTCGGGCGCCACGGTGCGGCAGCCCAACTCTTCGGCAATGGGCTGGGCAGCTTCGGCCGCGCGTCTTACCTGCAAAGTGACCCGAAGGCCAGGCCCGGCATCTTCGCGCTGCACCGCGAGGCTGACAACACCTGGCTGCGTTCGCACCCCGGTTCGCTGTCCTACCTGGATCAGCGTGTCGACGCTGCGTATGGCGAGCGGCTGACGATCAGCGCACGTCTGCGCGCCACTGAGGGAGGCGGGATCCAGGCACTTCTCTGTGAAAAGGACCTGATTCAGAGTCGCCAATGCGGTGGCGCCACGTTGCGGGCGCTGCCGGATGGGCAATGGCACACTGTGTCGGCACCGATCACTTTGCCAGTAAACCCCCAGGCCGGCTGGCCGCCGAGGCCGATCCGCTTCACGCTGTACTCGAGTGGGGGCGGCGTGGTGGATGTCGATGATCTGGCTGTCACTGATGCGCAAGGCCACCAGCGCCTGCGCAACGGCAGCTTCGACGAGGGGGCGGCGCACTGGCTCTATTCGTCTGACAGTCATCTGACCTGGCACATGAAAAACCTGTGGCTGCAGGTGTTCTTCGAGCAAGGTGCGGTCGGTGTGGTTGCCCAGTTGGGCCTGTTGCTGGCCGGCGTCCTCGGCGCGTGGCGTGCGGCCTCGGCCGGGCGCCCGTACTTCTTCGCCGTCGCGATTGCGTTGCTGGCGTTTCAGGGCGTGGGCCTGATCGACAGCGTCGTCGATTCACCGCGCTTCAGTCAGCTTTACCTGAGCCTGGCAGTGATCGGCTTCATGTTTGGCCGCCGTGAACCGCGAGTGGCGCACGAATACGCGCTGCACCCAGCTTGACGGGCGGTAGGCCCACTTCAGAGACACGGAGACGATCGGCTTGGCACCCGGCCCGGGAGACAGCCTGACGAGTCCGAATGGCGGGCGGCACACATTCCGATCAACAACCTCTTGCGCTCGCTGCGTCGCCCCGAGTGAACGATGGGCTCTCTCGGGTTGGGCGCGCTCGGCGGGCGTTGGCTCTGGCCTTGGCCGCGCCGCTGCTGGTACGTGCACAAAGCGGCATGCGTCGGACGCTCGGTGTCGGCCCCAACGAGCGCTTCCGCACGCTGCATGCCGCGATGCATGCAGCCGCCAGCGGCGACGTCGTCGAGGTCCAGCCTGGCGAGTACCACGGCGACGCGGCGGTCGTGGCGTTGCCGCGGCTGACGATCCGCGGTCTCGGCGCTGGCGCCGTGTTCCACGCTGACGGGCGGGATGCCGAAGGCAAGGGCATTCTGGTCGTGCGCGGGGATGTCGTGGTCGAGAACCTCGAGTTCCGCGGTGCCCGCGTGCCCGCTGGCAACGGGGCCGGCATCCGCTTCGAGCGGGGCCGGCTCGCCGTGCGGCGCTGCCGCTTCTTCGACAACGAGATGGGCATCCTGACCGCCAACGACGCCGACATGGAGCTCGACGTGGCCGGCTGCGAGTTCGGCGCCGCGCCGCGCCACGAGGGAGCGCTGCATCACCTGCTGTACGTCGGCGCGATCGGCGAATTCAGCATCCGCGGCAGCCGCTTCAGCGGGGGTTGGCGCGGCCACCTGCTGAAGTCGAGGGCGCTGCGCAGTCGTGTGCTCTACAACCACCTCGACGACAGGCCGGCGGGCGAAGCCTCGTACGAGATCGAGTTTCCGAACGGTGGCGACAACGTGGTCGTGGGCAACCTGATCGCCCAGAGCGCGAAAACGCAGAACCCCGACCTGGTCAGCATGGGCGCCGAGGCGCGCGACGGCATGCGCGGCAGCCTGGTGCTGACGGACAACACCTTGGTCAATGCCGCCGGCCCGCAGGCGCGCTTCGTTCATGTGTGGGCCGAGCGTCTGGCAGGAGAGACCCCGGTGCGCATCGCCGACAACCGCTTCGTCGGCCCGGGGGAACTTGACTTGCCGCCGGCTGGGACGGCGGCGGCAATCGGCGGATCGACATCGCCGCGCTTTCGCCCCGCTGATACGTCGCCGCGACGCACCCGCCGATCGGCCGCTGCAGCCCGGCCGACACCCGCGCGCCCGGGTGATGCCTGCGGCGCTTCAGCGCTTGCGCGGCGGTTCGCGCAGCAGTGCCAGCAGATCCGATGGCGGCGTCACCGCAGGGTCGAACGGGTACGAACGCTGCCCGCCGACGGCGCCGAGGATGCGCCGCACGTACTCGCGCGTCTCGGCGTAGGGCGGCACGCCGTGATAGCGCTCGACGGCCTTCTCGCCGGCGTTGTACGCAGCCAGCACGAGCGTGAGGTCGCCTTCGAAATACGCCATCAACCAGCGCAGGTAAGCCATGCCGCCGCGAATGTTCTGCACCGGGTCGGTGATGCGGCGGACCTTGAAGCGCGCTGCCGTGTCGGGCGTCAGTTGCATCAGGCCCTGCGCGTTCTTCGGCGAAACCGCCCATGGATCGAAGTTCGATTCGGTTGCCATCACCGCCAGAACCAGGTGCGGCGCGAGGCGGTACTCGGGTGCGACGAGCTTGACGAACCTGACGATCGGCTCCGGTGCGTTGGCAGGGGCGGGCGGTACCGCCACCGGCGCGTTCTGCCGCGCAACCGCCGCAGCGGGTGCAGCGGCGTCGGCCTCCGGCGGGCGCAGGCACGCCGGCACCGGGCCGCGCGGCGTGCCGAGCGCGGAAAGCATGTTCTTGGCCTGCACCATGCCCTGCTCGGCGGCGGCAGCGAACAAATGCGCCGCCTGTGCATCGTCGCGCTCGATGCCGCGCGCGTTGGTCAGCATCCATGCCAGGTTGAACTGCGCCTCGGCATCGCCGTAGCGCGCAGCGCGGCAATACAACTGCGCCGCGAGGACGGGGTCGCGTGGCACACCGTCGCCATGCTCGTAGGCCAGGGCTTCTCCGCGCCAGCGCTGAACCTGCACCGGCACGACGGGCCCGATCTCGGGCGGCGGGGTCGACGGCCTGGGCAGCGATTCGAGCGAAAGCGTCGGCACTTGCGCGCAGGCCGCGCCGCAGAGCAGCGCCAGCAGCCAGGCGCCGTGCTGCACAAGGCGATGGGGGCGATCGGACACTGGGCGCATCGGCACGACGGGTGTGGGCGGGATGCTGGCTTGGGGTTGACAGTCTAGCGTTGACAGGGGTTTACGGGTGACCATGTTTGCGGGGGACCGCGTGCCACGGGGCTTGGCCGCTCTCGGGCCGGCCGAGGTGCTGCGACCTATGTCGGAATGTGAGTCAGAAAGTCACGGAAGTGCGCGGCGGCCGATCGGGAGCAGGCTCGATGCGATGAATTCATCGCAGAATCCGGGATGCCAACAACCATCGCGCGAACCGGCGAAACCAGGGCGGCCAAGACAGTCGGCCCCCTGCGCGCAAGCCTGTGCACCGCATGAACGAAGCCGTCTTCGCCCCTTCCCGCCGTGCCACGCCCACGTTGACGCTGGGCTCCCCCCGCTTCAGCGACAGCCGGCTTGCCGGCCTGGCGCGCACGCAGGGCGATGCGGCGGCGTGGCAGGCGGCCCTGGCCCAAGGCGCTGCGGCGGCAGCCAACAGCGCCGAAGGCGACTTTGCGGTCGGGCTCATCGACGCGGCGGGGCGCTGCTTCCTCGCGGTGGACCGCTTCGCCATCCGCACCCTGTGCTATCGCGTCATCGAAGGGCGGCTTCATTTCGCGGCGCGGGCCGACGAGCTGGCAGCGCTCGCACCGCGCGCCGAGATCGACCCGCAGGCGATCTTCGACTACGTCTACTTCCACGTCATCCCGTCGCCGCGCACGATCTTCAAGGGCGTGTACCGGCTGCCGCCCGCGCATTGCGCGTGGTTCGAAGGCGGGCGACTTGACGTCGCGCCGTACTGGGTGCCGCGCTTCGAAGAGCCCGCGCGGTCGGACTTCTCCGCGCTGGCGGCCGAGTTCCGCCAGCTCGTGCAGGATGCGGTGGCGGCGCGGCTGGACGGCAGCAAGCCGGCGTGCTTCCTGAGCGGCGGCACCGACAGCTCCACCGTGGCCGGCATGATCGGCAAGGTGGCCGGCCGGCCGGCGGCCACGTATTCGATCGGCTTCGAGGCCGAGGGCTACGACGAGATGCGCTTCGCGCGCATTGCCGCCAAGCGCTTCGGCACCGAGCACCACGAGTACTACGTGACGCCGGGCGACCTGGTCAAGAGCATCCCGGCGGTGGCCGCGCACTACGACCAGCCTTTCGGCAACTCATCGGTGCTGCCGGCGTACTACTGCGCCAGGATGGCGCGCGAAGACGGCGTGACCCTGCTGCTGGCCGGCGACGGCGGGGATGAGCTCTTCGGCGGCAACGTGCGCTACGCGAAGCAGCGTGTCTTCGGCTGGTACGGCCACGTGCCCGGCGCGCTGCGCGGCGGCGTGCTCGAGCCGCTGCTGCAGAAGACGCCGCTCGGCGCGCTGCCGCTCGCGCGCAAGGGGCGCAGCTACGTCGAGCAGGCCAAGGTGCCGCTGCCGGACCGCATGCAGATGTACAACCTGCTGCTGCGGCTCGATCCGCGGCAGGTGTTCACCGCCGACTTCCTGGCCCGGATGGACGAAGCCGACCCGCTGCGCCAGCAGCAAGGCGTGTGGCAGCAGGTGCCGGCCCCGGCCAGCGCGCTGAACCGCATGCTGGCCTACGACTGGCGCTACACCCTGGCCGAGGCCGACCTGCCCAAGGTCTGCGGCAGCGCGAGCCTGGCCGGCGTCGCGGTCAGCTTCCCGTTCCTCGACCGGGCGCTGGTGGACTTCTCGCTCGAGCTGCCGAGCGACTACAAGCTCAAGGGATTGAAGCTGCGCTGGTTCTTCAAGGAGGCGCTGCGGGGCTTCCTGCCGGACGAGATCCTGGCGAAGAAGAAGCAGGGGTTCGGGTTGCCGTTCGGGGTGTGGGCGAACCGGCACGATGCGCTCAGGCGCTTCGCCAGCGATTCGCTGCAGTCGCTGGCGGGGCGCGGCATCGTGCAGCCGGCGTTCATCGACACGCTGCTGAAGGAGCACCTGCCCGCGCACCCAGGGTACTACGGCGAGATGGTGTGGATCCTGATGATGCTGGAGCAGTGGCTGCGGCATGACCGCGGGGCAATCGCTTGAAGCGAGCCGGCCCGGACTTGACGAAACCCTGTGCCCGAGTGGCCTTTCGCAGAAATCTCAAGAGACTGCCCCCCACGCAATGAGCATAGGTGAGTCCATCCGATCCGGCGCCAAGTGGCTGCTCTTCGGCTCGTTGGGTAGTCAGATCGTCCAGTTCGCGATCGGAATTGTCCTTGCTCGTTTGCTCACGCCGGCAGATTTCGGCCTCATTGTCACCGTCCAGATCTTCACTGGTCTGGCCGGCCTTATCGCCGGTGGAGGCATGGGTCAAGCGCTGATCCGCGAGAAGGACGTCGAGCGTCTCGACTTTCACGCCGTGTTTGTCGCGCAATTCCTGATCGGCTTGCTCATCTACGCCGTTTTCTTCGTCACGGCGCCGCTCATTGCCAAGGCCTTCGGTGATCCCATTTACACCGATCTCGTGCGCATTTCGACTTTTGCCTTCTTGCTGAGGCCACTCATCAATATCCCCTCGGTGATCCTCAGGCGCCAGATGCGCTTCAAGGAGACGTCGCTTGTCAATGTCGCATCAGGCTTGCTGACCGGGCTTGTCGGCATCGCGCTCGCCTGGTACGGATGGGGCGTCTGGAGCCTGGTGATCTCCGGGTACGTTGGTTCCGTCGCCACCATTGCTGCGTTGATGTGGGTTGCGCGATACGCGCCGCAGCCCTTGCTCAGCCTGCGGCGAGCACGGCGTTTCGCCGCCTTCGGCCTGAAGTTTTCCCTCAATGACATCGTCGGCTACGCCCGATCTCAATCCGCGAATCTCGTGATGAGCCGCGAGATGGGGCCCGCCGTCGTGGGCACCTATAACAAGGCTGACAGCCTGGTCAACATTCCGTTCGGGACGATCAGCGGCTCGCTCTATGAGGCCCTGTTTCGCGGACTGTCGACCGTGCAAGGCGACCTCGCGGAGTCGAAGCGGCTGTACCTGCGCAGCATCGAGATGCTGGCGGTCTACACGCTTCCGCTCTACCTCGGCATGGCCTGGCTGGCCGAGCCCTTTATCCTGGGCGTCTACGGGTCGAAGTGGACCGAGGCAATCACGCCCTTGTCGATCCTGGCCCTGTCGGGTGTCTTCACCTGCATCGGCCACCCGGCGGGGGCGGTGCTGGCAGCCCAAAACATGCTCGGACGCGAGCTCGTGGTGCAGGTCACGTTCCTCGGTACTACCGTGGCAGGCATTTTGCTCGGGATGCACTGGGGTGTCGCCGGGATCGCCGCGGGCATCGTGCTCGCACGAGCAGGGGCGGCGCTCCATATCACTTGGCTGGTCGCGACTCGGCTGCCAATGACGGCCCTGGAGGTGCTTGCAACGCTGCGGTCGAGCGCGGTCCTTTGCCTGTCCATGTTGATCGCTCTTGTCTTCATGAAGTACTTGGTGTTCGAACATCTGCCTTGGGAGTCGCCACTCCTCGAGCTGGCTCTGGGTTCACTGGCCGGCGGTATTGCCTACGCTGCCGCCTTTCTGACGCTTCCGATCAGCTCAATCGCAGGTGAGCGCGCACGCTGGCTCCAAGCCCTGCGGCTGCAGCGCGCATAGGTGTGGATACCGCCGCACTCTTCGAACCCCCCGGAACATCGCCGCACGGTGTTGCCGAGCGCGCCAGTGTCCCGGCGAAGGGCTCGCGGCCTGATGCCACAGCCCCGTCCAGCGGATCGGGCAGCGGCGCGCCAGGCGCGTCGCCGCATGCAGTCGACTTGAAATCTCTCTTCGGCGCGGCAGTGGCGGTCATGGCCGACACGGCCGAGTCATTGCGTGGTGAAGGGTTTGCCAGGTTTCGGCTGCGGGGCGCGGCTGAGCTGGTGATGGATCGCCTGGGGCCGTCTGCCGTCGAATGTGCAGCGGTCCGCTTCCCCGTCGGCGATGGCCAGCGGTTGACGCTGGGTGTCACGGGCGGCCATCAGTTGCTGTCGGTCGCGGCCGGCGGCTGGTTGCTGACGCCGATGACGGACGGGCTGGACGCCTACTGGATCCCGCGTCCCCCCATGCTGCGCCGACTGGACGAACATGGTCATATCCTGTCTCAACGGCCGGCGGGCTTTGCCGGGTTCGGTGTTTCAGCGGCCGGCCTTGCCGCGCATCTGGAGCATCCCGCCGGTCACGTGCTCGACGTCGTGATCTGGCGGCTCCCGGCCGATGAGGTCGATCTGCTGCGATCGCTCCAGGACCTCACGTCACTCGAACGGCAACGCTACTTTCTCTGGAGCTCGCACACCGCCTACGCGCGGCCGGCCGATCTCTATCTGCACTGGGTGCACGGCCACGTCTACGAAAACCACGAGGTGTGGCCGAAGTACTGGCGTGTGTGCTCGGAGCTCGATGCCTATGCGCTGTATGTGACCCTGACCGGGCTGCTGCGAGCAACGGGCAAGAAGCTCTATGAGCTCCTCAGGATCCAGGTGGTGTTCGCCGTGGTCGACCGGCAGGCTGCCGACGGCGGTTGGTATCACGGCGAATGGACCGACGAGATGGAGTCGCACTTCCGGCTCCATAGTGCGGCGATGCACCTGCTCGCCGCCCATTTCGAGGAGACGCGGGATGCAGCCGTAGGCGCTGCACTGGCGAGAGCCGCGGCGTTCGCCGCGACCAAGACAGACCGTTTGGAATCAGGGGCCTGGTATCTCCATGACTCGCTGGAGCTCAGCACCGAGGCAATGCAACGCTATCCATTCCGCTACGTGCACAGCCGTGCTCTGGGCAAGGCAAAGAGCAATCTGTTGGTGCTCAACACCCACCTGGATACCAACATTGCGATGGCCCGCCATCGCGACGTCAGCGGAGACGGCCGACACGCGGAGCTCATTGCTTCGGCCTGCGCCACCACTCGCGCCGTGCTCGCTCTTCGTCCTGCGGATTGGCTTTATCGCCCGCTGTTCCGAGTGATCGGTCTGACTTTTCTACCGACGGAACGGGCAAGAGCACTGCCGCTGCCCCTGCGGGCTCTGAAGCGCGTGGCCTGGAAGCACCTCGTTCCCTGGCTGCCGCGAATCAAGAGCCGGTTACCGCGCCTGGTGATGCCGGGGGGATACATCGAGCGGGATCTCACGATGCGGGCATCTTCGGTTCGCTATCAGCCCGTGAACTTGATGGACTTGATTCGAACGAGACGCCAGTTCGACGACGCCGCAATGGACTTGCTCTTGGCCGAGAGCTTTGCCTTCACCCACGAGTGCGGCATCACGGCACGCTGGAAAGAGTTGAAGGGCAAGGAGGATGATGCCCTCGGCTTCTGGGCCGAGGCGCTCTACCACCTTGCCCTTGCCAAGCCGGATCAACGCTATCGTGCATGGCTGGCGCAAGCCATTCTGGACCTGGAGGACAACGGTCTCGGATTGCCGCCCTCGCTGCTCGGCTCGAACGCCGAAGCCGTGACACCCGCTCAGCAGTGCCCTTGTCCGAACCCGGTCGACCCCCGGCTGAGAGTCGCGAACCTCAGCCGTGGCGAGGCGATAGAGTGGCTGATCGTCAACCCGACCGACCAGGCGATCGACCTGGAGTGGGAAACGCCTCCCGCGGTCGAAGTGATCTGGCAAGCGCAAGCGCCCTCGGCTCTCGCCGCTTGGAGCGCCGCTGACTCCCCCAAGATGCCGGCGCGAACATCGTTGCACGGCGTCGGCACACGAGTGGCACGGGCATGAATTCGCCCGGTGCCGACGTGATCAGGTCGCACCATGCCCTGCGCGGTGTCGCGGCAGTCTTGGTACTGCTGTACCACTTTCGGGACGTCACGCCGTCGGTGGGCCAAGCGATCGATTCGCACACGGTGTTCTTCTCCGACGGGCGCATCTGGGTGGACTTTTTCTTCATACTCAGTGGTTTCATCCTGTCGCATGTGTATGGCGCAGCCATGTCGGCCAAGGGGGTGAAGGTGCATGCCACGCGGCGCTTCTATCTCGCGCGCTTCGCGCGAATCTACCCGCTGCACTTTGCCACCCTGCTGGCAATGATCGCGGTGGAACTTTCGGCCTATGTGCTGCGCCCCGAGATCGCCGACGCCTTTGCCAGCGATCGCAAGAGTTGGGGATCGATTCTTCAGCATCTGACGCTGACCCATGCCTGGTTGACGATGGATCGCCTCGAATGGAACGTGCCGTCCTGGTCAATCAGCACGGAAGCGTTCGCATACCTTGCCTTTCCGCTGTTGCTGCTGCTCTCTGACCACGGCAGATGGGCAGTGCGTGCGCTACTGCCCATCGCGGCCATGACGATTTACGTGCACACGTTTGCGAACTTCAGCGACATTGGCGACCAGCAGCCTCTCGCCCGATGCATGGCGGGCTTCATCGCAGGCATGCTGCTGCATCGCCTTTGGCGCCAGCGACGCGCGCGGGTGGCATCGGTTGCTACCTTGCTGCAGGTCGCCGCGATGGCCGTCGCGATTGCAGCGCTGCACCTCGGCTGGAGTCAGGCGGTAATACTTTTCGCCTTGGCACTATTGATTCTGTCGACGGCCGATGACCGAGGACCCGTGGCGCGCGTCCTGATGTCACCGCCTTTGCTGTTGTTGGGCACGCTCTCGTACTCGCTCTACATGACTCACTGGATTTTCTACAGGCTCTACTGGATGTATGGTGGATACGTGTTCTCCGGCTTGGCGGGCTCCTACAGTCCCATCAAGGTCTATGCGCTCAAGGTGTTCTTGTTGGTAGCGCTGACCTTCGCACTTTCATACTTCACCTATCGCCGGATCGAACTACCGGCCCGCTGGCATTTGAACCGCTTGCTCGCTCGCTGATCACGACCGGCATTTCTTGACCATGACCCAACGTGCACGCCTGATCGCTTTCCATCTGCCGCAGTTCCACCCTACCCTTGAAAACGATGTGTGGTGGGGCAAGGGCTTCACCGAATGGACGAACGTCGCCAAGGCCAAACCGCTATTTCCGGGGCACTACCAGCCCCATGTACCGGCTGACCTGGGCTTTTACGACCTGCGTCTGCCCGAGGCGCGCAAAGCCCAGGCGGAACTGGCGCAGGAATACGGCATTGGTGGATTCTGCTATTACCACTACTGGTTCGGCGGCCGGCGCATTCTGGAGCGGCCGGTCGACGAGATACTGCTCTCGTCGGAGCCCGATTTTCCGTTCTGCCTGTGCTGGGCCAATCACAGCTGGAATACCGTATGGCAAGGCACCAACAACATGCTGATCGAGCAGGTCTATCCAGGCTGGGACGATCATGCTGCCCACTTCGACTGGCTGCTGCAAGCCTTCACGGACAGGCGTTACATGAAGGTGGACGACAAGCCGATCTTCGTCATCTACAAGCCGGACCACATACCTGACGTGCGCAAGGTCACCGACTTCTGGCGCGAGCGCGCCCTGAAGGCCGGGTTGCCTGGTCTGCACCTCATCGGTGTCTGCGACCGCAACGAGACGTGGGATCCCCGGGTTCGTGGTCTGGACGCCTCCACCATGCAGGCGCTGCCGAAGCGCGATGGACGAATTCCTCGACGGTATCTGTCGACCAAGTTGAAGCTGGCCCTGCAGGGCAACAAGCACGAACTGACCATCTGGGACTATGAGGAAATACTGCCCATCCTCCTTCGTTCGAACCGGCCGCAATGGCGTGACTATCCTCTTGTGTTGCCCAACTGGGACAACACACCGCGCAGCGGCATGCGCGGTTTGGTCTTTCATGACGCCACGCCCGAGAAGTTCCGCGGCCTGTTGAGCGCGGCGATTGCCCGCGTCGCCGATCACCCGGTGGAAGATCGGATCGTCTTTCTCAAGGCCTGGAACGAATGGGCGGAAGGCAACCACGTCGAGCCAGACCAGAAGTGGGGCAGGGCGTGGCTGGAGGTGATCCGCGAGGAGTTGCAGCCGTGAACCCAGGGTTGGATGCAGCGCACGACAACCGGCCGCTCGTCTCGGTGGTCATGCCCTGCTACAACGCGGCGCCCTATCTGGCAGACGCGGTCGGCTCTGCTCTCAACCAGACCTACGGCAATGTCGAGGTCGTGCTCGTGGATGACGGATCCACGGACGGCTCGGCGGATGTTGCCGCCCGGTTGTCTGCGGATCACCCGGGCCGCCTGGTACTCGCGCACTGCAACCGGATCGGCCCATACCCTGCGCGCAATCAGGCGCTGCGCCTGGTACGCGGTGAGTTGGTTGCATTTCTGGATGCTGATGACTGGTGGGACGCGACTGCGCTTCAAGAGTTGTACGCCGCCATTGCCGCAGCGCAGGCCGACATCGCCTACTGTGGCTGGCAGAACGTCGGCCAGGGCATCCGCTCGGCGCCCTATGTGCCGCCCGCCTACGAAGCAGATGACCCGGTTGCGCACTTTCTGCGCAGTTGCCCGTGGCCGATCCATGCCGCGCTCGTGCGGCGCAGCGTGGTCGATCGCCTGGGTGGCTTTTCCGAGCGCTGCTTCGCGTCGATGGACTACGACTTCTGGCTGCGTGCGCTGGCCGTCACGCGCCGCATGGTGCGTGTGCCCGAGGTACTCGCCTACTACCGCTGGCACGGGGAAGGGCAGGTCTCGGCGGTCAGGTGGCGCCAGGTGCTTGACGCGCTCGATGCCCAGCGCGGGTTCATCCGCGACCATCCCGACCTCGTCGCCCACCTGTCGCGCGAGCGGCTGCAGGATCTGACCGAGGGTCAGGTGCTGCGCCAGGCCTACCGCGCCGTCTGGAAGCGCGATCTCACGTCGTCGCAGCATCTTTTCCGGCATGTCGCGCGCGCTCGCAGCTTCAAGTGGCGTGATATCCCGCATGTGGCATCCGCCTGCCTGCCCAGTTCCTTGTACGCCCGGTTGATCGCGCTGCGCGACAGCAACGAGTCGAGCGTGACCGATACGCCCCACTGATGAAGGTTCTGTATCTCATCTTTTCGCACGACCACCAACCGCAGGTGGCGCGCCTGGCGGCGATCATCCGTCGGCTCAGCCCGGGTGCCGAGATCGCGATCCACCACGACCCCCAGCTTGCCCGGTTCGACAAGAACCTGTTGCGTGACGACTGGCGTGTGCACCTGGTACCCGAACCGATCCGAGGCGAGTGGGGTGGCTTCTCGCTAGTGGAGCAGTACCTGCATGCCTTCCGTTGGAGCATTCACCATCTGGAATTCGACTGGGTGGTCACGCTGACCGGTTTGACCTACCCGATCCATCCGTTGAGCGGCTTCGAGACGATGCTGTCCACCAGCGGCAACGACGGTTTTGTCTACCACTTCGACGCGTACGACCCCGACCACTGGCCCCCAGGCACCGCCGAAACCCGCTTCCACTTCCGCTACTTCAGGTTGCCGAAGTTCAGATACTGGCACCGCGTGCCTGCCTCGCTGCGTCATGGCCTGCAGCGCTGCCGGGTTTGGGTGAATGCGCATCAACCGCTGATTCGCATCATTGCGCATCCTCGCGGGCTACCAACGAAATTGGGAGTCCGTCGCCTATGGCTCCCGTATGGCGATCGATTCAGGCTGCAGGGCGGGCGTCAGTTCGTGAATCTCGACACAAGAGCCCTACGTTTCCTGCTCCGCTTCGTCGACGAGAACCCGGGTTGGACGGCCTATATGCGAAGCAGTCTTGTCCCCGACGAAACCTTCTTCTCCTCAGTCCTCGCCAGCGCCGCGCACCTGAGCATCGCCAACGACGTGCAGCGTTTCATCCGATGGCCCCGCAACGTACAGCACGCCGCAAGCTGTGCAGTCATCACCGCCGACGAGATTCCGGAGGTTGTGCAGAGTACGGCGCCGTTTGCCCTGAAGCTGGACAGCCGCGTCGATGCGCGTGCCTTGGACATCCTCGATGAACGACTGCGCCCGCATCTGCAGGCGATTTGAGCCGCCCCATGCCCCAAACCGCGCTCCTCCCCGCGCACCGCGACGGCACGCAGAACAACGCTGCCGCGCGGGTGCCCGTGCTGATGTATCACCGCGTAGGCGAGGCCCGCAACAAGTGGGAGGCCCGATACGCGATCTCGCCCAAAGCGTTTGCCGCACACATGCAGGCGCTGCAGCGCAAGGGCTTCAGGGCATTCCCGATCGATGCCCTCGTGGCGTGGCTCGAAGGGGGCTCGGCGCTGCCCGCGGGCGCTTTCCTGATCACCTTCGACGACGGGTTCCGCGGTGTGCGCGACCACGCGCTGCCGGTGCTCGAACAACTGGGCTGGCCGTTCACGGTGTTCCTGGTCAGCGACCTCATCGGCCAGGATGACGCCTGGACGCGAGCCCAGAACCCCGCCGGCGTGACCTATCCGCTACTCGATGCCGACGAGATTCTGGACATGCAGCGGCGCGGCGTGAGCTTCCATTCCCATACCCGCAGTCATGCCAGCCTGCCGGCGCTGGACGATGCGGCATTGGCCGATCAACTGGCCGGCTCGCGGGCGCAGTTGTCGCAACTGCTGGGGCACGACGTGCCGTACCTTGCATACCCGTTCGGGCATCTGGACGAACGCGTCGAGGCGGCAACGCATGCTGCCGGCTACCGCGCGGCGTTCTCCACGCAGTCGGGCTTCAACCGCCGTGACGTGAACCCTCTGCGCATTCGTCGTATCGACGTCTACGGCACCGACACGCCGGCGATGCTGCTGCGCAAGACCCACCTGGGCAGCAACGATGGCAGCCTCGCGCATGCCGCGGCTTACTACGCAGGTCGCTTGAAGACCCGCCTGGCCGGTGCGCACGCATGAGCGTCAGCTACACCGTCGCGCTTTGCACGCACAACCACGCCGACCGCCTGGCGCGCACATTGGTGGACTTGGCGCGGTTGAATCCACCGCGACAGCCCTGGGAGTTCCTGATCGTCGACAACGGCTGCCGCGACGGCACGCCGGAACTGCTGGCCCGCCACGCCTGGCCGTCCGGCTGGCAGGTGCGGGTGGTCCGCGAGGAAAGGCTGGGCCTGTCCAATGCCCGAAACCGCGCGATTGCCGACGCGCGAGGCGACTACGTGATCTTCTTGGACGACGACGAAACGGCCGACCCCGATTGGCTGTGCGCCTACGAACGCCTGATTGACGTTCATGACCCTGACGCCTTCGGCGGCAGGCAGATCGTGCTGTTCGAAGATGCCCGGCCGCCCTGGCTGCGTGATGAACTGCTTGGCTTCCTCGGCGAGCTGAACCGGTATGACCACATCGCGCCGCTGACGGGCCCCGACACGCCGTTCTACGGCGGCAACTTCGGCTTCCGGCGGCTGGTGTGCGAACGCGTCGGCGGTTTCGACTCGATGCTTGGCCGCAAAGGCGCCGACAACACTGGCGGGGAGGAGGTCGACTTCTACCGCCGCCTGCTCGACGCAGGCTTCAAGGTCTGGTGGACACCCGAGGCGGTGATCCACCACCGCATTCAGACATCCAAGCTGGAGCGCAGCTACTTCTTCGACCTGCACTATCGGATGGGGCGCATGGAGGCCATACGCAAGCGGGGTACCGGGTCGCGGATTCCTCCGCGCTATCTGTTCGGCCAGCTTCTGCGCGCCATGGCGGCGGTGCGAGCCCAGCGCAGGCAGGAAGGGCGCGACGCCACCGTGCGCAAGGAGATGAACGTTTCATATTTTTTGGGGCAGATTCGCGGGTGGGCCTTCGGGCCAGTGCCCGGGGCGGAGTGACATGCCGCGGCTCACCGTCCTGATTTGCACTCACAACCGCGGCGACCTGCTCGCGAAGGCCCTGGCCTCGCTGAACGCGGCCACGCGCCCGCCGGACTGGGAGGTGGACATCCTGGTCGCGGCCAATGCCTGCGGCGACAACACCCATGCGTTGCTGGACGAGTATCGGGATCATTTCGCCATGCGGGGCGATCTGCCGCTGGCCTGGCTCGCCGAGCCGGCGCCAGGGAAGTCGAACGCGCTGAATACCGCGTTGCCGCGCGTTGACAGTGACATCGTGGCCTTCGTCGACGACGACCATCGCGTGGACGCCGACTATATCCAAGCCGTGTGCCGCGCTGCCGCGTCCTACCCCGAGGCCGACCTGTTTTGCGGCCGCATCCTGCCTGACTGGGACGGCAGCGAGCCTGCCTGGGTGCATGACACCGGGCCCTACCGCATTTACCCACTTCCGGTTCCGCGCTTCGACCAGGGCAGCATTGCCCGCGAGTTGACGCCGGACGTGGCCGTGCCGGGTGGTGGCAACCTGTTTGTGCGTACCGGGTGGTCCGCGAAGATTGGTCCGTTCGCTACCGACATGGGGCCCACCGGCCACGACCTGGGCGGTGCCGAGGATTTGGACTGGGTGCTGCGCGCGCTGCGCCTGGGCGCGCACCTGCGCTATGTGCCCGACATGGTGCAGTACCACTACGTGGACGCCAGCCGTCTGACGCTGGGCTACCTGATGAAGAAGGCCTACAAGCGCACGGCCTCGACGGTACGGTTCGAACCGCACAATGCCGGCAGTTGTGTGCCGCGATATCTGTATCGCAAGATCGCGGGGTACGGCATCAAGGCTTGCACGGCCATTGGCAAGTCGCGTCGGCGCTTCTATCTGGTGCGCGCGGCAGCCACCTTGGGTGAATTCGCCGGCCACTGGCAGTTGCGCAGAAGTGTGCTGCAGGAACCGGGCTCCAAGCCTGCGTGTCGGTAGTCTCGCCAATGCCGCAGTTGCGCAACCTGCACAAGCTGCTCGACCGCGAGATTCGAGCGAAGAATCTGCGCGCGCTGAACTGGGCAGTTCGTGGCCTGCGGTGGGACCTCACCCGTCCGCGCGTGCCCGATCCGGTTTTCGTCGTTGGCTGCTCGCGCTCGGGGACCACCGTCACCTACGAGACGCTTGCTGCCTCCTCGTCCTTCCTGAGCTTCGGCTGGGAGATTCCGCAGTTCTGGAACAGCCTGCACGGGCCGCTGAACAATGGCTGGCATTCGGAAGCGGCGGGCGCCGACGCCGCGGCGCCCGAGCACCGCACCGCTGCGCTGCGGTATTTCTACCAGCGCCTGGGTGCCGGTTGGGTACTGGACAAGACCTGCATCAACGTGATGCGCATTCCGTACCTGCACCGGCTCTTTCCGCAGGCCAGGTTCGTCTTCATCCAGCGCGACGGCCGCGACAACATCAGCTCGATGATGGACGGCTGGCGCGTGGGGCGCAGCGATGGCCGCTTCGAGCTGTCCCAGTTCTTCGGGCTCTTTCCCGAGCCGGTGGCGATCAACAACGGCGAGTTCAAGGAATGGTCCTTCTTCCTCGCGCCGGGCTGGCGCCAGTACAACCACGCCAGCCTGGAGGAGGTTTGCGCCTTTCAGTGGATCAGCGCCAACCGGATGGCCTTGGAGGCGAAGAAGGCCATCCCGGCGGCACAGTGGGTGCACTTGCGTTACGAGGACATCTTCGAACGGCCGGTGGAAATGTTCCGCGCGGTCTTTGCACAACTGCGTGTTCCTTTCACGACCGACCTGCAGGCGCGCTGCGCGAACCTGCAGCCCACGAGCGTGGTGAGCGGCACGCCCAAGAAGCAGAAGTGGAAGGAACACAACCCGCAGGCCGTCGAGCGAGTCCTGCCAATGATTGCGCCGTTGATGCGCGAGATGGGCTATGACACCCAAGATTGAGGCGCCCGCGGTCAGCGTGGTCATTCCCGCTTTCAACGCGGCGTGGTGTGTGCGCAAGGCGATCGACAGCGTCCTGGCTCAGGACTTTCGGGACTTCGAGCTGCTGGTGGTAGATGACGGCAGCACCGACGACACGGCTGCTGTCCTGGCTCTTTATGGCAATGCCATTCGCGTGGTCCCCCAACTCAACGGCGGACTGTCGAACGCACGCAACTCGGGCATTCGCGAGTCGCGTGGCGAGTTCGTCGCGTTTCTCGATGCCGATGACTGGTGGTTGCCCGCCAAGATTTCGCGCCAGGTTGCCTTGCTGCGTGCGAGACCGGATGTGGGTTTCGTTTCCGCTGCGGCAAGGGTGGAAGACACCGAAGGACATCTGCTCAACCTGTGGGCATGCACGGCATGCACCGGGCCGCTCCTGCACCACCTCTTCGGCGCGAACGGCGATGTGGCCGGTAGTGCGTCGGCAGTGATGGTGCGACGGCGGTTATTCGATTTGGTCGGCGTCTTCGATGAGTCTCTTCGCGCCTTGGAAGACGTCGACATGTGGATGCGGTTGGCCGCCGTTGCGGGTTATGAATGTATCGACGAGTCCTTGGTCGTGATTCTTAAGCGCCCGGGGAGCCTGAGCCGCAATCTGGAAGTCATGAAGCGTGCCAGCGCGCAGGTGATGAGTAAAAACCGACATCTGCTGCCTGAGGGAATGCAGGGCGCGTACTGGCGAAAGTGCATGGCCGCCGTGCATAGTGACTTCGCCAAGTGGCGCTACCGCGAAGGCCAGCGCTGGGCTGCCATTGGGGAGGTGGCGAACATGCTGACCCTCTCGCCGGTGGGTCAGGGCAGGCTCGGGTTGGGCCTGCTCAGAGATATCCTCCTCAATCGGGCGCTCGAGTAGAACGCTCATCCACAGCAATTGCGCTCCACCAGAGCCTGTCACGCAACGGCGTCTGCTCGCCACCCGCATACTAATTCATGCTCTAATCAAAACTTATGAAGGAGGTGACATGTGATGATCAGAACTGCAACTTTTGCTGCTGCGGTTTGCGTTTATCTGGCATTTTACAGCGTCGCATTGGCGCAGCCGAAGCTGCCATTCGGGCCGACAGCCCAGGAGATGCTCGCGCTGCCCGAGGAGTGCCAGGGAATCCTGGGAGGCGACCCAGCCAAGAAGGCATACTATGAACAACTGTTGCCAGGGCTTGTAGGTCCAAATCACTACTGCTGGGGCCTCAATTTCATGAATAGGGCCAGATTTTCGACGGACAAGATCGAAAAGCGCTTCAATCTTGAAAGCGCGATTGGTGAATTTGGCTACGTTCTCAAGCACTCTGCTCCAAACGCAAACGGGCTATCGCAAATTAAGGCGCAGCAGGATCTGGCCGTGGCAATGCTCAAGATGCTTTGACTTCTGCACCCGCAGTAAATGCTTCTCCCATCGTTGACATCTGGCCGCTACAACGATCCGTATAGATGAACTGATGCGCCTCAATAATGAACGACAATATATATTTGAAGGCGTTTGAGCAAAACGCAGGAGAATACTTCGAGCAGGCGATAGAGTCCGCGATGGAGGTGTTGCCATACGTGTTCGATATTGTCAAACCGAAGAGTGTGGTTGATATTGGATGTGGAGGTGGTGCGTGGCTATCGACATGTAACGCACTAGGAGTTGTCGACATACTTGGGGTAGATGGTGACTACGTGGATCCAGAAAAATTGAAAATCCCAAGACAGAAGTTTATGGCGCGCGATCTTAGGCAGCCGATCATTCTTGATCGCACTTTTGATCTGGCAATATCATTGGAGGTGGCGGAGCATATCCCGGAGCATCATGCGGAAACTTTTGTTGATTCATTGGTTGGCTTGGCTCCCGTTGTGCTATTTTCTGGAGCGATCCCGTTCCAAGGTGGCGTGGGCCACGTCAACGAGCAGTGGCCGACCTACTGGAGCGATCACTTCCGACGGCGTGGGTACGAAGTGATCGATTGCATCAGAAGACGGGTTTGGAACAACGATAGGGTCAATACATGGTATAAACAAAACATCGTTCTATTTGTTGAGAATAAATATTTGGAGTCCCATGATATATTATTGCGCGAGGCTGAAATTTGCAATCAGTTCCCGCTCAATATAGTTCATCCAAATCGGTACCTTGCCGAGGCGGACCCCAGGAATATAGATTTCAGAAAGGTTCCCCTTTGTACTGCCTGGGCCGCGCTGAAGTTGCAAGCTCATAGAAGAGTTCGTGCTGGCTTGCACTGGAGATTGCAGCGACTTCTGCGGATGTAACCATCCTGAAAAGCTCTACGCATTGCACGCGCCAGAGGTGCCCCTACACGCCGATCCGCTTGTGACACCGGTCGCATGCACTGTTTGCACGTCCGCTGACGCGCAGGTTCTGCTCCGGGGTGAAGTTTCCAATGCGGACGAGTTGAGGAGCGAATTGGGTCTGCGGCCAGACGAATCGCTCCAGGCGGTGCTGCTGGCAGCATGGCAACGCTGGTCGATCGACTCGTTCGCCAAGCTGAATGGGGGCTTTGCGCTCACGGTCCGTAACGCAAACGAACTCTTTCTCTATCGCGACCCCTCTGGCTTGCAGGGACTCTTCTACGCCGGGCTGCCCGGTGGCCGCGTGGCGTTCGCGACCGAATTGGCGCAACTGCCGAGCGATGGCGCCGATCGCCCCAGGTGGGCCCGCCAGTCGCTCCACGAATACTTGCGCTTCCTGGATATTTCCGCGCCCAACACGATGCGTGGTGATGCGCATGCCGTCGAACCCGGGCAGGTCGTGCATTGCTCGCCGCGCGCAATCGCCAAGTGGCTTGTGCCGCCTTCTGCGACGGGTGAGCCCGAGCCGCCCGATTTCGCCGAAGCCGTGAGTCGACTCGACCTCGAGCTCTCGAGGGCCGTCGCGATGCAGTTGCGGGATGTGGCGCGACCTGCGGCATTCCTTAGCGGCGGGATTGACTCGTCGTTGATCTGTGCGATGGCTGCACGTCAGCGGCCCGACCTGACGATGTTGACGGTCGGCTTCGACGGCGCGCGATTCGATGAGGCGCCGATTGCGCAGAAGGTCGCTGCGAGCATTGGGGCGGCGCACCAGGTGCTTCGCTTCGGCCGCCAGGACTACCTGAGCGCGTTCGAGCGATTGAGCGGCCGGATGGACCAACCGATGGCAGACCCGGCCACGATGGCGACGGTGCTCGCCTTCGACCACTGTCGGGAGCATTTCGACGGCGTGCTCGACGGTACGGGCGCCGATGAAGCAGTCGGGGCCATGCCACCACGTCACGTGCGCCTGGCCGTCGGCTACGCGAGCCTGCTGCCTGCCGGGCTGCGGCGCGCACTCGTACGCGCCATGTCGGCAGTGCCCGGTCTTGCCGGCTACACGCCCATCCTCGACTTCGAGCACCCGGCCGACACCATGATCCGCTGGAAAGGGTTCACCCGCACGGAAATCGAGGAGCTCTGCGGCGAGCCGGTGTCTTTCGGGCACACGCAGTTCTACCGGACCTTCGCGCGCTTTCCGCGCCACGCGCACTACGAGCGCTACAGCGCGTTGCTGAACGCGATGCCCATCGAGCGCTTGACGCAAGCCGCGCTCATCAGCGGCGTGAGAGTGCGCTGCCCGTTCAGCGAGCGTGATACCGACGCCTTCATCCGGCAACTTCGCACTGACTGGCGCTACTTGCCCGGCCAACCCAAGCGAATCCTGCGCGCGCTTCTGGCACGCTACGTCCCGCGGGAGATCTGGGACGTGCCCAAGCACGGTTTCGACTTCCCGCTGCACGAGTTCCTGGCGGGTGACGACTTCGCACTCGTGCAGCGCTATGTGAACCATGGCCGCTGGCTCGATACGCAGTTGCTGCGCGCCGATGTGGTTCGGCGCTACGGGCGGCAGTACATGGCGGGTGACCGGCGGCTGATGTTTCGCGTTTGGGCGCTGGTGGTGCTGGGGGCCTGGCTCGAAAAACACGATGAACTGACCTGAGCGCGACGACCCGACATGCAAAGCCCTGGCAAGCCGATCGAGCGCCCTGCGCGTGTGCTGATGTACACCGCGTACCTGACCCCCGAGTACAGCGGTGCCGCGTTGCAGGCCCTTACCTTGGCGCGCGAACTGCGGCTGCGTGGTCACCATGTCGAGTTCATCACCAACCGCTGGCCGGGCCTGGGCGAGACCGCGGTGGTCGACGGTTTTCCCGTGCAGCGCCTGGAGCCCGGCCGCCTGCGCAAGCACCGTGAATTCCGGCTCTGGTTCAACATGGCCAGGTATGTGTGGGCGCGCCGGCGCGACTTCGACATCCTGCACAGCCATGGGGCCTATTTCGCCAATGCCTTCATCGGGCCGCTGGCACGCCTGCTCGGCCTCAGGTCACTCGTCAAGGCGAGCCTTGCGCGTGATGACCTGCTGGGTCTGTCGCGCCCGCTCGTCGGCCGGCTGCACCGCTTCATGCTGCGCAGAAGCGACGTCTGTGTGGGCATCAGCAAGGACTTGGTGGAGGAGTTCCTCGCCGGTGGTGTGAGCCCGGGGAAGATCCACCCCGTGCCCAACGGGGTGGACACGGCCCGCTTTCGCCGCGCGGACGCCGAGCGCGTGCCCGTGCTTCGGGCCAACCTCGGGTTGCCGGTCGGCCGGCCGATCGTGCTCTATGTGGGCGTGCTCGACGCGCGCAAGAACATCCTGTGGCTGGCTGAGCAATGGGTGGCGCATGATGCTTTCGGCACGGGCGCGCTGCTCGTCGCCGTCGGGCCACAAAGCCGTGATGACCCGCAAGGCGTGTTGCATGCCAGCCTGGCCGAACTGGCCCGCGCCCACCCGCAGCAATTCGTGCTGCACGACTTCAACGCCGACGTGGTGCCCTACTACCAGTGCGTCGACCTGCTGGTGCTGCCGTCGTACAAGGAAGGCATGCCCAACGTGGTGCTGGAGGCGATGGCCTGCAGCCTGCCCTGTGTGGCCGCACGGGCGAGCGGCAGCCGCGAATTGATCGTCGAAGGCGAGACCGGCTTCACCTACGCGCCGGATGACAGCGCGGGCTTGGGCGCTGCGGTGCAGCGCTGCCTTTCGCCTGCTGCCGCCGGCATGCGCGACAAGACCAGGCGCCACGCAGTGGAGCGCTATTCGATCCGCGTCATCGCGGACCAGTACGAGGCCCTGTACCGGCAACTGCTGCCGGGCGGGCGGGCCGGAGATTTGCCCTTGCTCATGATCACCGAGTTGTTCCTGCCCACCAAAGGCGGCACCGCAGTGATGTTCGAGGACGACTGTCGGCGCCTGGGCGGACGATCGGTGCATATCGTCACCGCCGCCGTGCGGGGCGATGCCGAGGTCGATGTTGGCCATCCCAACACCGTTCACCGCCTGCCGCTCGAACGCAGCCCGTGGGTCAAGCCGGAGTCGCTGTTCATGTACCTGCGGCTGCTCGCGAAGTCGCTTCGGCTGTCGTTTGCCAACCGTTTCGTCGCTGCGCTCGCGGGCCGGGCACTGCCTGAAGGCCTCGTCGCCTGGGCCGTCGGGCGTTTGCGCGGGTGCAAGGTCGTGATTTATGCGCACGGCGAGGAGCTCACGGGTTGGGGAAGGGGCTGGAAGTTCAAGACCATGTGCTTCGCCTTGCGCCGTGCCGACAAGGTCCTGGCGAACAGCGACTTCACGCTGGACACGCTGATCTCGCTCATCGGCGTGCGCCGCGAGCAGATCGTGATCGCCTACCCGACTGTCGATGCGGACCGCTTTCATCCCGGCCTGCCGTTTGAAGACCTTCGCGCGTCCATCGGTCTTGCGCCAGCGCAGCGCCTGGTGCTGTCGGTCGGCCGGTTGCAGCGCCGCAAGGGCTTCGACAACGTGGTCCGTTCGCTGCCAGGGCTGGTGGCGCGCGGCATCGATGTGCACTACGCGATCGCCGGCATCGGGGACGACTGGGACTATCTGACAGAGATCGCCAGCAAACTCGGCGTGAGCGATCGTCTGCACCTGCTGGGCCATGTCGAGCCTGCAGACCTGCCGCGCTGGTACAGCGCGTGCGACCTGTTTGCGATGCCGAACCGCGACATCGAGGGTGATACCGAGGGTTTTGGCATCGTCTACCTGGAGGCGAACGCCTGCGCCAAGCCCGCCATCGCCGGGTGCACAGGCGGCACCGGGTCCGCGGTGGAAGATGGGCTCAATGGCCTGCGTGTCGACGGCGACAAGGTCGAGGCGGTGGAAGCAGGCATTGCGCGACTGCTGCTGGATGCGCAGGAGTCGAAGCGTCTGGGTGAGGCCGGTCGCCAACGCATCCTCGACGGGTTCACGCCGCAGCGCAGGGTCGCGCTCATCAGGCGGGTGATCACCTCATGAACGGTGGCGGCGTGCCCTCTCGGCTGACCCGGCGCCGAACGCCCACACGATCATCGCGCCCAAGGCTGCCAAGCCCGTCAGCGACATGAGCTTCCACAAGCGACCCGCACGATGCAACCGCTGCCAGATGAACGGCAGGCGCTCGCGGGTTGCGAGAACAAGCCACTGCGGATCGCGGGTACGCAGCACGGTACCCAACTCCGAAGACGAGAGGAAGCGCAGATCGGCATGTCGCGTCAACGCTTCGCGATAGAGCTTGTCCAGTTCGGCCAGGCTTTGCCGATGTTGTTCGGGCTCGGCAATGAAATTGTCGCGGTGGTTTTCGAGCAGGCAGACCCGGCCTTCAACCACGGCTCGAGCCAGAGCGCGCAAGGCGTAGGCGGCGTCGCGGCCCCGCCGGGGTTCGAAGTAGTCCGTGCGCGCCAGGTAGGTGACGTTGCCTGACCGATCCCCATTGACGATCGGGCCTTCGTCGCCGTCCGGCATGCCGTGGGCGTTGCGGCCGGTGTAGCGCCAGCCGGGCGTCACGATGCACTCGATCCCCTGCGCTGCCCAAGCCGACTCCACTTCACGGGTCCAGACGAAAGTGGGCGGCACGACGACCTTGGGCGGGGCGCCGAAGACCCGCGTGTAGGCTTGCACCTCTTCCGCCACGGCCGCGCAGATGGCTGCCGAGGTGTGCGGATTGGAGGGCAAGCTGGCCGCGTCGATCCACCGGCTTTGCAACGGTGAAGGCAGATGCTCGGTCGTGGCGGGTACGGGCTGGCGCAGCCACGCGTGCACATCGGCGTCGTTGCTGGCCATCAGGGCAGCAGGCCAATAGTGCTCGAGACCGTGCAACTGCAAGGCGAACACGCCGCTCGCCTGCCCGTCCTTCAGGGCTGCCATGACAGCGCTGAATACGGGGGCGTCCAGGCAGACTCGGTGGTAGCCCGCACCGGCCTGGATGGCCGGTCCGTCCGGCACGGCCAGCACCAGCGCAAGGTTCAATACGGGTGCACGCCCCGCCGCGTCCCGATGACGCGCCAGGACGTTTGCGATGTCTCGCAGCGCCGAGGCTTGAGACAGCGGGCCCGCACCCCAATCGTCGCTCTCGATGATCAGGACCGGGTGCCGGAACACCGGCTCGCGCCAGAGGCGAAGCAGGTCACGGCGATAGACGGTGAGCAAGAGGGCATTGCCCAGCACCCAGGCCGGCAGCAACCACCAGGCGTAGGGGGCAGCGCTCCACATCCGAGGGGGCCTCAAGCCGGCGCCGAGGACGCCGGCGACGACGGGTACCAGTTGACTCGCGCGTCGAGATCCAGGCCCTGCAGCAGGCCTTCCTGCAACCGTCGCGCAACGACCTGCTCCTCGCGCAATCCACGCTGCTTCACCTGATACAGCCGGCCCTTGCCGGGCTGGGTCTGACCGAAGCGCTCGCCGGCCGCCAGTCGCCGCAACAGCTCGGCGTAGACGCCGGCGCTGGTCTGCACACTGCGCCAGAAGAGGCTCAGTTCGTCGTCGTCGGGCAGGATCTTCGGGCTGACATGGGCGATCAGTCCGCCGGTGTCGATGCCGGCGTCGATCCAGTGCAGCGTGCAGCCGATGCTTTGCGGCTCGCCGTTGTAGAGCGCCCAGAAGGTACAGTCTGCACCGCGGTATTGCGGCGAAAGCCCGCCATGCAGGTTGGCCATGCCGAGCCGGCCCATTCCCAGCAGGTCACCGCGGATCAGCGACGTGCCGAAGACGGCGATGACGTCGGGCTCGAGCTCGCGTGCCAAGGCCACCACGTCCGGGTGGTTGATGTGCGGCACTTCCCTCACCAGGCCGGGGTGGTCGAGTTGTGCACGGCGTTCGCCAAAGAAGAACCGCTCCTCGCGGTTGCCGGTATAGCGGCGCCGGTCGCGCAGCCAGCGCCAGGCCTTGCGTGAGAAGTTGTCGGGGCGCAGGGTCCGGGCGAGCTTCTTCCACGAGAACTCCGAACCTGATTCCTGCACGATTGCAAGCACTTCGGCGGCCTGGCACAGCGTGTTGGCGACGTACAGATGTCGCGGGCTGCGCCCGCACAGCACCAGCACCCGCAATGTCTTCGTGCCCTCAGCCATGATGGACTCGAGGCGCGATGTCGGGCACGGGCGGGATGGCGATGTCCTGCAGATCCATCATCAGCGCGTCGGCGAAGAACTTGGCCGCCCAGTTGGGATACTCGAAGCGCGAGTAGCCGCCCCAGATGGGCGCGGAGCCAGCGATGCCGCCGCGCACCGCCGGGTCGGCGTGGGTCAGCGCGTGGTTCGTCTTCAGATAGCTCAGCGCGGTGCGGGCGTGGGCGCGCAGTGCTTCGGCCCCCGCGGCCTGCGCCAGGCGGGTCCAGTTCAGGCTCATCTGCGCCACGCCGGTCAGGCAGGCATAGCGGGCGGCGGGCACCCAGCCGTCCCGGTAGGTTCCGGCCAGCCAGCCGTCGGCGCGCTGTACCGCCGCGACGCCGCGTGCGGCCTCGAGCGCTGCGTCCAGATAGCGCGCGTCGCCGAGCAGCACACCCGACTCGAGGAAGCCGCGAATGGCGTAGGCGATGGTGTGCGTGAACGGTGCGCGACCGGGAACGAAGGCATTGGTCGCAAACCAGCCGCAAGCGGTCTGTTGAGTGAGCGCCCAGTCGAGATTGCGCCGCGCCGCATGCACCAGGCGCTTGTCGCCGGCGAGCAGCCCGGTCGCGAGCAAGGGCCACGCGGCGCGCGTGTTGTAGACGTGAGGTGTGTCGTTGTGCTCGAACTTGCGCCAGCAGCCGTCGTCGTCTTGCTGGTCCGCCAGCCAGTGCCCGGCGCGCACGGCGGCGGGCAGACACTCGGGCCGTTGCAGTTGGGTGTGGCCGGCGACCATGCCATGCATGATCTGCCCCGTATTGAAGATCACCGGCCGGCTGCCTGCCTCGCCGAAATGGCCGGGGAAGGCACCGTCGGGCAACTGGATCGAGAGCTCCCAGTCGATCATCCGCTGCGCCCGCGCCACCAGTTCGGGGCGTTGCAGGACCTTGGCCGCGGCAAGCAGGGTCTCGATGATGTAGCCGGTCGTTTCCGGGTAGCTCGGAAGCCAGCCGTCTTCAAAACTCCAGCCCGCCGAGACGCCCCCTGCATCGGCCTGCCCATCGCGCACGTCCTGCGCCCGGCACAGCCAGTCGATGGCCGCGCGGAGATGCACTTCGTGAGGCTGCGGTGCGCCCGTCTTGCCGAGCACGTCGCCCCACACCAGGCCGACATGACGAGGTCGCCAGGGTTTGTAGCGGATGGGCAGCCGGACCAGATCGGTGAGGTTCATGCGCTGAGAGTTCGAATATCAGTGTGTGGATGTCGCGCGTGCGAGTTCACCGCCGAGCGGCACATGGCTCACCACGTAGCGGTGCTTGCCGGACGCCTCGGGTGCAATCTGGTCAACCAAACGCACGGTAACCCGCACGTCTTGCCCCAGACGTTGGCGCAGCCCGGCGTCGATCGCGCCCGCACCGGCGGGCGACCAGCCCGCATCCGGCACCAGCAGCACCTCGATGTCGCGCAGGTCGTGCTGGATGAGCTTGAACTCGGCCACGCCCTCGGTGGCGCGCAAGACGTAGATGCCGGCCAGGGCATGCATGATCGTGCCGTCGGCGCCGACCAGGAAATCGGTCTGCCGCCCGATGACTTCGGCGATGACGTGCAGGCCCCGCCCGGCTGGGTCTGGCGTGGCATTCATGCGGACCATGTCGCCGGTGCGGTAGCGGATGAACGGCTGCGCATCGGAGCAAAGCCCCGTCATCACCGCCTCGCCCAGCTCACCCGGCGCGACGGGTTGGCCGGCCTCATCGAGCACTTCGAGGATGATGCTCTCGCTCGTCAGCAGCAGCTGGCCCTGCGGCGCTTCATGGGCGGTGAAGCCGATGTCGCGACTGCCGTATTCGTTGGCCACCGGCGCCCCGAACACCTCGCCGATCAGCGCGCGCTGGTGGTCGTACAGCGGCTCGCCCGTAGCGCAAACGACCTTCAGCCGCGCCATGCGAGGCTTGCGTCCGCGCGCCCTGGCGTGCGCGGCCAACAGCGCCAGCGAACTGGCATAGCCGTAAACGCAGTGCGGCCCGAAGGCCTCCATCGCATCGAGATAGCGGTCCATGTGCACAGGCGACATGGCAAAGGCATTGAGCACAAGCTGGTTGATGAGGCGGTCGCGAACCGTCTTGACCCAATCCGTCTTGTTCAGCTCGACCGGGGCGCCCCACAGGTATACCTCCGGCGCGCCGGGTTCCACCCCCCACCAGCGCCGTGCACGCATGCGCCCGGCGGCGTCGGACGCCTGCCGCCAGCGCCCGAAGTGAAAGACCAGCGGCTGCCCGCTGGAGCCGCCGGTGTTGTACTTGAACGCGCCACCGGGTACGCCCTGCCAGACGATCTCGTCGCGATGGGCGGCGGCGTCGTGCTTGTTCATTCGCGGCAGCTTGCGCAAGTCCGCCACGCTGGTGGTCGCGTCGGGCTCGAGTCCGGCCTCCTGCATGCGCGCTCGATGCCAGGGCGAATGAGCGCGCGCGACATTCAACAGCGCGCGCAGCTTCTCGAGTTGCAATGCCTCGACGGCGCTGCGCGTCAGCCATTGGCTCTTCTCGAGTTCAGCGAGGTAGGCAAATGTGGGGCGACGAAACACGCGCTCCTGCAGCGGGTAGATCAAACCGCCGGCAATTCGAGACCGAAGCATCATTCGCTTTGAGTTTTCGTGGAAGTCGAGCTACGCGAACGACTGTTGATCGAGCCGACGATTCATGCAGTCGAACGGCACACTTTGCCTTTCCCAGCGTTCAGCGCCGGGCGGGTGCGTTCACCGACGCAACGGGTGAGGACATCTCGGTCCCACTCTTGACGGGATCGGTTGCCACCAACTGCGGTCTGGTCAGCAGGGCATGGACGACGACAGCGACGGCGATGAGGTGGTAGATGTAGTCGAAGTAGGCCAGCCCCAGGAAGGCGCCCGCCGACATGTACGCCACGATGCTGACTTGCAGCATGGCTGCGAGGTCGCGCGCCCAGGTGGCGTCGGCTTGCTGCTTCGCCAGACGGATTACCGCGCTGCACTTGCGCCACGTCAGCCACAGCAGCGCCAGGAACAAGACAAGGCCGACCCAACCGTGGTCGCCCAAGACCTGGAAGTAGATGCTGTGCGCGGCCCGGATGTTGGTCGGGTCTGGCGCGTAACTGCTGAACAACAGGACGCGCCAGAACTCGAAGCCGCCCCCGAAGATCCGGTCGTTGGCCAGGTTCCATGCCATCCACCACATGTTGATGCGCCCTCGAGCAGAAGCATCTTCGTCGTAGGTCTCGATGGTGTTCATGCGCTCGTACCACTCTTCGGGCATGACCTGAGTCACGACCACAGCGGCAACGATGATGAGGAAAGCGGTCGCAAACTTGTTGCGGCTCTTGAGCCAGAACATCGTCCCCATCGCCGCCATGCCCACGAGGGCGCCGCGCGACTGGCTGCCCACCGCCGCCAACGCCGTCAAGGTCATGCCGATCGCCAAGCCGAGCCTGACGAGCTTGCTCTTCTCCTGCAGTTGCAGGTAGCGAATGAGCGGAATCGTCATGATCAGCGCGAGCGCGAGTTCGTTGTTTCCCTCGATGAAGGTGCCGACGGGGCCTTGCACCCGGTAGACCCCTCCGTTCAGCACGGTAAATATGCCGCCCTTGATGCCGTAGAAGCCGATCGAGAGAACGATGGCCCAGACGAAGAGGTGCACCCGCTCGCGCGACGTGAGCATCAGCAGGGTCATGAAGGTCAGGATCTGGATCTTGATCACCTTCACGTACTGATCCATGGCCAGATCGAAGAACAGGGCCTGGGTGGTCGTCACGCCCATCCAGGCGATGAATATCAAGAGCACCACGATTTCACGGCTCCAGACCATGCGTTTGACTTCGTGCGAAGCCAACATGGCGATCAACGTCGTGATCGCCACGATCTGCACGACGGGCATGTCGAGCATGAAGCCGTAGCACAGGCGGTGCGGGTTCATGTAACCCAGCCAGGCCAGCATCAGGATGCCCCAGAAGGGCCGCTTCAGGATGAAGGGCAGGGACCCGAAGACGATGAAGGCAATGAGAAGGTCACGCATGGCTGCCTCTGGCGCCGGCGTGCGCTGCTTGGTCGACCTTTATCAACCCGCGCGGCTTCATTGCCGCCCCTGCGTCAACGCACATCGGTACGCCGCGCCCCAACGCGGGCCCACTTGCTCCCACGTATACGCGGCCACGCTGCGCAGCCCTGCGGCCCGCAGTCGCTCTGCCAGCGCGGGCTCATGCAGCAATCGCAAGACGGCACCGGCCATCGCCGTGGGATCGGCGGGCGGCACCAATAGCGCCGACTCTTCGTCCGCCACGATATGGGGCACCCCGCCGACGTTCGTGCTGACGACGGGCACGCCGCTGGCAAGTGCCTCGAGCACCGAGTTCGGCATGTTGTCTGCCAGGCTCGGGTTGAGCGCGACGCGGCTCTCGCGCAACAGCCGGGCCATCGCTTCGCGTTCCAGGCGACCGGCGAAATGCACCCGCTCGGCAATTCCCAACTCGGCTGCGAGGCGCCGCAGTGCAGGTTCCTCGGGGCCGGTGCCGGCCACGACGAGGCGCGCGTCGCGGTACTCTGTAAGCACCTGCGCGAACGCACGCAGCGCCGTGGCGTTGTCGTAGATCGGCTCCAGGTTGCGCGCGACGATCAGTTGCACTGTCGCGCACGGCTCTGCGGGGTGAAACCGCGCCAGATCGATGATGTTCGGTACCACGTCGGCAGCCATCTGGTGGCGGGCGAATACTTCCTGCAGGAAACTCGAAGGAACGACCAGCCGCGAAGCGCGACGCATCGTCGCGCGCACCAGTCCCGCCGACCGCTGAAGAAATGTCGCGGCCTCGCCGCCGCGGTAGTTGACGATCACGGGTACGCGCCGCAGCGAAGCGACCCAGATCGCCGGCGCTGCGAAGAGATGCCACGACCAGCCGGAGTTGGCCATCACGTGCATGACATCGCTGCGCCCGGCGGCACGCCACAGCGCGACCAGGAACGGGAACATCCGAAACAGGGCGCGCACGCCATGCAGGCGTTCGACCCAGGCCGGGCGGTACGGCAGATTGGTGGGCACGAGCAGCACGTCGGCGCGTTCGCCCCGCAACAGCTCGACGAGTTGCTGCGTCTGCATCGCCATGCCGCCTGCCGGCGGCGGCAAAGGGCCGACGAGCCCGATGCGCATGCCAGCCATTGCCGTCACGCCGCTTCGGCCCGCTCGACGAGGGCCTCGTAGGGCCGGCGATAGTTCGCCACGCTGCGCGCCCAGTTGCGCTCGGTCTCGACGAAGCGCCGCCCGGCCGCACGAAGCGCCGGCCAATCGCCACGCCGCTCGAGCAGCCCGAGTACGGCCGTTGCCAACGCATCGGCACTCCCCGCCCGGAACAGCACGCCGGTCTGCCCGTCGCGGATCAGTTCCCTGTGCCCGCCCACGTCGCTTGCCACGAGCAGCCGGCCCTGGGCCATGGCTTCCAGCGGTTTCAGCGGCGTGACGAGTTCCGTGAGGCGCATGCTGTGGCGCGGGTAGGCGAGCACGTCGACCAGGTCGTAGTAGCGCTGCACTTCGGCGTGCGGCACGCGGCCGGTGAAGGCGACCTTGTCGGCCACGCCGAGCGCCTGCGCCTGCGCCTTCAGCGCGGCCTCCTGCGGGCCGCCGCCGACGAGCAGCACGCGCACGTCCGGACGGCGCTGCAACAGCGCGGGCAGCGCGGCCAGCAGCAGGTCCAGCCCTTCGTAGGCGTAGAAGCTGCCGATGAAGCCGACCACCGTCGTGCCCGCCAGGCCGAGTCGCGCCTTCAGCGCTTCGTCCGGGGTACCGCCGGGTTCGAACGATCGGATGTCGACGGCGTTGGGGATCACGCTGACCTTGTCGGCCGGGATGCCGCGCCCGGCAATGTCATTGCGCAACCCCTCGCAGATCGTGAACACGTGCGCGGCGCGGCGCAGAGCGTGCGTCTCCAGGCGTCGCGTCAGGCCGTAGCGCAGGCTGCCTTCGGCGGTGGTGCCGTGGTCGACGGCGGCGTCTTCCCAGAAGGCGCGCACTTCATAGACCACCGGGATGCCCAGGCGCTTGCCCACGCGCAGCGCAGGGATGGCGTTGAGCACCGGCGAATGCGCGTGCAGGATGTGCGGCGCCACAGCCTCGGCCACCTGCGCCAGGCGCCGTTCGGTCTTGCGCATCAGCGCCATCTCGTCGAGCCCGGGGAACATCGAGGCGTGCGCCGCCGCCGGGGTGCGGTAGAAGTGCCAGCCGTCGACGGTCTCTTCCAGCGCCTCGGTGGCGGTGTGCTTCGGGCTCGTGAGGTGGAATGTCTCCCAGCCCAGCTTGCGCTGCTCACGCAGGATCGCGAGCGTGCGAAACGTGTAGCCGCTGTGAAGCGGCAGGGAGTGATCGAGCACGTGCAGGATTCGCAGGGTCATGCCAGGGCTTGCGCGTCATGCGCAACGGCCGGCGCTGCGGTGGCGCCGTCGACCACGTTGCGCAGGAACGCCTCGAACATCAGCAGCGTCCACAGCGGCGAGCTGTAGTCGCTGGCGCCGCTCTGGTGGGCATCGACAAGGTGCTGCAGGTAGCCGCGGTTGAACCAGCCGGTCGACGCGAGCCGCTCGCCGAGCACGGCGCTGCGCACGCGCTGCTTCAGCGGCCCGCGGAACCAGCGCGCCAGCGGGACGCTGAAGCCCATCTTCGGCCGGTACAGCACGTCGTTCGGCAGTTGCGGCTCCATCGCCTTCTTGAGAAGGAACTTGCCTTCCTGCCCGCGCACCTTCAGGGATGACGGCAAGGTCGCCAGCCATTCGATGAGCTTGTGGTCCATCAGCGGCTCGCGCACCTCGAGCGAATGCGCCATGCTGGCGCGGTCGACCTTGGTGTTGATGTCGCCCACCAGATAGGTCTTCATGTCGAGGTACTGGATCAGTGCCAGCGGGTCGTCGGTGCCGGCGCGGCCGGCGTGCAAGTCGAACACCTCTTGCGCGCTGTAGCCGGACAGCTCATGCTCGAGCGCATCGCTGAAGAGTCGCGCGCGCATCGGGCCGCGCAGGATCGACACCGAGTGGAAGTACGCCTCCACCGAAGTGCGCGCCATGCCTTCGAACGTGGTCTTGGCGCGCAACACGCGCGGCGCCCAGTCGGCCTTGGGGTAGGCGCGGCCGAGCAGCCCGAAGAGCGGCTGGCGGATGCCGGCGGGCAGTGCAGAGCGCATGCGCTCTTCCATCAGGTGCAGGCGGTAGCGGCGGTAGCCGCCGAAGGTCTCGTCGCCGCCGTCGCCCGAGAGCGCGACCGTCACGTGCTTGCGCGCGAGTTGGCAGACGCGGTAGGTGGGGATCGCCGAGCTGTCGGCATAGGGCTCGTCGTACAGGCGGGCCAGCGTATCGATGAGGTCGAAGTCGTCGCTCTTGACGGTCTCCACGCGGTGGTCGGTACGGTAGCGGTCGGCCACCATTTGCGCGAACGCGCTCTCGTTGAACTTGGGGTCGTCGAAGGCGATCGAGCAGGTGTTCACGGGGCCGTCCGACAGGCCCGCCATCGTCGCCACCACGGCGCTGGAATCGACGCCGCCCGACAGGAAGGCGCCCAGTGGTACCTCCGCGATCATGCGCAGCCTGACCGATTCCTGCAGGCGATGAACCAACTCGGCGCAGGCGTCTTCGGCGCTGATCGGGCTGCCGAGCGTGAAGCGCACGTCCCAGTACGGCCTGGGCTCACCCATCGGCTCGCCGCGGCGAATCACCAGCGAATGCGCCGGCGGCAGCTTCTTCGCCTGGCGGAAGATCGTGCGCGGCTCGGCCACGTAGCCGAGCGCGAAATACTCCTCCACCGCCAGCGGGTCGATGTCGCGCCTCAGGCCGCCGTGCGCGAGCAGCGCCTTGAGTTCGGAGCCGAACAGCAGCCTGCCGTCGTCCAGCAGCGCGTAGTACAGGGGCTTCACGCCCAGCCGGTCGCGCGCCATGAAGAGCGTCTGCCGGTTGCGGTCCCACAGTGCGAAGGCGAACATGCCGCGAAAACGCTCTACGCACGCCTCGCCCCATTGCTCCCACGCGTGGACGATGACCTCGGTGTCGCTCCTGGTGTGGAAGCGATGGCCGGCGGCCTGCAGTTCGGGAATCAGTTCCTGGAAGTTGTAGATCTCGCCGTTGAAGACGACGATGACGGAGCCGTCTTCGTTGAACAGCGGCTGCTGGCCGGTGGCGATGTCGATGATCGACAGGCGCCGGTGGCCGAAGCCGAGGCCGGGCTCGACATGCACGCTGCCTTCGTCCGGGCCGCGGTGGAACTGCGAGTCGTTCATGCGCTGCAGCGCGCCGCGGTCGATCGCACGCTCGCCGCGAGTGTCGAAGATGCCGGTGATGCCGCACATGGTGGTCAGTGGGGGGATGGTCTTGCGTGGTCAGCGGGGGCAGGAAGAGGCGTAGCGCCCGGACTGCGAGCGTCAAGAGCGCGCGCCGAGCGGCCTTGGCGGAATGGTATTGGAAATGCTTACAACCGGGCGCAAACCGAGGCAACAGTATTGGGTGTGCATGACATCCGCACGGTCGCGGCCGCTGCGTGCGGCCGATTTGCGAGGCCGACGAGGATTCACGTCGAGCCCTTCAGCAGCCGGTCGTACAAGCCTTGGTAGGCGGCGACCATCGCCGGCAGACTGAAGCGCTGCCTGGCAACAGCCAGACCTGCAAGGCCCATCGCGGCGGCTCGCGCCGGATCGGCAGCCAGGCGGATCAGGCTGGCCGCGAGCGCTTCCGAGTCGGTGGCTGGAACGATCTCCCCCGTTTCTCTGGGCACGACCAGTTCGGCGTTGCCGCCCACGTTCGTCGCGATCACGGGAAGGCCGCTCGCCATCGCTTCCAGAATCGTGTTCGAGACGCCTTCGGCGAGCGACGGCAGCACGAAGCAGTCGAGCCCGCGCATCACATCGGGCACGTCGGCGCGCTCGCCGGGCAGCCACGCCAGGTGGCCGACACCGGCGGCGTCGAGCATCTCCTGCGCCTCGGCCCGCAGCGGGCCCTCGCCGACCATCACCAGCCGCAGCCGTTCGTGCAACGCGGGCTGGAGTTCGAGCGCACGGATGAAAGCGCGAGCGAGAAAGGTTTGCGCCTTGACCGTCTGCATGCGGCCGACCGTGCCGACAACGATCAATTCAGGGTCCACGAACGGGCAGCCCGCGATTTGCGGGCGCCGCCGCGGCCGCGCAATGAAGCGCTCGACATCGACGCCGTTGTAGATCTGCGCGATGCGTTGCGCCGGCACGCCGACCTTGTGTTCGAGATAGCCGGCCAGATCGCGCGAGAGTGCCACGTAGCGATGGACGAAGGGCCGGTACGCGCGGCGCAGCCACTGGTAGCGCACGCGCGTACCGTCGAGGTCGTCGACGTCGCGGCCATGCTCGCCGTGGATGCGCCCGGGCACGCGGGCCCACGCTGCGGGAACCTGGCACTCCAGCGCGGCGAGGTTGCGGGTGTGGACGATCGCGGGCCGCAGTTCGCGAAACAGGGCAGCCAGCCGTGGGTACAACTTCGCTGCGTGACCGGGCGGCTTGTGCAGCGAGACGAAGGTGACGTCGTCGCGCTCGATGCGGCGCGCGAAGGCGGGTTCGACTTCGGTCAGCGCCACCACGGCGTGCCGGTAAGCAGATGCCGGCATGTGATTGATCAGGTTGACGACGCCGTTCTCCAAGCCGCCGGTGTCGAAACGGTAGACGAGGTGGAGCACGAGCGGCCTGGCGTCCTCTCGGCCGGCGGCGGTCATGCCGTGATCAAGCTGCACGCCGTTTGTCAGCGCGCGTCGCGCGTGCGCCGCAACAGCGTCTCGAAGCTGCCCAGATTGGCCTGCATGAAGGCTTCGAGCGCGGCGTTCGACGCCGCCACCGTCTTGCCGTCGGCGTAGAGAACGATCGCCGCGCCCTCGTCGCCGTGGCCCCGCAGCCGCGCCAGCACGCCGGCAATCTTGGCTGCGGCATCGCCTGCGATGAAGCGGCCGTCGATCCAGTAGAAGCGCCAGACGACGAGGTGCGGCCGGTGCTCGGAGCCGGCCTGCGGTTGGCCGAGGATCTCGGCTGTGCGCACCGTGACGGCCTGCGGCCCCATCGCGACGGTGCGGTCATCGCCGACGACCGGCAGGCTCCACTCGCGATCGCGCATGCCGACGAGCATGTTCTGCGAGCTGACCACCTTGCGGCCCTCGCCCTGGCCGCGGTAGTAGGCAAGGTGGACGCCTACCGTGCCTGCCGGGCCTGCATAGACCTGGTTCGCGGCGGCGGAGGGGTCGCCGAACATCGGCGTCCATGAGGCGATTTGGGCACCTTCGGCGGACCAGCCGCCGGCCAGGTGCATCGGCAGATCGACGGTGGCCGCGGCGGCGGTGCCTTCGGCGCGCTGCAGGCCGCCGACGGCGAGCGGGGGCAGGGTGACGATGACGGCAGCGCCGAGCGCGGTGGCGAGCATCACGCGGGTCGACGCGGATCCGGTGCCGCCGAAGCCGCGCATCCTGCCGGGCGTGCCCGCGCTTGCCGGCGCCGCGTCGGGCTGCGACCAGCGGGCGCCGACGATGTAGAGGATGAAGATGATCGCGCCGAAGAAGACCCAGCCGTACAGGATGTGATCGACGCCGGTGGCGATCGTGTTGTCCGACAGGTGAGCGAGCATCACGATCATGTAGGCGCGCAGCCAGTTGGCGACGATCGGCACCAGGATCGAGAGCAGCATGAAGACCGCGCGCCGCAGGTACGAGCTGTAGTTGAGGTACGCAAAGAGCGTTCCGACCATGAACGACGCCATCAGGTAGCGCACGCCGCTGCATTCGTCGATCACCGACCAACTGCCCGATGGAATGATGAAGTGCTGTCCCTCGCGAAAGACCGGCACGCCGGTCGCTCGAAGCGCAGTGACGGTGAAATCGGCCGTCCACTCCATCAAGACGGGCACGACGAACTCGCCGAACGGCACGGCGAAGAACAGGAACAGCAACGGGAAGAGGATCGTGAGCGCCACTTCGAGGCCCAGCACCGCCGGCACGGCCAGAACGAGCATCGCCACGAACGCGAACTGCGACGCGGCGTTGACGACGACCAGATCCGACACGAACCAGACCACCGCCGCCGCGAGCAGCGGCAGCAACACCCAGGGCTGCGCGCGTGGCGTGAGGGCGGCGAGTTGTTCGCGCTTGCGCCAGACCAGCCACAAGGCGATCGGCACGACGAGGAAGGCATGGGTGAAGGTCTCCGAGCGCCACCAGATGCCGACCATCGCCATCGCGGTTTCGCGATAGAGCAGAAGGATCGCCGCCACGAGCGCCATGAACGCGGGCAAGGCGGCTCGCCATCCGGAGGCGGTGCGCAGGTCGGCAGCGACGGTGCTCATGTTGCTTCCATGTCCGCTCAGAGGTTGAGGGGCAACCCAATGCGCCCGCGCCGGGGTGGCCAAGGGCCCTGAGCAAGGCGCAGCGCGCTGCCCGCACTCGCGTGCGGGCAAGCGATGCAACGTCGCGCAGGGCCCTTGGATACCCTGGCCCTGCGGGTAAGCCCCCAGAACAGGCTCACCCCGCGTTTCAAATCCTCGCTGGGTTCCGAACCCAGCTCCGGTTTGCGCCTTGTTTGAGCCTGTTCTGGGGGCTTACGCGGGTGCATTGGGTTGCCTCTCAACCTCTTAGGCCGCCAGCGGCTGACGCGCGCACAGCAGCGACGCCAGGTGGCTGTCGATGGCCGCGAGGTGGGCGTCCCAGGTGTAGTCCTGCTGGACGCGGCGGCGGCCCGCCGCGCCGAGCGCGGCAGCGCGCGCGGGGTTGCTCAGCAATGCATCGACCTCGCGGGCGAAGGCTTCGGCGTCGGGCGCGTGGACGAGTTCGGTGCCGCGCCGCGCCTCGATCGCCTCTGCGCATTCGCGCGACGCCACCACCGGCCGGCCCATCGCCATCGCCTCGAGGATCTTGTTCTGGATGCCGCGCGCCAGCCGCAACGGTGCGACGACCACGGCGGCGTGCTGCAGATAGGGGCGCACGTCGGGCACGGTGCCCGTCACGTTCACGGTTTCGCCGGCGAGCGCATGCACGGCAGGTGTCGGGCTGCGACCGACGATGTGAAAGCGCAACGCAGGCCATTTGGCGCGCAGACCGGGCAATATCTCGGTGGCGAACCAGGTCACGGCGTCGATGTTGGGCCAGTAGTCCATCGCGCCGGTGAAAACCAGGGGTAGCTCGCCACTGGCAAAGGGCGAGGCGCGCGAGGCGTCGGGTGCGAAGTAGTCGGCGTCGACACCGTTGCACATCGCTTCGCACGTGTGTGCGCTTTCGGGCGCCTTGCTCCGGAAGAGCGCGGTCTCCCTCTCGGTGGAGAAGAACGAGCGTGCCGAGCGTGCGGCGACGGCGCGCTCGTGGCTGAGCAACTGCTCGCCCTCGCGCCGGTACAGCCACGAAAGCGGCCAGCGGTGGTGGGCGGCGTACTCCGTCCACTTGGCAGAATCGAGATCGACGAAGTCCACGAGCGTCGGCAGCCGCAGGCCTTGTGCGTACTGCGCCATCGCCGACGAGAACACGATGACGGCGTCGACGCGTTCGCGGCGCGCGGTTTCCTGTACCCAGCGCTGCAGCGCCGCATCGCGGTAGTAGCTCAGCGTGAGGGCCTGGCCTTCGAGCAGGCCGGACAGGCTGGCGATTCGCGCGCGCGCCGGATTCAGGCGCGTCAGGTGCAGACCCGCACAGAGTGAGCGCAACGTCTCGACATGCGCTTCGTCTTGCGGGTCGTCGATGAAGCTGCCGACGAACACGCGGTGCTTCGCCGCCAGGTGCTTGAGAAGATGGTACGAGCGCACCTTGTCGCCCTTGTCGGGCGGATACGGCATGCGGTGCACCAGGTAGAGCAGCTTGGCCACGGCTACCCCAGACTGCGCACGACAAACGGCCCGAGCCGGTTGGCGATGCCTATCGGCAGGCGCCGCCAGGTCTCGATCAGCAGCCGGTACTTCGCGTTGGCCGGGTTGTTCTGCGGGACGGCGCTGCGCTTGTAGAGGCAATATTCGTAGTGCAGCGGCGTCGGCTCGAAGCCCCAGTTCTTCTTGAAGGCATAGGGCCCGGTGCCCTGCTTGCTGCGGCCGTAGTCGAATACCTTGAGCCCGCGTGCACAGGCGCGGCGCATCAGCTCCCAGTACTTGAAGTCGTTCGCTGCCAGGTCGCGCGCGGCTTCGTCGTCTCCGGCGTAGTAGGGCAGCACCTCGTCGCGGAAGTAGAAGCTCAGCACGCTGCTGAGCGGCCGTCCGTCGGGCGCGCTGACGGTGAGCACGTCGCAGTCGGCGCCGAACTCGTCGCGCAGCGCCTGGAAGTAGCGCTTCGCCAGCGCCGGCGTGCCGTGGCGGTGAACGTTGTCGGCGTAAAGCGCGAAGAAGCGGTCGATGCCCTGATCGATCTCGCTGCGCAGGCCGTTCTTGATGCCCTTGCGCACCATCGCCCGTTGCTTGCGCGGGATGGCGAGCATGTTGGCTTCTTCGTCGGGCAGGATCGCCTTGCGAAAGGTCACGTAGAGATCCTGCCGCGGCCAGTTCTCGTGGCGTGCGTCGACATGGCGCAGCTCGAGGTGGTCGGCGCCGAGGCGCTGGGCCAGACGCTGGGCCTCGGCCTCGAGCGCGATCGCGGCGTCGGCGTGGGTCGCCGCAACGCCGCCGTAGACGGCGAACGGAAGGCTGACGAGCGAGTTGCCGAACAGCAGCGACTTCACATGCGCGAGCGGCAGCACGCCTTCGATGCGTTCGTCGGTCTCGGCATACAGGAAGTAGGTGTCGTGGCGGAAGATCTCGCTCAGGATCTTCTGCCACCCGGCGCGGTGGAAGAAGGTCGCGCCGCTGCAGGCGAGGACGAACGCGTCCCAACGCCGCGCGGTGGCGGCGTCCTGCAGGGACAGGCGCCGGATGCTCGGCACCGGGCGCGCGTCGTGGCTCACGTAACGGCCGGCGAGACGTTGCGGTCGAGGAAGATGTGGTCCATCCGGCCCCAGCGGAAGTCGCGCAGCAGGCAGGCGAGGCGCGGCTCCATCCGATCGATGTTGACGTAGTGGCGAAAGCGCGTCTTGCGGTCGATCCCGGCGATGCGCGGCTGATCGACGTCGATCTCCCACGGGTGGCAGTAGAAGATCGCCGGCTCCTGCTCGCGCGCGTTGACGCGATTGATCATCCAGCGCGACATCGCGTACGGCAGCAGCCTGAAGTAGCCGCCACCGCTCGAGGGCAGGTTGCGGTTGAACAGGCGCAGCGTGGTGATCGGCAGCTCGATCAGTTCGTCGTGGACACGATGCGCGAAGCGCGGCGCGTCGGGCATGCCGTAGTGGTCGTGACGGATCGGATAGATGCTCGAGCTGTAGCGGTAGCCGGCGCGCGCGAGGCACTCGAAAGCCCACAGGTTGGCGGGGCCGATCGAAAAGCTCGGCGCGCGATAGCCGTTGACCGCAGCGCCGCACAGGTCTTCGAGGATCTTCTTTGCGCTGCCCACGTCTGCATGGAACGCGGCCTCGCTCAGATCGCTCGCACGCTGGTGGCCGTAGCCGTGGCTCGCGACTTCGTGGCCCTCGGCCGCGATGCGCTGGATCAGGCGTGGGTAGCGTTCGGCGATCCAGCCGAGCGTGAAGAAGGTCGCGTGCGTGCCGTGCTCGTCGAGCATCGCGAGGATGCGATCGACGTTGCGTTCGACCCGGCACTCGCGCGAGTCCCAATCGCTGCGCGCGATGTAGGGGGCGAACGCCGACACCTGGAAATAGTCCTCGACGTCGATCGTCAGGGCGTTCGTGATCGCCGAATGCCCCGCGCTTGCGGCGGTTGTGGTCATCGCAGCTCCGAATCGGTCATGGACTGTGGTTGTCCGATGTTGTCTTGACCGCGCTGACCAGCTTTTGCAGCAGGCCCAGCGTCTGGACGTTCAGCCGCTCGAGCCGGAGAACGCTGCGCTCCAGGCGCTGCATCTGGTCGATACGCTGCTCGACGAGTTGGCCGGCGATCTGGCGCGACAGACCGTTGGCGGCTTGCGATGACAAGGTGGCCTTGGACAGATCGAGGTTCGACAAGTCCGCTGCAAGGGTTGACGGCGTATCGAGACTCGCTGTCTCGGCAACGGCCGGCTTGCCGGGAACCCGCGACTCCTCGACCATTTCGCTGATCACCTCGTTGGCGTCGGCTGCAGTCAGGTGGGTCTTCTCGGCGAGGAAGCCGAGGAGCAGCAGCCGGTCGCAAAGGGCATTGATGCGACGCGGGATGCCACGCGATGCCTTGTGAATGACCGCGAAGGCTTCTTCTTCGAAGCTGGGCTTGCCCTGCGACCCGGCGCACTTGAGCCGGTGCTCGATGTAGCGCTGCGTCTCCTCGGCGTCGAGCGGCCCGATATGGCAGGTCGCTGCGACGCGCTGCCTGAACTGCTCCATCTCGGGGCGCTGAAGGATTTCGCGAAACTCCGGTTGTCCGACGAGGAAACTCTGCAGCAGCGCCTGGTTTCCGAACTGGAAGTTCGACAGCATGCGCAGTTCCTCGACGGCCTGAGGCGTCAGGTTCTGCGCCTCGTCGACGATCAGCAGGCAGCGCTTGCCCTGGCTCGTCTGGCTGACCAGGAAGGCTTCGAGCGTGATCAGCAACTCGGACTTGGGCGCGTCCTTGACGTGAAAGCCGAAGGCTGCGCCGACCATGCGCAGCGTGTCCTCGGCGCCGAGCTGCGTCGTGACCAGATTGCCGATCACCACGTCGCTGCCGTGCATGCCTTCGATCAGTGCGCGCAGGATCATCGTCTTGCCGGCACCGATCTCGCCGGTGATGACGACGAACCCCTCGTGTCGCGTCACGCCGTATTCGAGATAGGCCCGCGCCCGGCTGTGCTGCTTGCTGCCGTAGTAGAAATTGGGGTCTGGATTGAGCTGGAACGGCTTGCTGCTCAACCCGTAGAAGGCTTCGTACATGGTCAGAATGTCATACTGAGGGTGCCGATCACCGCCGATTCGTCATATGGCGACGTCGGGCTGCTGAATTTCTGATGCCGCACGCTGACCGCCGCCGTGGCTCGCCTCGACACCTGGGACGACCACGTGCCGTAGAGCGCCCACAGGGTGGTTTCGTCCGTGCTCGATTCACCCGTCGTCTTGGTTGCGGACGCGTTCACGGTGATGTTCGATTGCGGCGTCAGGCGGTGCGACCAGGTGACGCCGAAGCCACGCCAGCGGGTCAGGTTTCCATTCGCGAAATCATTGCCCGGGTTCGACAAGACACCCAGGTTGCGTGAGTAGGTCTGGTAGACGTTGAAGATGACGGTGCTCCTGCGGCCCAGCAGAGCGACCGAGGCGTTCTGACGGCGCTCCTCCTGGATCTGGTTCGGCAGATAGTTGCTTGTCACCACCGCGTTCGGGTCGATGCCGTTGGCCTTCAGGAATGCGTTGACGAGCTGGGCCCGCAAGATCGGGTCGGGTTCGATCGCCGCGAACTGCGCAAACAACAGGTCGAAGGCCGAACCGGGGTAACCCCGGCCGCTGTTTTGCTGCCCGGTCGACAGGCCTTGGGTGCTGCTGATGCTCCACACGCTCTGCGGGGTTCGATAGTCGAGCCCGTAGCTATGTGATTTCCCGAAGAAGCGCTGGTCCTGCGTCAGGTAGAGATGGGTGCGAGGACTCGGATTCCAGTCGAGCCCCCATCCCCAGCCGTTGTAGGTCTTCCTCTCCAGCGTGATGATGTTGTTCGACTCTGTGTTCGCGCGCAGCGAGGCGCGAAACTCCGGCGTGACGGCGTAGCTCAGTTGACCCAGCACAATGTCGTCGGTTGTGTTCCGACCCTGGCTGAAATTATCTTGCCGATGAAGAAGGTCCACGAGCCAGCCGAGCTTCGACCAGCGAGTCGTCGCATCGAAGTGCACATTGCCAAGCAGGGTCGATGAATTCGACGCTTCGGTCGTGCCGCTGTTTGTTTGGCTGTAGTCGACACGGGCGAGGTAGTTGACTGTGCCGGCAATCTGGCCGCTCAGGTAGGGGGAGACGTTCCACGTCGTCGTCTCGGTGCGATTGCTGTTGGCCAGCGTCGGGTCCGACGACTGCGTGCCGAACGGCGAGATGTACTGCTGCGAGATTTGCGCGCTCGCATCGACATACAGCCAGTTGGGGACCGCTTCCACGTTCACCTGCGCGTTGAGCGAGTTCTGCAGGTGGTCGATTTGCGTGCCGTTGGCAGACGCCGATGCGGTGAGCGCGTAATCCAGGAACCCCTTCACGCGGCCGGATTGCCCACCCATTTGTATCGCCGGCGTGATCGAGGCAATCAGGTCCGACTGCTTGTCGGTCGCACTCAGGTTCGCGTTGTCGGTGAGCGTGGCCTGCACGCCGACGCTCGGGGTGAAGTAGAAACCCCGGCCATTGCCGACGGTTGACTCATTGGTGGACTGCGCTCGCGATGGCAGCGTGCCGTAGCCTGAAGTCGGATCATCGAACACCTGGGCCGCCGCCCCCATTGCCGCCAGAGCGAGCAGCCCGCACAGAGGCCGGCCGGCATGCTTGGCGTGGATTCGGGACATCGTCGAAGGAGCGGGGCGCTTGGACCGGATGGCGATGGTCACGCCATCCGCTTTTCGCCACCGTAGCCATACCCATAGCCATAGCCGTAGCTGGTTCCGGCGCCGTCGGCAGACGCACGCGCCTTGTTGAGCATCAGACTGATGTGAGAGCAGGCCTTGATCGTCGAGAGAGCGTGTTGGACGTCGGTCTGTAGCGTCTTTTCGGCCTGGACGACCATGACAACCTGCCCCATTTGCGTCGCCAGGACCCGCGCCTCGGTCGTCAGAAGCAGCGGGGGCGAATCGAAGATGATGATGCGATCCGAATAGCGGTGCGCGATGTCGTCGAGCAGCAATTTCATCGAATTGCTGGCCAGCAGTTCGGTTGCTTGCGGATGCGGTGTCCCGCTGGGCAGGATCGTCAACTTGTCGATGTTGGTCTTGAGCAGAACGTCCGACATCTCCATCTCGCCTTCGAGCAGATCCAACAACCCCGGCCCTTCGGGCAAGCCCAGCATGCGCAGTACCGAGGGTCTGGCGACGTCGGCGTCGACGAGCATCACCGTGCTGTCGACCTCCATCGCGATGCTCATCGCCAGGTTGATCGACGTGAAGCTCTTGCCTTCTCCGACCAGCGAACTGGTCACCATGATCAGGTTGCCGTGATTGAGCGCCGCCGGGCCCGTGCCTTTCGCATTCAAGATCAGAGGCCGCTTGATCACCCGGTACTGGTCGGCAGTGTGCGTGCGCGGCGAATCGGGAGTCACGAAGCCAGCGGCGTTGAGCGCGTCGAGGTCCAGTGTGACCTGCCGCGACGTCGCGGTGGGCGCTTTCGGTGGTGGGTCGCTTTGAGCTGCTGCGGGCGTCATCTCGACCCGCGCCGACCCCGGGGCGACTGTCGGCGACGCCACCGAAGTCGGCTCTGGAATTGCTACACCGGTGCGACGGAGTTGATCCAGACGCTGGGCTGCTTGTTCGATCAGACTGCTCATCGCATTCAACCCTGTCTGGCCGCGATCACCGACATGGTGATCAATGCCGCCACGAAGATGCCGATGAGGCTGCCTGACGCGACCAGGAACCGCATCAGATCGGTCTTTTCGCGCCGAACATCGGCGTCGCTGGTAAGCAGCGAGACCATGCCGAGCATCGGGAGCGCGAATTTCGAACGCAGCTCGCTTGCGCTGTAGAACACCGGGCGCAACTGGCTTGCCGCAAAGGCGCTGAACAGGCCCGCGGCGAGCGCCAGGACCATCGCCATCAGCAGCAGTACCAGCCGGTTCGGCGACACCGGCTTGGGCGAGACCCGGGGCGGATCGATGAGACGGAAATCGACGACGCCGGCGGCCAGATCCAGATCTCCCGACATCGTTGCAGACTCGCGCCGTTTCACCAGATCCTGATAGTTCTGCTTGTTGATCTCGTAGTCGCGATTGAGCTGCGACGCTTCCGCCTCGAGCCGCGGCGCGGCCTTCGCAGATTCGAGGGCCTGGCTGTAGCGCGACGAATACTCCGCCACGCGGGCCTTGAGCGCCGCGACCTGGACCTCCCAGGTTGCGAGCATCTGGTTCAGCCCATCGGAGGCCGGGCCGGCAGCGGCCGGCGCCGAAGCTGCGGCCTGGCGCAACTCCTCGACCTGCTTTTTCTTCTGCTCCTCGAGATCACGGATCAATTTGCGGGCACTGATGATGTCGGGATGCTGTTCGGTGAACCGCTGGAGCAAAGCGTCGAGATTGCGCTTTTGCGCATCGATTCGCGCATCGATCTCGGGCGTCGCGAAACTCATTGCCGAATCCTTTCCCACTCCGCCGAGCAACGACATCCCCGCCGACGGGGCCGCGCTCCCGGAACCTGTTCCTGCACTTTCGAGTTGCTTGCGCGCTGCGTCACGCGACTGTTCGGCCTCGCGCAACGCAAGGCGGGCATCTTTCAGCTGTTCGCCGAGTTCCGCCAAGCGCGACGCCGAGTCTTTTCCCTCGCCTGCCTGAATGTCGATATTTCGAAGCCTGAACGCCTGGAGCCGGGCTTCGGCCTCTCGCAATTTGGCCTCGTAGGCTTTGATCTGCTCGTTGATGAAGACCTTCGCCGTATCGGTGTCCTTGCGCGACGCGCCGAGGCTGGACTCGACGAAGATGGAAACGACCGACTGGACGACGCGCTGCGCCGTCGCCGGGTCCGAGTCGCGGAAACTGAGCGTGTACAAATTGTCTCGGCCGGCGGACTTGATTTCCAGCCCCGTCATCAATCGGGTCACCAACGCCTCCTGTTCCGCCGGCGAACGGCTCTTGAGGTCGAGGTCAGCCATCCGCACCACCTTTTCGACGTTCGGCCGGCTGACGAGCGTGCGACTCAACATCACGACCTGCTGCTCGATGTTGGGTTGCACTGCAAGGCCGGACATCAGCGGCTTGAGGATCGATTGCGTGTCGACGAAGACGCGCGCGCTGGCCTCGTACTGGTCGGGAATCCGGAACACGATCGTCGTGCCGACGATTGCCACGGCCCACGCCATCGCCACGGCCAGCCACCGAAATCGCCACATGCTTCTGGCAATGGCGGACAACTGTGCAAATAACTCTTCCATCGGATATGGCGTTCGCCGTCAACGGGTTGGGCGTCTGCGACTTTCGGGGTGGGTGACGCGAGGGAGTGCGCCCAGGTCGCGAACGGATTGGAGTATCAGAAGAAGCCCTGCGGAATGATCAGGATGTCGCCCGGCTTCACTTCGACGTTGGCCGAGATGTCTCCACGCCTGATCAGGTCTCTGAGCCGAACGGAATACTGCTTGTTTCCGTCGACGGAGCGCAGGATCGTGGCTTCGTTGCCGTCCGCAAAGTCCGTCAGACCGCCGACGGCGATCATGACGTCGAGCAAAGTCATGTGGCTCTTGTAGGGAAGCGCCTGCGGCTTTGCCGCCTCGCCGACGACGCGGATCTGTTGATCGTATGGACCGACGAAGCTCGTGATGATGACGGTGACGACAGGGTCGCGGACATATTTGGCAAGCTGCGTCTCTATGTCGCGTGCGATCTCCTGCGAATTCTTGCCCTGCGCCGTCAGTTCGTCGATCAGCGGCGTCGAGAATTTGCCGTCGGGCCGCACCGGGACCGACATCGACAATTCGGGATTGCGCCAGACGATGATGTTGATGGTGTCACCCGGGCCGACGATGTAGGTGTAGTCGTTCGTCGGGTCCGCCTGCGGCGCCGCAGGATACCTGAGCAGATTGGTCCCGCAGGCGCTCAGCAGACCCAGGCACAGCACAAGCAGTGCCGCTCGGATCAGTCGACGGTGCAGATCAGGCAGTTTGTCCATGTTTTTCCTCATCCAGCGATGACGACGCGTGCAACAGCCAAGCCGGCACCCGGTTGCACTTGCGCAGGCTCAGGGCCGAAGCTCGGTTCGAAATTCACTACTGTAGAGATGATGGCACACACGAAGGCGCCCCGACAATGGTCAGCTTGGGGGCGTCGGTAAGAATGCCGCAATGGTGGGCAAAGATGACAGACGCAAAGCAGGTTCAGTGCAAAAGTCACGCCCGGATCGCCGCATGGCGCTCCGTGCCCGTGGGTCTTCAGGTCAAATTTCCGCGGCGAGGCGCGGAGCGCCCCGCGCTGCGGCCGAAACGCGGATTCGAGACCCCATGTCGAGCATCGATCTACGCAAGGCCGAGTCCAAGGCACGCTGCATTCGAGCAGGCAAGCGGGTGGGACAATCGACGCCGCGAACGCCGCGTGTTTCCGCAAGCCCGAGCCCCTTCGTGAAGACGCCATGAATCCGGAAAAAAGGCCTCCGCTGCTGATCGTCGAGGACGACCTCGCGCTCCAAAAGCAGATCAAGTGGTCGCTCGATCGATTCGAGTCGGTCACTGCGAACGACGGGGAAAGCGCGCTGGCCCAGTTTCGCCGCCATTCGCCCGCCGTGGTGACGATGGACCTCGGGCTTGCGCCGGACCCCGACACGGCGCAGGAGGGCTTCAGGCTGCTGGTCCAGATGCTCGAACTCGACCCGGAGGTGAAGGTCATCGTCCTGACCGGCCAGAACGACCAGGGCAATGCATTGCGTGCGATCGACCTCGGCGCCTACGATTTCCTTGCCAAGCCCTTCGATCCCGACCTGCTGGGCCTCATCATCGATCGGGCGTTTCGCCTGTCCGAGTTGCAAAGCGAGAACCGGCGCCTGCGGGAAATGAAGCAGCCCGACGCGCTCGCCGGGCTCGTGACGCGAGACGCCGATCTGCTGCGGATCTGCCGCACCATCGAGAAGATCGCGCCCAGCGATGCCTCGGTGCTGTTGCTCGGCGAAAGCGGAACGGGCAAGGAGGTACTCGCGCAGGCGCTCCACCACTTGTCGAAGCGGAGCGGCAAGTTTGTTGCGATCAACTGTGCGGCGATTCCCGAGAACCTTCTCGAAAGCGAACTGTTCGGCTACGAGAGGGGCGCGTTCACCGGCGCCTCCAAGAGCACGATCGGACGCATCGAGACCGCCAACGGCGGCACGCTGATGCTCGACGAGATCGGCGACCTTCCCCAGTCGCTGCAGGCCAAGCTGCTGCGCTTTCTGCAGGAGCGCACGATCGAACGTCTTGGCGGGCGCAACGTGATAGCGGTCGACGTCCGGGTGGTCTGCGCAACGCATCAGGATCTGGCCGAATTCATCAAGACGAACCGCTTCAGGCAGGACCTCTACTACCGGCTGGCGGAGATCGTCATCGACATCCCGCCGCTGCGAAGCCGGCAGGGTGATGCCGTGCTGCTCGCCCAGGCCTTCCTGCGCAGGTTCGCACGCGAGCAGAACCGCAGTTCGATGAGCTTCAGCGAAGACGCGCTGTCGGCGATCGACGCCTATGCCTGGCCCGGAAACGTGCGGGAGTTGCTGAACACGATCAAGCGGGTCGCGATCATGGCCGACGGCAATCGGGTGACCAGCGAAGACCTCGGCCTGCCCAGGCCGAGCGACGCGCAGCTCGAGGGTGATCCCCTGCTCGATCTGCGTGCGGTACGCGAGAAGGCGGAGCGCGGTGCGGTTGTCGCCGCGCTCGCCCGCGCGAACGGCAATATCGTGAAGGCTTCCGAGATCCTCGGTGTGACGCGCCCGACGCTTTACGATCTGATGCGCCGCTTGTCGATCCAGTAGGCGCGCTCGCCTTTCGGTATCGGGCCCCGACGTGCGTGCCCGTCATTTGTTTGCGCGCAGAGCCCCCAGTTGGAGGACGAATTCCACCGGGATCGCGTAGCTGATGCCCGAAGGATGGGTCAAGGCAGATTCACGCGTCCCCTTGAGTGTGACCATGTTGACCACGCCGACGATCGCTCCCGTTTCCGCGTCGAACAACGGGCCTCCGCTGTTGCCGGGGTATGCGGTCGCGTCGAGCTGGAGCATCTCGAATGCGCCTTCTCTGAGGCGGCTGATCGCTCGGGAGTCGAGCTGTTGCGCTGTCGGGCTCGGCAACGCGACGGATGTGATGGACGAGACCATGCCGCGGTGCGTGACCGGCGCAAAACCAAGCGCGCCTCCCAATGGAAAGCCCATGAATGCCACCGACTCGCCTTCGCGAATCGGCGCTGCCTTGCGAAGGTCGAGCGCCGGTAGCGGTTTGCCATCGAAGCGCAACACGGTGAGGTCGTGCTCCTTGTCGACCTCCAGCACGTCGGCCTGGCGGATCTGACCCGCGCCCCTGCCGTTGCTCGAAAGGACGACCAGGCGCCCCGTCTTGCCGGGCTGGGTGTCGCTATCCGCGACATGGGAACACGTGACGAGAAGGTTTCCGTCTCCGACAACGAAGCCGGTGCCCCGGAAGACGAAGCGAGGGCTCTGCGTCTCGTTGAAGAATCCGACCGCCAACACCGACGGCTTGATGCGCTCGATCACATCCGGCAAGCGGTCGGCCGCGACGGCGAATAGCGCGTGACCAGCGCAAGCTGCGGCCAGTGCGAGCCATCGCAGTCGCCGGCCAAACCATGGAGCGGTCAAGAACATTTCAGACTCCCGGCCTGGGCGCGACCACTGCGCGGCATGACCCCGCCTCTTCATCGCGAGGGGCTAGGAACTCGTCGCGTTCGAATTCAGCCGCATCACCATCTTCCGGCCCAGATGGTAGACCAGCAGATGGGGCGGCATGCGCAGCCAGTGCGATCTGAGATAGAGCAGCCAGCGGACCGGCCCGGAAAGCGGCCCGTCGCAACTCGGGTGCTCGGGGCGCAACGCAATGCCCAGCATTTGCGTCATCAGCAGGCCCCTGAACCGCCTGCCGTCAAGGGATCGCACGCGCGCGGCAAGCGCGGGTGGCGCTGACGTGGAGAACACGCGCGAGACATGGGTGAGGGCGTGCGAGAGCGGAACCTGCAGCCGCAGTTCATGAGCTCGGTCCAGCAGTTCGTTCCAGAAGCCGGCCTGTCGTCCGAAGTGCAACAACAAGTCGTTCAGGTCGAGCAAGTCGCGCAGGCCATGGCCGAACTCGCCTTCCTGGAACAGGTGCGCCGCGCTGTGGAGCACCATGTCGGCGGGCCCCAATACGAACAGGCCCGGCTCGCCCTCGGCCGGGCGCAGCCTTTCGAGCAGCCGGACGCCATCGACCTTGAAGCGCGACGTAGGCGGCGTGATCGTGTGATGGACGTCGATCGTCGTTCCGCGCCGAACATGGCGCATCGGCGGCAACTCATGCATCCAGCGGCGATAGTAGCGGTCGTTGTACGAATCGCGTTCCTGGCTGAGCCACCCCGAGGCGAACAGCGCGCCTTCGACCGAGCCGATCTGCCGACGATCGACCATGATGTCGACGTCGGAGAACAACCTCCCTGGCGCTGGGGGGAGTGCGGCTGAAAGGTAGGCGGCGCCCTTCAGCAGCACGATCTTCGTGTCGACCGTCGCCAGCGCACGCCGGATGCATTCGATCTCCCAAAGTACTTCATTGCGCTGGCGCTCGGCGAGTCGCAACGCGCTTTCCAGATGGTGGCGCGGGCCTTTCGGCACCTCCGCCATCTGCCCTCGATCAAGAAAGTGCCAGGCCAGGCGCGCTTGCAGCCGCGTTTGCCGCGCCTGGCTGAGCAAGGTCTCCCAAGCCCGCGGTGACAGCGCGGCCCACCACTTCGAGGGGTCCGCCCACAGGCGCGCAAGCAGAACGTCCCTCACTGGCGTCGAGCCTCGACGAGCGCATCGAAGACGCGAACCGCTTCGTCCAGCGAGCCGTACTCGAAGTCATGACATTCGCTTGCCGTGATCACGTCGGCCAGCGTCTCGAAACCGGTGCGGCCGAGCAATGTGTAGTTGAAGGCATTGCGCCCCAGCTCGAGCATGCTGTTGGCGCGCGACCGCGGCGTCAGACGGGCCGGCGCATCCTTGACGTACTTTGGAAACACGACCCATCCCGGCCTCGCGCGCTCCTCGATTCGATCGAGATGGCGTGTCGGAATCTTCATGTGGCAGACCGACCCCTTGATCGTGTCATGCGTGACATCGCTGAATTCGGCACTCGGCTCGAACGCGCGCATCACCGACAACGACTGGTTCTTCAGGCTCACGGGTCGGCACAGCGGCACGATCGAACCATCCTTCGGGGAGATCAGGGCGAGCTCGTCGGACAAGAGGCGCCAGCCTCGGCTTATCAGCCCTGCGCACAGCGTGCTCTTGCCGGACCCGGGCGGCGCGGCAAGAATCGCCGCCAGCCCGTCGCGCTCGGTGACGGCTGCGTGCAGTATCAGGTACTGGTGTGCCTGCGAAGAGATGCACCAGTTCATTGCCCACTCCATCAACGGCACCGCGTGGCCCATCGGCAAGGGCTCGAACGGCGACCTCCCGTCGTAGAGAAAGCGCACTTGCGGTCGTATCCAGCGTCGAACCCCGGCGCCCCGCTCCAGATGCACCTCGAAATCGACGAATTCGTCGTCGCCGGCCAGCGGATAGTCGTCGTAGAGCAGGGCGAGGCCCGACGCCACCGACGCAATCGAGGAACGGATCCGAAAGTTGAACGGGCCGGTCCTCATCGCGAAACCGGCACCGCGCAGCCTGCGGCCGATCTCGTCAAGACCCAACGACGACGGCGTCATTGCGGCACGGTATCCACCAGCCCCAGCCGAGTCAATTGTGCAATCGCATCCTGCAGCGAATCCCGAATCGCCTCTTCAGGCTGGGATGCAGCAGCCGCCACTTCCGCGACGAGCGTCGCAAGGTCCAGCGGGCCCTCCTCGAGGCAAAGCAGTGCACAGGCCGTCAGCTCGCCCATCTCGTGGGTGTCGCCCGACGCCTCATCGAAGGCGACCCAGTCGCAGCCCCAATGACGCCAACTCAGGCGGACGCCGGGACGGACGCGCAACAACACCGAGGGCGCAAGTGATCACCAGGAGAGGCCCTCGAGGGTCTACCCATCAACTCTCCATGAACTTCTTGAAGAACTCAAGCGCGTCTGCACTTTGCGAACTGGCATACAGATCAAGCACTTCTCTTGGGTCGTACGGGAAGACGTTCCCTCCGGGAGTCGCAGCGATTGCGTTGAGCAACGCGACAATCCAGTGGAACTCTGGATTGTTGTGCGGCGGCGTTTTCATGATATGCCATAACCCTCCTGTGCCCACCGATGTGGAAGCGCCGAACAGGCTATTAAACGTAGTGTTCTGGTTGAAAGACGGGCAGCCAGTCGGTGCGTAGGAAGTTGTAGGGTAGTTGGGCCAATTCTCAAGCTTCTTGTAATAGCCCGGACTCTTGCCGCCACATATCGGCAAACTCGTCTTCGCTGAAATCACGCCAGAATGGGTACCTGAAATCGTGCAGAGCAATCCGTCGACTTTGGATGTCACCGAGGGGATGGACGCAAGCGTCTTGATTGGCGTGGCTGCGGCCAGGATGGCCGCGCCCCTCGTGGCGCCCTTGAGGAGCATGTAGCGGCGCGACGCGACGCGCTGCGCGCGCGCGTCAGGTTGCGGCGAGATGGGCACGCGATCGTCCACAGCTGCGGAAGGCTCCCCGTCATCGTGCCTGTTGTCGTTCATCGCCTATCCCTTCGATTCCTGCCATTCGACGGTCGGCGCAGCCGCGGCCACCAAACCGGCCGCCAGAAACAGCTCGAAGTCTGGGCGTGCTTCCAAGATGTCGGTCGTGTTGTGGGGTATCCGAGGCACTCAATGGCCCTCGTAAAACAATACCACGCTGACCGTTTCGATCAGGACGAGAATGTCCAGAACAAGTGAATTGTTCTTGACGTAGTACAAGTCGAACTGGTGCTTTCGCTTTGCATCCTCGAGCGACGCACCGTAGTGAAAACGAACCTGCGCCCAGCCGGTGATTCCGGGCTTCACCGAATGGCGCAACTCATAAAACGGAATGCTTTCCTTGAGTTCGTCGACGAAGGAGGGGCGTTCCGGACGGGGTCCCACCAGGCTCATATCGCCCTTGAGCACGCTCAAGAGCTGCGGCAGTTCGTCGATCCGCGTCTTGCGGAAGAAGGCGCCGAGCCGGGTGATCCGCGGGTCGTCCTTGGACGCCCACTTTGCGACGCCGTCTTGCTCGGCGTTCACGCACATGCTGCGCAGCTTCGGGCATGTGAAGACCCGGCCGCCGAGGCCGACGCGTGCCTGACGATAGATCACGGGCCCGGGGCTATCGAGCCGGATCGCGAGCATCGCAAGGATCATGACCGGTGCCGACAGCACCAACAGCACCAAGGAACCGACGATGTCGAACAGACGCTTCAGGAAACGGCGCAGGTTGCCTTGGACGAAGCCGTGACCGTAAACAAGCCAGCTGCCCTTCAAGCTGTCGATGGGCACTTCCCCTTTGGTGCGTTCACAAAACCCGGCGAGGTCGAGCACCGACACGCCACGGATACGGCACTCCAACAACTGGTCCATCGGCAGGCCGCCGCCCCGCTGCTCACGGACGGCGACGATGATTTCCTGGACGTCCAAGCGCGAGGCCAACTCGGTCAGATTCGTGTCGTTCGGAAACACGCGCAGCCCGTCGATCGTCGCACCGGCCTTCTGCGGCGATCGAGTGGCCGAATAAAAGCCGATCACGTCGTGGGCGAGTGGCTTTTGCTTGCGCAGGTCCGCGGCGATCGCACGGGCTTCGGGGCTGGTACCCACGATCAGCAGCTTTGGCAAGGCCACGGTGCTTCGCATGACGGCGAAGCCCACGCGCGCCAGGACGAGCCCTACGCCGAGGTAGGCAATCGCGGTCGGTATGAGAAGCTCGATGTAACCTCGGTCGGCCACGATCCGCAAAGTCAGGCTCGTCACGTAGCCGGCGATGCAAAGCGCTACCGCGGTGCGCACCGCAGCGGCAACCATCGAGATCGAGTTCGGGCGGTACAGGCCAACCAAGGCGTACATGAGCGCCGTCACCAGGGCAAACTGGGTAGCACCGAACAGGATGAGTGGCAACTCCGGCACCGCGCGCGGAATCGTCATGTACTTGCTGGTGAGCGTCGACGCCGCAAGCAGCATCGCCGAAAAGCACAAGACGAGGTCGACCACAATTCCGGCTAGAGAACCAGGCAGAACACTCCGATGAAAGATTTTCACGACCGACCCCTTCGTCCCTTCATACGTCACAGTCATCAAGCAAGCGCTGAACGTCTGATCCACAGCGCCGCCGACAACAAATCGCTGTAAGCGGCTGTAAGCCGAAATTACTTGGAGGAGACCGATCTGCCAACCCCCTGTTCAAGGGGCCGGGGTCGCTGGCGAACGGGAGACGTGATGAAGTTGACTCGGACGACGCGTTGTAGGGAACGCGTCGAGCCCGGATGAGCTACCCAAGCGTCCGATCTGGCGGGAGGACTGCCCACGCCGTCACCAGGCTCGAGTAGAGCGGCCGTCAATTCGGTCCCACACTTGCGCATTGACGTGTCCGCCGCTGGCTACCATCCCGTACGCCACCCGAATCGTTTTTTTTCCAATGGACAATCAACACGTTGCACTGACCGTGTGGAGCTTCGGCCTTGTCGGCGTCGTCCACCTGGCAATCGGGCTGCATCTGATCCGCCTGCGGTACTGGCGCCCGCCACGCAACTGGCCAGGCTTGGCGCTGCTCGCCGCTGTGGGATGCACGTCGCTGTGGGGTTGGTTCAGCGTAGCCGCCGCCGTTTGGGGTCAGGAGTTGTTCTACCTGCTTGCGAACCTGGCGGATCTGTCGCGTTACGGCTCGTGGTTTGCGTTCCTGCTGCTGCTCTTGCGTCCGAAACGGCTTGACAAGGCACCGAGCGGCCTCGCCGCGCTTGCGGTCATCGGCGTTGTGCTCGTCGGGGGCGCGCTGGCGGCGCAGACGCTCACCGCCCTGGATCTCGATCTGCTGCCGATCGACACACGAGTGGCCTCGCTCGCGTCGTTGCTGCTTTCGGTGTTCGGTCTGGTTCTGGTCGAGCAGTTGATCCGCAACCTGTCGCAGGACGCGCTGTGGAACGCAAAGCCGATCAGCCTCGCGTTGGTGGGAACCTTCGGCTTCGACGTATATGTGTACTCGCAGGCCGTCGTTTTCGGCCATGTCGACGTGGACGCATACAGCATTCGCGGCGCGGTGCATGCGCTGCTGGCGCCGCTGATCGTGATCTCGACGACCCGCCGCAGCGACTGGTTGTCGCAACTGCGCATTTCCAGGGGTGCGGCCATTCATTCGGCCGCACTGCTGATTTCCGGGGCCTATCTGATCTTCATATCTGGCGTCGGCTACTACGTCAGATACTTTGGCGGCGATTGGGGCCGCGCGCTGCAGGTCGGCGTCATCTTCTTGTCGTTGATCGGCCTGACGATATTGGTGCTCTCGGGCAGCGTGCGCGCGAAGCTGCGGGTCTTTCTCAGCAAGAATTTCTTCCGCTATCGATACGACTATCGCGAGGAGTGGCTCAAATTCACGCGCACTCTGTGCGCACAGGATACGCCCCAGGAAATGGGGCAGCAGGTGATTCTCGGCCTCGCCGACCTGCTCGAAAGTCCGGGCGGTGGATTGTGGATGCGCACTTCGGGCGGTACCGAATATCGGCAATCCGCTCGCTTGAATCTCGGCCCCGTCCTTGAGACGGAGGACGTCGGCTCGCCGCTATGCAAGTTTCTTGCGCGCGATGAAAGGATTCTCAATCTCGAGGAATACCGCTTGCTTCCGCAGCGCTATGAATCGCTGAAACTTCCCGCGTGGTTGCATTCACTGCCGAACGCATGGTTGCTGGTTCCGCTCGTCGTGGGCGATGAAATGATCGGCTTCGTCGTCTTGTTGAGCGCAAGGACGGATGTTCACGTCAACTGGGAGGTCTACGATCTGCTGAAGACGGCCAGTCGCCAGGCGGCCAGCTACCTTGCGCAGATGGTGGCGACCGAGGCCTTGCTCGAAGTGCGCAAGTTCGACGCGTTCAATCGGATGTCCGCGTTCGTCGTGCACGACCTGAAGAACATCGTCACCCAACTTTCGTTGATGATGAAGAACGCCAAGCGCCTGCACGCGAATCCGGAATTCCAGCAGGACATGCTGATGACGGTCGAAAACTCGCTCGAGCGAATGCGCCAACTGATGGTTCAGCTGCGTGAAGGCACGACGCCCGCGGGGACGGCCTTCGGGGTCGACCTCGGACGCGTCGTCGGCCGCATCGAGTCGGTCGCCAGGGATCGCGGCCGGAACCTGGAGATCCGAGCGGCGGGCTCAGTCGTTGCCCGGGGGCACGAAGAGCGGTTCGAACGCATCATCGGGCACATGGTTCAGAACGCACTCGATGCGACCGACCGTTCCGGCAAGGTCTGGTTGCACCTCGAGAAGCTGGGCGGGCAGGCGAGCATCGAAGTCGGCGATACCGGCCACGGCATGACGCCCGAGTTCGTTCGCGACAGGCTGTTCAGGCCCTTCCAGTCGACGAAGCCGACCGGCATGGGTATCGGAGCCTATGAAAGCTTCCAGTACGTTCAGGAGCTCGGCGGCAAGGTCTCGGTCACGAGCGAGCCGGGCAAGGGAACGCGGGTGACGCTGCTCGTTCCGCTTTTCGAAGGCGGGACCGAGTCGGACCTCGATTTGCTGAAGCCGCAGGCATAGGGCGGCGCCGGCTGTCCGTGGCAAAGCCCCGCCAACCGCTCACAAGATGCGGGCCGGGCGACTCTCTCGTGATATTCGATTCGGGTACGCTCGAGGAAGTCAAGTCGATTCCGGTCGATGTGCAGGCGGGCCTGTTTTCCCCCTCTCTTGCGCGAACCGTGGCGGTTGGTTTGCAGGAGTCGGCCTCCACTGCGGCGGGGCGGCGATACATGCCCTGCGAGCCTGAGCGCCGGTCTTGTATATCTGATGTTCGATGCAAGGGAAATCCAAGAATGAATCCTGGCTGACGCGCGGCGGAAACTCTCCTCTGGTGCGCGTTCGGTGCGCGTTTGTCGCCGGCAGCAGGCCGCGCCGCCGATTTCAGTGCGGGCCGGCGCCGCGCTCGGCGACGTAGATGCCCCAGACGGCGATGAACATCGCGGCGATCACCGGGCCGATGATGAAGCCGTTGATGCCGAAGACGGCCAGCCCGCCGAGCGTGGATATCAGCACGACATAGTCGGACATGCGCGTGTCCCTGCCGACGAGGATCGGGCGCAGCACGTTGTCGACCATGCCGATGACGAGCACGCCGAAGGCGATCAGTCCCAAGCCCTGGATGAACGCGCCGGTGATCAGCAGGTATACCGCCACCGGCCCCCAGATCAGGCCGGCACCGACCGCCGGCAGCAGCGACAGGAACGCCATCAGCACCGCCCACAGCAGCGCGCCGCGCACGTCGAGGACCCACAGCGCGAGGCCACCGAGCATGCCCTGGATCAGCGCGATGACGATGTTGCCCTTGACGGTGGCGCGAATCACGGTCGCGAAGTTGCGCGCCAGCGCTCGCTTGTGCCGCTCGTTCAACGGGATGGCCGCGGTCAACTGCCGCGCCAGCGTGGGTCCGTCGCGCAGCAGGAAGAACGACAGATACAGCGCGATGAAGAAGCCGACGACGAACTCCAGCGTGTTCTGCCCGATGCCCAGCGCGCGCGTCGCGATCAACTGGCTGGCCTGCGCTGCCACGGCGGTCAGGCGCTGCTCGATGTCGACCAGCGTGCCCACGCCGAACCAGTCCAGCACCTGCGTGAACCAGGGCGGCAGCGCGGCGGCGATCTGCTGGAAATAGCGGCCGAAGTCCAGCTCGCCGGACTGGATGCGTGCGTAGACGCCCGAGCCCTCGTGCACGAGCGTGGTGATGATCAGGATCAGCGGCGGCGCGACGAGCAGCAGGACGATCCCCAGCGTGATCAGCGCCGCCCAGGTCCGGCGTTGTCCCAGGCGCCTGGCCAGCCAGCGCTGCAGCGGCGCGAACAGGATGGCGATGATCAAGCCCCAGAATACCGCGCCCCAGAACGGCAGCAGGATCAGGCCGAAGGCGAGCGTGACGAACACCAGCAGCAGCGCGAACGAGCGCGACTCGGCACCGGCGCTGCGCGGTGAAGGCGGAGGTGTCATGGCGGCGGGCCTTGGATCGGCGGAGCGCCGAATCTTATCGGCCCCGGCGCCGCCCGCAGCGTTGGCATGGCCGGCCGATGCAGCCCGACGCCGAGCGCACCGAGGACGGCGTGCGCTTCGCGCCGGGCCTACCCGGCGGCGCCAACACGTTCGCGCGCCGAAGCTTCGCCGCCAGATTCAGGGGGCTGCGGCGGCACGGACCGCACCGCCTCCGCATCCAGCGGCGGCTGCGTCAGCGGCTCGGCGGGGCCTTTCCTGCTGCGGCTCACGCGGCCCTGGACGAGGTAGTGGCACATGCGCCAGACGTGGTGCGCGCTGCGTTCGATCCAGCGGTAGGTGTCGGTGCGGCGCAGGGTGTCGGAGGCGCCGGACGGCCCCACCGGTACCTGGCGCAGCGCATCCTGCCGGCGTTGCATGGCCTCGGCGCCGAGGCCGGCCGCGTCCCGCTCCAGCTCGTCCAGGCAGGCCGGCAGGTCGCGCGCCGCAAGGGCGCGCCGGGCGCATGCGGCGATGCGCTCGCCGTGCCCGGCCGCCCACGCGTAGTCCGGCCCCGCCAGGCGGGCCGGCGTCAGCGCCAGGTCGTGCAGATGGGTGCGCAGCCGCAGCAGGTGGTCGACGGCGTGCAGCTGGGCGATGCGCGCGCTCGCCGAGGCCTCGTCGCCAGCCGCCAGCTCGATACGGCCGACGAAGTCGTAGACGCGGTCGATCTCCTGGTCCAGCGCGCGCAGCCGCGTGCCCAGCGCCTCGCCATCGGCGTCGCGCAATCGCGCCTCGAAGAGCTGCAGGGCTTCGTCCGCCAGCCGCTCCAGCGCGCGCTCGGCGGCTTCCAACGCCACCTCGGGCAGCGGCAGCAGGCTGGCGTCCAGGCGCGCCGTCGCCGCGCCCATGGTCTCGGGCACCAGGCGCTCGATCCAGCGCGCGAACGGCCCCGCCACCGGCAGGAACAGCAGCACACCCACACCAATGAACAGCGTGTGGAAGGCCGCCAGGCTGCTCGCGCCGGCGTCCAGCCCGGCATGCGCGTTCAGCCAGCCGATCGCGACATGGAAGAGCGGCAGCAGCGCGATGGCGATGAGCCCCGCGCCGGCGTTGAACAGCACGTAGGCCAGGGCCGTGCGCTTGGCGTGCACCGTGCCGCCGATGGCGGAGAGCACGCCGGTCAGCGTCGTGCCGATGGCGGCGCCCACCACGAGCGCGGCGGCCTGGTCGAAGTTGATGACCTCGCTGTGCAGCGCCGTCAGCGTGGTGGCGACGGCCGCGGTGGACGACTGCATGATCGCCGTCATCGCCAGGCCCGCGAGCATGGCGGCGAAGCGCGCGCCGAAGCCGCCTACCGGCAGCGTGGCGAGGTTGAATACTGCCGACAGCGCCTGCATGCCCTTGGAAAGCATGTCGAGCCCGGTGAACATCAGGCCGAAGCCGGCCAGCGCCAGCCCGAGCTCGGCGACGCGCCCCTTGCCCAGCAGCTTGAGGAAGGCGCCGATGCCGATCAGCGGCAGCGTGTAGAAGCCCAGGCTGATCCGCAAGCCCAGGCCGGCGACGATCCAGCCGGTGCCGGTGTTGCCGAGGCTCGCCCCCAGCAGCACGCCGATGGCCTGCGTGAAGCCGATCAGCCCGGCGCTGACGAAGCCGATCAGCGTCACCGTCGTGGCGGTGGACGACTGCACCAGTGCGGTGATCAGCGCGCCCGAGGCGAAGGCCCGGAACGGGCTGCCGGTGAAGCGCACCAGCGCGCGCTGCAGCGCCCCGCCGGCAAAGCCCACCAGACCTTGCGACATCAGCATCATGCCGACCAGGAACAAGCCCAGGCCGCCGGTGAAGGGGAACAGGATGTCCGTCATCGCGCCATTGTTGCCAATCGGCGCTCTTCGCTCCATGCGGGCAGGGCACCTTCGCCATCGGCCACCCCGGCGCACGGGTTGCGTCTTCCGTCCGGTCGGCGCGGCCCAGCGCGCCGCGCGGCCAGTGAGACATTGCCGTCGCATGCGCTCAGCATCCGGCGGACATGGCCCCGTTCGAACGCCGCCACCGCCTTTCGGCGCCCCTCGCGCAGGTGTGGGCTCGGCGCCAGCGCCGCGTCAGTCGGCTCGAGGCCCAGCATCGCGGGCGTGAGCCGCAGGCAGTCGTCGTTGCACAAGTGCATGGATCTTCGTGCGCGCGCGAGGCGGCGCGTTGCCCGGATCCGTCGCGCATGGTCGTGCAGTTCGCATCAGGCGTGACGCTGAACGGCCTGCGCTGGCGGCTCGCTGCGGCACCCACACCCAGCGACCGGCGGGGTCGGCCGGCAGCATAGGTCGCGGCGAGAGCAGCCTTGCCAGACGCCTTGCGTTGCGTCCAGACCAAGTCGCTTCGAAACGCGAGGCATCGGCTGATCGCCCTTGCCGATGCGGCGAGGTTCAGCGCATCGTTCGAACTGTCGTTCGCTGCCCCGAACCCGCGGTCGCGGCCGCCTTGCCGGCAGCGGCGCCATCGAGCGATCGATCCGGACCTTCGCCAGCCAGTCGTTCACCTGGTTCATCGTGCGGCGCTCCTGGTCCGCTTGCATTGCGAAGCCTTGCTGCAGCCGCGCCTTCGGCACGTCTCGCGCCAGCACCGACGCGCTGTTGCCGAGTCCGTAGCCGCCATGCGTCACGAAGGGGATCACCGTCTTGCCCGACCAGTCGTGCGACGCGAGGAACGCGCGCTCGACCGGCGGCACGGTTTCGCCCCAGACGGGATAGCCGAGGAAGACCGTGTCGTAGGCCGACATGCTTGCGGCCGTGGCGGCCAGCGCACGCACGCGGCCGCTGTCGCGTTCCTGCCGTGCTTCTTCCACGGTCGTCAGGTAGTCCTCGGGATACGGCATCGCGGGCCGGATCTCGAACACCTCGGTATGAAGCGCACGGTGGATGAGGCCGGCCATGACGCGCGTGTTGCCCGAGCGCGAGAAGCAGGCGACCAGCGTCTTCGACCGCGCGCGCCGAGGCTCCGCGTCGTTGTCGGATGCCGCCGCGGCGCCGCCGATGGGCAGCGTGCCGAGGGCGGTCATCAGCGCCCGCCGAACCGGGTCCGCGGCCGTCGCCGTCATCGGCCGTGTTGCGCGAGACGAATCAAAGCGTCCTGGCATAGAACGGCGTCAGCCTCCCCATCGCGGCATCCACGTACTTGGGCACCCAGTAGGTCTCGATATGCGTCGCGCCGTCGATCCTGAACAGTTCCTTGTTCTTCGCGCCCGTGGCCTTCGCAAACGCCTCTTCCGTCATGTAGAGGCTGTCGGCCTTGCTGCCGGCGATCATCAGGAGCGGCTGCTCGATCAGCCCGATCTGGTCGGTGGCGTCCCAGCGCATCAGGCCGAGCAGGCTGCTGGTGGTGTACCTGAAGGTCGAGCCGGGATGGGCGTGCGTGCGCCAGTAGTACTCGTAGCCCTGGCGGTACATCTCGAAGGGCAGCGCGGCGATCTGCGCGTCGGTCATGTCGGCGTCGCCCGAGTAGAGGACCTTGCCTCCGGCCATCTGCTGGGCACGTGCGTCCGAGGCCTGCTTCAGGCGCTGCTGGACCGTATCCAGTTGCGAATCGGCGAAGCCGTTGCGGCGCACGCGGCCCGAATTGAACATGCTCAGCGTCGCCACCGACTTGAAGCGCTTGTCGCTCTTCGCTGCGGCGAGCGAATAGCCACCGCCGCCGCAGATGCCGAGCAGACCGAGACATTCGGCATCGACGCCCGGATAGCGGGTGATGAAGTCCGCCATGCCGTGGATATCCTCGATGCGGTTGGCGGGCAGGTCCACCGAGCGCGGCTGTCCGCCACTGCCGCCCTGGTAGGCCGCGTCGGCGGCGATCGTGATGTAGCCCTGTTCCGCCAGCCGCTGCGCATACAGGCCGGCGGTCTGCTCCTTCACCCCGCCGTTCGGGTGCGCGACGACGACGGCCGCGTACTTCTTCTTCGGATCGAAATTCGCCGGGGTGTAGACGTTGGCGACGATGTCCAGGCCACCCAGCTTGTACGTCACCGGGTGGATGTGGACCTTGCCGGGCTCGTTGGCGCTGATCGCGCCTTCATAGACCAGCGTGAACGGGTTCTTCTTGTAGTCGGCCGCGATTGCGGGGGTGATGGTCATGGCAGCAACTCCAAGGCTGGCAAGCGAGACGGCGAGCGCGGAAGCTCCGAGGAACTTGCGCCTGTCTTGATTTGCGGTTTCAAGCTTCATATCGATCTCCAAAGTGGCTCAGCGCTTCGGCGGCGCTTCGACGCCCGTCGCCGCCAGCACGTCGGGCGGCAGGCGCGCGCCACGGATCGGGATGTCGGCGACGGCGGCGTTCAGTTCCTTCAACTCGGCGGCGCTGAAGGTCACCGAGGCGGAGGCAACGTTCTCCTGCAGATGCGCCACGTTGGTGGTGCCCGGGATCGGCACGATCCAGGGTTTCTGCGCCGTCAACCAGGCCAGCGAAATCTGGGCCGGCGTGGCGTTCTTGCGCGCCGCCCAGGTCTTGACCAACTCGACGAGCGCCATATTGGCCGGCAAGGCGTCGGGCGCGAAGCGCGGCACGGCGGCGCGGAAGTCAGGGCTCCGGAAGCGGCTCGTCGCGTTGATGGTGCCCGCCAGGAAACCCATGCCCAGCGGGCTCCAGGGTACGAAGCCGATGCCCAGTTCCTCGCACAGCGGCAGCACCTGCGCCTCGACGCCGCGGTAGAGCATCGAATACTCGCTCTCTATCACCGCCACCGGGTATTCCTTGTGCGCGCGGCGGATGGTCTGCAGCCCCGGCTCGGACAGGCCGTAGTGCAGCACCTTGCCCTGTCGGGCCAGCTCCTTCAGGGTGCCGGCCACGTCTTCGATCGGCACGTTGGGATCCACGCGGTGCTGGTACAGCAGGTCGATGCGGTCGGTGCGCAAGCGCCGCAGCTGCGCATCCACCACCTGCCGGATGTGATCGGGGCGGCTGTTGAAGCCGCCGCGGAACTGGCCCGTCGCCGGATCGATATCGAAGCCGAATTTGCTGCACAGGACGACGCGCTCGCGCAGGCCGCCTTGCAGGGCCTCGCCGACCAGCGTCTCGGACATGAACGGGGCGGTATCGAACAGCATGACGCCCAGGTCCACCGCACGCCGGATCAGCGCAATGCCCTGTTCCCGGGTGGTGCTGCTCGCGTACTGATCGAGCACGGCCTGCGGACCGGCACCGGGATGCCACTGCACCCCCAGGCCGATCGGGTAGACCTCGAAGGGTCCAAGGCGCCGGCGCGCCGTGGCGGAGGGCGCTGCGCTCGCCGCGGCTGCGCCGAGCAGCCACGGGGCGACGCCCAGCGTGGCGGCGGCAGCCAGCCAGCGACGGCGCTCGGGCCGCTCGATCCGGCGAGTCATTGGCGCCGCCGCGGCAACTTTGCTTGTCGTGCTTTTCATGTGCGTGCCTCGTTCGGGATTCGAGTCAATCGAGCTTCTTCTCGGCGAGAAACTTCGCCACCAGCTCGGCGATCTGGACGTTGTTCAGGTCGGACATCAGGAAGTGCGTATTGCCGCGGATGCCGATCGCCGGCAGGTGCACCAGGCGGGCGTCGCCGCCGTGCCGGTTGATGGCATCCACCCACAGCCGCGCCATCGCCAGGCGCACGCGCCAGTTGTCCTGGCCGCGCTCGGCGGTCGGCGTCTCGGGGAAGTTGTCGCCGTAGTAGATGACGATGGGAATGTGCGTGAGCTTCTCGAAGTCCGCGAGCGGCACCGCCGCGGGCGCGAGCGTGCCGGCCGCACTCGGCATCGGCGGCGGCAGTTCGCCCGGCGGGAAGATGAAGCCGCTGCCCGGCTCGAAGGCGACGATGGCCTTCACGTTCGGGTTCTTGATGGCGGTCAGCCAGCCCGGTCCGCCTCCCTGCGAGTGGGTGAAGAGGATCGCCGGGCCGGTCTTCGCGAGCAGCGCGGACATCGCGTCGGCGATCACGGCCGCGTCAAACGGCCCGGTGTTGGGCGTGACCGAGCGCAGGAACTGGTTCAGCGTTGCCGGCTGGCGATCGAACTGCACGTTGTCGAAGTAGGCGGGCCACTTGCCGATGCGGAACTGGTCGAAGAACAGCTGGTCGTTGGGCGTCGGCTCGATCGTTGCCGCGACGCTGCTGTTGCCGGCGCGTCCGCGGCGCGGCTGATCGACCAGATAGACCGCATAGCCGCGGCGCAGGAACAAGGTCTGGAAGCCCTCGCGGCCGTCGGGCGTGGTCTCCCAGCTGCGCGCCGACTGGAAGGCGCCGTGCAGCATGACGATGGGCAGGGCCTTCGGGTGCATCGGCACCTGATGGAAGGCGTAGAGGTGGTCGCCGTGGAAGCTCTGCCCGGCCGCCGTCGGCTTGTTGTTGTCGTAGGTTCCGGGCGTCGTCTGCACGCTGCCGCCGACGGCGAAGCTGCCCTGGGCCTGGATCGTCAGCGGGCCGGACGATTTGCCGGGATCGGCGACGCTGCTCGCGCAGCCGCTGACGAGGATCGCGATGGCGAGTGTTGCGCCTGGCAGGACTCGGGATGCTTTCATCTCAACCCTTGGCCGCGGCGAGCGCCTGTTCGAGCGCCTCGCTCGCACGCCGCGCCGCGTCGGGCGCGCCGCCTTCGGCCAGCACCTCGGTCAGCTGCTGCAGCTGCGCGGCGCTCAGGCCCACGCGCAGGCTGGCGCGCATGTGCGAGCGCAACTGCGCCTCGGCGCCCGGGGTCGCGGCGAGCGCGCCGACGGTGGCGAGCTCGCGGCTCTGCCAGTCGAGGTTGTCGCGCTCGAAGATGGCGCCGAACAGGTGCGCCTGCAGGAACTCGTTGATGACCGGCGCGAAGTCGAATACCGCGCCTTGCACCGGCCCGCCCGAGATCTCGGTCTGGTTGGCCTTTCCCGCTGCGAGCAGTTCGCTGCCGGTGCTCGCTGCGCGGCTCGGCGCGCGGCCCGGCGCATCGTGGATGCCGCGCTGCCGGCGCTCCTGCGTGACCTTCAGCAACTCGGCGAGCGCGTTCAGGCTCTTCGGAAAACCGGCGTAGGCGTAGAGCTGCACCAGCACTTCCTTGGCTTCGCTCACCGTGAGGCCGGCGTCCAGCGCCTGGTTCAGCGCGGCGTCGAGCCGGGGCATGTCGCTCGCCGCCATGAAGGCGCCCATCAGCGGTATGGCGCGCTGCTTCGCGGACAGCGTTTCGGACGCGGGTTGCGCACGCGTGGCCGCCTGCGGTTCCCGGCCGGTGCCGAGACCCGCGCTCGCTGCCGCCGCCTGGTAGTCGGCATCGCCGACCTTCTCCAGCCAGGTCACCGAGATGCCGTCCAGCCGCTCGGCGACGGCGAGATGCGTCATCGCGCCGTCGGGGCCCGCGCCGTGCCAGTGGCGCACGTTGGCCGGAATGGTCACGACATCGCCCGGGCGGATGACCCGGGCCGCCTGCTCTTGCTGCTGCACCAGCCCCGTGCCGTCCGTGACGATCAGCGTCTGGCCCAGCGGATGCGTGTGCCAGGCGGTGTGGGCCCGCGCCTCGAAGCTGACGGTCGCGCCGCCCGCGCGGCCCGGTGGCTGCGCCTGGAACGGCGTGGTGATGCGCACGATGCCGCTGAAGTTCTCGCTCGCGCCGGTGGTCGTCGGCGATGACGCGGCGGCGCGCACTTCAACCCCGGACGGCCTCGCAGGGTCTGCGGTGGGCTGCGCGCCGGAGGCGATTGCAGCGCCGATCAGCGCGATGCAGAGCAGAGATTTCATGTGTGTGCCTCCTGTGGCGGTGTCGGCTCATGGTCCGCCTTTCAGATGTCGAGCCTGCGCTCGGCCATCCCATTGACCACGACCGGATCGCGATGCGAGAGGAAGCTGCTGGTGCGGGTGTCGAGCGCAGCGATGCGCGCCATCTCGTCCGCGGCCAGCTCGAAGGCGAAGACGGCGATGTTCCCGCCCACGAACTCTTTGTGCGCCGACGCCGCCAGCGCAACGATGCCCCGCGGCCTGCGCTCGTTGTGATGCGTTGCATGAGCGGCTGCCTTCGTGGTTTCCTGGGGTCAACTCTAGGCAACACACTCGCATCCGAATAGTGACAGGATGGTTGATTGATTGGCATCGAGTTGATGACAATCCGCCGAACACCGAAGGCCCGCCATGGCGATCAACGAACTGCGATCGATCACCACGTTCATCAAGGCGGCCGAGCTGGGCAGCCTGCGCAAGGCGGCGCTCGCGCTCGGCATCAGCCCGCAGGCGGCGAGCAAGGCGCTCGCGCAGCTGGAGGCGCATCTGGACGCACGCCTCTTTCACCGCACGACGCGCGTCATGTCGCTCACCGATGCCGGCCAGCGGCTGCTGCAGGACGTGCAGCCGTCGGTGCTCGGCATGCAGCGCGCCCTGCACAACGCGCGCACGGCGCGCGACGAGTTCGCCGGGCCGCTGCGCATCGCCGGGCCGCGCAGCACCTTCCAGGCGATCCTGTGGCGGCTGGTCGAGGAGTTCTGCGACCTGCATCCCGGCATCCAGCCCGACGTGCTGCTCGAGGACCGCGTCGGCAACTGGGTCGAAGACCGCGTCGACGTCGGCTTCCGGCTCGGGCCGTCGCCGCACGAGGGCGTCATTGCGCGCCGCCTCTTTCCGCTCCAGATGGTGATTTGCGGCTCGCCTGCGTACCTGCAGCGGCATGGCGTGCCCGACTCGATCGCGGCGCTCGCGTCGCACCGCTGCAGCGCGTTTCGACACCCCGGCACCGGCAAGGTGATGCCCTGGCATCTGAAGCTCGGCGAGCAGATGGTCGATCAGCCGGTGGTGCCGGCGATCTGCAGCAACGACGAGGTCTTCGAGCTGCAAGCCGTGCTCGCCGGCAAGGTGCTGGGGCAGCTGGCGGGCGTCACCGCGCTGCCGTTCATCCGCGACGGGAGGCTGGTCCCCGTCCTCACCGATTGCATGCCCGACTACGGCCACTACCACGTCTACTTCGGCAGCCGGACGTCGCAGCCGCTGCGCGCGCGCGCCTTCATCGACCTCGCGGTGCAGCGCCTCGCCGACAACCCCGAGTACGTGATCGGGGACGAGCATCTGAGGCGCAAGAACGCGCGACGGCGGACGGCGTCGGCGCCGCGAAGGGCGGCGGGCTAGGCCGCGAGCCGAGCTGCTCATCGAACGCGGCAGCGGCGCCTCGCGCGGCTATGCTGCGCCTGTGCGGAAGCCGCCGCTGTCGATTCTCGGATGTTGGCTGTTGTCGGCCTGCGCATTGCTCGCCGGCTGTGCCGGCCTGCCGGAACGCTTGTCGCTGGCGGTGCCGGTGTCGACCGCCATCGATGGCGCCGCGCAGCAGACGCGGCTGGGCGCGACGGCCGACGACGCACTGCGCCGGACCGCCTTCACCTCGGCCTTCAGGCCACTGCCGGTCGGGCCCGAAGCGTACCGGACGCTGATCGAGCTGGCGGCGCAGGCCGAACGATCGCTGGATCTGCAGACCTTCGAGCTGCACGGCGATGCGTCGGGGGCCGGCGTGCTCGCGGCGCTGCGCGATGCGGCCGCGCGCAGTGTGCGGGTGCGCATCCTGATCGACGATCTGCACACCGACGGCGCCGAATCCATGCTGTCGGACCTCGCGGCCTTCGAGCGCGTCGAGGTCCGGCTCGTCAATCCGTTCACCCGGTTGCGCGGCTCGCGCGCGGCCAAGCTGCTGTCGTCGCTGGACGAACTGGAGCGCGTGAACCACCGCATGCACAACAAGCAATTCATTGCCGACAACGCGCTGGCGGTGATCGGCGGACGCAATATCGGCGATGCGTACTACATGCGCGCGGCCACGGGCGTGAATTTCATCGATCTCGACCTGCTCGCCGCCGGCGCGGTGGTGCGCCAGATGTCGGCCTCGTTCGACGAATACTGGAACAGCGAATTCGCGTGGCCGATCGACGCCATCGTTGCTTCCACGGGCGACGCCGCCGCGCGGCGGGTGCGCTTCGATGAGGCTGCGCTGCGACTTGCCTCGCCCGCGCCGGGGCATGCGGTCGTGGCGCAGCCTGCGCAGGCCTTCGGTTCGGTGCCGGACGAATTGCGCGCCGGCGTGCTGCAGATGAGCGGCGCGGATGCCGATGCCGTTGCCGATCCCGCGGACAAGCTGGCCGGCACGCGGGTCGGCAATCGCGCCGGCACGGTGCGCGCGACCATCGGCGCGGCCGGCCTGGCGTCACGCGCCGAAGTCTTCATGGTCAGCACGTACTACATCCCCGGCCGCATCGGCATGGAGTCGTTGCGAACGAACCATTGAAACGGGGTGCGGCTGCGGCTCGTGACCAACTCGCTGGCGGCCACCGACGAGCCTGTGGTGCATGTGGGCTACGCGCACTACCGCAGGGCCTTGTTCGGCGTGAACATGGAGATCGACGAGCTCAGTCCGACGCTGGCGGCACGCGAACTGGGACCGGAACTGCCCGAAGCGACGACCGCTGCAATCCACATGAAGATCATCTTCTTCGATCGAACGAGCGTCTTCGTCGGGTCGATGAATCTCGACGGGCGCTCCGAGCAGTACAACACCGAAGTCGGCGTGATGATTCGCAGCCCCGAGCTGACGAGCCAATTGCTGTCGCTGTTCGACTTCGAGCCGAGTTCCTATCGGGTGGAGCTCGATGCCGACGGACAGCTGCGCTGGACCAGCCGGCAAAGCGAGGTCGTCTACCGCAGCGACCCCGAGGCGGGCGCCATGCGCATGCTGGGCGCCGGCATCATGGGCCTGGCGATCCCGCGCGACTGGCTGTAGGCGTCGACGCCGATCCGGCAGGCCCCCCACGGGAGTTCGCGACAATGCGGCGACGCTTTGCAGCACGCCGTGAGCCGGCATCCGCCGCTGCTCGGCTGGCTGATCTGCCGCGTGCTCGATCCGGGCGGCGAGTTCGCGGCGCGGCCGCTGGGTTGCGCCGCGGCACTCGGCATCGGTTGGTGGCAGGCGCGGCACCGTCCGGCGGCGCGCGGCGCGCGGCGCGCTGCGGCGACAACACCACGCATGTGGCCGACGGGATCTCGCAGACCATGGGTTTCGAGCGCATCCGCGGCGCCTTCGCCGCGTGCAGGGTCGTCGGCCTGGCGATCCGCGGCCCGGAAGGCGAGGCGCTGCGTGTCAAGCTCGATGCGGTGAGCTTCGGCCTGCTCGCGGCGGCTATGCGGTCGCCGCGCCCTCGGGCGTGCGCACCAGCAGCACCGGCACCGGCGCGATGCGGACGGTCTGCTCGGCGTCGCTGCCGAGCAGCATGCGGCCGACGCCGCGCCGGCCGTGGGTGCCGATGACGATCAGTTCGGCGCCCCAGTCCTTGGCCTGCTCGACGATGCGCTCCGAGATGCGCGCCGTCATGCGCTCGATGAGCATCGTCTCGACGTGCTTCGCGCCGGCGGCGACCGCGCGCGCCTTCGCGGCGTCGAGCATGCCCTGCGCCGCCTGCTCGATCGAGTCGATGTCGCGCCCGGTGTCGCGGCCGAGCGCCTCGTAGCCGACGGTGAACGGAATCGGGTCGACGACGTGCACCAGTTGCAGCGCCGAGCCGAAGGCCTTGGCCAGCTCGACCGCTTCGTCCAGGCCGCGTTCGGAGGTCGGGCTGCCGTCGATCGAAACAAGAATGCGCTGGTACATGGTTGTCCTCTGTTGCTGCGGTATCGCAGCAGCAATCCTAACCCGGCGCGGCTCGCGTGCCGCGCGCCGTCGCGGGCGCGGCGCCCGCCGACGGCAGCGGTTGGCGATACCCCGGCGGCCGCACGTCGGGCAGCAGCACGGCGAGCACGCCCAGCAGCGGCAGGAAGGCGCAGATCTGGTAGACGAAGCCGATGCCGAAGCGGTCGGCGATCACGCCGAGCACCGCGGCGCCGATGCCGCCGAGGCCGAAGCTGAAGCCGTAGAACAGACCCGACACCATGCCGATGCGGTTCGTCAGCATGTCCTGCGCGTAGACGATGATCGCCGGGAACGCCGACGCGAGCACCATGCCGATGACGATGCTCAGCGCCACCGTCCACCGCAGGCCGACGTAAGGCAGCGCGAGGGTGAACGGCGCCGCGCCGAGGATCGAGAACCAGATTACGCGCCGGCGGCCGATGCGGTCGCCGAGCGGGCCGCCGACGAGCGTGCCGGCCGCCACCGCGAACAGGAACACGCCGAGCAGGTTCGCCGCGGCGTGCGCCGTCAGGCCGAAGCGGTGCATCAGGTAGAACTCGTAGTAGCTGTTGATGCTCGCGAGGTAGAAGAACTTCGAGAACATCAAGACGAGCAGCACGGCTATCGTGCGCCGGATGACGGGCGCCGGCAGCGGCGGCTGGTCGCCCGGCTCGCGCTTGCGAACGCGATCGTCGATGTGCCGCGCGTACCAGCGGCCGACCTGCAGCAGGATGACGATCGCAAGCAGCGCCGCGAGCCCGAACCAGCCGACGTGCGAGCGCCCGAGCGCGAGCACGATCGCGGCGGCGAGCAGCGGCCCCAGCGCCTGGCCGACGTTGCCGCCGATCTGGAACACCGATTGCGCGAAGCCGAAGCGCCCGCCCGACGCCATGCGTGCGACGCGCGACGACTCGGGGTGGAACACTGACGAGCCGCAGCCGATCAAGCCGACGGCGAGCAGCAGCACCGGATACGACGGCGCGACCGAGAGCAGCAGCAGACCCGAGAGCGTGAAGCACATCCCGACCGGCAGCGAGTAAGGCAGCGGCCGGCGGTCGGTCACCATGCCGACGACCGGCTGCAGCAGCGAGGCCGTCAGCTGGAAGGTCAGCGTGATGACGCCGATCTGGAAGAAGCCGAGGTCGAACTCGCCCTTGAGCAGCGGGTAGATCGCGACGATCACCGACTGCATCATGTCGTTGAGCACGTGCACGAAGCTGACCGCGAAGAGCAGGCTGTAGCGCGTCGCCGAGCGCGGATCGGCCCGCGGTGCGGCGGCTGGCGCTTCGGCGCGGGCAATGGCGGGCTTCATTCGGTGCGGCGCGATTTGTATCGTCTCCCGACACGATCGGATCGCGCTCCCCGCGCGTCTGTACGGCAACGGACAGACACGTGCGCCGCGAAGCGCTCCACTACGGGTACGGCGAGGGGGCCCTCGCCGGGCAGATGCAACTCGGATAGCGAGGAGTCGACGATGAACAAGCACATGAATCTGTTGGCGATCGCATTGGCGATGGGCGGTGTCGCGTTCGGCGGTGTCGCATGGGCGGCGGATGCGCCGACAGCGGCGCAGATGGCGCAGAAGAATCAGGCCGGATCGAACTGGTTCGGCGGGCCGATCTACAGCGGCGCGCCCGCGCTCGAGGTCACGGCTGCGCTCGTGGCAGCGGGCGGCGGGCCGGAAAACTTCAGCTTTGCCACGGCGCTCGTGTCGATGCTCGGCGAGAAAACGGTCAACGCCGAGGTCGCGAAGCTCAACGCGCAGTACGGCGAGCAGAACGTGACGGGCTTCATCAACGGCATGACCTTCGCCGTCAAGGACGGCCTGAAGCGCGCGACCGAAGCCGGCGTCAAGCTGCCGCCGGCGCCGTCCGACCTGAAGGGCGTCAAGCTCGCGCAGACGCTGGTTGCGGCCGGCACGACGGCCGACGGCACATGGTGGTCGGGCTACCTCTTCGACAAGGCCTTGTCGCACGCCATCCACAACCAGGTGATGATGGACATCGACGCCGGCCCGGGCCACGCGGCCGACTTGAACACGCACAAGATCCTGAACCAGGCGATGTACGACGTCGCGCAGGCGTTGAAGGTCAGCGGCGTCAAGCTCGCATCGCTGCACTGAACAGCCGCACGCCGCGAACCGGCGTGCGAATACATGCGGCGCGAGGCGGGCGATAGCGTCCGCCCGCGGGCCGGGATCGCGGCGAATGCGTAGAGTCGGCTGATCCGCAGCAGCCAACCGGGGAGGGTCGTCATGAGCGACACGAACAACGAACTGGCCGGGCCCGATCTCTGCAAAGGCGTCGCGCTTTCGACGCTCGCCGAGTCGGTGCCGCTGCTCGGCCACGCGCAGGGCGAGCCGACGATCGTCGTGCGCCGCGGAGCCGAAGTGTTCGCGATCGGTGCCGTCTGCACCCACTACAGCGGCCCGCTCGCCGAAGGGCTCGTCGAAGGCGACGCGGTGCGCTGCCCCTGGCACCACGCCTGCTTCAGCCTGCGCACCGGCGAGGCGTTGCGCGCGCCGGCGCTGAACCCGGTGGCGTGCCGCAAGGTCGAGTTGCGCGACGGGATGGTCTACGTCGGCGACGCGATCGCACCCGCTGTGAAGCCGCCGCTGCCGGACAAGCCGGGCCTGCCGAAGGCGATCGTCATCATCGGCGGCGGCGCGGCAGGCAACGCGGCGGCCGAGACGCTGCGTCGCGAAGGCTATGCCGGCCGCATCACGCTGCTCAGTGCCGACAGCGACCTGCCGTGCGACCGGCCCAACCTGTCGAAGAGCTATCTCGCCGGCACCGCGCAGGACGACTGGATACCGCTGCGCAGCGCCGAGTTCTATCGCGAGCAGCGCATCGACATCCGGCTCGCTGCGCGCGTCGCCGACATCGACACGAAGAAGCGCGAAGTCGCGCTGAAAGACGGCACGCGCCACGCCTACGACGCGCTGCTGCTCGCGACCGGCGCCGACCCGGTGCGCCTGGGCATCCCCGGCATGGAACTGCCGCACGTCCACCTGCTGCGCACCTGGGCCGACAGCCGTGCGCTCGCCGCCGCGGCGGCGAAAGCGAAGCGCGCGGTCGTCATCGGCGCGAGCTTCATCGGCCTCGAGGTCGCGGCGTCGCTGCGCGCGCGCGGAATCGAGGTCGACGTCGTCGGCCGCGAGACGGTGCTGATGGAGCGCGTGCTCGGGCCCGAGGTCGGCGCCTGCCTGCTCGCGCTGCATCAGGAGCACGGCGTGCGGTTCCACCTGGGCGCGACGCTCGCATCGATCGACGAACGCGCGGTGCTGCTCGCGAGCGGCGAAGCGATCGAGGGCGAGCTCGTCGTCGTCGGCGTCGGCGTGCATCCGGCGCTGGAACTTGCCGAGCGCGCCGGGCTCGCGATCGACCGCGGCGTCGCCGTCGATCGTTATCTGCAGACGAGTGTTGCCGGCATCTATGCGGCGGGCGACATCGCGCGCTGGCCCGACAAGCTCGGCGGCGAGCCGATCCGCGTCGAGCACTGGGTCGTCGCCGAGCGATCGGGGCAGGTCGCGGCGCGCAACATGCTCGGCCGGCAGGAGCCATTCGACCACGTGCCGTTCTTCTGGACCGAGCAGTACGACTTCGTGCTCGGCTACGTCGGCCACGCCGAACGCTTCGACCGCGTCGAGATCGAAGGCTCGCTCGCCGAGCGCAACTGCAAGTTGAGCTACCTGCGCGACGGCAAGACGCTTGCCGTCGCCGTCGTCGGGCGCGATCTCGACGGGCTGCGCAGCGAGGTCGGGTTCGAACGCGCGATCGCCGCCGCAGGCTGACGCCTGCCTTGCCAACGAACCAAACAAGGACAGAACCATGGACAAGCACATGTACCCTGAAGCGTCGATCGAACTGCACCGCCAGCGCACCGCGCTCGCGCCCGAACCGGCGGCGGCGTTCAAGGCGTTCAGCAACGCGGTGTTCGCCGACGGCGCGCTGTCGGCGAAGACGAAGGATCTGATCGCGATCGCCGTCGCCCACACGACGCAGTGCCCGTACTGCATCCGCGGCCACACCGCGAGCGCGCTGCGCCGCGGCGCGACGCAGCAGGAGGTGATGGAGGCGATCTGGGTCGCCGCCGAGATGCGCGCCGGCGCGGCCTACGCGCATTCGAACCTCGCGCTCGACACGATGAACCAGGTCGAGGCGAAGAAGGCCGCCGGCTGAAGGGGAACGATCATGAGCACGCGCATCCCGGCCGCCAACGTGCGGCTCAAGCGGGCCTACGAACCCGCCGCCGGCGACGACGGCACGCGGGTGCTGATCGATCGGCTCTGGCCGCGCGGCGTGAGCAAGGACGAGGCGGCGGTCGACCTGTGGTTGAAGGAGATCGCGCCGAGCACCGAACTGCGCAAGTGGTTCGGCCACGACCCGGCGCTTTGGGCCGAGTTCCAGGAGAAATACACGTCGGAGGTGCGTGCCAACGCGCAGGCTTTCGAGCAACTGCGCGAGCTTGCACGCAAGGGCCGGGTGACGCTCGTCTATTCGGCGCACGACGAAGAGCACAACGACGCCGTCGTGTTGCGCGGCCTGCTGCTCGACGGCGCGAAGGGCCGGGAGACGGGGAGGTAGCCCATTGCAGTGAGTCAACCGATTCGGGCGCGCAATGCCTGAGCCGGCAACCGGAGTCACATCATGTCGATCAAACGTTCGACCTTCGTCGGCGGCCTGCTGGCCGCCGGTCTCGCCAGCGCGCTGGCTCTCGGCCCGGCGGCGGCCGTCGCCGCGCCCGACATCGTGCTCGGCGCCTCGGTGCAGCTCACCGGGCCGCTGGCCAATACCGGGCGCTACTACCGCGACGCCTACCAGTTCGCGATCGACAAGATCAACGCGGCGGGCGGCGTGTCGGTGAACGGCGTCAAGCACCAGCTCGCGTTGAAGCTCTACGACAACCAGTCCGACGTCAACCTGAGCGTTCGCCAGTACACCCAGCTCGTCACGCAGGACAAGGCCAACTTCCTGCTCGGCCCGTTCGCGAGCAACTTCGCGATCGCCGACTCGGCGGTATCCGAGAAGTACCAGGTGCCGATGGTGCAGGGCGGCGGCGCATCCGACCAGATCTTCGCGCGCAACTTCAAGTACATCTTCGGCACGCTCGCCCCGGCGAGCAACTACTTCGGCAGCACGATCGACATGATGCGCACGCTCGAGCCGGCGCCGAAGACCGTCGCGCTGCTCTATGCCGACGATTCGTTCGACGTCTCGGTCGCCGAAGGCACGCGGCCGATGCTGAAGGCCGCCGGCTTCGACATCGTGATGGACGAGCGCTACAGCAGCAACACGAGCGACTTCAGCTCGCTGCTGTCGCAGATCAAGGCGCGCAACGTCGACGTCGTCCTCGTCGCGGGGCACGAGACCGAGATCCTCAACTTCGTGCGCGAGGCCAAGAGCCTGGCCGTGGCGCCCAAGCTCTATGCGTTCACCGTCGGCGTGCCGAGCGCGGACTTTCGCAAGGCGCTCGGCAAGGACGCCGACTACGCCTACGGCATGACCGCCTGGCTGCCGGGTCCGGCGCTGAAGGACCGCTGGTTTGGCGACGCCGCGCAGTTCGCCGCCGCGTACAAGGCGAAGTACGGCTACGACCCCGACTACCACGCCGCGTCGGGCGCCTCCGATGTCGAGGCTATCGTGCAGGCGATCGAGAAGGCCGGCAGCCTCGACCCGAAGAAGGTGCGCGACGCGCTCGCGGCATCGAACTTCGAGAGCCTGTACGGCCCGATCAAGTTCGGCGCCAACGGCCAGATCGACCTGCCGCAGATCGTGATCCAGGTGCAAGACGGCAAGGTCGTCGAGATCTACAACGCCAAGGGCCGCGTCGGCCAGCCGCAGTATCCGATGCCGGCGTGGGACGCGCGGCACATGTAGCAGGCGCACGCAACACCGCATAGCCGCCGCGTGGATCTGCTCGCACAGGTTCTCGTCAACGGCGTCCTGCTGGGCGGGCTGTATGCCGTGATGGCGCTCGGGCTCGCGCTCGTCTGGGGCGTGCTCAACATCGTCAACCTGGCGCACGGCGCGTTCATCATGGTCGGCGGCTATGTGTCGTGGCATCTCTACACCTACCTGCGGATCGACCCGTTCGCGGGCCTGCCGATCACCGCCGCCGCGATGTACGCGCTCGGCTACGCGACGCAGCGCGGCGTGCTGAATCTGATCGTGCGCGCGCCGATGTTCAACACGCTGCTGGTCACCTTCGGCCTCGAGGTGCTGCTGACGTATCTGGCGCAGCTCGCGTTCTCGGCCGACTTTCGCGCCATCAACCCGGCCTACGCCGGCACCCACTGGCAGTGGGGGCCGGTCGTGCTGCCGGTGGTGTGGATGGCGGCGTTCGGCATGGCCGTCGGGCTCACCGTCGGCATGTGGCTCTTCCTGCTGCACACCCGGCTCGGCCGCGCGATCCGGGCGACGGCGCAAAACCTCGTCGCGTCGCGGCTCTATGGCGTCGAGCCGCGCCATCTGTACGCGACGACGTTCGGGATCGGCATCGCGCTGGCCGGTGCGGCGGGGGGCCTCTATGCAACGGTGTCGCAGCTCAACCCCTACATCGGCGCCGCGCTGACCGCCAAGTCGTTCGCGATCGCGATCATCGGCGGGCTCGACAACCCGCTCGGCGTCCTCGTCGGCGGGCTCTTCCTCGGCATCGTCGAATCGCTGACGACGCTCTACATCGGCCCGACCTACGCCGACGTCGCGAGCTTCGGCATCCTCGTCCTCGTGCTCGTCGTGCGGCCGACCGGGCTGCTCGGGAAGGCGGCATGAAGCACTGGCGCATCGCGCTCGGCAGCGCGGTGTTCGCGGGGCTTGTGCTGCTTCCGTGGTACGGCTCGGACGTGATGATCCAGTTCGGCATCAGCGCGCTGCTGCTGGCGGTGCTGGCGCAGGGCTGGAACATCATCGGCGGCTACACCGGCTATCCGTCGTTCGGCAACTCGGTCTTCTACGGCCTGGGCGCCTACGGCGTCGCGATCGCGATGGTGCAGTGGCACCTGCCGTTCGGCGCCGGCCTCGCGTTCGGCGCGCTGCTCGCGGTCGTCTTCGCCGTGCTGCTCGGCATCCCGGTGCTGCGCCTGAAGGGCCACTACTTCGCGATCGCGACGCTCGCGCTGTCGCAGGTGATGACGGCGATCGTCTCCAACATCCCGCTTGCCGGCCAGAACATCGGTCTCGTGCTGCCGCCGCTGAACGACGACCGGCTCTTCTATCTGCTCGCGCTCGCGCTGCTGACAGTCACGACGGCGTCGATCTTCTGGCTCACGCGCAGCCGCTTCGGCTTCGGCCTGATCGCGATCCGCGAGGACGAGGAAGGCGCCGCGGTGATGGGCGTCAACACGACGCTCTACAAGGTGCTCGCGTTCGCGCTGTCGGGCTTGTTCAGCGCGCTGGCCGGCGGCATCCACGCCTACTGGATCACCTTCCTCGATCCGGAGAGCGCGTTCGACATCAGCCTGAACGTGAAGATGATCATCATGGCGGTGTTCGGCGGCGCCGGCACGGTGCTCGGCCCGGTCTTCGGCGCGCTGTCGCTCGCGGCGATCTCCGAGCTGCTCGCGAGCGAGGTGACGAGCATCGCGGGCCTCTTCTTCGGCATCGTCATCGTCGCCGCCGTCGTGCTGATGCCGCGCGGGCTCGCTGACATGCTGCGCCGCATCCGCCGCGCCGGCTGGCACTACTTCGCCGAGAACATTCGGGCGAACCGGATATGACGGCCGCCCCGCTGCTCGAGGTGAAGCGCGCGACGCGGCGCTTCGGCGGTCTGATCGCCGTCAACGACGTGAGCTTCACGCTCGCGCCGGGCGAGATTCTCGGCCTGATCGGCCCGAACGGCGCCGGCAAGACGACGCTCGTCAGCCTCGTCAGCGGCACGCTCGAGCCGAGCGAGGGCGAGGTGCTGTTCCACGGCAAGGCGATCACCGCGCTGCCGGCGTTTCGCCGCGCGCGGCTCGGCATCGGCCGCACCTTCCAGATCATGCGGCCGTTCCCGGGCCTTTCGGTGCAGGACAACGTCGCCGTCGGCGCCCTCTTCGGGCGCGGCGGCTCGCAGCTGCGCATCGCGCGCGAGCAGGCGCGTCGCTGCCTCGACTTCGTCGGCCTGGGCGCGCTTGCCGCGCGGCGCGCCGACGAGCTCGGTGGCCCGGGACGCAAGCGCCTGGAGCTTGCGAAGGCGCTTGCGATGCAGCCCAGGGTGCTGCTGTGCGACGAGGTGATGGCCGGGCTCAACCATGTCGAGATCGACGAGGTGATCGCGATCATCCGCAAGCTGCGCGACGAGGGCATCGCGATCCTCGTCATCGAGCACGTCATCAAGGCGATCAAGAGCCTCTCGGACCGCCTGCTCGTGCTGCACCACGGCGAGAAGATCGCCGACGGCACGCCCGACGCCGTGCTGGCCGACCCGACCGTGGTGCAGGCCTACCTCGGCAGGCAGCGCAAATGACGAGCCCCGAAGGCAGCCGCCCACTGCTGAAGGTCGAGAAGCTTTGCGCCGGCTATGGCGCGCTGCCGGTGCTGCACGACGTCTCGCTCGAGGTGCACCGCGCCGAGATGGTCGCGCTGATCGGCAGTAACGGCGCCGGCAAGACGACGCTGCTGCGCGTGCTGTCACGCCTGCTGCCATGCAGCGGCGCGATCTCGTTCGACGGCCGCGACCTGACGCCGATGACGCCCGACGAGGTGTTCGGCCTCGGCCTCGTGCAGGTGCCCGAGGGCCGCCAGCTGTTCGACCGCATGACGGTGCAGGACAACCTGCTGATGGGCAGCTACCGGCGCACCGACAAGGCGGCGATCGCGTGCGATCTCGAGCGCATGTACGCGATGTTCCCGCAGCTTGCCGACCGCAGGCGCCAGCTCGCCGGCAGCATGTCGGGCGGCGAGCAGCAGATGTGCGCGATGGCGCGCGCGCTGATGGCCGCGCCGGTGCTGATGATGATCGACGAGATGAGCCTCGGCCTCGCGCCGGTGATCGTCGAACAGCTCGTCGAGGTGCTCGAGGCGATCCGCAACGACGGCGTCACCGTCCTGCTCGTCGAGCAGGACGTGCAGATCGCGCTGTCCTGCGTCGACCGCGGCTACGTTGTCGAGACCGGCCGCATCGTCCACAGCGGCGCGGCGAAGGACCTGATCGACGACCCGGCGGTGCGGCAGGCGTATCTGGGGGTGTAGCGCGATCGCGTTCGGCGGCGTGCGTGCGTCATGTCAAGGGGAGCGGTGTTCTCGTGATGCCGACTCGTGATGCCGATTCGTGATCAGCACACACCTGGAGATGGCAGCAAACGGCGCGTTCCGGTCCATCGCGCTGGCATGTCGGACGACAGCCGGCTGCTGCATGCTGACCTCCGCGCGCGCATTCGGATGACTACTCACGACCCATTGCCGTCCATCGGGTCGCTCCAAACCTGCCCGATGCCCAAGCCGGATTTCATCGCGCCGCGCATCTACGAAGCGGCCGTTCGTGACCTCCGGCGGCCGGCCACGAAGAGCCGTGTGCCATGGTTGGCCTCCCGGAGGTCTGCATCGTCGCTGCGCCGCCAAGGCGTCTTGCATCGATCGAACGGGCCTGTCGATAATCGCGTTCTGGCGACTACTCCCAAGACGCATCGGAATCCAGGTGCCGTGCCAGCTCCATGGCGTCGTGCAACACCCGACCGACAACGACCAGGCCGGGCTGCAGACGATAGACAAGAAAGTGGCGTGGTCGGTGGACGACCCCCACACCGGGTTTCGTGTGTTCCCGGCTCAGTCGCAGGTGCCAAGATCGAACACCTGCACCAAGTTCGGGCCGCGCGAAACTGCCCGGTCTGTCGGGCTGGCTTGCCACGTCGCGGAGCGCGGCGACGATCAGGCTCTCGTAGCGCAGTCGGGCGACCTCACCGAAACGCTCATGTGTCCAAGCGAGGATTTCGAGCACATCGCCCTGCGCTGCTTCAGACAGGCGATAGCGAAACATCAACTCGCCGTCTTGGCAGCCTGCGCAGCACGGCGACCCAGCTGCCCGACGAAGTCGTCGAGCCGATCATCGGCAACATCCGCATACCGCCCTGCGGACACATCCGCCCAGCCCTGGCGGGCTGCCTGCTTCAGGGCCTTGAGCTTGGCATCCTCGTGGCGCTCCCGCTCCTCGACGAGGCGCAGCCCATCTCGCAGTACTTCGCTCGCGTTCTGGTAGCGACCGGAGTGCACCAGGTCTTCAACCAGCTGCTGTTGATGTTCGCTCAGAACGACGTTGCGGGTAGGCATGCTGCGGGACTCCAAAGACTGCGAGCAACAAGCCCGCTTGGCTGGCGTTGGCAGATTATGCCAAGTTGGGCCGCACAGCCGAAGGCCTCCGCTGCCAACGACAGGTTGTGAGCAAGCAAAACGACCGAGTCAGAGTCGACAGCGGGTCGGGACACGACAGGCGCCTATCCGAGTTGAACGCCGAAAGGCAGCCCTTGAAGTTGCTCCTTCCCGAACCAGCCGTTCGTCGCTGAGCGCAGACGACCGGTAGCGGGCGCTCGGGCCGGCCGCCACGACCGTCGCCTTCGGCTACTGAGGCGACTGTCGAGTGTGCTCGAATGCTTCCTGCCTAAGCGGCGGGGAGGGTAGTCGGCACCCGAGTTTGACGAGGGAGTACGATCTACACGAGAACCAGCGGGGCCTGCATAGAACTTCGACAGCGGGCCAGACATCGCGCTGCACCATGCCGCCGAGAGACGCTGCAGGCCGGCCTCCAGAGGGCGAAGGCCAGCAGCACCTGTCGCACTTGATAGGGCCTGGCCTTGCCTTTGTCGTTCTGAATGTCGATTCGCGGATCGCCCGCCCAGGGCGTCTTGAAAATCGCGTGACTCGTTGCGGACTGCGTGGCTTGCCGAAGAACTCCCGGCACACCTTCTCCAGATCGGCGAAGCGGACATTGGCCGGTTCGCGCCGCATTTGCTCGAGGATCCTGGCCGTGGCTGCCACGGCCAATGGGGTCAATATTGAGACCGAGACTCAATGGACGAACGCGTTGCCGGCCATGCAAGCTTGCGGCGCGCGCGACTCACATGGCGATGGGGCGCGCAAGACCGGGCGGCGGGCGCCCTTGGTGCCCTTGGTGTCTCGGTTCGCTCAAGCCGGCATCGAATCGGCCGCTGATCGCTCGCTGCTGCGCCAGTAGCCGCGGCGTTCGTGATGGCGGTACAGCCGCCGCTCGTGCTCGCGGTCGGGCGGCGCGGCGCGATCGTAGGGCGGCGCGTCCTTCACGGCGCGGCGGGCGAGCGCGATCGAGACCGTCCCCTCGAGCCAACTGATGTCGTCGATCCACTGCGGCGCGACGAGCACGTCGTGCCCGAGCCACCAATCGCTGGTGTTGATGACGAGGTAGCGGATCACCCAGCTCTGGTCGTCGACGATCAGGCCGTCGACGTGGCCGATGTCGCCGTCGGCCGCGTGCACGCGATAGTTCATCACGGCGTCGCAGGCGCGCAGGTGCGGGTCGTCGCCGCGCTCGCGGTGCATCTCGCGCTGCGCCTGCACGAACGCGCTTTCGCCCGCCGCGCCGCCGATGCCGTGCAGGGCGCCTTCGGGCCGGCTGTCGCGCCACACGCCGGGCCCGCCCCAGTAGAACGGGAAGCCGTAATAGGTGTACTGCTCGATCTCGTGCTGGCGCGACACCGGCTTGCTCGTGTCGACGTCCGGGCTGTCTCGCACCAGCGCTCGAGACAGCGAGATCGGCAGCCGCCGCGCGCTCCAGTCGGGGTTGCCGATCGAAAGCGGCGAGACGAGGACGCGCCGGCCCTTCAGCCAGGGGTCGGTGTCGACGACGAGGAAGCGGATCGCCCATTCGCGGTCGTCGAAATAGAAGTCGCGCACATGGCCTATCGGGCCGTCGGTCGCCTCCACCGAAAAGCCGCGCAGTTCATTGATGTCGTGCAACATGATTGGGGCTCCTTCGACGGGTTGGAAGATCAGGCTTCGATCGCGCTGCGTGCAGCTCTACAGGTAGCCGCCGGTCGGATAGCCGCCGATCGGGATCGACAGCGCGCGGCTATCCTCGACGCCGCGCACGCCTTCGATGTTCTGCGCGGCGACGCGTGCCGCCAGTTTCTCTTCTTCGTCCTCGACTTCGCCAGAGAAATCGACGATGCCGTTGCGCACGCTCACCTTGCTGCGATCCGCACGCCACCAGGGCTGCGCTTCGAGCTCGGCGCGCAGCGCGCGCAGGATCGCGGCGTCGCAGCGCGCGCGCGGCTTGCGCGTGCGCTTCGCACCGGCGACGAGCGCGCGCAGGAAATCCGAACGGCTGACGATGCCCACCACCTTGCCCGCGTCGACGACCGGTGCCTGCTTGATCTTGTGTTCCTCGAACAGCGCCGCAATATCCGAAGCAGATGTGTCTTCGCTGACGGCGACGACACGCTTCGTCATGACGTCTCGGACTTTCATCGCATGGGCTTCGACATAGTTCATCGGCGCGCTGTCGGCCGCGAACACGCGCCGCCACCACGAGCGCACCGGCACCTCGCGCTGGGTGCCGATCTCGTAGCGGTGCATCAGATCGGCCTCGCTGACGATGCCCACGAGGGCGCCGCCATCGAGCACCGGAAGCGCCGTGATGCGCTTGCGCACCATCGTCGCCGCCGCTTCGATGACCGAGGTTTCGGGGGCGGCGCTGATGACGCCGCTCGTCATGATGTCTTTCGCACGCATTTCGAAGCTCCTGTGTCGCGCGCGACCGCCGCCCCACGTTCTTGCGCCGCTGTACGCCGCGCATTGACGGTCGATCGCATGCGGACACTGTGCGGCCGCGAGGTTGGCCTGTCTGTGCGCTGGCGGACAAAGCCGCGCCGCGGCATCGGGCCGGCTTCAGCGAGGGCGGTGTAGACATGCCCGACCTGAACGACATGATGATCTTCGCCCGCGTCGTCGCGGCGAACGGCTTCGCGCAGGCGGCGCGCGAGCTCGGCATGTCCAAGTCGCGCGTCAGCAAGAGCGTCGCGCGGCTCGAGCAATCGCTCGGCGTGCGGCTGCTCAACCGCAGCACCCGCGGCATGAGCCTGACCGAGATCGGTGCCGCCTACCACAAGCACTGCGTCCACATCGCCGACGAAGCGGCGCAGGCCGCCGACCTCGTCGGCGAACTGCGGGCCGAGCCCGTCGGCGTGCTGCGGATCAGCTGCCCGGTCGCGTTCGGCAGGCTGCACGTCGCGCCCGCTGTTGCCAGCTATCTGGCGAGTCATCCGAAGATGCGGATCGATCTGTCGACGACCGACCGGCTCGTCGATCTGACGAGCGAAGGTTTCGATCTCGCGATCCGCATCGTGCGCGAGCCCGATCTGCATCTCGTCGCCCGCAGGCTGGCCGCGGTGCGGCGCGTGATCTGCGCGACGCCGGGGTATTTCGCGCGCCACGGCGTGCCGAAGTCGCCGCAGGATCTGGCGCATCACAACTGCCTGCACTACACGCACTTCGGCAGCCAGGGCCAGTGGCGGCTGCAGGGCGCGGGCGGCCAGATCGCGGTCGCCGTCGAAGGCTCGCTCTCGGTCAACGACGACGATGTGCTCGGCCAGGCAGTGCTCGCTGGCCTCGGGATCGCGCTGCTGCCGACCTTCCTTGTCGCCGACGAGCTTCGCTCCGGGCTGCTGCGGCCGGTGCTGTCGAAGTTCGTGCTGCCGGAACGAACGATCCACGCGGTGCACCTGCCCAACCCGAACCTTCCGGCCAAGGTCCGCGGTTTCATCGACCATCTGCAGGGCCAGATCGGGCGCCCTGCGTACTGGGATCGGCCGTTGCGGCAGGCGCCGGTGCCGGCCGAGGCCGCGCTCGCTTGACATCGCGCAAATCGCCGTGAACCGCGCGCGCCACAGCCATTGTTTCGCTGCGGGAAACAACGGGATTCGCCTGGCGCTCTTCACGCGCGCATGGGGACCGGCTACGCTCCCGGTTCCGGTCCGCGGCCGATCGCTGCCCGGCGCCGCAGCACTTGGCGGGGTGCCGCGCGACACGACTCGAAAGGAGACGAGATGCCAGTCCTGCATTGGCAGCCGCAAAACGCGTTGCTCGCGGCCTTGCCCGATGACGCCAGGCTGCGCCTGAGCACCCAGCTCGAGCGCGTGCAGATGCCGCCCGGGGCAGTGCTGTGCGAGCCGGGCATGCCGGCGCGCGATGTCTACTTCCCCGAGACCTCGGTCGTCGAGATCGGCTATGCATTCACCGACGGCAGCGCCGCCGAGGTCGCCCTCGTCGGCAACGAGGGGGTCGTCGGCGTGCGGCTGCTGATGGGCGCGGCAAGCCTGAACGTGCGCGCGATCGTGCAAAGCGTCGGCGCGGGCTTCAGGCTTTCGGCCAAGGCGCTGTCGCAGGAGATGGAGCGCAGCCCAGCGCTGACGCACGCGATATTGACCTACGTCGCATCCTTCATCGAGCAGATCGTCCAGAGTGCGGCGTTGAACCGGCATGGCAGCGTCGAGCAACTCGTCTGCCGCCTGCTGCTGCAGAGCCTGGATCGGACGGCGGGCAACGAGCTGGCGATGACGCACGAGGCGATCGCCGACGCGCTCGGCGTCAAGCGTGAAGGCGTCACCGAAGCCGCCGGGCGCCTGCGCGCGCAGGGTGCGATCAGCTATCGGCGCGGCCACATCACAGTGCTCGACCGGCGCATCCTCGAAGGCATTGCCGGCGAGTGCTACAGCAGGAACCCCGGCGGGCCGCCACTGGCGGACCGCGAGATTGCGTGAGGGCAACCATGACGACGTGCTTCATTCCGTGGGCCGATCTCGCGTTCGAGCAAGTGCAGGCGTGGCAGCGCACGGCCTTCTTCATGCTCGGCTGCATCGAGCGCGAGCATCTTGTCGCGCTACGCGCGCTCGGCATGGCCTGGCCCGGCGTCTCGGGCGGCGTCCCGGACGACGCGCCGCCGGTCCGGCTTGACATTGCGTCGACGCCTGCCGCGTCGCGGACCGGCGCCGGCGCGCACAGCGCGAACGCCCCGATTTTCGATCGTGTCCGGCTTCGTCGCGGAAGTCCCGGCTGAACTGCCGCCGGCGCTTCGGCGCAGGCCTGCAATACGCCCACATCCCAGTGCGAGATATGTGGCGCGGGTTGTCATCTGGCCCGTGCGCCGATAACATCCACAACATGATCTCGGGCTTGTTGATCGTCGCGCAGCGCGCCGCACTTGGCCAGGCGACCGCATCGGTCCGCCGGCCGGCGTGCCGCCTCGTCGTGTCGAGCCGGACGGGCATTCCGATGCCTCAGCCGGCCGCACAGTCCTGAGCCCGGCGATCACCCCCACCCCTACTGCGCAAACCTCCGATCGCCGGGCCTGAAGCTTCAGCCCGCGCATCGGCCTGTGCCTGCTCGACGCAGCGCAGCGCCTCATCCCGAGGAGTTGCATCATGAAGACCCTGACGCTCGAGCGCACGCTCACCGAACTGGACCACGTCCGCCTCACCAACCTCGTTCAACGCCAGAAGGGCGGACGAACCGTGCCGTCGGCGCCGATGCCGATCGAGGACGTGCTCGACATGGCCGACGTCGTGCCTTCGCGCGAGATGGCGCCCGATATCGTCACGATGTATTCGCGCGTCCAGCTCGAGGACGTGCACTCGGGCGCGCGAAGCGAGCTGACGCTGTGCTATCCGGCGGATGCCGACGCCGGCGCGGGCTTCGTCTCGGTGCTTTCGCCGATCGGCTGGAGCCTGCTCGGCCAGCGTGCCGGCAGCGTCGTGCGCTGGCCGTCGCCGGCGGGCGGCGAACTTGCGGCGACGATCGTCGCGATCGTCTTTCAGCCCGAGTCGAGCGGCGATTTCGCGATGTAGCCGCCGGCCGCGGCGCCGCGGATGCGCTGCGGCCGATAAGCATGCTGCAGTGTCACATTAGCGGGGCGGCCGCGGCGCGCCTTTGCAAAGCCGGTCAAACTCGAACCATCCATCAGCGTTCGAGGACACGACCATGAATGCACTCGACAGCACCGCGACCCTGAAGACCGCAGCGGACAGCGCGCGCTATATCAGTCTGGCCAGGCTCGCCGCGAAGACCGGCGCGGATATCGGCCGCCTGCCGCATACGGTGAAGATCCTGCTCGAGAATATCGCGCGCCGGGCCGGCGGGCGCGACGTATCGGTCGCCGATGTGCAGTCGCTTGCCCGCTGGCCGAACGGTGGCGAGGCGTCGCTCGCGTTCATGCCGGCGCGGGTGCTGATGCAGGATTTCACCGGCGTGCCGGCGGTCGTCGACCTCGCCGCGATGCGCAGCGCCGTGGCGCGCTCCGGCGGCGATGCGCGGCGCGTCAACCCGTTCGTGCCGGTCGATCTGGTGATCGACCATTCGGTGCAGGTCGATCGCTTCGGCACGCCTGATGCCTACGCCGCCAATCTCGAGTGGGAGTACAAGCGCAACCGCGAACGCTACGCGTTGCTCAACTGGGCGCAGCAGGCGTTCAAGGGTTTTCGCGTCGTGCCGCCCGGCATGGGCATCTGCCACCAGGTGAATCTCGAGCACCTCGGCCAGGTCGTCATCGAGCGCGACGGCTGGGTCTTTCCCGACACCCTCGTCGGCACCGATTCGCACACGCCGATGATCAACGGCCTGGGTGTGCTCGGCTGGGGTGTCGGCGGCATCGAGGCCGAGGCGGCGATGCTCGGCCAGCCGATGTTCCTGCCCAAGCCCGTCGTCGTCGGCATCCGCACTCGCGGCCAGTTGCCGCCCGGCACGACGGCGACCGACCTCGTGCTGACGATGACGCAGATGCTCAGGAAGCACGGCGTCGTCGGCAAATTCGTCGAATTCTTCGGCCCGGGCCTCTCGAGCCTCGCGATCGCCGACCGCGCGACGCTTGCCAACATGTCGCCCGAGGGCGGCGCGACGGCGACGCTGTTCCCGGTCGATGCGAGGACGCTCGAATACCTGCGCCTGACCGGGCGCGGCGCGGCCGCCGATCTGGCCGAGCGCTATGCGCGCGAACAGGGCCTGTTCCGCACCGACGACGACGCCGAGCCCGCCTTCAGCGAGGTGCTCGACCTCGACCTCGGCAGCGTCGAGCCGAGCATCGCCGGCCCGAAGCGCCCGCAGGATCGCGTCTCGCTTTCGGGCGTCGCGCAGTCGTTCAGATCGGGCATCGGCGGCGCGGCGGCCGAAGTCAGCGCCAGGCAGATCTCGAGGCTGGATGACGAGCACGACGCGAAGGCGGGCGAGGTGCTGAAGGCGTCGCCCGAGCATTTGCATGAGCCGCTGTCCGCGGCGTCGGTGACGCACGGCTCGGTCGTCATCGCCGCCATCACGAGCTGCACGAATACGTCGAACCCGTCGGTGATGATTGCCGCCGGGCTGCTCGCGAAGAAGGCGGTCGAGGCCGGGCTGCAGGTCAAGCCGTGGGTCAAGACGTCGCTTGCGCCCGGTTCGCGCGTCGTCACCGACTACCTCGACCGGGCCGGGCTCACGCCCTACCTCGAGAAGCTCGGCTTCGCCCTCGTCGGCTACGGCTGCACGACGTGCATCGGCAATTCGGGCCCGCTGCCCGACGAGGTCGCGAAGGCCGTCGCCGGCAAGGATCTGGCGGTTGCGTCGGTGCTTTCGGGCAACCGCAATTTCGAGGGCCGCATCCACGCCCAGGTGAAGGCGAGCTACCTCGCCTCGCCGCCGCTCGTCGTCGCCTATGCGCTCGCCGGCACCGTGCTGTGCGACATGACGACCGACGCGCTCGGCGCCGGCAAGAACGGCAAGGCGGTGTACCTGAAGGATCTCTGGCCGAGCGCGGCGGAGGTGCAGGCGCTCGTCGCCTCGTCGCTCACGAATGCGCAGTTCGACAAGGAATACGGCCGCATCTTCGAAGGCGACGCCAAGTGGAAGAGCATGCCGGCGCCGACCGGCGAGCTGTTCGCGTGGGACGCGCAGTCGACCTATGTTCGCGAGCCGCCGTTCTTCATCGATTTCGCGCCCGAGCCGGCGCCGTTCGCCGATATCCTCGGCGCGCGCGCGCTGGCCGTGCTCGGCGACTCGATCACGACCGACCACATCTCGCCGGCCGGCGCGATCGGCGCCGCGTCGCCGGCCGGCCGATATCTCGTCGAACACGGCGTCGCGGCGGACGAGTTCAACAGCTTCGGCTCGCGCCGCGGCAATCACGAAGTCATGATGCGCGGCACCTTCGGCAATATCCGGCTGCGCAACCAGATGGTGCCCGGTGCCGAGGGTCCGTGGACGAGGCATGTGCCGAGTGGCGAGAAGATGAGCATCTACGACGCCTCGATGCGCTATCAACGGGAAGGCACGCCGCTCGTCGTCATCGCCGGCGCCGAATACGGATCGGGCAGTTCGCGCGACTGGGCGGCCAAGGGCTCGGCACTGCTCGGCATCAAGGCGATCATCGCGCGCGGCTACGAGCGCATCCACCGCAGCAACCTCGTCTGCATGGGCGTGCTGCCACTGCAGTTCCAGGACGGCGACTCGGCCCAGTCGCTCGCGCTCGACGGCAGCGAGACCTATGCGATCACCGGCATCGCCGGCGGCATCGAGCCCGGGCAGCTCGCCAGGGTCGGCGTGACGCGCCAGGACGGATCGCAGACGACGTTCGATGCGATCGTTCGGATCGACGCCCACGCCGAGGTCGAATATTTCCGCCACGGCGGCATCCTGCAGATGGTGCTGCGCCATCTGCTGACGCAGTGAAGCGGGGCGTGGGCCGTTACAGCAGCCATTCGATCGGCAGCCACGAGATCAGCCAGACCAGGGCGCGCTTGCCGGCGGACGTCTGCGGCTCGTGATGATGAATGCGCGCCGGCCCGTCGGGTGTCGCGCGGTCCTGCCATTCGATGCGGCCCGCGCCGTCCAGGCGCAGCGCATAGCTCTGGGCCGCCAGTTCATGCTCGAACGCGGCGCCGATCTGTGCGGCCATCCGCCTGCTTTCGATCACGAATCCGGATTCGGTATTCAGGGCCGCGGAGCGCGGGTCGAGGTTGAACGAACCGACGAAGATGCGCTCGCCATCGACGGCAAATGTCTTCGCGTGCAGACTTGCGCTGGAACTGCCCGTCAGCCTGCGAAAGAAGGTGCGCGACGATCGCGGCGCGATGCCGTCGGGCTTGAGTTCGAAGAGGCGCAGCCCGCTGCGCAGCAGCGCGCGGCGGCGCTTCGCATAGCCGGCATGGACGACCGGCACGTCGGTCGCGGCGAGCGAGTTCGTCAGCACGCTGACCGCGACGCCGCCCGCGGCCTGGGCGCCGAGCGCCGCCGCGCCGCTCGCCGTGGGCACGAAATAGGGCGAGACCAGGAGCAGTTCCTTGCGCGGCGCACCGAGCACTTCGCCCAGCCGCCGCGCCAGCCACTCGCGCTTTCTTGCCTTGCCGAGCACCTTGGCCGGGCTGTCGCTCACCAGCTTGACATCGGTCCACTCGAGCGCGAGCTCCACCGCGGCCAGACGCTGGATGTGGTCTGAGCGAGCCAGGGCTTCTCGATACGGCGCCGCGGCCGGGCTCTCGCAGATCCGGTCCTCTCTCTCGAGGGTCCGCGCCAGCGCATCCGGGTCCGGCCGGGGCAGCAGCGATGCGATCGGATAGGCCGACGCGCTCGTCCAGTAGCGCTCGAAGTCGGCGCAGACATCGGGCACGACGGCGCCCACCGCGAGCACGTCCATGTCGACGAAGGAGATCTCCTGGCCGGCATCGAAATATTCGTCCCCGACATTGCGCCCGCCGACGATCGTGACCTGGCGGTCGGCGGTGAAGGACTTGTTGTGCATGCGCCGGTTGAGCCGGCCGAAGTCGGTCAGATAGCCGAGCCAGCGCCAGTCGCGCTGCACGAACGGGTTGAAAAGCCGCACCTCGACGTTCGGATGGCTGTCGAGCGCGCACAGTCCGGCGTCCATACCGCGCGTATTGTTGTCGTCCAGCAGCAGGCGCACGCGCACGCCGCGCTCGGCGGCGCGATGCAGCGCCCGCATCAGCAGCGTTCCGGTCAGATCGGGGTGCCAGATGTAGTACTGCACGTCCAGGCTCGATTCGGCCGCCTCGGCAAGCAGCATGCGCGTCGCGAAGGCGTCATGGCCCTCCGTCAGCGCCAGGACGCCGGATTGCCCCGGGTGCAAGCGCTCGAGGCGTTCCGTGGCGCGTCCGAGCCGGGTCGCGTCGGTATCTTCGACGCTGGGCGATGCGGCGTGCGCCGCGAGCCGCGGCAGGGTCGGCAGGCCCAGCAGCGCGGCGAGTCGCGTCAGGGCGTTCATGCGGTCCGGCGCAAAGGGCCCCCCGTCGCTGCGGCACGCTGCCGAAGGCACCCGCCGGGCGGCATCAGGCGGACGTCGCGGTGGATACGAGCACGTCGCCCGCCGATTCGGCGAGCACGTGCGAGGTGACACTGCCGAGCAGCAGTTCTTCGGCCATATTCTGGCCATGCTTGCCGACGACGACCAGGTCGCAGCCGTATTCCAGTTCGTTCTCGACGATGGCAAGCGATGGATCGCCGCGCGGCAGGCAGGGCGTCCATTGCCCGGGTCCGAGGCCGGCGCGCGCCGCAAGCGCATGGAGCTGACGCTCGGCCGCCTGCCAGGCCTGTTCGCGATAGTGATTGATCGTCGCGTCGGGCACGCTCGCGTAGCGCAGCTTGCCTTCGAACGGCACGTCGTACGCGCTGAGCAGGACGATCTGCGCGCCCGGCGCGACCCTGCGCGCCAGCTCGACGAGCGGGGCCGACCAGGCCGAGAAATCGACCGCCACCAGGACGCGCCGGTACGGCTCGTGCGCGCGCTGCTTGACGACGAGCATCGGCCGCGTCGACTTGCGCAGCAGCCGCTCCGCGGTCGAGCCGAGCATCAGACGGCGCAGAAAGCCCTTGCCGCGGGCGCCGAGCACGACCAGATCGGCGGCCATCGCGTCGGCCGTGCGCGTGACCTCGTCGGCGACGCTGCCTTGCAGCAGCGCGGCGTCGGCCTGCACTTCGTATTCCGCGGCCAGGCGTTCGGCAAGTGTCTGCAGTTCCAGCCGCGTCGCCTCGACGAGCTTGGCTTCGAGCTCGCTGCCCAGGCCGATCAGGCTCTGCAATTGGGCGGCGACGCCGGCGCCGAGCACATGCACCAGCCGCAAGGGCGAGCCCGACATCTTCGCCAGCCCGGCGGCGCGATCGGCTGCCTGCTGGGCCGGGCCCGACATGTCGGTGGCGACGAGGATATTCTTCAGCGGGCTCATGAGGCTGGCTCCTGCGGTCACTGCGCCGAGCCTAACAGCCCGGCGATGTCCGATCGCGTCCCGGCGTCAACCGCGAAGGTCTGACCCTGCGTGCGGGATCGCTGCCGGTTCGATGAGGGCGGTGCTTGTCAACACGGCGAAGGGGGCCGGCAGCAGCGGGCTCCGCAGGCCGCCGCAAAACCGCACATACTCGGCGTGCGGTCCTTGCTGCAGCAGGAGTTGGCAGAGTGACGAAGTTGATGCCCGGCGCTTTATCCGGGCAGGGCGCAGGCCCGTCCGGTGCCGGGGCGTGCGGGCGCGCGGGTGAAGAGCGCCTGGACGAACTGCTGCGTGCGGTGCGCGCCTGCCGCGTCTGCGCCGCGCAGTTGCCGCTCGGGCCGCGTCCGGTGCTGCAGGCGGGCGCCTCGGCGCGCATCCTGATCGTCGGCCAGGCGCCCGGCGCCAAGGTCCACGCAAGCGGCATCCCCTGGAGCGACGCCAGCGGCGAGCGTCTGCGCGCCTGGATGGGGATCGCGGCGAGCGAGTTCTACGATGCGAGCCGGATCGCGATCATGCCGATGGGCTTTTGCTATCCGGGCCGGGGCGCGAGCGGCGACCTGCCGCCCAGGCGCGAGTGCGCCCCGCTGTGGCACGACCGGCTGCTGGCGCAGATGCCGCACATCGAACTGACGCTGCTCGTCGGCGGCTACGCGCAGGCCCGCTTTCTGAAGCGCGCCGGCCACATCTCGCTGACGGCGACGATGCGCGACTGGCGGGCGCTCGCACCGCACATCATCCCGCTGCCGCATCCTTCGCCGCGCAATGTCGCGTGGTTCAAGGCGAACCCCTGGTTCGACGGCGAGGTGCTGCCGCAGTTGCAGCGCAGCGTGCGCCGGCTGCTCGGCAAGCAGCATGCCTGAGCCGATGCGCGCGGCGCGGGCGCCATGCCAGGTGCTGACGGTCGGCCATTCGACGCGGCACATCGAGAAGTTCATCGCCCTGCTCACCGGTCACGCCGTGACGCTGCTGTTCGATGTGCGCACCGTGCCGCGATCCCGGCACAACCCGCAGTTCGACGCCGACGCGCTTGCCGCGAGCCTTGCCGCGGCAGGGGTCGGCTATGCGCACGCGCCGGGCCTCGGCGGCTTTCGGCAGGCGACGCCCGGATCGCCGAATACCGGCTGGCGCAACCTTTCGTTCCGCGGCTATGCCGACTACATGCAGGGCGCGGTGTTCGAGCAGGAACTGATCGGCCTGATCGAACTGGCGCGGTGCGAGCGCGTCGCGCTGATGTGCGCCGAGGCGGTGCCGTGGCGCTGCCATCGTTCGCTGATCGCCGATGCGCTCCTGGTGCACGGCGTGCCGGCGTGCGAGATCGTCGGCCCGGCGCGCCTGCAGCCGCACAAGCTGACGCCTTTCGCTCGCGTGCGCGGCACGCGCATCGACTATCCGCCGAACCCGTCCGCCGCTTAAGATCGCCGCTGCCGCCGCGGCGCTTTCACCACGTGCACGAGGAGTCCTGCGATGTTTCGAAAGATTCTGGTTCCGACCGATGGCTCGGATGTCTCGCTCATCGGTGCCTTGCGCGCGCTGCCGCTGGCCAGGCTCGCGTCGGCGAGCATCGCCGTCGTCTATGTGCAGGATGTCTACGCCTTCGCCGGCATCGGGCAGGCCAATACCGCGGGCCGGCAGCGGGATATGGCTGCGCCGCGCGCGCAGGGCACGGCAGCGATCGATCGAATCTGCGAGGAAGCGAAGGCGGCCGGCGTCGCGTTCGAGACCCTGCTCGTCGAGGACGATCAGCCGGCCCGCGGCATCGTCAGCGCGGCGCAGACCAGCGGCGCCGATCTCATCGTCATGAGCTCGCACGGCCGCACCGGCGTCGCCAAGCTGGTGATCGGCAGCGTCGCGACGAAGGTGCTCGCACTGTCGCCGATACCGGTGCTGATCATCAAGGCGGCAACCGGCGACGACGAAGGCTAGGCTGCCGCCGCAACGCCTGGCCCGCAGGGCTGCGTGCCGGGGCCGTCGAATCTACTTCGTCGCGGATGCCGCGGCCGTCGGCGCTGCCGGGGCGGCGTCCATCTTCTTCGCCGCCCTCGGATGCTTGGCGGCGAACTCCTTCTTCTCGTCGGGCGTCATCGCGTCGTACTTGGCCTTCATCTTGGCCTCGGCGGCGGCCTTTTCCTCGGGCGTCTTTTCCTGCCACTTCTCGGCCGCGGCCTTCTTCTGGGCATCGGTCGCCCCGTGCACCGGGGCGAGGGCGGCAAGGCCGTATACCGCCGCGGCGGCAGAGGCGAGGAGGAGCTTTCTCATGGTCACTGTCCTTTCGATCGAGATGAGCCGGTGCGGCATCACGCACCGTGCCGCCGCTCGGTAATCAATGCGCGAGCCGCCTCGGCGGTTGACCGGGGGCACTGCGGCGGGATCGATTGTGCGCCGCCGGGCCGATTTCAGCCGCCGGCAGGCGCGCCCATCGCAGCGGCCAGAGCCGCGGCCGGCGCATCGGCATCGCGCGCCGCTAGCGCCGTCAATCCGGCGACCACGCCGGCGCGGTCGGCGGCGCTGCGATTCTGGCTCGCTTTCCATTTGCCGACGAGCGCGGCAAGTTCGATCTCGATGCCGACGATCGCGCCGAGCATCGCCTCGAGGTAGTCGGCTGGTGCGTCGCTCACATGCCAGGGCTTTGTCTGGCGGGCCTCGTAGCGCTCGGTCAGGCGCGTGACGAAGTCGCGCAGCCACTCGCGGTCGTCGATCGCGCGCAGCCTGCCGCGCGCCTGGACGACGATGTAGTTCCACGTCGGCACCGCCTTGCCGTGCTCCGCCTTGCTCGGGTACCAGTTCGGGCTGACATAGCCTTGCGCGCCATGGAAGACGACGAGCGCATCGACATCGGCGCGCGTCTCGCGCCACAGCGGGTTGGCGCGCGCGACGTGGCCGCGCAGCGTGCCGTGCGGCGCGGGGTCAGGGTCGAGCACGAACGGAATCGGATCGGCCTGCAGCGCGCCGCTCAGGTCCTGCGTGACGAGCGTGCCCAGCGGCTGGCTGGCGACGAGTGCGGCCAGCACGTCGCGGCGGGTCTCTTCGAAGTGGCTCGGAAGGTACATGGCGTCGCAGCATCTTAGCGGCGACGCGATGCGCGGTGCAACGCCCGCTTCGTTCAGCCCGCGGCGCGCCGCGCATCCACGCTCAGCGGCCCCGCGCCGAGCGCGGCGACGACGAACATGCCGCCGGCGATCGACAGGTTCTTCATGAACATCAGCTGCTGCATGAAGGCCTTGTCCGCGGGCATCGCCCAGAAGTTGTGAAAGAGCAGGCTCGCGACGAGCGTGAACAGGCCGAGCGCGAGTGCGGCCCAGCGGGCGTGAAAGCCGGCCATCAGCGCGAGGCCGCCGAAGAATTCCAGCAGGCCGACGATGACGGCCAGCGCCGTCGCCATCGGCAGTCCGGCGCTGGCGATGTAGCCGGCCGTGCCTTCGATGCCGGTGAGCTTGCCGAAGCCCGAGAGAACGAACATCAGCGCGAGCAGCACGCGGCCGACGAGGACGAGGGGTGGTCTGACCGAATCATTCATGCTGAGACTCCGAAAGAGTGGGATTTGCCGTGCGCCGGCTTCGTCGTTTGCAGCGCCCGAACGATAGCTGCCGCCGCGACGACGCGGGCGAGGCCGGCTTGATGTCAGCGTTCGAATTCGTTCACAACCCGCCAGTCCGAACGGTCCGGTTCCGGGTAATTCGGACTCCTTGGCATCTCCAAGTAAGGTGCCCGTGAAAACGGGGTAACTTCAGTTCATGAAGAGAAAAATCAAGGTCTCGGCCGTCGTTGGTGCTGTGGTGCTGATTGCGTCGGTGGCCTACAAAATGGCTCCATGTACCCCCCGGCATGTGGCAACAGTCACTCGCCAAGAGCCGCTGCTTCCGTCCCTGCCAAGCACACTGCCCGAACAGCCCCCTGTCGACGGCGCATCCACGGCAGTAGTCATCAATCGGCCGGTCGCCAGCGCGGCGCTCACGAAGTCACAGCAGGTCGACTTGCTCATCAAGAGTGGCGAACCCGTCAAGGCGTTTGCGGCGTACACGCTTATTCGCGCTTGCGTTGAGTCGCGCGAGCAAGAAGTGCACGCGATTCAGGACCCGGCGTGGGCGAAGGCGCGCCATTGGACGCCGCCGGCAGCAGCATGCGGCGACATTACCCAAGGACAAATTGCATCGCGCATGCAGCCCCTCAATCTCGCTGCGGATGCAGGCGTTCACGGAGCCGCCGGGGCGGTCGCGTTCGAAGGTCCTGACGGCTTCGGCTGGACCCATCTCACCCCCGAAACCGTTGTTGCTGCGTTCAATGACCGCTACAAGACTCAAGTGCAGGCCGGTATCCGATCGGGCGACATCACTTCACTTGCGACAGCGTACGCGTGGTATCAGCAGGGCGGCGTCGACGGCGATGCCAATCCAGTCAAGGCACTCGAGTTCGCAGTGGCGTGGAACGAGGCGTCCATTGCACAGGCAGGCAAGCCTGCCCGGCATATCAGCGACGTACTCGACGCGCTCAAGTTGTCCCTCACACCCGAACAAGTACGTAAGGCGGAAGCAGCCGGCAAGCAGATGGTTGCTACTGCAAAGTCATCACCCTACTGGAGCAACCAATGAGGCGCATCGCTCGAGCTGCAGCGATCGTGGTAGAGGCTGCCGCTCTTTGCTGGGCTCCCGCTATAGCAGACGCGGCAGACGCCGATGGCAAGCCAGCAAACGCACGGCGTATGGACGGCGACGGCTGCAATATATGCGGTACCGTACTGGGACAAGTAAGCCGGATGACCCTCGTGCCACAGGAAACTTCAGTGCTTGCCATCCCCGGATACGGTACCGACTTTTCCTTTGCTGGGGCCAGCAACGGTGGCCTGGACTTCAGCGGCGGCGGCGATGGTGGCGGCTGCAACGCAAGGGCTTGTGGGAAGCCTGCGCTTGAATAGCGGCAAGCGCCGAGGTGATCGAGTTGTGACATCCGCTGGCGGTGCTCTTCAGTCAATGCATCTGCGTTCGCATAGAACAGACAGCGCGAGTTGATGGGTCGCGCCGAGATCCTCCCATCAAGGTAGAGATCGGACACACCAAATTCGATGTCGCTTGCGCGGCGCGAATGCGTCACAGTGCCCGGGGCGCGGCCGCGCCAACGGCAGCGTGGCGCGGCCGGACCCGGTCTCGGCGGCAGTACGATCATGCAGCTTGGTCGGACCTGCTGACCTGATTGCGCCGATCGCGAGCTGCGCGACCGCTTGGCGCGGCATGACCTGGGTACCCTGCCACCTGAACGCCGCCTCGAATTGGCGCGAGAATCCGGCCCCATATGGGCACCTCCAGCACCGAACCCGCGGCCCGCTGGCAGTTCTGGGTCGACCGCGGCGGCACCTTCACCGATATCGTCGCGCGGCGTCCGGACGGCTCGCTCGCCACGCACAAGCTGCTGTCGGAAAGCCCGCTGCGCTACCGCGATGCGGCGGTCGCCGGCATCCGCGACCTGCTCGGGCTCGCGGCCGGCGCGCCGATCACGCCCGACCTCGTCGAATGCGTGAAGATGGGGACGACGGTGGCGACGAACGCGCTGCTCGAGCGCAAGGGCGAGCCGACGCTGCTCGTGACCACGCGCGGCTTTCGCGACGCGCTGCGCATCGGCTACCAGGAGCGCCCGCGCATCTTCGACCGCCACATCGTGCTGCCCGAGCTGCTCTACAGCCGCGTGATCGAAGCGCGCGAACGCGTCGATGCCGACGGCAGCATCGTCGAGCCGCTCGACGAGGCGCATCTGCGCGAGCGACTGTGGGCGGCGTTCGACGCCGGGCTGCGCAGCGTCGCGATCGTCTTCATGCACGGCTGGCGCCATACCGCGCACGAACTCACCGCCGAACGGCTGGCGCGCGAGGAGGGCTTCACGCAGATCAGCGTCTCGCACCGCGTGAGCCCGATGATGAAGCTCGTCGGGCGCGGCGATACGACCGTCGTCGACGCCTACCTGTCGCCGATCCTGCGCCGCTACATCGATCAGGTCGGCGCCGAGATGCCGGGCGTGCGGCTGTATTTCATGCAGTCCTCGGGCGGGCTCGCCGATGCGCACGCCTTTCAAGGCAAGGACGCGATTCTCTCCGGCCCGGCCGGCGGCATCGTCGGCATGGCGCGCACGGCGCAGCTCGCGGCGGCCGATCTCGGGATGGCGGCGGGCGGCGACCGCGGGCCGAGCGCCGGGCCACCGTGGACCGCGAAGCGGGCCACTTCGCGGCCCTTGGCCGGCCCGCGACCCGCCCGGCGGGTGGCCTCGCGTATTCGCGAGGCCGGGTGCCCACAGGACTTGCGCCTGATCGGCTTCGACATGGGCGGCACCTCGACCGACGTGTCGCACTTCGCCGGGGAGTTCGAACGCGCGTTCGAGACGCAGGTGGCCGGCGTGCGGATGCGCGCGCCGATGATGAGCATCCACACCGTCGCTGCCGGCGGCGGGTCGATCCTGACGTTCGACGGCGCGCGGCTGCGCGCCGGGCCGCAGAGCGCGGGCGCCGATCCGGGCCCGGCGTGCTACCGGCGCGGCGGCCCGCTGACCGTGACCGACGCCAACGTCATGCTCGGCAAGCTGCAGCCGGCGTACTTCCCGAAAGTATTCGGCGTGGCGGGCGACGAGGCGCTCGACCGCGACGTCGTCGTTGCGCGGTTCGAGTCGCTCGCCGCCGAGATCGCGCGGGCGACGGGCAGCGAGCGCACGCCGGAGGATGTCGCCGAGGGCTTCATCGCGATCGCGGTCGGCGCGATGGCGGGGGCGATCAAGAAGATCTCGGTCGCGCGCGGCTACGACGTGACGCGCTACGTGCTGCAATGCTTCGGCGGCGCCGGCGGCCAGCACGCCTGCCTCGTCGCCGATGCGCTCGGCATGAACCGCGTCTTCGTCCATCCGCTGGCTGGCGTGCTGTCGGCCTATGGCATGGGGCTCGCCGACCAGAGCGTGTTGCGCGAGGCGGCGATCGAACTGCCGCTTGCGGCCGGGGTGCAGGAGGCGCAAGCGCGCGTCGAGGCGCTGGCCGGCGAAGCGCGCGGCGAGCTCGAGCGCCAGGGCGTCGGCGCATCGCACGTCGAGCTGCGGCGGCGGGTGCACCTGCGCTACCAGGGCACCGACAGCGCGCTCATCGTGTCGTTCGGCGACGCAGACGAGGTCGAGGCCGCCTTCGAGGCCGCGTACCGCCAGCGCTTCGCGTTCCTGATGCCGGGGCGCGCGCTCGTCATCGAGGCGGTATCGGTCGAGGCGATAGCTGCCGCCGACGCACCGGTGGAGGCGCGTTGCGACGCGCTCGTGGAAGGCGCCGCGCCGGCAGCCGATCGCGTGCGCGTCTACAGCGGCGGTGCGTGGCGCGAGGCGATGCTCGTGCTGCGCGAGCAGGCGCGGCCCGGCCATCGCATCGACGGCCCGGCGGTGATCGCCGAGCGCAACGCGACGACCGTCGTCGAGCCCGGCTGGCGCGCGCGCGTCACGGCGCTCGACCACCTCGTGCTCGAGCGCGTGCAGCCGCGCGAGGTTCGCCATGCGATCGGCACGCAGGTCGATCCGGTGATGCTCGAGGTCTTCAACAACCTCTTCATGAATATCGCCGAGCAGATGGGGCTGCAGCTGCAGAACACCGCCTACTCGGTGAATATCAAGGAGCGGCTCGACTTCTCGTGCGCCCTCTTCGACGCGGACGGCAACCTGATCGCGAATGCGCCGCACATGCCGGTGCACCTGGGCTCGATGAGCGAGTCGATCAAGACCATCATCGCGCGCAACGCCGGCACGATGGCGCCGGGCGACGTCTACGTGCTCAACGACCCGTATCACGGCGGCACGCACCTTCCGGACGTGACGGTCGTGACGCCGGTCTACGAGGCGGGCGCAGGCGATGGCGCGCGGCCGATCTTCTATGTCGGCTCGCGCGGCCACCACGCCGATATCGGCGGCACGACGCCGGGCTCGATGCCGCCGTTCTCGACCCGCATCGAGGAAGAGGGCGTGCAGCTCGACAACGTCCTGCTCGTCGAGCGCGGGCGGCTGCGCGAGGCCGAGGTCATCGAACTGCTGTCGAGCGGTGCCTACCCGTCGCGCAACCCGCAGCAGAACTTCGCAGACCTGAAGGCGCAGATCGCCGCCAACGAGAAGGGCGTGCAGGAGCTGCGCCGCATCGTCGCCCAGTTCGGGCTGCCGGTCGTGCACGCCTACATGCGCCACGTGCAGGACAACGCCGAGGAATCGGTGCGGCGCGTCATCACCAAGCTGAAGGACGGCGCGTCCACGCTCGAGCTCGACAACGGCGCGCGCATCCAGGTCGCGATCCGCGTCGACGCCGCCGCGCGCAGCGCGAAGATTGACTTCACCGGCAGCTCGCCGCAGCTCGCGAACAACTTCAACGCGCCGACGGCGGTCTGCATGGCAGCCGTGCTGTACGTCTTTCGAACCCTGGTCGACGACGATATCCCGCTCAACGCCGGGTGCCTGAAGCCGCTCGAGGTCATCATCCCCGCGCGCTCGATGCTCGATCCGCAGCCCCCGGCGTCGGTCGTCGCCGGCAACGTCGAGACCTCGAGCTGCATCACGAATGCGCTCTACGGCGCGCTCGGCGTGATGGCGTCGGGGCAGTGCACGATGAACAACTTCACCTTCGGCAACGCGCGCCACCAGTACTACGAAACGGTCTCCGGCGGCAGCGGCGCCGGGCCCGGCTTCGACGGCACGAGCGTCGTGCAGACGCACATGACGAACTCGCGCCTGACCGACCCCGAGGTGCTCGAGATGCGCTTTCCGGTGCGCCTCGAAAGCTATGCGATCCGCGCCGGCTCGGGCGGCGCCGGCCGCCACCGCGGCGGCGACGGCGGCGTGCGGCGGGGGCGCTTTTTCGAGCCCATGACGGCGGCTATCCTTTCCAAACGCCGCCTCATCCCCCCCCTCCAGCCCGCGTTTGAGCGCGGCGCGGGCCGCTTG